>Ga0209189_1003168_pt1 | contig 11125 bp, 9 predicted proteins | sample C_130820_EF_Meta_FD_187308 | JGI IMG/M metagenome (GOLD analysis project Ga0209189, IMG submission 187308) | Freshwater microbial communities from Lake Croche, Canada to study carbon cycling - C_130820_EF_MetaG (SPAdes) (version 3) | ecosystem: Environmental > Aquatic > Freshwater > Lake | place...
CACAACTCTTGATGATGTCACCCTAGTCCCTTGGTTGGTTGGCGAAGAATGGAAAACTATCAGCAAGGTCAAAAGTAGATACATGTTTGGACATTTTGAACTGCCGTTGTTTTATATGAACGCTATGGTTCAAATGCCAGATCACGGTGAATTACAAGTAGATCATTTCCATTATCAGGACTATGTGTTCAGCGGACATTTTCATAAAAGACAGAGTAGGGGCAAAGTGCATTACATAGGCAATGCATTTCCCCATAATTTTGCCGACTCTTGGGACGATGATCGAGGAATGATGATGATGGAATGGGGAGGCGAACCCAAGTATGTCAATTGGCCAGACTGTCCCAAATATAGAACACTGCCTTTGAGTAGATTAATTGACGAAAAAGATTCGCTGATGCTGTCAAAAATGCATTTTAGAGTCAATTTAGACATTGATATTACTTTTGAAGAAGCCAACTTCATCAAAGAAGACTTTACAGAAAAATATGACATACGTGAAATTAGTTTGATACAAGACAAAACTAATTTGGAAGGTATCGTAGACGATAGCCCAGATGGTCTATTCAGTAGCGTGGATCAAATTGTAACTGAGGGATTGGTTAATCTTGAAAATGGACAATTTGATAATTCTGTTTTGCTTCAACTTTATAACGATCTATGACATTTAAAATCAGTAATCTGACAGTACGCAATTTCATGAGCGTGGGTAACGTATCACAGGCAGTTGCATTTGATAAAGAAAATTTAACTCTAGTATTAGGATCCAATCTTGATCTTGGAGGGGAAGACACTGGTTCAAGAAACGGTACTGGTAAGACCACTATTGTGAACGCATTGAGTTATGCTCTTTATGGACAGGCATTGACTAACATCCGTAAAGAAAACTTAATCAACAAGATCAACGGCAAGGGCATGTTGGTCACTGTGGAATTTGAAAAAGACAACAATGTCTACAGAATTGAAAGGGGAAGAAAACCCAATATTTTAAAACTATTTGTCAACGACAGTCAGATCAAAACTGACGAGTCAGAAGACGATAGTCAAGGAGATAGCAGAGAAACACAAAAAGCCATTGAGCAAATGTTGCAGATAAGCCATACCATGTTCAAGCATCTAGTTGCTCTTAACACTTATACAGAACCGTTTCTGTCTATGAAAACATCGGATCAACGGGAGGTTATTGAACAATTACTGGGCATTACTCTACTGAGTGAAAAAGCCGAACTGCTTAAAATTGATCTTAAAGAAACCAAAGACAGCATTGTCACAGAAACTGCCAATATTGAAGCAATCAAACGAGCTAATGACAACGTACAAAAAAGCATCGACAGTTTGATCAGCAAAAGTAGCGCATGGGCCAACAAAAAAGAAAGTGATGTTGCAGCACTGTTAAAGAACATCCAAACATTGACTGAAGTTGGCATTGAGGAAGAATTGGCCGCACATGCTGAATTGAAAATATGGGATGAAAACAATTCCATGTTGACTGGTCTTAGAAAACAAAAAGCCACATTGGAAAGTGCAGCAATACAAGCTGAAAAAACGTTGACCAAATACCTTCAAGATTTAGAAAAATTAAACAGCAAAACGTGTCCTGCGTGTGAACAAGATTTGCTTGATCACAAACATGAAGAAATGAATAATACAGCTAAAAAACATCACGACGATGCTGTTATATACAAGGACAAAATTACTAAAGATCTTGCTGAAGTCAACGAAGCTATTGGACTAATTGGCGAACAGCCGCGTCGCCCTATTACTTTTTACGAAAGCGAAAAAGAAGCCTTAGGTCATAAAAATAATTTAGATAGCTTGGAAAAGAATCTAATGGAGCGGGCAGACAGTAATAATCCCTATGAAGAACAAGTTGAAGAATTAAGGAAAAGTGCCTTGCAGTCTGTAGATTGGACTTTGGTAAATGAATTAAGTAAACTGAGAGATCATCAAGATTACCTTTTGAAATTATTGACTAACAAAGACAGCTTTATTCGAAAGAAAATCATTGATCAAAATTTAAGCTATCTTAACAAAAGATTGAGTTATTACATTGACAAATTGGGGTTGCCACATCAAGTAGTGTTTCAAAATGATTTAAACGTGCAAATTACTCAACTGGGTCAAGAACTTGATTTTGATAATTTATCTAGGGGTGAGCGAAATCGTTTGATACTATCCATGAGTTTTGCATTTCGAGATGTGTGGGAAGGGCTATATCAAAGCATCAATTTATTGTTTATTGATGAACTGATAGATTCAGGCATGGACAGCGCTGGTGTTGAAAACTCTTTGGCAGTTTTAAAGAAGATGTCCAGGGAAAGAAATAAAAATATCTACCTAATCAGTCACAAAGATGAATTGATCAGTAGAGTTAATAATATCCTAAGAGTAGTGAAGGAAGGTGGTTTTACCACCTATTCCAATAGTTCTGATTATGTTGAATGAGCCATTAGAAAAATATAAGAAACTGTACTCAGAATCTTTACAGGCCTTTTTAGATCTGCATAATTATCATTATGAATTCCTAGAATTTAAAAGGCTCAGGAATAAACCAGGAAAGAACCTACGAAATCAGTTAAGGAAATTAAAAAAATTATATTTTGACATGATCAAAATATGCATGGAAGCAGAAAAACTTCAAAGAGAAATTTCTCCACCCCCGTTAGGAGCTCCTGTTAGAAATCATGAGGCTTGGTTAAAAAAACAAGCAAGAGTGGGTCCTGGCAAAAGAGGAAGACCCAGAAAAGAAGTAACTAAAAGGCCTAGGGTTGAAGAAAGAAGTAGAGTAAGAGGAAGGCCTAGAAAACAGGCAATTGGCGTAGATGTTTCCACAGAACAACAAAACATAACAAAGGAAAATACAAATGAATAACACCATAGACCAACTAAAAACACAATACGAAGACTTTTTGAAAGAAGACACAAAATTCACAGAAGGTAATGCCGCAGCAGGAACCCGTGCTCGTAAAGCATTGGCTGAAATGAGCAAGTTGATCAAAGCACGTCGAAACGAAATCACTGCTGAAAAGAATGCACGGGCCGAAGCCAAAAAGGTCAACAAATAAATCATGTCATGGTACTATCAAGGTACCTTGGTTGAACAACTGCCAGAAGATTGCGTTGGTTATGTTTATTGTATAACAAATATAACAAACAATAGAAAATACATTGGCAAAAAACTAGCAAAGTTTGCAAAAACCAGCTATAAGACAGTAAAACTCAAGAATGGCACCAAAAAGAAAAAGCGAGTCCGCGGTAAAATTGATTCGGACTGGCAAGAATATTGGGGTAGTAGCCCCAATCTTCAGGCAGATATAGACACATTAGGCAAAGAAAATTTTACCAGAGAAATACTGCACTACTGTAACAGTAAGGCAGTAACATCCTACATTGAGGCCCGCGAACAATTCGACCGCAAAGTATTAGAATCCGACGACTATTATAATGGTATTATAAATTGTCGGATACATGGCTCACACATTAAAGACAAAATTTAAGCTCAGTTAATCGGTTATAGCTTGCACAGGCTAACTTCATGTGCCCGGGGACCTGGATCTAGGATCACAGGGAGGGAAAACTCTTGCCGATAAGAGTGCTCATCTACTATCCTTTACAGGACGCGGATCGCAAAATGCCTGCGGTTTAGATGTTTGAAGATAACAAATAAGCAAAATGAAGGGATAGTATGCCCTACGTTTATGTATGTGTTAGTGTATATACATAAACCGCCGCTGGATAAAGACGCTGCTCGAGGTACAGGCCAACCGCCTCTGTAATGCAGTAACACTAAGTGACATGGTTCAACTCGGATAATGTTCTTTGCCCTTGTCTGGGCAAAGTGTGAGCGATTAATCTGGATAATATTAATTCACGTCTTCGACGTAAATGTGTTCTGAGCGTGAGCGATAGAACGAATGAGCGTGAGCTCATTCCCTAATCAATAATAAATAATCAATCGCAATAGGAATTCAAAATGAAATTTTCTGACATCACAGGCAACGATGTAACCACATTAACTGAAGCACCCATGGGCTTTATGAAAACATTAGGCACAGCTGCCAAAGCCATAAATCCATTTAGTCTAAGTGGTAGAAGTCAAGCTCAAGGGCAATTCAAAACAGGGGTTAGTGCAAATCAAATATACGGCGACTATTACAAATGGCTCGGTTCCACTGGACAACAGCCCGACACTGACAATGTGGTATCTTTCCTACAACAAAATGGATACGGTCCGCAGGCAATTTCTGCGGCACAGACCAAATTCCCGCCAGCACCCAAAGCTGAACCTACGCCGCCAGCAGACAATAGAGTTGAACCAACTCTAAATAATCCTGCTGATCAAACTCAACCACCGGCTAATGGTAAAATGACTCCAGATCAAATTGCCGCTGCCAAACAAAGATCTAAGAGTAATACTGCTAGGTTGCAAAATAATCCCAAAAAATTTAAAAACTCTAAGGTAGGAGCACAACATAATAAACTGATCACTAAACCTGACGGATCCCAACAGATGGTGCCAATACGTGAAGGCATGCTCTACGAAGGTGAGCCACTGACTAAAGATCAATTGAGTGCGGTTTTCACAGCAGTAGCACAGAGCGGAGCTGTGCCTCAACAATCTACATCGGCCGGCAGTGATGATACAGCCACTGATGGGCAACAAGCCACTGATCAACAACCTAGGAATTCAGGCAGATCTTCACAATTGCCCAATAGATTATCTCCAGATGATATTTTATGGTACTATGCCAAATTAGACAAACCTGATGAGAGACTCAAAGTTAAAAATGGAATTCCTGAAGTGGACAAACAGCTGGACAAAACTAGTCAGCAGATTGATTAAAAATAAGGCAATCCTGATTCTTTGGTGATTTCCAAATTCTTTTCAATGATTTTGGATATGATGATTTTTTCATCAGGTGTCAGCATATGACATTCGTTGTAGCTGATACTGCCTCGCATAAACCAACAAATTCTCAATAGTTCGTCTTTTATGGCTCTTGTGGTGTTGTCGTATTCTTTGACAACTTTGTCAATTTCTTGGACGGACAGCCTCAAGAGCCTTAAGCGAAAAAAGTTGCGGCGTCAAATACTAGAGGTATTTCAATAACATCGCTGGCGATACCCTGAGCTCGCATGTCATCAGTCACAGGCACCTGCATGTTTTTGATACCGTTGATTTCTTTGAGTTGATCCAAATGCTGTTGAATTGAATTGAACACAGATTTATCAGAATTGGTTAGAAAATCCAAAATAAATGTGGGATTGACTGTGCTGCCCTCGGGAGTATCAATACGCTCAACACACCCAGCCACAGTCTGCAATGTTGTTTGAGTGAGTTTTTTAAAACTTTCTTTAAACAATCTAACCTTTTCCTCCTCGGGCATATTTTCATCGTTGACCAAATTCATAATTTTTTGAGTTTCGTATGATTTGATACTGACTTCTGTGCTTTGTTTATAAGTGGCAGGCTTTACAAACGCAGTCATGGTGTCTGTGATTTCTATCACAGGATTCCATTTATAATTGCCCATAATCTTGTCCAGCACCATTCGTAGATCCACTTGATATTCCATTTCAAAATCGTCTCGAATTTTTACAGGTGTAGTCATCATTTCACCATATGTGGCAATCCTAATGGCAATCAACAGTGCATCAATGTCACTGACAGGTGCTGCCCATGCATTTTTAATATTGGGCACACAGTTTTGTATAATATCCACCACTGCTTGACCATTCATCAATGCATCTGGGATGTTCAGCAATAGTTCATCTCTAGCTGACATTGAATACACAGCCAATTGACCATTTTCTGGCAGGTCAATGCTGCCTGTGGGCCAAAATTCACCATTGGTGGGCAATCTCATATAAATTTTGGGCTGTCTCATATACATGGCCAACGGGTTCACTGGTGCTGTATTAACAGTATTAAAAAAATTACTGTGAGCCTGTGGCTGAGGTGGAAATTCCACTTTGTTCTGCATATTTTTCTCCGAATAAATAAGTTTGAGACTTCTTATCTGTCTCTTACACTTATTTATATACGCATAAAACTGGGATCAAACAATGGCAGGAAACGTCACTGGTAATATTGGCAACGAGTATGTTGAGCTTAACAATGCTGCCACCGAATCTACACTTCAGGACTTAGTAAGGGCCATCACAGGCAATAGCCAACAGGTAAAAAATCTTGCCAATAAAAGCGGCATAAAAACTGGCAGCGGCGATGATACCGCCGCTAGAGCCACCAATAATAGAACAGTGGCTGAGAACACTGGTGTATTTAAAAGATTATCAACATTTGGACAAGGCACAGCTGATTCTTTTAAAAAGTTAGATGACAACATATCACCCCTAATTGGCGATCTGATCAAAGGTAGCGCATCCATCACCGTGCTTACTAATCGAATTGGCGAACTAAATCCATTGCTGGGAGTGGCTGCTAATTTATTTGGTAAGTTAATCAAGTACCAAGAGGAAAATTTCAAATCTTACGAGACAATGACCAATGCAGGCGTTAATTTCTCAGGCAGTTTGACTGATTTGAGAATGGCAGCGGCCAGCAGCTATCTAACGTTGACGGAATTCGGTAATTTGATTGCTAAAAATAGTGATGCATTTAGTAGAATGGGCGGAACTGCTAACGAAGGTGCCATTGCATTTTCCAAAGCCAGCAATGATATATTCAAAAGTTCGCTGGGTGACAATTTGAGGGCATTGGGCTATACTAGTGACCAAGTGAATCAAGGACTGGTCAACTATATTGCCATGACTGGTGGACGAACTGCTCAGGAAATGAAAAGCACCGATAAATTGACCAAAGGTGCGGGCGAATATCTAAAACAATTAGATGCATTGGCAGAGATTACAGGTAAATCTAGAGAGTCTCAAGAGGAAGAACTCAAACAGCTACAGGCCAATCAAGCGTTCCAAGCCTATCTGCAAACGTTGGATGTAGATGCCAGAGACAGGGCTAATGCGGGATTGGCAGAAGCAATGGCTAGAGGCGGTAAAGGAGCAGCCGAAGCTCTGCAGGCAAAAATAATGGGAGTATCACCAGGCACCAAAGCGGGACAAATGTTTACTGCCATTGGCCAAAATGCATCTATATCTTTGGATAGAATGGCGGCTAACGTGACTGACTCTACCAAAACTGTAGCAGATCAACAACGATTAGGTGCATCACTTACCGTTGATATAATTGACGATATTAGTGGAATTACTAGTCAGACTATTTTTGCAATAAACGCCACTGGTGGTGAGCTGGCTGGCACATTAATGGCCATGCAAGGCACTGCTAACCAAGCAAAATCTCAGGGAGTTAAAACAATTGCTGACGCAGAAGCGCAACTGGACAGTGTGCAAGGTAGACAACGACAACGTGAGCAGAGTCAAGCAGCCACTATGGCCGAATCTGACAATGCAATGAAAAGATTGACAGCAGCGGTAATAGGTATAGTCAATCCAATAGTTGATGCATTTATGCCAGCAATCACATTCACGACCAATGTTGTGACTGGCCTTGCAGTTATTTTGGAAAATTTTGGAAAAACAGTAGCAACAATAACTGCTCTTATAGTTGGCGGAATCGCAGTTGGCGGCGTTATAAGTGCTTTCAAGAAAAAAGGCGCCGCTGGTGCAGCTGGAAAATCATCTGCCGGTAAAGGATTATTTGGCGGACTTGGTCCACTAGGTACTAAAGATAACCCTATGTACGTGATTATTGCAGGAAGTGGTGGTGTTGCCGAAAGCATTGCTGATAGCGTTGCTGATGCAAAGTCTGGAGGAAACAAAGGCACCCCTAAAGAAAAATCTCAAACTAGACAAAATAGAGAAAAAGCCGCGGATAAATTAAAAAGTATCAAAAGTGCAGGAACCTTGTTAAAAGGTCTTGGTATTGCAGGCACACTGGTTGGCGCTGTGTCGGCTCTTAGTGAAATAGGACAAATTGAGAAGGATTTGGCCAAAGGAAAAATTACCAAGGAAGCAGCTAGATCCCAAGAGGGCGGCGTGGCGGGTGAACTAGCAGGCGGCGCAGCTGGCGGTTGGGTAGGCGGTGCATACGGTGCAGCTTTGGGTACTATGTTGTTGCCCGGAATAGGCACGGTGATTGGCGGAGCAATTGGTGCCATGGCGGGCGGATTTGGTGGCGGCTATCTGGGTGGTTTGGCGGGTAAAGAATTGGGCAAATCTTCTGTCACTGATAAAATATCAGAAAAACCTGCTGGTGAAAGTTATGTTGCAAATGCTGATCAACAGATCATTGACTTGTTGACAAAACAACATAATGAATCAGAAAAAATTAGAATATTGCAACAAAAATCCAATAGCCATTTGGATGATATCAAGAGTCTTGATGATTTTAACAAGCTAAAATTAAAATAGTAAATACATGTCAAGGAAACTAATCAAATGACATGGCGCAAGTATTTTACTCCCGTTAACCCTTCTGGCAAATTGAGTCCAGTTAATGGTTTGACTAACATGCCTTCTGGCAACAATCCCAGTAGAACCAATTACAGTAGTTTTTTACCTGATGTCTATGCCGGCCACCCCAATCGTCTTGAACGATACGGACAGTATGACACCATGGACAGTGACAGTGAAGTTAATGCTGCCTTTGATATATTAGCTGAATTTTGCTGTCAGCTCAATGATGAAAATGGCACCCCATTTCAAATAAAATTCAAAGAACAGGCCACAGCCACTGAAGTAAAAATCATTAAAAAATATCTACAACAATGGTGTAAACTCAACAAATTTCCTGTGCGTATTTTTAAAATTGTAAGAAACGCATTCAAGTTTGGCGACAGTGTTTTTGTCAGAGATCCGCAAACACAGGCTTGGATGTATGTGGATCCTGCCAAGGTAGATAAAATCATCGTGAACGAAAGTGAAGGCAAACGACCTGAACAATACATTATCCGTGACTTTAATCCCAACTTTGAAACATTAGCCACTACTGCCATACAGCCCAGTAATCAACATGGCGGCGGCAACACTTTTGGCGGCAGCTATGGCACTGGACAGGGCGGCGCAGGCGGAGCAAGAGGCATGACTGGTTCCTATCCCACCACGGCCAACTCTAGTAGATTCAGTGAAAATCAAAATCAATATGCCATAGATGCCAAGCATGTGATTCATATTTCAATGAGTGAAGGGTTGGACAACAACTATCCCTTTGGCAACAGCTTGATGGAAAGCATATTCAAAGTGTTCAAACAAAAGGAACTATTAGAAGATGCAATTTTAATTTACCGTATACAACGAGCACCAGAACGCAGAGTGTTTAGCATTGATGTGGGCAACATGCCCAGTCATTTGGCCATGGCATTTGTGGAACGAGTCAAAAATGAAATCAATCAAAGACGTATTCCCAGTGCTGGCGGCGGTGGCCAAAGTCTAATTGATGCCAGTTATAACCCACTTTCTGTAAATGAGGATTACTTCTTTCCTAGAACTGCAGATGGCAAAGGCTCTGATGTTAAGATATTGGAAGGCGGTAAAAATATTGGTGAAATTGACGACCTTAAGTATTTTACTAACAAACTTTTTAGAGCTCTTCGTATACCATCAAGTTATTTGCCCACAGGCAGTGATGATGGAGGCAGCAACTACAATGATGGTAGAGTGGGCACTGCATTTATTCAAGAATTGAGATTTAACAAATACTGCGAACGCTTACAAAGTCTAATTAATGACCCGTTTGATATAGAATTTAAACTATATCTGCATAATCAAGGTATCAATATTGACAACAATCTTTTTGATATCAAATTCAATCCACCACAGAATTTTGCCAGTTATCGTCAAGCAGAAATGGATACAGCTCGTGTGACCACTTTCAGCACCATGATGGCTGTGCCTTTTATCAGCAAGAGATTTGCTTTGGAAAGATTCTTGGGCTTGACCAAAGAAGAAGTTACTGAAAATGAAACATTGTGGCAGGAAGAAAATGTTGACCAACCTCAGTATTTGGGTGCTGGCAGTGAACTAAGAAGTGCAGGAATTACCGCAAACAACATGTCAGGTGACATAAGTGGATTAAGCGCACCCATGCCAGAGCCCAACATGGCTGGCGATGAAGAGCCTGGTGCTGTAGCCCAAACTGGAGCAGAGCCCCCAGGCGCCAATCCAGGCATTGTGGGATAAATATTGGCATGATACTGAGAGAATTTTTATATTTTGATCGAGAACAAAGCACCATGAGCGATGACAACCGCTACAATAATCACAACGACTCCTCTGTGCTTAAACAGCGAGATCTAAGGAAAACACGATTGACCTTGGGCATGATCAACGATATTAGGCGAGCCAGTGAAGCACATGATCAAGAAAAAAAGAAAGAATTGACCTTGATAAGAAAAATGTACGCCGCTGCACAAGAAAATCCCGTATAATATAACAATATAAAGCACAATATTATGAACGCCGTTAACAGTTAAATATTTCATAACAAAATAAAGAATTATCTAGTTTAAATTCATTCTTCACGGCCAAAACAGTCGGTTTTGGGCCTATTTCACACATCTAAATTCAAGACATTGTAAATATTGGTACAGCATTGCCGCTAACAATAGGAGAATTACAATTATGTCAACGAAATTTGAACAACTTTTAGACTACTTGGTCAACGAAGATCATGAAAAAGCTAACGAACTTTTCCATGAGATCATAGTTGAAAAGAGTCGTGAAATCTACGAAAATCTTATCGCTGAAGAAGACGATGAAGGCATGGATCCAGATATGGACGAGTCCATGCATGATGAAGAGAATCTAGAAGATTCCTACATGATGGATGATGATGAAACTGGCGATAGTACAGATGACTTTGGTGGTGAAATTTCTAATGATGGTGATAACTTTGATGCATCCACTGACGATGAACACGATCATGAAGGTCAAGAAGATTCCGCAATCATGGACATCAAAAACGCTATTCAAGAACTAGAAGCAGCTTTCGCTGAATTGGAAGCTGCCCAAGACAGCGAAGAACACGATATGGGCGCTGATGACGACATGGGCGCTGATGACGACATGGATGACGAAGGCATGTACATGGAAGGCCGTCGTATTACTCGCGAATACGTGGAAAAAGTTGGCCAGGATTGGGATAAGAATGCAC
>Ga0209189_1003172_pt1 | contig 11119 bp, 12 predicted proteins | sample C_130820_EF_Meta_FD_187308 | JGI IMG/M metagenome (GOLD analysis project Ga0209189, IMG submission 187308) | Freshwater microbial communities from Lake Croche, Canada to study carbon cycling - C_130820_EF_MetaG (SPAdes) (version 3) | ecosystem: Environmental > Aquatic > Freshwater > Lake...
TATGCAGCTGCAAAGTTGATGGCTTATTGGTGCACAGTTAATTACCGCGATGGTTATGGCTTGCATGCCACAAACGGAATTCTCTTCAATCACGAATCTCCACGACGCGGTGAAACATTCGTTACTCGCAAAATTACTCGCGCAGTTGCCGCCATCAAGGCCGGTAAGCAAGAGAAGCTATTCCTTGGAAACCTCGATGCAGTACGCGACTGGGGTTATGCAAAGGAATACGTCGAATCAATGTGGCTCATGCTTCAGCAAGATAAGCCATCTGATTACGTTGTCGCTACCGGCGTTGGCGCCACAGTAAAAGACTTTGCAGAAGCTGCATTTTCACGCGCTGGACTTAATTGGCAGGACCACGTTGAGACAGATAAGAAGTACATCCGCCCAACAGAAGTTGATGCACTCATTGGCGATCCATCAAAGGCTGCAAAGGCTCTCAACTGGAAAGCAACAACACATTGGAAAGAGCTTGCAGAACTTATGGTCGATGCCGATATCGAGGCGCTGAAGAAATAAGTTAGAAAGCTGCAGTAAGTGTCACCAGCGAAACTTCTGGTGGACTTGCAACTCTGATTCGTGAGAACGGTCCTGTCCCCATACCTGCAGAGACATTGAGTAACGGTTCGCCCTTTACAGCTGTTAATCCACGCGCACGCCAGGTCGGTAGATCACAATTCGTTGTGAGCGCCTTTGAACCACCGGGCCAAGGAAGGCGGACCTGCCCACCATGTGTGTGGCCCGCAAATATCGCATCGAGATTATCTTTCGCCATTCCTTCAATGATGCGCAGATATGGCGCATGAGTGACCCCGATTGCGACATCACATTTACCGGGCTCTCCTGCAACGAGTGAGTAATCATCAAATTCAAGATGTGCATCATCTGTTCCACGCGCTTCAATGAGAGTGCCATTTATTGTCAGCGTTGTGCGCGATGTATTGATATTTCTCCAACCGCGAGCTTGCAGCCCAGCATCAAGCTCTTGCCATGGAAGTTCAGGGCCATGAACCCGCTTTCCATGGTTCGGAAGTAGATACTTCAAAGGGTTTTTAGGAACAGGTTCGTAATAATCATTTGATCCAAAGATAAATAAACCAGGAAGATCGAGAAGTGCATCAAGTGCATCAAGAGCAACCGGGACAGCTTTCTTATGTGCCAAGAAATCACCAGTGCTGATGACGAGATCGGGTTTGAGCGAGATAAGCGACTTGATGTCAGCAATCTCTTTCTTGCGCGCAGGCGTGAGGTGCAGGTCAGAGAAATGCAGAATGCGAATATCTTCGTGGCCTGCGGGCAAGATAGGCATCTCGGCCTCGCGGAGTACATAGCTCATAGTCATGAGAAGATTAACCCATGGGACTCAAAGAGACACTTAAGAGTGATTTAACCGAGGCAATTCGCAGCAGCGACAAAGTTGTATCAGGCACGATTCGCATGGTTCTGACTGCAATTACCAATGAAGAGGTATCAGGTAAAGAGGCTCGCGTACTCTCAGATGACGAGATTATTACGGTGCTATCTCGTGAAGCGAAGAAGCGTCGCGAAGCAGCAGAAGAGTTTGCAAAAGCCAACCGCCCAGATAAGTCTGCAGAAGAGAAGGCTGAAGGCGAAGTAATCGCTAAGTACCTTCCTGCGCAACTTTCTGAAGATGACATTAAGAAGATGATTGCTGCAGCGGTTGCATCAACAGGAGCAGCAGGACCTGGCGATATGGGCAAGGTCATGGGCGCTATCAAGCCACAGATTGCAGGAAAAGCTGATGGAGCACTTGTTTCATCTCTCGTTAAAGCTGCACTGAACAACTAACTGATTTACTGGAGGCACGTAATGAAATTCGAATATGCAACTGTCCCACTACTCTCACACGCAACGAAGCAGATTCTTGATACCTGGGGCTCAGATGGTTGGGAGCTCGTCACAGTAATTCCTGCACCAGGCGGCGAACAACTCGTTGCATATATGAAGCGCGAAATTAAGTAATGTCAGTTGATGTTCGCGCAAAGCTTGCTGAAAAAGGTTTAACGCTTCCTGTTTCGTCAAAGCCACTTGCTGCATATGTTCCTGCAGTTAAAACTGGAAATCTCGTCTTTACTGCAGGACAACTTCCTATGGTCGATGGTGCAATCGCCAAGACTGGAAAAGTTGGATCAGATGTAACTATTGAAGAGGCATACGAACTTGCCAAGATCTGCGCACTCAATGCCTTAGCTGCAGTTGAGTTAGTTGCCCCAGTAGATTCCATTGTGAAAGTTGTACGCGTGGTGTGTTACGTCAATGGCGCTGCTGGATTTACTGCACAGCCAGCAGTTGCAAATGGCGCATCAGAACTCTTTATGCATATTTGGGGCGATGCAGGAGTTGCTGCACGTAGCGCACTTGGTGTTGCTGAACTTCCGCTTAACTCACCTGTTGAGGTCGAACTTACGGTCGAGCTATTTACCGCGCTTCTCTAAACGTTCGACATCTGTAATCAATACAGCGCGACCATTGAGCTTAAGCCAGCCCCGACCCGCAAAATCAGCGAGAGCTTTATTCACTGTCTCGCGTGAAGCGCCAACAAGTTGAGCAAGTTCTTCTTGTGTAAGGTCGTGGTGAACAAAGAGACCTTCATCTGTAGCTTTTCCGAAGCGAGAACCGAGATCAATTAGCGCTTTTGCAACGCGACCTGGAACATCCGAGAAGACGAGGTCGCCAACTGCCTCATTGGTGCGACGAAGACGCTGCGCTAAACGAGCAAGAAGGTGGAGTGAAACTTCAGGATTTCCCCGGAGCCAAGGAATCAACTTTTCATGGCTGAGAGATAAGAGCTTTGCATCGGTGACTGCAGTTGCAGTCGATGTACGTGGGCCTGGATCGAAGAGCGATAGTTCGCCGAACATTTCGCCGGGGCCAAGGATGGACAGTAGGTTTTCGCGCCCATCGCCACTTGCAGTACCAAGCTTGAGCTTTCCATCGACAATGACGTAGACATGCTCGCCCTCATCGCCCTCTTTAAAGAGAATTCCACCCTTAGAGATCTTTACTGAGTCCATTGAAGACCGAAGAGAGGCTGCTTGAGCATCATCGAGGGCGGTAAAGAGTGGGGCGCGTCTTACGACTTCATCTTCTTGGGTCACGTCGGTAGTTTACTCGTATGGGCGTCGATAGTGAAAATCGAAAAGAGGCGAGAGCGATCTATCGTATTTTGACCAAGACCTATCCTGAGATTCGATGTGAGTTAGATTTTAAGAATCCTCTCGAACTCCTCGTGGCGGTAATTCTTTCCGCGCAATGCACGGATAAGAGAATTAATACTCTTACGCCTGCGCTCTTTAAGAAATATAAGAAAGCTAAGCATTATGCGCGAGCTCCACTTGCCGAGATTGAAGAATATATATTCTCAGCTGGTTTCTATCACGCAAAAGCACGACATCTCAAAGGTGTTGGTACCAAGTTAATGGAAGAGTTTGATGGAGTTGTTCCATCTACTCTGGAAGAACTCACCTCACTCCCAGGTGTCGGAAGAAAGACAGCCAATGTCGTCTTAGGGCATGCATTTGATATTCCGGGCATCACCGTTGATACACATTTTGGTCGCCTCTCTCGCCGCTTTGGTTGGACAACATCGATGGACCCTGTGAAGGTAGAGCACGAAGTAGGTGCGCTGATTCCACAGAAAGAGTGGACCAATCTTTCGCAACGGATGATCTGGCATGGCCGTCGTATCTGTCATTCTCGTAAACCAGCATGTGGAGCATGCCCTCTTGCAAAGCTCTGCCCTTCAGTGGGTATCGGCGAGATGGATAGAGAGAAGGCAAAGCTCTTAGTGAAGACAGATAAGGATTTCCGATGAAGAAGTTACTTATTCTTCTGGCCTCTTTACTAGCGCTTACTGGTTGCTCGCTTACTCAGCCAATCCCGGTAAAAGGTGAAGTAGTCAGCTGTTCATCTATTCGAGTACAAGCAAGTACTGGCAAATCTTTAGATTGCTTAGATGGCACTTCAGGGGTGGCGGTCGATTCGATTATTGGACCTGCGTTGATCAATGTCTGGGGCTCTTGGTGTGAACCGTGTAAGCAAGAGCTTCCGCATTTTCGACACTTCCTCGAGCAAAATGGAGATTCAGTTCAGATTATCGGAGTAGATGTTGAAGAGAAGAGCCCTGCAATCGCGAGAAAATTTGTCACCACTCATGGCATGACATGGCCAATTCTCTATGACGCAGATGGCAGTACCCGAGGAGAATTTGGGATGGGCGTGCCTGTCACCTGGTTTGTCGATGCATCAGGCAGAGTTATCCATAAGAAATATGGACCATTTCGCTCACCCGAAGAGATCCAACTCGATGTCATTAAGTACCTTGGAGTCAAATGATCTTTGATGCAATCTTTCTGATCGTTGCACTTGGTGCGCTCTTTAACGGATATAAAAATGGGCTCGTTACAACGATTCTTCGAACTGCATTCTTTCTTGTCGGTGGCGTTGCAGCGATGTACTTTGTTGTGAAATTTAACCAGAGCGGTTGGTTAATTCTTGCAATCATTACGGGCGCTTATGCCGCAGCCTGGGTTGGAACTCAAATAGCAAAGGCTCTGAAATTCACTCTCATTCGTGGTCCACTGCGTTTTATTGATTCTGTACTGGGTGCAATTCTTGAAGTGAGCAAATATGTCGTGCTCTTCTATGTCATAGGAACAATCTTGTTATGGGCGCCTTGGACAGCAGGCCAGAACTCGGTCTCTGAAAGCAAGTTCTACCTACAGGTCAATAAGCATGCGCCATCACTGATTACAGATCTGCGCCACAGAGTTGAGAAAGAGTTAGCTAATCCTCGTCTTTAGAAGAGTGCAATCCTTCTGAAATCAACTTCATTACATTTGGATCTGCCAGCGTAGTTGCATCTCCCACGGCACGATTTTCAGCGACATCTTTGAGTAAGCGGCGCATAATCTTGCCGCTGCGAGTCTTAGGCAACTCGTTGACAACCATAATCTGACGTGGCTTTGCGATTGCACCAATCTCTTTAGCAACATGATCACGCAGATTCTTAATGAGCGCCTCACCATCTGCATGTTCAACGCCACCTCGCAGAATGACAAAGGCGACAATTCCTTGACCTGTAAGTGGGTCTGCAGCTCCTACTACGGCAGCTTCCGCAATTGACTCATGAGAGACAAGTGCAGATTCAACTTCAGTTGTTGAGATGCGATGGCCGGAAACATTCATGACATCGTCTACTCGACCCATCAACCAAATTGCGCCATCGTCATCCAGCTTAGCGCCATCGCCTGCAAAGTAAATGCCGGGAAAACGCGACCAGTAAGTCTCTTTATATCGCTCATCCTCGCCCCACACTCCGCGCAACATAGATGGCCACGGTTGATCGAGGATAAGAAAACCACCATGTCCATTCGGGACCGGAACACCTTTATCGTCAACAACCTTTGCACTAATTCCCGGAAGGGCCTTCATGGCAGAACCTGGTTTAGTCGCAGTAACTCCAGGCAGAGGTGAAATCATGATTGCGCCAGTTTCGGTCTGCCACCAGGTATCAACGATGGGACATTTATTTCCGCCAATTACCTCGCGGTACCACATCCACGCTTCAGGGTTAATTGGTTCACCGACTGAACCCAATAAGCGAAGAGAAGTGAGATTAAATTTATTAGGGAACTCATCTCCCCATTTCATCCATGTACGGATGAGTGTTGGCGCTGTATACAAAATAGTGACGCCATATTTTTCAACAATTTCAAAGACGCGACCTTTATGAGGAGTATCAGGTGTGCCCTCATAAATAACTTGAGTAGCACCATTAATAAGAGGCCCGTAGACCATATATGAGTGGCCGGTAATCCAACCAACATCTGCGGTGCACCAATAGATATCTGTCGCTGGTTTGATATCGAAGACGACCTTATGTGTGTATGCAACCTGTGTGAGATAACCACCGGTGGTATGGAAGATTCCCTTTGGCTTTGCAGTTGTTCCGGATGTGTACAAGATAAAGAGGGGATGCTCGCTATCGAAGTATTGAGGTACGTGGGTAGAAGATTGTGAATCAACGAGTTCGTGCCACCAGAGATCGCGGCCTTCTACCCAAGCGGTCTCTTGCTTGGTGCGCTGCACAACTAAGACGTTGGTGACATTTGTCTGGCCTTGAAGAGCCTCATCGACTGCAGGCTTAAGAGCAAATGCTGCACCCTTTCTAAATCCACCATCGGCTGTGATGACCAACTTTGCATCTGCATCTTGAATACGTGAAAGGAGCGCTTCTGCAGAGAATCCGCCAAAGACAACTGAGTGAATGGCGCCAATGCGCGCACATGCGAGCATTGCAACAACAGCTTCAGGGATCAAAGGCATATAGATTGCAACGCGATCACCAGATGTGATTCCAATTGCTGTCAGGGCATTTGCTGCCTTGCTGACATCTGCAAGTAACTGCGCATAAGTAATTGTGCGAGTATCACCAGGTTCACCTTCAAAGTGAAAGGCGATGCGATTTCCGTTGCCGTCAGCGATATGGCGATCAAGCGCCGAGACAGTGGCGTTAAGTTCTCCGCCGACAAACCATTTCGCATAAGGAGCTTCCCACTCGAGCGTCTTCGCCCATGGCTTCTCCCACGCAAGTGCGCGGGCTTGTTCATCCCAGAAGGCGAGTCGATCTTTTTCGGCAACATCGTAGAGATCCGCGTGTGCATTTGCCTGGGCGGCAAATTCAGAAGTCGGTGCAAAAGAACGATCTTCGCTCGACAAGTTCTCGATGGATTCAGTTGCCATGAAATTGAGGCTACCGCGCGCGAGCGAATAATTAAAGAGCTACTTATCAACAACGCTAGAAATTTTCCATCAATCGAATCGTAGCGACGCCAATACTGCGCACCTTGGAAAACCCACAATTGAGAGAAAGGATTAATGTGACAGTTTCAGCTTTCCTAGCGATCTTGCTCAAGGTGCTCAGTAGCCCAGCTCTTATCGCTGGCCTCATCGCCTTCCTGCAGAAAACCCTCCATCCATAGGCTAGAAATTCAGGCCGCCCCTCGCGTATTGAGTGTGCCGATTTTTCATACGCGGGGGTAGGTGGTTGGATTAGGCGTAAGCCTCACTCAAGACCCAATGGTGCGTCAGAGCGTTTACACCAGTTCTCACCACTTACTTTGGAGTCACAATGCCAATAGCAACCCCTGAAGTGTATGCAGCGATGTTAGACCGAGCGAAGGCCGGCGCTTTTGCATACCCAGCAATCAACGTTTCCTCATCACAGACAATCATTGGTGCAATTCGTGGATTCGCCGAAGCAGAGTCAGATGGAATCATTCAATTCTCATGGGGTGGAGCTGAATACGCTTCCGGTTCAACTGTAAAGAACATGATCGATGGCGCAGTTGCGCTCGCAGAGTTCGCACACGTTGTTGCAAAGAATTACAAGGTCAATATTGGTATTCACACAGACCACTGTCCTGCAGAGAAGCTCGATGGCTTTATGCGTCCACTTCTCGAGATTGGTGCTCAGCGGATTAAGGAAGGCAAGCAGCCACTATTTAACTCACATATGTGGGATGGATCAGCAGTTGATATGCCCGAGAATATGAAGGTTGCGCGCGAGCTTCTCGATAAGTCAGTTGCGGCAAATACTGTTCTTGAAATTGAAATCGGCGTCGTCGGTGGAGAAGAAGATGGCATCGAAGCAAAGCATGATGCCAAGCTCTACTCAACACCTGAAGATGCGCTCCTTACAATTGAAACACTTGGCACCGATGCAAAGGCCCGCTACATGGTCGCTGCAACATTCGGAAATGTGCACGGCGTCTACAAGCCAGGAAACGTTGTTCTTCAGCCAAAGATTCTTAAGACACTCCAGGATGCAGTGGCTGCAAAGCTCGGTCTTCCAGCAGGAAGCAAGCCAATGGACCTCGTATTCCACGGTGGTTCAGGCTCACTTCTTACTGAAATCCGCGAATCACTGGATTACGGTGTCATCAAGATGAATATCGATACCGATACACAGTATGCATTTACTCGTCCCGTCGTTGATCACATCATGAAGAATTACGATGGCGTTCTGAAGATTGATGGCGAAGTGGGCAATAAGAAGGCCTACGACCCACGTGCGTGGGGTAAAGCTGCCGAAGCAGGAATCGCTGCACGCGTTGGCGTCGCTTGCGAAGACCTTCGCTCAACTGGCACATCACTACTCAAGTAATTCATTAACAACGAGTCGGAAAGGCTTCATCCATGCCTGCATTAGTACTGCTGGGAGCTCAGTGGGGCGACGAAGGCAAGGGTAAAGCTACTGATTTGTTGGGCGATCGCGTTGATTACGTAGTTCGCTATCAGGGTGGAAATAACGCCGGACATACAGTTGTTATCGGTGATCAGAAGTATGCACTGCACCTACTTCCATCTGGAATCCTTTCTCCAAACGTAATTCCGGTTATTGCCAATGGTGTTGTGATTGATCCAGGTGTACTGCTCGAAGAAATTAAGGGTCTAACTGAACGCGGAATCGATTGCAGCAAATTAGTTATCTCAACTAATGCGCATTTGATTACTCCGTATCACCGCACCATCGATAAAGTTTCAGAGCGCTTCTTAGGTAAATCAAAGATCGGTACAACAGGTCGCGGAATCGGACCTGCCTATGCTGACAAGATCAACCGCATCGGTATCCGCGTACAAGATCTCTTTGATCCATCTATCTTGCGTCAGAAAATCGAAGGCGCACTACGCGATAAGAACCAAGTACTTATCAAGGTCTTCAACCGTAAAGATATTGAAGTCGAAGATGTGCTTAACGAGTATCTCGCTTATGCGGAAATCTTGCGCCCTTACGTTGCAGATACAGTCTTACTTCTCGACAACGCTTTAAAGGCTGGCAAGCGCGTTCTTCTTGAGGGTTCACAAGGAACTCTTCTCGATGTCGATCACGGAACTTACCCATTTGTTACTTCTTCAAATCCAACTGCGGGTGGAGCTTGTACAGGCTCTGGTATCGGACCAACAAAGATTGATCGCGTTATCGGAATCGTGAAGGCCTACACAACTCGCGTTGGATCTGGCCCATTCCCAACTGAACTCTTCGATGAAGATGGCGAGAAACTGCGCACCATCGGTGGAGAAGTCGGTGTCACAACTGGTCGCGCACGTCGTTGTGGTTGGTATGACGCACCAATCGCGCGTTACGCAGTCCGCGTCAACGGACTTACCGATTTCTTCCTGACAAAGCTCGATGTACTCACAGGATGGGATCAGATTCCAGTCTGTGTTGCCTACGAGATTGATGGAAAGCGCGTTGAAGAGCTACCTGCCTCACAATCTGATTTCCATCACGCAAAGCCTATTTATGAATATCTACCTGGATGGAAGGAAGATATTTCTGGAGCAAAGCAGATAAGCGAGCTTCCTAAGAATGCTCAGGATTACATCACCTTCCTTGAGAAGATTTCAGGAGCCCCCATGAGTGCAATCGGCGTAGGTCCCGGGCGCACCCAGACGATTGTTGTAAAGGAATTCATCTAAAGAATGAAAATCCTCCTAATTGGTAGCGCCGGTCGCCGAGAAGGAGAAATACATGGAGGAGAATTCACCCGTGAGCGTATTAGCTGATCGTTATGCATCAAAAGAGATGCGCCAACTCTTTGCACCAGAAGAGAAAATCATTGCGGAGAGAAAGTTATGGCTCGCCGTGGCTCGTGCGCAATCAAAGCTCGGCCACCCCATTTCTGAGGCCATTCTTGCAGATTACGAAAAAAATGTAGCAAATGTTGATTTAGCATCTATCGATGCCAGAGAAAAATTAATACGTCACGATGTCAAAGCTCGAATCGAAGAATTTAATTCGCTCGCGGGTCATGAGGTAATCCATGCCGGGATGACAAGTCGCGATTTAACAGAAAACATCGAGGCGCTTCAAATACGCGATGGTCTTGCAATTATTCATAATAAAGTCGTTGCACTTCTCGCAGCACTCGGCGCGAAGGCAACAGAGTTCACAAACCAACCCATTGCAGGACGGTCACACAACGTTCCTGCTCAAATCACAACTCTTGGAAAACGATTTGCTTCCGCAGCAGAAGAGCTCCTCTTTGCTTATGAGAGATTAGTGTCTCTGCAGAGCCGCTACCCCATGCGTGGAATCAAAGGACCAGTTGGTACTGCGCAAGATTCCATCGATCTTCTCGGTTCGGCAGAGGCGCATCAATCACTTGAATCTGCGATTGCGAAAGAGCTCGGCTTTGATCGAGTCCTTGATTCAACTGGGCAGGTCTATCCACGATCACTCGATTACGAAGTTCTGACAACTCTCGTCCAACTTGCTGCATCACCATCTTCGCTGGCAACCTCCATTCGATTAATGGCAGGAGCAGAACTCGTCACTGAAGGATTTAAAGCGGGGCAAATTGGATCTTCTGCAATGCCACACAAGATGAATACGCGCTCGTGCGAACGCGTAAACGGACTCACAGTTGTTTTACGTGGATATGCGTCGATGGCCTCTGAACTTGCCGGCAATCAATGGAACGAAGGTGATGTTTCATGCAGCGTTGTTCGCAGAGTCGCACTTCCCGATGCTTTCTATGCGATGGACGGCTTACTTGAAACAATGCTCACCATTCTGAGCGAATTTGGTGCATTTCCTGCAGTAATTTCCGCTGAGCTCGAGCGCTATCTACCATTCCTTGCAACGACAAAAATATTGATGGCATCGGTCAAGGCTGGCGTAGGGCGCGAGGTTGCGCACGAGGCAATCAAAGAGCATGCCGTTGCTGCAGCACTCGGAATGCGCGAAGGTAAGGCAAATAATTTCTTGGATTCAGTTGCAGGCGATGAACGCATCCCACTAACTCGTCAGGAGCTAGATGCACTAATCGGCGACCCCATTGATTTTACTGGCGATGCTCGACAGCAAGTTTCCAGAGTTGTCAATCGCATAGATGTGATTACATCTGCAAATCCCGAAGCTTCGCGCTACAAGCCCCACAACATTCGATAATTTCAAATTATTTCGATGCGCGATCCCAAAGTTTTATCCGAAGTAAAAGAAACTCTTGCTCTTCTTAGTGAACGTTCACCTGGACGTGCAATAGAGGTTCGCATTCCTCCGTATGCGGCCATCCAATGTGGTGATGGA
>Ga0209189_1003179_pt1 | contig 11102 bp, 9 predicted proteins | sample C_130820_EF_Meta_FD_187308 | JGI IMG/M metagenome (GOLD analysis project Ga0209189, IMG submission 187308) | Freshwater microbial communities from Lake Croche, Canada to study carbon cycling - C_130820_EF_MetaG (SPAdes) (version 3) | ecosystem: Environmental > Aquatic > Freshwater > Lake | place...
TTGGGAGTTGTCATAGCGTTGTCCAAAGGTGGCGCTTGCGCGCCACCTGTTTTGTTAAGACTGGCAATCCTCAGGCGTGCGGCGCGTCATCTTTTTGTCTGAGAGATATTTTTCAGCGCCGGCTTTCACCATGGGCTTCAAAATTTGCTCGTCCGCTTGGTACCAATCAGAATTCATATTCCACTTGGCACCGTCCCACGTTTGCACGCGCGCCCAGCTTGAACCCATGTGGTCTGCGCAGCTGGTTGAGATAGGACGCATCACGCCTGCTAAACCGAGTGCGTCTAAACGCTTTTGGTCTAAGGCTAAGTTTTCAAGGCCCCAGCGCACTTGCTCGCCCGTCATGACTTTGCCCTTACCAAAACGCTCTTGTGCACGGCGAACAGCCTCAATACCCAGCACCTGAATGATCACACCACGGGTATAGAGCACCGACCCAACTTCGTCTTTAGGTCCAGTACCTTGGCCTTTGTCGTGCACAAACTTCAAGATGTCCTGAATCACTTTAGGCTGTGTGCCAGAGGTGTTCAAAGCCAATGCGTTGTAGCCTTTGGCGCCTTCACCCACGTCGCGAGTATCCGGCTCAGCACCCGCCCACCAAACGCCATACATTTTGTCGCGTGGGTAGCCTGTCGCTTGTGCTTCTTTTAGGGCGGTGGAGTTCATCACACCCCAGCCCCACAACATGACATAGTCAGGGCGGCTTTGGCGCACTTGCAACCACGCGGCTTTTTGTTCTACGCCGGGTGCAGTCACGGGAATCATTTGCAACTCGAAGCCGTGCATGCGTGAACGCTCTTGCAATAACGGAATTGGCTCTTTGCCAAATGGGCTGTCGTGGTAGACCAAGGCAATTTTTTTACCTTTGAGCTTGTCCAAGCCGCCCGCGGTTTTACCAATGTGCTGGATCAAGATATCTGATGCTGTCCAGTAGTGGCCCATCAATGGGAAGTTCCATTTGAATGCCATACCGTCTTGGGCCACAGACAAACCATAACCCAAGGTGATCAAAGGCACTTTGTCGACAGGCACTTTCTCAGTCAACGCGAAAGTGATGCCGGTTGCTTGGGGGTCAAACAAAGCAACGCCTGGACGGCTCTTAAGGCGCTCGTAGCATTCAACGCCACGGTCGGTAGCGTAGCCAGTCTCACACTCTTCATAGGTCAACTTGACGCCGTTGATCCCGCCATCACGCGCGTTGATCATCTTGATGTAGTCTTGTTTGCCATTGGCCCATGGCACACCGTTCGGTGCATAAGGCCCCGTGCGATAAGACAACAGCGGAAAGAACTGCTCTTTGGCTTGCGCCCAAGCAGAGCCTGTGGTGGCACTGAGTGCTGCGACCGTTACGGTAGCGGCCATCATTAATTTACTGAGTTTCATACGATCTATCTCCTGTTAAATGTTTTAAAAGCGCGGAACGAAAAATGGATGCGCACTAGTGCGGGAAAGGCCAGAGACGAAGTTTTTGTTTACCAGTCGCCCACAGTTTGGCAAGGCCATGAGGCTCAACAATCAAGAACCACACAATCAATCCACCAAACACCATTAACTCAGCGTGCGAAGACGCTGCAGTTGAAACTTCAAAGCCAAATAGGCCAGAGAACCATGGCAGAAAGCGGGTCAGCGCAATGGGCAACACCACGATGAATGCTGCGCCTAGAAAACCGCCTGCAATGGAGCCCATGCCGCCAATGATGACCATGAACAGCAATTTGAAAGAGAAATCTACTGAGAAAGCGGCGGGCTCCCACGCACCAAGATAGACAAAGGCCCACAAAGCGCCAGCCACGCCCACAATAAATGAGCTCACAGCGAACGCACTGAGCTTGGCGTACATCGGACGTATACCAATCACTGCAGCTGCAACGTCCATATCGCGAATCGCCATCCATTCACGCCCAATCGCGCCACGTACTAAATTTTTAGCCATCAACACAATGGGGATCAATATGGCCAAACAAAAAAGATATTTGCTTGCTGCGCTTTCGATGGGAATACCAAACGCTTGCAGGCTGTTGACAGAAATCGATCCTGATGTCGAATCTAAGGTGAACCAACTGATACGCAAAAACATCCAGTCCGCAAAAAATTGCGCGGCCAAAGTTGCGACGGCTAAATAAAGGCCTTTCACACGCAAGCTGGGCAGTCCAAACAAAATGCCAAAGAACGTGGCGCACAGCCCACCCAAGATCAGCGCGACTACCAAGGGCATGCCAGGCACTCGCATAAAGAAGTTATACGCGCCATAAGCGCCAACCGCCATGAAAGCGCCCGAACCCAAAGAAATTTGCCCGCAGTAACCCACCAAGATGTTCACACCCACAGCGGCCAAAGACATGATGACAAAAGGAATCAAAATTGCCCGAAACATGTAGTCGCTCGCCACCATGGGCACGAATACCAAAGCAAATAATGCAATTAACGCAATCGCCCAGCGGTCTTGCTCTATCGGGAAGATTTGTAAATCTGCACGGTAGCTGGTTTTGAATTGACCGTTTTCTCTGTAAAACATTTTTACTTTCGAATAAATTTCGACGCGTCAGACGCGATCAATTATTTTTTCACCGTACAAGCCTTGCGGTCTAAATAGCAAGAAGATGAGTGCCAACACATAGGCAAACCAAATCTCTATGCCGCCACCTACAAATGGGCCTAAATACACCTCAGACAATTTCTCGCCAACACCGATGATCAAGCCGCCAATGATGGCGCCAGGCACTGACGTCAGTCCGCCTAATATCACCACAGGCAATGCGCGCAAAGCTATGGTGGTCAACGAGAACTGCACACCCAGTTTGCTGCCCCAAATCATTCCAGACACCAATGCAACTATGCCAGCCACACACCACACAATCACCCAAATGCGGTTGAGCGGAATACCAATCGATTGCGCTGCTTGGTGATCATCCGCCACAGCGCGCAAGGCACGGCCTGTTGATGTTTTTTGAAAGAAGATACTTAATGCAGAAACCAAAGAGGCAGCGATTACAGCTGCAATCACGTCTTCTTTGTTGACTAAGACGCCACCTTCAAAAAAAGACTCCAACACAAAGATCGGCTCTTTGGGCATGCCAATATCGATCTTGTACACATCGCTACCAAACAGGGCTTGGCCCAAACCTTCCATGAAATAGGTGATGCCCAACGTAGCCATCAACAGGGTGGCGCCTTCTTGGTTGACCAAATGGCGCAACACCAATCGCTCAATGATCCAAGCCACCGCGAACATCACAGCTGCGGCCATGACAAACGCAAGGAGGTTGCTCAAGAACAAATTGTTAACGTCTAACCACAAAGGCATCCATTCTGAAAAGCGCGCCATCGCCAATGCAGCAAACAATACCATCGCACCTTGGGCAAAGTTAAAGACGCCTGAGGCCTTGAAGATCAATACAAAACCCAAAGCCACCAAGGAATACAACATGCCTGCCATCAGGCCGCCGAGCAGTGTTTCTAAAAAGAATGCCATTGTGTTGTCCTTTTACCTATCAGTGTGAGGTGCCTAAATAGGCTTGGATCACATCTGGGTTGTTGCGAACCTCGTCGGGTAGGCCGTCACCAATTTTTTTACCATAGTCCAACACGACGACGCGGTCTGAAATATCCATCACTACGCCCATGTCGTGTTCGATCAACACAATCGTGGTACCAAATTCGTCGTTCAAGTCCAAGATAAACCGACACATGTCTTGCTTTTCTTCGACGTTCATACCGGCCATGGGCTCGTCTAACAACAAAACCTGTGGTTCGAGTGCCAACGCGCGACCTAAGTCCACGCGTTTTTGTAATCCATAGGGGAGTTGCCCAACAGGTGTTTTTCGGTGCGCCTGAATTTCAAGAAAGTCGATGATGTGCTCGACTTTTTCACGGTGTGCAATTTCTTCTTTTTCAGCAGGTCCAATACGCAAAGCTTGCAAGAAAATATTACTTTTCATACGCAGGTTGCGTCCTGTCATGATGTTTTCTAAAACGCTCATGCCTTTAAACAATGCCAAGTTTTGAAAGGTGCGCGCAATACCCATTTTTGCAACCGCATGGCTGTCCATATGGTCAAAGGTTTGCCCGCGAAAAGTGATCGTGCCTTCTTGCGGCGTGTAAACACCGTTGATGCAATTGAGCATCGAGCTTTTGCCAGCACCGTTGGGGCCGATGATGGCGCGTACTTCATGCTCGCGCACATTGAAAGAAATATCGGTCAACGCTTTCACGCCGCCAAAGCGCAAGCTGATGTTATGGACGTCGAGAATGACCTCGCCTATTTTTTTACTCATGCCGCTTGCCCTACGGATGCAAAGGTTTTGGAGTCCAAGATACGCAGGGTGGCACTGACACTGCCCGTGCGTCCGTCTTCAAATTTCACCTGGGTTTCGATAAATTGCTCGGTAGCGCCACCATACAAAGCGTCAATCAAGACATCGTATTTCTCAGCGATGAAGCCACGGCGCACTTTGTTGGTTCTTGTTAATTCACCATCGTCAGCATCTAATTCTTTGTGCAAGACCAAGAAGCGGCTCACCTGGCTACCCGCCAACAATTTGTCTTGCGCCAAATCTGCATTGACTGATTCCACGCATTCTTTGATGAGCTGATACACCTCGGTCTTTTGCGCTAAATCGGTATAGCCTGCATACGGCAAATTGCGACGCTCGGCCCAATTGCCCACGGCATCAAAGTCAATATTGATCATCACGCAGACTTTGTCGCGTTGGTCGCCATAGGCGACCACTTCTTTGATGTGTTGAAAAAACTTGAGTTTGTTTTCCACATACTTTGGCGCAAACATGGCGCCATCGTTGTTGCCACCGCGAATGCGTCCTACATCTTTGACGCGGTCAATGATTTTTAAATGGCCGTTGGCATCCAAAAATCCTGCATCGCTGGTGTGATACCAACCGTCAGCCGTTAGCACCTCTGCTGTGGCTGTTGGGTTTTTGTAATATTCCTTGAGCAGCCCTTTGGACTTCACCAAGATCTCGCCGTTGTCCGCAACTTTGATTTCTACGCCTTCACAAGGCACGCCCACGGTGTCAGCACGCGCTTCGTTGTCGGGTTGCAAACAAACAAACACCGCAGTCTCGGTGGAGCCGTAAAGTTGTTTGAGGTTGATGCCAATCGAGCGATAAAAGCGAAACAAGTCTGGGCCAATCGCTTCGCCTGCGGTGTAAGCGACGCGTACACGGCTAAAACCCAAAGTGTTGCGCAATGGGCCATAGACAAATAAATTGCCTAGGGCAAGTAACAAATTCGCCACCAAGCCAACCGATTGCCCATCCATCTTGGCAGGGCCATATTTACGCGCAATATCCATGAAGTAATGGAACATGCTGCGCTTGATACTGCTCGCATCTTCCATGCGAATCATCACGCTGGTGAGCAAACCTTCAAATACGCGGGGAGGTGCGAAGTAATAGGTGGGCCCAATCTCTTTCAAGTCGATCATCACGGTGGCAGCCGACTCGGGGCAATTCACCACATACCCACACACCAACCACTGGGCATAGCTGAAAATATTTTGGCCAATCCATGCGGGTGGCAAATAGGCCAACACATCTTCATCGTGCGTCAGGTGGTCAAAATTGGCTCCCGCTTTGGCACGGTTGATCAACGAGTTGTGGGTATGCACCACACCCTTGGGGTTGCCTGTGGTGCCCGATGTAAAGAACATCGCAGCAACATCGTCCTCATGGCCTTTGTCGACCTCTTGTTGATAAAAATCTGGGTGTTGTTTAGCGAAGACTTCGCCAGCGGCCAACAACTCTTCCACGGAGGAAAGTCCGGGTGCGTCGTATTTGCGCAAACCACGTGGATCGTCATAAAAAATGTTGCTAATTTGAGGGCACTGCTCGCGCACTTCCAACATTTTGTCGACTTGCTCTTGGTCTTCCACCACGCAAAAACGCACCTCGGCGTTATTGATGGGAAAAACGCACTCCGTGGCCACGGCATCTTGGTAGAGCGGAACAGGAATAGCACCCAATGCTTGCGCTGCCAACATGGTGGCGTACAAACGGGGGCGGTTTGCGCCAATCACGACCATATGTTCACCACGCTGCAAGCCCGCTTGATGCAGGCCGCAGGCCATATGCGTCACCATCTGCAACATGGTTGCCCAATCCACGCTTTGCCAAATGCCGTATTCTTTTTCACGCATCGCGCTCGCGCTTGGGCGCTGGGCTGCGTGGGTCGCTAACAATCGCGAAAACGTGGTCGACATCAGAAATCCAAGTTAGTAAGCAAATGGCTAAACAAGTGAATGCAACCATGCTAGGCTTGCATTTGACGCCATGTTGTCGTTTGAACGACAATTTATCGTTACCCCCACTAGGGAATTCCCCATATGAGCGCATCGTCTCCGGTCTACCTTAGGCGGCGCCAAGCCTCTCCTGATGAATTGGCGCACATTCCTTGGTTGTCGCTCCTCAGCGAGCTAGAGCGCGACCGCATTGAACCTCAATTGGTAGTAGGCGTTGCCATGCCTGGCGACTATGTGTGCCGCATGGGACGCGCTGTCACTTTTTGGTTTGGTGTGATTGAAGGTTTGCTCAAAATGAGTACGGACAGTGCGAGCGGTCGTACCATCACTTATACCGGCGTGCCACCAGGCGGATGGTTTGGCGAGGGCACGGTTCTCAAACGTGAGTCCTACCGCTACAACATCTCAGCGCTGCGAACCAGTGTGGTGGCCGGCTTACCCGTCGATACTTTCCATTGGTTGATCGACCATTCGATTGGATTCAACCGCTTTGTCATGAACCAACTCAACGAGCGGCTGGCCCAATTTATTGAAGCGCGTGAGATTGACAGATCGACCGACCCAGATGTGCGTGTCGCCCGTAACTTAGCGGCGCTTTTCAATCCAACGTTATTTCCTGGTGTCGGCGAAATGCTGCGCATCACCCAACAAGAATTGGCATACCTCGTAGGCTTGTCGCGGCAACGTGTGAATGTGGCACTCAACACCTTACAAGACCAAGGCGCTATTCGTATTGAATACGGCGGCATGCGCGTTTTGAATCTGCAAGCCTTGAGAAGCAGTGGCTCCACACAAGCGCGTGCCGACTAAACTGGCTGGCGTTTTAAATCAATATGAATACCCCCTCTGAACCGATCCGACTCAACAAACGTCTAGCTGAGATGGGCTTTTGTTCGCGCCGTGAAGCCGATGTATGGATTGAAAACGGCTGGGTATTGGTCAATGGCAAGCCTGCCGCCATGGGGGTCAAAGTTACATCGGCAGACACGGTGCAGGTCGATCAGCGCGCACAAGGCCACCAAGATACGCAGGTCACGATTCTTTTGCACAAGCCCATGGGTTATGTCAGCGGACAAGCAGAGGACGGTCACGAGCCTGCTATCACCTTGATCCATGGACGCAGCCACTGGCGCGAAGACACCTCTAAAAACCGCATACAACCCTCGCAATTGCGCGGTTTGGCCCCCGCAGGACGATTGGATATCGACTCTGTCGGTCTGCTTGTTCTCACCCAAGACGGACGCGTCGCCCGTCAACTGATTGGCGAAGACAGTGAGATGGAAAAAGAATATTTGGTCCGCGTGACTTACCAAGACCAAGCCACCGATGTGCAAAACATATTCCCACATGACCAATTGCAACGCCTATGCCACGGATTAAGCCTCGACGGTAAACCGCTAAAGCCCGCCCGGGTGGAATGGCAAAACCCCGAGCAATTGCGTTTTGTCCTAAAAGAAGGCAAAAAACGACAAATTCGCCGAATGTGCGAATTTGTAGGTTTGCACGTGGTGGGCTTAAAACGTGTGCGTATTGGACAGGTGGCTTTGGGTAATTTGCCCGTTGGGCAATGGCGGTATTTGTCTGCGCACGAAAAGTTTTAAACATTTTTAGTATTTTTTGAACTTTTGGCCCTTTTGACCCTTTTGGGTGCCCGTTCTCTGCTCCCAATAACTTGAAATATAAGTACCCCTCCTCATATAAGAAACTTGTTGATTTCCCTTTAAATACCCGCTATGTCTAAACACACCCATTCCTTCCAAGCCGAAGTCTCCCAACTCTTGCACTTGGTCACCCATTCCTTGTATTCGAACAAGGAAATCTTTTTACGCGAACTCGTCTCCAACGCTTCCGACGCTTGCGACAAACTGCGTTACGAAGCCCTGAACAACGCCGCCTTGTTTGAAGGCCAGTCTGAACTTCAAGTCCGCGTAAGTTTTGACAAAGAAGCGAAAACTATCACCATCTCTGACAACGGTATTGGCATGAGCCAACAAGAAGCGATTGACCACTTGGGCACGATTGCTAATCTCTGACAACGGTATTGGCATGAGCCAACAAGAAGCGATTGACCACTTGGGCACGATTGCTAAGAGTGGCACGCGCGAATTCATGGGCAAACTCAGTGGCGATCAAAAAACCGACGCCAAAGACCAAGGTGCTTTGATTGGCCAATTCGGTGTGGGTTTTTATTCTGGCTACATAGTGGCCGACCGTATCACCGTCGAATCACGTCGTGCTGGTTTAAAAGCAGAAGAAGGCATGCGTTGGAGCAGTACCGGCACAGGCGAGTTTGAAGTCGAAACCATCACCCAAGCCGATCGAGGCACCACCATCATCTTGCACATGCGCGATGACGCAGACGAATACCTGAGCGCATGGAAACTCAAGTCTGTCATCAACAAATACTCAGACCACATCTCTTTGCCGATTTGTATGCGCAAAGAAGTATGGAAAGAAGGTGAAAAAGAACAACCTGGCGAAATGGTGGTGACCGACGAATGGGAAACCGTCAACCAAGCGAATGCATTGTGGGCACGTCCTAAAAAAGATGTCAACGACGAACAGTACCTTGAGTTCTAGAGTTCTACAAACATATTAGCCACGACTTTGAGCCACCTCTGGCTTGGACCCATAACCGCGTGGAGGGCAGCACCGAATACACACAACTACTCTACATCCCGTCCAAGGCTCCGTCCGATTTGTTCAACCGCGACAAACAAGCAGGATTGAAGTTGTATGTCAAACGCGTGTTCATCATGGACGATGCGGAAGCCTTGATGTCTACTTACTTGCGTTTCATCAAAGGCGTGGTCGACTCTGCTGACTTGCCTTTGAATGTCAGTCGCGAACTGTTGCAAGAAAGCCGTGATGTCAAAGCGATTCGCGAAGGCAATACACGTCGTGTCCTGTCTGTGCTCGAGGATTTGGCAAAACATGACGTACCTGCAGACGACGCAAGCAAAGACGACAAAAAAGACGCTGGCAAATTCACCAAGTTTTATGCTGAGTTCGGTGCAGTGTTGAAAGAAGGACTGGGCGAAGACTTCAGCAACAAAGACAAGATCGCCAAACTCTTGCGCTTTGCCAGCACCACCAGCGATACCGTGAGTGTCTCTTTTGCAGACTACAAAGCCCGCATGAAAGAAGGCCAAGAAGCCATCTACTACATCACAGCAGACACATTGGCAGCAGCCAAGAACAGCCCACAACTCGAAGTTTTCCGCAAGAAGGGAATTGAGGTGTTGTTGATGACAGACCGCGTGGACGAATGGGCTTTGAACTTCTTGAACGAATTCGATGGCACAGCTCTGCAATCGGTTGCCAAAGGCGCCGTCGATTTAGGCTCACTGCAAGACGAGGCTGAAAAGAAGGCTGCTGAAGATGCAGCAGAAACCTTCAAACCCATCTTGGCCAAACTCAAAGAAGCGCTCAAAGACAAAGCCGAAGACGTGCGCGTGACCACACGCTTAGTTGACTCACCTGCCTGTTTGGTCGTGAAAGACCATGGCATGTCCATGCAACTCGCGCGCATGCTCAAGCAAGCGGGGCAAGAAGCGCCCGAGGTGAAGCCTGTTTTGGAGGTGAATGCAGAACATGCATTGGTGAAGAAACTCAGCGCAGATGCCAATCCGCATTTCCATGATTTGGCGCACATCTTGTTTGACCAAGCCTTGCTCGCCGAAGGTGGCTTGCCTGAAGACCCCGCTGCTTATGTGAAGCGGGTGAATGCTTTGCTCGTTTAAACCACCAATGCGGGCGCTTGCATAGCCTCGCATTGTTCTTCGAGCATATGGATTTGGCCAGACCAATAGTCGCTGCTGCCAAACCATGAAAAATGCTGCACAAACGCTGGGTCATCTCGGCGTCTTGCTAACCATGCGCTGTAGTGGATTAAACGCAATGTGCGCAAAGGCTCGATCAACGCTAATTCCGAGCGGTTGAGTTCACGCATTTGTTCGTAGCCGTCTAACAAAACGCTCAGTTGGTAGGTTTGCTGTTTTCTATCACCACTGATGAGCATCCACAAGTCTTGGATAGCGGGCCCCGTGCGTGCGTCATCCAAGTCCACAAAATGCGGGCCACCATTGGCTTGGTCTGTCGGTGTCCATAAGATGTTGCCGGGATGGCAGTCACCGTGCAGGCGAATCGTCTTGCTGGGATGTTCTGCAAAAACATCTTTCGCAATTGCGATCGCTTTGTCACACCAAGAAGTCCAAGTGGCTTGTTGGTCTAGGGGAATCAAGTTGTTTTCTAAAAGCCAATCACGCGAATCGATGGCAAAGGTTTGCAGATTCAATATGGGCCGCGTTGCAAAAGCTTGTCTATGTCCCACGCTGTGTATGCGCGCAATAAAACGCCCTACCCACTCCAGTACCTCGACGTCATCCAACTCTGGCATACGGCCACCACGACGTGGGCTCACGCTGAATGCAAAACCAGCGGCATGGTGCAATGCAAAAGCTTGTCTCTGCCCCACGCTGTGTATGCGTGCAATAAAGCGCCCCACCCACTCCAGTACTTCGACGTCATCCAACTCTGGCATACGCCCACCACGACGTGGGCTCACGCTGAATGCAAAGCCAGCGGCGTGGTGCAAAGTATTGCCATTCAGAACCAATGGGCCAACCACTGGAATTTCTTCAGTCATCAGCTCTGCGGCGAATGCGTGTTCTTCTAGTATTTGTGCATCGCTCCAGCGTTCAGGCCGATAAAACTTAGCTACCAAAGCTTGGTCATCATCAAGCATGACTTGGTAGACGCGATTCTCATACGAGCTCAAGGCCATCAATCTGCCGTCGACGGCAAGGCCCAAGTCTGACAAAGCGTCGAGCACCACATCAGGGGT
>Ga0209189_1003180_pt1 | contig 11101 bp, 8 predicted proteins | sample C_130820_EF_Meta_FD_187308 | JGI IMG/M metagenome (GOLD analysis project Ga0209189, IMG submission 187308) | Freshwater microbial communities from Lake Croche, Canada to study carbon cycling - C_130820_EF_MetaG (SPAdes) (version 3) | ecosystem: Environmental > Aquatic > Freshwater > Lake | place...
AAATGGTGTCGATAAATTAAATGCGTCAGCAGCAAAATTTTTTAATAATAGCACATCACCATGGGACAATGCTACAGAAAATAAAGATATCATTAAATTTGCATTCGAAGCAATTTCAAACGATAATCCTAGTAGATCTCAAGCGCTAGTATTTAGAGCATTTTTAGGAAGCATAACAGACAATCACTCAGCTGAATTAAACTCTTTCAAATATTTGGGTAGAGGAGAAAATTTTAGAACTTATCAAGGATTCGATAGATCAATATCTTTTAGTTTTAAAATATTTTCGCAATCATCAGCTGAATTAAAGCCGTTATATCAAAAATTAAACGATTTAATTAGTCAAGTTTATCCTGACTATAGTCCGATTACTTCAATTATGAGAGCTCCTCTAGTTAGACTAACAATAGGAGATTATATATACAGAACCCCAGGATTTTTAGAAAGCGTAAATGTAACTATAGATGGTCAAGCAACATGGGAAATAAACGATGTGGCTGCAGAAAATAAACCTCAATTACCTCATGTAGTTGAAGTAAGCATATCGTTCAAACCAATTATGGATATTTTACCAAGAAGAAGAACAGAAACTGAAGTGCCAGCATTGATAGCAAATAATAATGTTGTACAAAATGCGACTAATTATACTTCTATTACTCAAAAAATAGAACAACAAAGACAAGAAGATATTAATACTGCTCAAACAAAAATAAACGAAGAGAATAAAGTATACCAAGCTTTATTAGATTTCAATACTCAGCAATTACGAGAGTCGTTAAAAAATCCTCCAATTATACAAGAACCAATAGACTTCGATTACGTTCCTCAAACTGGATAATAAATAAAAAATGCCTTACAGATACCAAAATATAAACGTAATTAAATACAATGCAACAGGTAGTCAATACTATGTAAATAATGTATATCCAGACATCGCTGTGACTGAAAATGATACTTACGTAATAAGCACTCTTGGAGATAGACTAGATCTATTAGCAAACGATTTTTATGGAGACTTTACCTTATGGTGGATCATAGCTTCAGCAAATGCATTACCAGGAGATTCTTTGTATCCACCCGTTGGAATGCAGTTAAGAATTCCCAATGACGTTCAATCGGTAATTAATCAATACAAGATAGTAAACTCAAAAAGATAATATGGCAGGTTCTGATAATAAGATATCCAATATAATAGGCACTGCTATCCCTAATTGGTTACTTAAGCAATTACAAACTAGAAGTGCTAAAGGACTTCAACTCCAAAGAGACAATGCCAATTTAGAATACTTGTCGAATAAAACTGCGTGGGTAAGATTGGTATCTTCTGTTAATTTAGAAGCTCAAGAGGACATACGCTACTTTTCTGATCTCATTGGTTATCCTTTAGCAAACGCTGATTCTCTAGCAAAAGATTTTGTATTACAAGGAGGAACTTCAGTATACACAAAAATTCAAAATGGAGCGACTTCTTACACGCCAAGACAAGGTTTCAAAGAGACCTATTCTATGTTAGGAGAAAAAGAAGTGAATAAGTATGGATATCGTCCAATGCCAGGTTTAACAAGAGTTAGTATCGAAACTCAAGGTAAGTTGGGATCTATAAGAATGGCCACAATAGAATTCAAAGTTTGGGACAAAGATCAGTTGGACGTAATGGACGCTTTATATTTCAAATTAGGTTTTACAATGTACTTGGAATGGGGTAACACATATTACTATCCAACTACTTTAACTGGAGATGGGGTACTATCTTCTACAGAATTATTTTCTTTGGATCCGTTTTCTAATGGACTTGTAAAAGAACAAATTCAATTACACATTGGCGAAAAAAGAAGAGAATCAGAAGGTAATTACGACGGCATGTTGGGCATGGTAGTTAACTTTAGTTTTTCTTACAATCAAGACGGTGGATACGATTGTACTTTAAAAATGGCCGGTTTAGGAACGCTAGCCGAAAGTATTAAGATTAATCATCCGTCCCATCTTCCAGATATATTACAACAGCAAGTTAACGACTTAAATAATATCTATAAAAAGATTGAAGCTGCAAATGAAGCCAAAGAAAAAGCAGCTGCTCAAGCAATTGCAAATACTGCTGCTGCTGAAGAGAAAAAGAAAACAGACGCTGTTAGAGATGCATTAAAAAGCTATAAGGATTACCTACTTACATTTCAAGAAGAGCAATATCCAAATCATAAAAATAATGGAAAGTCAATGTACCTTGACTTTTTTAAGAAGTTTGCTACTCCGCCAAGCGATATAGCTACGAGCGTTACTTCTGGAACCGATTTCAATCAGTGGCCTAAATACGATTTTTCAGACTATGGAGGAAATAGATTGTATATCAGTAAATTTGGATTAGTTTTAAGTTCTAATACAATTAATACCGACATAAAAATAGGCGGCATTAGTTTTAATGGAGAATATCTAAAATCTATTGTTATAGATAAAATTGGAGATATCACTCCACGTATAAGTTCTGGAGACTCTCTCGGTAGTCGTCGCTTTAATGTAGGAGTTTTATATTTTGCAAAAAATCAAAATTTTGTATCAACAGATAAATTTAAAGGCCACACTCCGCATATATTCGAAATACAAATGGATTTTGAAAGTAAGTATAATTGGAATGATGCTGCAATTCAAGATGCCGTTAACGGATTAATAAAATATATAACAGAAAATGATACTACTCATATAGACTTAGCATCTTTAAAATATACTCTTGATTTATCAGATATAAGAATACCAGACGTAAGAAAAGCAAATAATACATATTCAGAAGGCCTTTACGACGCTGGACTTAAAGATGGACACGCAGCTTCGCAATATACAGATACAAATATTCCTGGATTTAATTTATTTATAGATGGTGTATATAAGCAGCACGCTATTACTTCAGAATCTTATGTGCAAACAGAAAACGGAAAGCCTGTAACAAAGCAAACCCCTGTTCACGATTCAACAGTGCCTGTTAAATTTACAATAAGATTGGGAGATACTTCTTTAATTAAAGATATTAAAGTCAACGAAAACAAACTTGGTATAACAAAAGAATACTACGATTACGAACTTGCTTTAGAATCACAAAATACAGAAACTCCAGCGCCAACTGCACCAGCAGATTCTAAACCTGCACAACCTGCGCAAGGTTCTGATCCTTCTCAAACATCGCCTTCTTCGAATACACAATCTTCTTTGGAGTGTATTCTAAGAACGATACAAGTATACTCTCTTGTAGACGCTATTAAAAAAGCTAACAATTCATTGGATATTGGATTGGTTCCACAAAAAGTAGATTTAACGACTAGTTTAGCAGATCAAATATTTAGCGCAGGAATATTTAAACCGTTTATTAAAAACTTAATAGACGATAAAATAGATGCTTCTGTTACTATACAAAGATTTGCCAAGTATGGATTTAACGCTTCTTTATTGGCAGGTAGAGAATCAGTAGACATGTTGCCTGCAGTTAACTATAAAGAGTTACTAACCTCTTACGTAGTTCCTTATAAAACAAATCAAAATTTACAAGACGGCAGTCAATTGAATCATCCAGTTTATATACAGTTTGGTTTATTATTAATGATTCTTAACGATACCTGTTTACTTTACGATAAAAAGACCGGCGCTACAGACAATACACACACTACGCCCATAATGTATTTGGACTTCAATCCAGAAACAAACTTCTGTTTGAGTAACCCAAGTCAATTATCTGTTGACGGATTATCTTTCCTAATTCCATTCGAGGGTCAATTTCCAGACTACGTTAAACTGTTTAATCCGGCAATATTAAATGCTAGTAACGAAATTTTGCCCACAAAAGAGAATAAAACTGTAACCAAGCTTTTTGATCCGTCTTCTTCTAAAGATATTTTCTTGAATAAAATTCCTAAGTTTAAATTCACAAATAGCGGAGATTCAACCGATGCACATAGGGGTAAAATTATGAATGTATTGGTAAGTATAGATTATTTATTTGGCATAATAAAACAATACCTTTCTCAAGACGCTTCTAATAGTTTGTATTTAAAATCTTTAATAGATCAAATATTAAACGATATGAATAAAACTTTGGGCAGTTTTAATGCATTTAGATTATACTACGATGATTCCGCAAATGCTTTACAAATAGTAGACGATCAATTGGTGCCAGGCAAGACTAACGAAAATCTAATTAGTAAAACCGGAACTACAGATTTGCCTTTATACGGAGTTGCGTCTATAGCAAAAACTTTGGAATTAAAAACAGACTTATCTACAAAAGTAAATAATATGTTAGCTATATCTGCAAATGCAGATCAGAAAAAACAAGCGTCAAATTCAGTAGATGCAAGTCCAGTAGGAGCCATAAATAATTTTTATTACGATAGATACATAAATAACAGAACAGGATTAACTGACGAAAAAACTCCTGGAAATAACGATACAGAAAAAGAATCAGCAATAAAATTTAATAGCAACATAGAACAGTTTTACGGTACTGATAAGCCTTCTACTGAAAACGTAAATCACGCTACTAACTATTTTATTCAAAGAATGTCTACTAATAAGAATGAAAGTTTTCCGACTCGTGCAGCGGCAATGATTCCTGTATCTGTGAATTTTTCTACTGATGGAATATCTGGATTTGGAATCACCCAAGGATTTACAATTCCACAACAATTACTTCCTTACACATATAGCACAAGAGCTGTAAAAGTTGATAAGAACGGAAAACAAGAGCTAGACGCTTTACACAAAGTTGGATTTATAACTACTGGAATAAATCATGTTATCGAAAACAATCAATGGACGACGTCTATAAAAGGAAGCATGATCTATTTAAAGAATAGATCTGATTTTAATGGAGAGCTCAATAAGAGTCAAGACAAAGGCGGAGTTGCAGTACCGGGTGCAGGAAACGCAATAGATATCATAGGAGGAACCGGTACTTCAAGTCCCAATGGATCTAAATCTGCAAGAGGCACCGGAAACGCTACGAATAATGCGTCTTCTACATCAGCGTATCTCTTTGGATCTAGTAAAAGTTTAGGAGATACCGTATCGCAAAAAGCACACGGAGCTAGAGATGCTTCACAAAAAGGACAGTGGCAAAGTGAAAATGCGTGGGATCTATTTGTACCAGCATACACTCCAGTATATGCGCTATTTGATGGAACTATATCAGGCATAAACTTCTATGAAGTGGTTCCATATATTTGGGGATATAGATTCACATTGAATGGCTCTAAAACAAATTCATGGTATACTCATCTAGATAGCGTTGTAGCCAAAGACGGTCAATCGGTTAAAAAAGGAGATTTATTGGGTTACGTAGGACAACCTCCAAGACCTGATTATGCATGGGATACTCACTTACACATCGCGTTAAAAGAAGGTGTGTTATCTACTTACTTAGATTCAACAGGTAAATTAATATGATAAAATACTATCCATCATTCAAGGTAAAGACGAATTTAAAAACTAATGGAAACGAATACGCTTTAAACGGTGTTCCTTACAAAGGCGATTACTATGCTACTTACGATAACAAAGTATATAGCGGAGCAGATCCAATTGTTGGACCAAGCGAAGAGTTAATACCAATAACTTCCTACGCAAAAAATTCTACTTATTTAGCAGAACAGATACTATCTCCAGAATTAAAAGATTTACTAGCTAAACAAACTAATCTTACAAAACATACTGGAAAAGAACCGCTTTCTTATTTTCCAAAACCTACACAATCTGATTACGATAAAGGATACATTGTAAGATACTTCATTAAAAAAATTAACAGTAAAGGATTCGTTACAGAAATTTCTCCTGAAGAATACGATAGCTTCCTAAATGGAACTGTTTTGTACGATGTCTCTTTCTATTTGGTGCAAGACATATTCTGGAAGTTAACAGGAAATCTAAACACAAAAAGATATTCTCAGTACGACATAAGAGAGGGAATTATAGACACCAATAAAAGATTGGTAGAAGCAGCTAACATTAAATTCATAGGATTGGTAGAGTTCATAGGTGGTGAGTATGCAAAGTTCTCAAAACCCACTGCGTAGATTAATTGAATACAATCGATTGGATTGGTTATATTTAGTTCAAATTAAAAGGTTATGTATTTCATTGTAGAAAGTTTGTCGCAATTCGGCAACCTTGATATTAAAGACGAGTGTTTCGTACAGCTTATACCGGGAAACGATAGAGTTCATCCGAAGTTGACGTACCCAAGTTTACTATATTACAACGATGGAGAAAAAGGTTACATATTCCCTTTCAAACATTCAGAAAGCTTTTACTTGGATTTTAAAATGGTTCAAGAGTTTTTAAAGCTGCACAAGAAAGTATACCTATTAGACAAGAAGTTTCACTCTTACTTCTTAGATTTACCTAACGCTATAGATCTACACTTCGTTAATCTAGATCAAACTAACGAATTTAACCAGTTCGATTGTGATACCAATATTCACCACGATTTTTATTCTCGTTATGGGCACCTTCGCATCACAAACGAATTAATACCTATATCGAAGCACTACGAAAGATGCCAGTGCTTGTACGATTACGTTAAAGGCTACTTTGGATTAGAAACAGATCTACAGACTCAAGAGGACTTCGTTAGCGCGTACAAATCAGTCGAGGAGAATCCAATAAAGGTAGACGTTAAGTGTTTGACTGATAAGTACCAGATTCACGATCAGAGCTACTCTATAGAATTGGACAAGATGTACTCTTGTTATAATCTGTATAATTTAACTGGAAGACCGACCAATTCTTTTAACGGCATCAACTTTCTTGCGATTCCAAAAGAGAACGACTTTAGAAGCTGCTTTTTACCGGCTAACGATTTTCTTGTAGAATTTGACTTCGACGCTTACCACTTACGACTTATAGCAAGACTAATAAACTTCGAGTGTCCAAAGGATTCTTTTCACATATATCTAGGCAAGCAATACTTCGAAAAGGAAGAGTTAACAGAAGAAGAGTACAAAGAGTCCAAAACTATTACGTTCAGACAGCTTTACGGTGGAGTAGATAAGCGATACAAAAGAATTCCCTTCTTTGCAAAAATGGAAGAGTTTGCTGAAGAGGTATGGAAGGCCTACAAAAGTCAAAAAGGATACAAGCTACACACCGGTAGAGTTATAAGACCTGACGTTTCAATGACCAAGTACAAGCTATTTAACTACGTGGTGCAAAACCTAGAGACAAAAGAAAATATAGATAAGATACAAGAGATTCAAACATATCTTAAAACAACAAAGGCCAAGACCAAGCTAATCTTGATCACCTACGACTCGTTTCTATTTGATTTCAGCAAAAAGGACGGAAAAAAGACGCTAGAGGAGATCAAAACTATATTGGAAAAGGACAAAATGATCGTAAAACACAAACATGGGACCAGTTATGCATTCTAAACTAATTACAAATATTTATTAAACAAAGGTTATGATACAAACAAACACATTAGAATTAACACCAGAATTGCTTATGAACAAGCTATTTTGCACATTCGCTAAAAAAGAGTTATTAGACGAAAGGTTGCAAGAAATCAATAAAGAATACAAGATACTATACAATAAGATATTTGTTTTGTCTTCCCCTGAATCGGATGAGTACATGTGTACATACAACATCGAGATAGAAGGGCCGAATACAAAGATACTTCCCAATACAATCCTTTTGCACAGAAAAAAGGACTCAAACACTCTATATACAATTAACGCACTCAATACTTTGATTAAGAGTCTGAACAACGGCGTCATGGACAATTCGTTTATGGTGAACTGGTCGGACTACAGAAACTCAATACTATTGACCCAAGGCGAAGAGTTAAGAAAGCTAAATACAGCCATCCACAAGATAGTTGCCGTATAACTTTCACTGAAAAATAAATTTTTTTCTTTCGAATTTATTTAGTATATTAGCTATATAATAAATTATTAAACAACAGTTATGGACATTTCTCAATTAAAGTCTAGGCTCGCCTCCCTACAAAATCCAAGAGGCGGACAGAAAAAGGATTTCAGTTTAACAATCTGGAAACCTACTGTAGGTAAACACTTAGTTCGTATTGTACCATCCGCGTACGACAAATCGAACCCATTCAAGGAATTATTTTTCCACTACGGCATCAACAACAAGACAATGATTTCTCCGACTTCTTTCGGCGAAAAAGATCCAATCGTTGAATTCGCTCAAGGTTTAAGAAAGAGCGACGATTGGCAGTCAGCTAAGAAGTTTGAACCAAAATTACGTGTATTTGTTCCAGTCATCGTAAGAGGCGAAGAAGAGAAAGGCGTAAGATTATGGGAATTCGGCAAGCAAGTCTACATGGATTTGTTGGCAATCTTAGAGGACGAAGATGTAGGGGATTTTACAGATCCTATTCAAGGTCACGACATCACAGTCGACACAGCTGGTAAAGAAACCACTGGATTAATGTACAACACTAGTACAGTAAGAGTTAGAACAAAAGTTACTCCGTTATCAGAAGATGCTGACAAAGTAAAACTATGGTTAACAACTCAACCAGAGCCTAACACTCTATTTAAGCGTTGGTCTTACGAAGATATGAAATCTGCTTTAGGAGCTCATTTGAACCCCGAAGAAGAGATCAAACAAAACGCTGACGTAGTAGTTGAAAAAACTGCACAAGTAGGAGATTTACCTTGGGAAACAAAAGAAGAAGCTCCAAAAGCAGCTTTCACTTTGAACACCAGTAAGACAGAGATCGACTCCAAAATAGATGATTTGTTCAACTTTTAAGAAACAATTTTAATTTATAAGCCCTCACCTAAAAACGAGGGCTTTTTAAACCACGCAAATGGCGAAGACCAAAGAAGGGTTAAATAGCTCCATATCAAAAGCTATCAAGACAGAATTCAACTTGGACAACTTTAAGAAGTCAAAGAATTTATCTTCTACGTCTATAAAATTCAAAGATCAAACGTGGATTCCATTATCCAAATCTTTTCAAGATGCGTTACAAATTCCAGGCGTTCCAAAAGGCCACATTACTTTATTGAGAGGTCACTCTGATACTGGTAAAACAACCGCTTTATTGGAAGCCGCAGTAAACGCTCAAAAGATGGGCATTCTGCCTGTCTTCATTATTACAGAGATGAAATGGAGTTGGGAACACGCAAAAGAAATGGGATTACAATTCGAAGAGGTTGCTGACGAAGACGGCGTAGTATCTGATTACAAAGGCTTTTTCTTGTTCGTTGATAGAGAAAAGATGAATTGTATTGAAGATGTATCAGCATTTATCTTGGATATTTTGGACGAGCAGAAAGCTGGTAACTTACCTTACGATATCTGTTTCTTTTGGGACTCTGTGGGCTCCGTCCCATGCCGACTATCAATAGAGTCAAACAAGAATAACAATGAGTGGAACGCAGGTGCAATGTCACAACAGTTCGGACAGTTCGTTAATCAGAAGATTGCGTTATCAAGAAAAGAGAGTCAGCCTTATACAAATTCATTCGTTGCTATCAATAAAGTTTGGGTCGCAAAGCCTGAAACTATTATGAGTCAACCAAAGATGAAGAATAAAGGCGGAGACACAATGTTCTTTGACGCTTCTCTTATTATCACTTTTGGAAACGTTACCAACGCAGGCACAAACAAGATCAAAGCTACCAAGAACGGTAAAGAGGTCGAGTTTGCAAAGAGAACAAAAATCTCTTGCGATAAGAATCACGTTACTGGAGTTACAGCTTTGAACAAGGTTATTATGACAGTACACGGATTTATTGACGACGATAAGAAAGCATTGGACAATTACAAGAAACAGTATTCTCATCAGTGGTTAAAAACATTGGGCTCAAAAGACTTCGATGTAGTTGAAGAGGCTGACGAAGACATTAAAGACCTATTTGATAGTTCAGAACATGAATAAAGATTACCAAAAGATATTCGAATCGCTTGGAAAGGAAGCAGTAGAAGAGACAAAAGAAGATCTAAAGGTAAACGATAGAATTTTAATTATCGATTCTTTAAACACTTTTCTAAGAGCGTTTACGGTTATACAGCATTTTAACAAGAGTTTGAATCACGTTGGTGGATTAACAGGTTACCTAAGGTCGCTTGGATTTGCCATTAACTTGATTCGACCTACCAGAGTGATTCTGGCGTTCGATGGCAAGGGCTCATCAACGAATAAACGTTATATCTATCCAGAGTACAAAGCTAATAGAGGCATACGCAGGGTCACTAACTGGGATGCTTTTGAGAATCAAGAGCAAGAGTCAGAAGCAATCACAAATCAGTTAGTTAGATTGATAGATTATTTGAAGTGCTTGCCTGTAGATTTAATTTCAATAGACAAAATAGAAGCTGACGATGTTATCGGTTACATCACTCAACAGATGGACACCAACTTCACAATAATGTCTTCAGACCGAGATTATTTACAGCTCGTATCTGAAAGGATTACCGTATATTCTCCTACGAAAAAAATCTTCTACACTCCCAAAAAAGTCTTAGACGAATACGGAGTTAGCAGCGAAAACTTTTTGAATTATAAAGTTTTAACCGGAGATTCTGGAGATAATGTTCCTGGAATTAAGGGCATCGGACCAAAGACGATAACAAAACTTTATCCGGAATTATCGAGCTACAATAAAATGACTTTAACAGAAGTTATAGACAAAGCAAAAGAAGGCGACGGAAAAGCATTCATGAGTATTAGAAATTTTGAGCATCAGTTAAAGATAAACGAAAAGTTAATGGATCTAACAAATCCCAACATACCAGAAGATTCCATTGTAGAAATACAAGAAATGTTGGAGAGTCCTAACAAGACTTATAGATCAAAGGAATTTATGGAAATTTATCACGAAGACGACCTAGGAAATTCGATAGCAAATCTCCAGTCGTGGTTACACAATCATTTTCACCAGTTATCAAAATATAAATAAGTTATGGCAGTTTTAAATCAGTTACAACAGTACGGAGTAGGTTTTCAAATTAAGGTTTTATCTAGCTTATTAAAAGATAAAGAATTCTTACAAAACATAAACGACATTTTGGACGTAGAGATGTTCGATAATCCAGCGCACAAGTGGATTGTACAAGAGATATTAAGGTACTATTACAAGTATCACAC
>Ga0209189_1003182_pt1 | contig 11093 bp, 14 predicted proteins | sample C_130820_EF_Meta_FD_187308 | JGI IMG/M metagenome (GOLD analysis project Ga0209189, IMG submission 187308) | Freshwater microbial communities from Lake Croche, Canada to study carbon cycling - C_130820_EF_MetaG (SPAdes) (version 3) | ecosystem: Environmental > Aquatic > Freshwater > Lake...
GGTATGTATTGAGCTGGCGAAGAAGCCGTGCAGCAACTTCTTTCTTTGTTCCCTCGTTATCTTTATCAAAGAGCGCTGCAGGCGTGTGAATGCCAAAGAGAGTGAGCGTGTGATACCCAGCTGCGACAAGTTCTGGTGAAAGGATTGAAGTGTCGGTGAGTGTGTGGCAATACATCTCAGCGGGCACAACATCAGGGATTTCACCTTTCGCGCTTTGCGCGAATGCCTTTTGCAGATCGCTATAACGCTCATCAAAGTGGAATGTTCCTGCAAAGGCTTGTCTTGGATCTACTCCACTTTTAAGTCTTGGGAGTTTGCGTAGGAGCATATTGATCTTAACTTGGCTTCCATCTAATGACTTTGGCGCGGATGTTCCCATTAACTTTGCTAGAACCTGCGGAGCGCAGTTAGCAAGGATGTATTCACCGCGGTAGCTCTGCCTATCAGCACAACTGACAATGCGCCCAGCGGAGATTGAGGTAACTTCTGATGAGGTTTTAAAGCTCACTCCAAGTGATGTTGCCTTGCTGGTTAATTCCTTTACTAGATGACCCATTCCACCCTTTGGTACGCGCCACTCACCAGTGCTATTTCCAACCAAGTGATACAAGAAGCAACGATTAGCGGCAAAGTCATGCGCGTCAGAAAATGTTCCAATAAGACCATCGGTGAGCACAACACCGCGAACAAGATCATTGGCAAAGCGCTCTTCAATGACTTCACCAATCGGTTTTTCAATAAGCGCATCCCAAATTGGGTGGTTCACGGCAGCTCGCAGCTCACTTCGCGTTGGAAGGGGCGCAAGCATTGTTGGCGCAACTACTTGGGCAAAGCGCAGAACTTCGTTATAAAAAGTTTTCCACGCCGAGAACTCAGCAGGAGAAGCTGTGAGAGCGGCAAAGCTCTCCTCGGTTTGTGCGTTCCAATCACTAGAGACAAACAAGCCACCTTCAACTTCAGGGGTATAGGAAGAGACATCTCGCCCAAGTGTCTCAAAGGAAAGTTCTAAATCATTAATGATCTTCTGAGGCAAGAGTGAAACTAGGTAGGAGTAACGAGAAAGTCTTGCCTGGTACTCAGGAAATACTTGTTGGGAGACTGTTGCACCGCCCAGTGAATCTTCTTTCTCAAGGATCAGAACACTCTTGCCTGCCTTAGCTAAGTAACAAGCAGCAACGAGGCCGTTATGTCCGCCGCCAACAATGACGACGTCATAGGAAGCGCTCATAACCTAAGTATTGCCCTCTGAGAGAGAAAGCAAAAGGACCCAAGAAATAAATCTTGGGTCCTTATGTAGAACACCTCACCGACTACGGGAGGTTCAGACTACTCCTTTTGCAACGAATCGCTAGAAAAAAAGGCAAGAGGCCCAGGAAATAAATCCCGGACCTCTTATAGAACGCCCTTCCGACTCAGTTCCTGAATCTACTCCACAAGTAATAGTTATTCACATTGAAAACTTCAAAAAGTATTTAAGACTTTCAACCCCCATAAGTTCTGCACTACGCCTCTGTAGCTCAATGGATAGAGCACCCTTCCGACTCAAGGGGAGGTTGTGGGTTCGACTCCCACCAGGGGCAGATATGCGGAGTAACTCGGTTACTAGTCACAACCGAGTTATTTCTACATTTCTCTTCGCACTATGTAATACTCTTCTTATGAACAATATGGGCGACGTCATTAGAGATGCTTTTAGTAAGTACGCTCAATTTCAGGGCCGTATGACCAGACGCGATTACTGGCAGTGGTGGCTCTTTACACTCATTACCTATATTGCCGCAGGCATATTAGATGGCGCTGTCTCTCAGAACAGCTCACTTGTATCTGGCCTTGCGATACTTATACTTTTTGTTCCTTCGATTACAACACAGGTTCGTCGTCTGCATGATGTGGGCAAGCGCGGCTGGTGGATGCTCATTCCTTTTGCCAACCTTTACTTCTATGTCCAACCATCAGAGGGTGATAACCGCTTCGGTCCTGCCCCGCGTCAATAAACGTCTTGGCAGGTTTAGCGCTCTGACTTATGGCGATCAGCCATAGTGTCCATCAAAGCAAAGAGAACTCCTGAGATCACAAAGGTCATATGGATTCCTATGCGCCATCCTTCACGCTTGGCGTCAAAGGTGCCCTCTCTCATAAAGTCTTTAAGTAGCTCGATGACTGAAATAGCAACGAGTGAGCCAATCAACTTAATCTTGAGTCCGCTGTAATCAACATGTCCCATCCAATGAGGGCGATCTTTTGCGCCTTCTGCAACGCCAATCTTTGAAACAAAGTTTTCATAGCCTGCAAAGAGAACAATGATGATCAAGTTACCCAGCAAGACTGTGTCTAATAGCTCCAGTACCTGCAAGGTGATCTCACCAGGAGTCAGTGAGGTGATGGTGCTGATCATGTGCCAGAAGGTGTGGAAGAAGCGATAAAGAATAGGCAAGAGCGCAGCTAGAAGTCCCAAATACAAGGGCGCAAGTAGCCAACGGCCAGCGAAAATCATTCTTTCTAACAGGAGCTCTAACTTAATCATGGTTCCCCCTTGGGCTCAGCATTATGGTACCGATCAGTGAGCGTTTAGAACTGCCAACACGAGTGTGTGATCAAGTGCTTACACTTAGGTATGCGCAACAAAGCCCTATTTTTCATTCTGTTAAGTGCAACCAGCCTGATTGCATTGCCCGCCACTCAGGCGGCAAGCGCGCTTCCTTTTCCAATCTTCTCTGCCTCCTACACAGCAGGCTTAAGCGTGCACGAGATGGGCTTAAGTAATGGAAGTGAATGCCCTGATAATGCAAAGCAGTATTACTACCTAGCGGGCAAGGGAAGTTTTTCAAATAGCCTTCCTGGTTTAAATATCTTTGAGAAGCTCAGCGGCACATGTTCTTCATCCTCTGGATTTAATAAGAAGATTGGCACAGTCTTGATTCACGGCAATAGCGCTGAGATCTGGAGCAACTGCGCGGGTGTTAAGCGCTGTGACACACAGACCATCATCCATAACGGAGGTCTGATTCGCTGGGTGGCAACAAAGTCTGGAAAGAAGGTTGCGCTCGCTGTTACCGGATATAACCTAAGTTTCGGGGCCTTGCTTAAAGTCGCCAATGGTCTCGGGTAAAAAAGATTATTTACCCCTCACCAGTGCCTAAATGAGCAGGGTAGTGAACCCGTGAAAATTCAAAAGGCTTCTTTTTCCTGGATGGTTACACTTACTTCATTAAGTGAGAGAGCAAAATAAGGAGCTTGTGTGGCTGAGAGTTTAAGCGTGATTCGTGTTGGGCTGCTGGCCTATGGAGCTATCGGTGATCAACACAACCAAGCAGTCAATTCAACTCCGGGTCTAAAGCTCACCGCAGTGGCTGATACAAATCCTGATCGCTTGGCAGCAGCAAAAGAGATTGCTCCTGACATCACTACCTTTACTGATTCAACCGCAATGTTGGATTCAGGCTTATGTGATCTGGTTGTTATCTCAACTCCTCCCAACAGTCATTACTCGTGGGCGAAAGAATCTTTGAACCGCGGACTTCATGTAATTCTAGAAAAGCCAATGGCGCTCACCGTGGAGCAATGCGATGAACTCATTGCGCTTGCAGAATCCAAAGGACTTCTTCTGGTTGTCTATCAAAATCGCCGCTATGACGCAGATTTCATCACCATGAAAAAACTCATCGATGATGGGGCAATTGGCAAGGTCTTCTCCTATGAGAGCTTTGTTGGTGGTTACTCCGAGCCATGTTCGTTTTGGCACTCAGATGTTGAAGTTTCAGGAGGGGCAATATTTGATTGGGGCAGCCACTTTATTGATCAGATATTGGAGATTATCCCTGATAAAGTCGATGTAGTAAGTGGGATCAATCAAAAGCGCGTCTGGAACCACATTACAAATGCAGATCATGCCGATGTTGGCATCATCTTCAAAAATGGAGTTCGAGCAACCTTCACACATTCAGATCTTGCCGCTGCGCGTAAGCCAAAATTTTATGTTCTCGGCACAACGGGAACGATTGTTGGAAATTGGGATCCAGCCGGTGGCCAAACGCCAGCTGACCTGCCTGCCATCTTGACACTTCACCGGGCCGATGGAACGAGTGAAACAATTAAACATTCACCCGTGACTCCCTATGCATTCCACCAATCAGTAGTTGCTTACTTAAGCGCGGGAACTCCAATGAGTGTGACTAGTACACAGTCTCGTGATGTGGTGGCAATTATGCAGGCAGCAGAAGAATCTGCACTTGCCAACGGACATCCTGTGAAACCGGCGCTTCTTCGTTGAAAGACACACGCTGGGGCTTGATTGGTGCTGGTTGGATTGCAACCAAAGCAATTGCGCCAGCGATGCACAGCGCGAATAACACAATTGTTCAAGCAGTAGCTAGCCGTGATCCACAGCGCGCCCGTGCTCTTAATCCTCATACTGTTTATGAAAGTTATGAAGCGTTAATTAACGACCCTTTAGTTGACGCGGTCTATATCTCTCTTCCTAACCACCTGCATAGTCAATGGGCTATCAAGGCGCTGAGCGCAGGCAAGCACGTCTTATGTGAGAAGCCTTTTGCAATGAACCCTGCGCAAGTCCAAGAGATGGTGCAAGCGGCGAAAAACTCTGATCGTCTTTTGGTTGAGGCAGTGTGGGCGCAGTGGCATCCACGAATGAGAAGACTCGTGGAATACGCGCAATCAGCAGAGTTGGGCGAAGTTATCTCTATCGACTCATCTTTTACTTTCCCAGCAACGTTGGATGGCAATTACCGGCTTTCACCAGAGATGGGAGGCGGGGCGTTATTTGATGTTGGCGTGTATCCACTCCACGCAATAGCAGCCATCCTTGCCGATAGAGAAGATGCGGCAATTGAAAGTTATGAAGTAAACCGTGGCCCAACAGGTATTGATCTAACAAGCAGATGGCGCATGAGCTTTGGCAAAGGTATTACAGCAAACGCTCTTGCCTCCTTTGAGATGCAAGAAGATCAAAAACTAAGTATTCAAGGTTCCCTTAATTCAGCTGAGCTTCTTGGAGACCAAGCATTTTCATCTTGGCACGCGCCAAGTTCACTGCGCCTAGGTGACCTGGTTGAAGAATTTGAAGCAGTAGACCCATACAGATTGATGATTGAAAATTTTGGCAAGAAGATCCAGGGAGAAGAGAGCTGGGTTCTGCCACTAGGCAATTCCATCTGGGTCTCAAAAATTATTGAAAAGCTTCAGACTTACGCAAGCAAATCTAAATAGTTCCTTGATCTAAGCCGCGCAAAACATCTTGCGCGCGTAATTTAAGTTCAGGCAGATCACCAAGCCGCTTTAATCCAAATATCTGCTGACTCATACGGTGGTTTTTAGCAAAAGTTTCTTTATGGCGATCAAGGAAATCCCAATAGAGTGTTGTAAAGGGGCATGCAGTATCTCCAACGCGTAGCTTGGGGTCATATGTACACCCCTTGCAGTAGTTAGACATCCGCGAGATATAAGCGCCACCTGCGGCATATGGTTTTGTCATCATCGCTCCACCATCTGCGTGAACGCCCATGCCGATCACGTTAGGAACCATCACCCATTCACTCGCATCGATAAATACCTCTCGCATCCAATCAAGAAATTCCTGGGGATTAGTACCAGTGATCAGCGCAAGATTTGAAAGAAGCATCAAGCGAGGAATGTGGTGCACCCACGCTCGCTCCTTGATATCGCCCACTGTCTGGGAGATACAAGCCATCTTTGTGGCACTTGGATCACAAAATAGCGGAAGAAGTTTTCTTTGTGCGCCTAGTTGATTGTTATTGCGGTAATCAGGTCCAAGGAACCAATACATACCGTTCACATACTCTCGCCAGCCAATGATCTGACGCATAAATCCTTCAGCAGATTCAATCGGCACTTTGCCAGAGTTAAAAGCTTTTACCGCAGCGTTAATTACTTCACTTGCATGCAACAGCCCATTGTTTAAGTAGGGAGATAGCAGCGAGTGATGAAGCGCCCAGTTATCAGTTGTCATCGCATCTTCTAGTGGACCAAATTCGGCAAAATGATTGTCAATAAAATTACTGAGTTGCTTGAGCGCCCCAGCCCTCGTTGTTGCCCAGGTTGTTGTTGGAGTGTGGCCGAGCTCGCTGGCTACTTCTGTGTCAATCTCATCACGCTTGTGCTCTAAATAAGGAGCGCCTTCATATTTTTTAGGAGCAGGTAAACGATTTTCCTTATCAAAGTTCCATGCCCCGCCTACTGGATCTTTGCCATCCATCAATACACCTAGGCGAATACGCTGCTTTCGATAAAAGTTCTCCATGAGAAATGCCTTCTGCTCATCTGCCCACTGCTTAAAGGCAGGCCTGGGAGTAAGAAAGAAGTCATTATCAACAAAGCTCACGCCGTGTTTTTTAAGCGCCTCATACTGAGTAAAGGAACTCGGCTCGGCACAGATGATCGGGAGGCTCTTGTGTTTCTTTGAAACAATCTCAAGACCATCAATTGTTGTGGGCGCTTTGATGTATTCAACGCTAAAGCCTTCAGCTTCCAAAGACTTAGCAAAGTGACGAGCGCTAGAGATAAGAAAGAAGAGCCGCTCCTTATGCCAGTTTCTGCCTGATGTCATGCGGGCACTTTCCACCAGAACAATCAGATCGTGCGCTGGGTCAGCGGCTTTGAGGGCTCCGAATTTTCTATGCAGGTGATCAAAGGGGATATAGATGATGCGTTTCATTTATTCTCACGGCACCGATCACTGCAGTACTTCACGTCGTTCCAGTTCTTGGCCCATTTTTTGCGCCATTCAAATTCAAGGCCGCAGCGCAGACATGTCTTTGGCGCAAAACCATTCTTTACTTTCGCTATGCGCGCCATTACCCAATCCTAAATGAAGGTGCTTGCGCGCACAGCCCGGGCGGGATCTGCGCGCGCCCTGTAGAGTTTTATCTTCATCACTCAAGGAAAGAGGAAAAAAATGGGCGATTGCACCTGCGGCTACAGCACCGATCCAGAGAAGAACTGCAACAGCACTCATAAAGTAGTGAAGGCAGTGAAGGCAGATTTAGCTGAAAAACTAGAAGCTAATGGTTTTCCACATGCAGCTGAATATGTAAGGAACAACTAAAGCAGTACTTATGCCGGAGTTGCAGCAATAACTCCTAGGCACATCTCATCTGATGATCCCTCACCCCATGTGACATAGCGTGGGGGCAAGCCTTTGAGTTCTGGAAGAAGCTGACGAAGAGTCGGATCAAATGTGCACTGCACGCGAATCGTATCTCCAGCCTTCACCGCAACAGTGCTCTATGCCCTTGCTATTAACCGTTTTGCCCATAAGGACGTTACTTCTTAACCTGAAAAGTCCACTATTCACCCACAGGACATGACAGGCGCAGCGGGTTGAGCCAGCAGGTATGCCTTTGTGCCCCTAACATATTGGTAAGGCACTTCGGCAATTCTTGCCGAAAGCCAATAACAAGGAGCAACACATGGACGAAAAGGCACTCTTAACACTCTGGAACGATAAGCGCTCAGCAATCATCAAGGCTCAGCTTGCACCGAGCCTGGTTCTGATCGGCGTCTTTGTTCTCTCCGGATACGGAAAGTTCTCTATGGCAACCAACCAAACAAAGTATTTAACTCTTGGAGTTGTCGCTGCGACTGGAATTCTTGCCATGATCAGCCAATATGCCGCTATCCGCGAAGCAGAAGCGCTCATTAATGATCTGAAGAAGATTCAAAACCCATCAGCTCTCACAAAGAAGGTTGCAGAATCACGCGCGCTGCTCTCACTTTCAGCAACCGCCATGGTGGCCTTTGGAATCGGTATCTTCGCTCTCGTTGCGTGGGCAATCCTGGCCTAACTATGAAGGCAGTAATAATTGTTGTTGGAATCTTCACGGCTTTCGTAGCCGTGATGATTTTCAGCTATGAAGCCCCATCAAAGAGCAAAAAGAAGCTCACAGGCCGTGGGGGAGATTTCGAGAGCTAGGTTATTGGAACTTTCTAGAACTAAAAATTCACATCAAACTCGAAAAATTATTCGCTCTCGCTACTAGACCCACCCCTTCCAAGTGCCAATATGTTTCTCCCATTTCATCTGTAGATCTTTAGCGCCGCCATAACTTCTAAAATTGATGATCTCAACCTCATATCCGCATTTGCAATGTGCGATACAGATGGTTACACCTTCGGCTTCTGGATATGAAAGTGAAAATTGATGCTTGCCATGTGATATCCCTGTCAGAATAATTGAACCCATTTTTATCCTCCTCTTTGTGCAGAAGTCCAATCCGCAATGCGTGTATTTCTTCGTGTAATGAAATCCATACTTTTTTCTCGATAATTCAGATACTCATCCACACTTCCTGGAAAAGCGCTTGAATGGAACGAATCATCAATCTCCGTAAAAAAATGAATCTTTTGGTATTCGGCATCAACTAAATCATTGAGAAGAAAGAAGTCTACGTATCCTTTGAATGACTGAAATAGCTTGAAGAATTCTTCATATCGATTAATTGTTTCCTCCAAGGGGCTGCTGCCACCCTCATAAAAGCGTCTTATGCACTCGAGAGTTAGGTCAAACCTATCGGCTATCTGGGGGCTAACACCACGCATCTGATTAATCGTCATATTTCCATCTACTTTTTTTGCCGGGAAGATTATGAAGCCACCGATCGTGCAATTTAGTCTCCAGAAGCTGGTCACATCATCCACCGATACTTTTTCGATGATTTGTCTCATCCTCTTTACGTCACGATAAGAGTGCGCAATGTTGTCAGAGGATAACGAAACTTCGTACGATGCAGATTTGAATTGGAGATAGGCACCTTTGATATCGGCTTGCAGATTGAAATTATCCCCATTTGGCAATTCCTTGCTCCACAAAAGCGTGTGGTAGCGCTTTAGAGTTGGACTTTTGCTATCTGGATCTCCACCATGTGCATCAGTATTAAAGTCGAAGGAAGTGTCTATGGGATTCATACAATCACCATCACTCTAAAGCTTCTGGTGGTAAAAATGCTTGTGCTTCCTCTTCGGTGCATTCCCAAATGAAATCTTTTCCGATGAAGAACCAATCCTGAACCGAAGATGTTTTTCGCCAGCCCTCGCCGCCTCCTAGAAGCCATTGTTCTTCGCCCAAATAGATGGAACCTTCAAAACGAGCCCGATAAATGGCAAATACTTCTTTTCCCCAGTTTTGACCTTTAAACCATCTTGTAACTACTTGCTCACTCATCTTCACCTTCTATTCCCCAGCGACATGAAACGCAGACATACTTACCACCACTGGCTGTACATCCTGCAATGAAGTATTTCTCTTCATCTACTGGAAAGATTGGAAACCCATATAAAGCCTCTCGAAGGCCAACCGCAGAAGCACAATTCGGACATTTCTTTCTCATACAGTGACAGTAGCAATGGCCACCGACAATGCCCCTTTATCAGGCTATTTAACCAATCCGAATCTTTCGCCCCACGAAGTCAGGCGCCGAAAACTCCCACGAGTACTCAGAGAAATAAGCACCCAGCCAGTAACCACGTAGGGGATTGCAAATGAAAATGTATAGAGCCAATAGGCCTGGCCAGTAACTGTATTTTTATATGAAGCAGCGCTCTCTAGCTGCATCGGAAAATCAGTCAGACCATGAAATAGGACTGGGACCCATATCGTTTTTGTATAAAGCATCAGCCCTACACATAAATACCCAAATGCCATAGCCCCTACGACTTGGGTAGAAGTGAAGGAAAAGGATTGCCCGCCCCAAATCACGTTTCCAAAATGTAGAAGTCCAAAATGCACAGCGGAAACGATTGCTGCGATTTGAATCCCAAAAGACTCAAAAGTACCAAAGATTAAACCTCTACTAAAGAAGTCCTCATCAACACCAATACCAAGTGCAAAGAAAAAACCAACAACTACATCAAAGATGGATTTGTGAGCATAGTCAGCGTGATAAATAGGTCCTACTGTAAAGAAGAGCACGATCAATAATCCAACCGGTAATCTCTTACTTAGATGAAACTTAAATCTATTAAGTGCCAGCGGATAGAAATACCAGATGGCCGCTAGCCAAACCAAGCCTGAAGACGTCCTATAGATAATCCCGATCCAATACCCAGGTAGCGGTAAATGCCCAAACGGAATTAATCCGATTCCCCAAGTGGAGAGGATGGTGCCTCCCAACATAATTCCGATAGTGATCGTTCGGTCGCCTTTAGACGTATTGGGTTTGTAGAGAAGGCGAGTATTAGACCAGAACTTCAAATCTTTAGTTGTACCACGGCAACTGAATGAAGCGTCCAGCTAACCAAGTATTTGAGGTTGGTACCGTGCTTGTCATCAGCCAATTGAAGGTTGCAGAATAACTTCCTTTATTGTTCAGCGACCACCAACCGCTCAGGCCAGCTGCTGCGCAAGAGGTACCGACGGAAAATTTAATGGAGCCATCTGGCTGCTTAACCATCCAACGTCCATTCAGATAAAAGCTGGTTGCCGCGCTGCCATTGCTATATAGAGCGATCGTTGGCTTGGCATTAATGTCGTAGGCAATTCCACCTTGGACAGCTGGATTATCTGTCGCCCCCACGGAGATCACGTTTGGCAAGCAAGCTGGGAAAGCGATAGCGGTTCTCACTGAATTATTGCCAGTTGCAACTATAACTGGAACATTTACGGCCTTAAGTGCGTCTATATCTTCACTCATGCCAGGTGGGGCGCTACACGACGTAGTTGACCCGCCCATTGAGATGTTTACTCCAACAATTGTGAGATTTGATTGATTAGCAACCACCCAGTCGAGTGCATTTTTGATATCTGCCGGCGTTGAAAGAAGCGGCAGTCCATTTGGGGCCATTCCTACAACTCGAATGGGAATGATATTAATTCCAGGATTGACCTTGTTGATAATTGAAGCAATTTCAGTTCCATGAAAGAAGCCATTTCCGGAAAGTGAGGCATTTGGAGTCACTCCTGTATTGGCGGCTCCAGTACCCGCCATGGAGTTCTTGCCGTTAGGACATAGTCCATAGGTGAGAAAACATGCCTCAGTTGAAATATTTGGAAAAAGCGCAGTATTAAAACCCACATCAATGATTGCAATAGATGGTTTTGAATTCTTTACCACAGTAGGAGC
>Ga0209189_1003184_pt1 | contig 11089 bp, 7 predicted proteins | sample C_130820_EF_Meta_FD_187308 | JGI IMG/M metagenome (GOLD analysis project Ga0209189, IMG submission 187308) | Freshwater microbial communities from Lake Croche, Canada to study carbon cycling - C_130820_EF_MetaG (SPAdes) (version 3) | ecosystem: Environmental > Aquatic > Freshwater > Lake | place...
ATTTATATCACAAATTCAGAGTCATTCGTAGAAAAAGAACGAAATCCTGATAAATTACCAACTTTGCTTGATTTGCTCGATGCCACTTGCGAAGACTGGGAATGGAGCGATGATGAAGACGAACGCCCGAAAAAAGAATTGATTATAGCATTTTCGCCAAGCGAACGAATAACAAAACTACTTGATAGTCAGGAGATTAGTTATGAAGTAAGATAGAATAATCCGTAATCAACATATTTTTGTAAAATTTCCGAAATAAAAAAAGCTCTCACAAAATTTTTGCGAGAGCTTTTCTATTTACCGCATATTTACAAACTAATCGGTACTTTTACTTCAGTATTATCCCATCGCAAAATCATTTCTGCACCAGTAGCAGCAGTGGCAAAATCAATTTTAAATTGTTCTATTAATTCGGCTGATTTTCCAACAGGCACATCTACTCGCACTACATCTTTTTTCTCATCATAAGTTGTACCCCATTGTCCAATTTCACTGTTTAAAATTACCGTCCATTTATCAGCATTCGGAATTGTCCAAAGTGTGTATTTTCCTGCTTTTAGAGTTTTATCACCTATTTTAATATCTTGTTTTACATCAAAAATTGTGGCTTCGTTTGCACCTGTACGCCAAACTTGGCCAAAAGGTAATAATTTTCCGAAAATCTCACGCCCATTTTTATAAGGTCGGCTATAGTCAACTTGTACGGTCAATCCATTTTGGTCGAAATTAGTGGTTTCGGCTGGGCTTTTACTTTTGGTAAAACCTTTCAAACCAAAGAAAGCAATCACCAAAACGATGGCAATAATCAAAATAATTTTTACGATTTTATTCATTTTTGAGAAAGGTTAAATTTTTTTTGAAACAAGGCATTGTATTAGAATAGTTCAATGATAACTCCACATAATACTTTTTTATTCCATAAATGGCTGAAATATATTTCGGCTTTGATAATATTAAAAGTCTATTTTAGGGTTTCCAATAAAAAAAAACAGATTATTCAATGATTTCCCCTCGAAAAGCGACAAATTTGTATTAAGAGAACAGTTTTGGTTATTTTAATTTTTTAAAGTTGTTCCTTAGCTAAAGACTAATAAACGGAGTTCCGCCCAGCGAATGCCGCCCGTTGATAATTGATAATTGAATCTATGCTTGATATTATTCATTTACTACCCGACTCGATAGCCAATCAGATTGCGGCAGGGGAAGTTGTGCAACGACCAGCGTCGGTAGTGAAAGAGCTTATGGAAAACTCGATTGACGCTCAGGCCAAAAATATACAGTTGATTGTAAAAGATGCTGGTCGCACGCTCATTCAAGTAATTGACGACGGCATGGGAATGTCGGCTACTGATGCTCGAATGAGTTTTGAGCGGCACGCCACTTCAAAAATTCGTACCGCTGATGACCTTTTTTCGATTCTGACGATGGGTTTTCGTGGTGAGGCATTGGCTTCTATAGCGGCTATCGCCCAAGTAGAATTACGCAGCCGCCGAATGATTGACGAAGTAGGCACAATGATTCGTATCGAAGGCTCAGAAATAAATAGCCAAGAGTCAGTTTCCTGCACAAAAGGCACGAATTTTCAAGTAAAAAACCTATTTTTTAATGTTCCTGCTCGACGAAACTTTCTAAAATCGAATCCCGTAGAAATGAAACATATTCTTGACGAATTTCAAAGAGTTTCGTTGGCTCACCCAGAAATTACTTTTACACTTTATCATAATGATGTAGAAGTTTACAACCTTCCTGCGGGAAAACTTAGCCGAAGAATTGTTGATATTTTCGGAAAAACTTACCGTGAACAATTGGCAAGTTGCGAAGAAGAAACGCCATTTGTGAATATTTCTGGCTACTTAGGCAAACCAGAATCAGCAAAAAAAGGGCGTGGTGAACAGTTTTTCTTTGTAAATAAACGTTTTATCAAGCATAGCTATTTACACCATGCCGTTCTGAGTGCTTTTGAGTCAACGATTCCAGAGGGTAGCAGCCCATTTTATGTGTTGTTTATCGAAATCGACCCTTCGCACATTGATATAAATATTCATCCGACTAAAACTGAGATAAAATTTGACGACGAGCGAGCCGTTTATGCCATTATTCGCTCGGCAGTCCGAAGAGCCATCGGAGTTTATAATCTTACCCCTACGATAGATTTTGAGTCGGATATAAATTTTGCGAATCTGACGAATACCAATCGTTTCAGCGATTCGCCAAATCCAGTTAAACCTTCATTTTCTGGTTTAAACGATTTTAAAAATGCTCGTAATTCATCACAGCAAGGCACTTATCAGCCACAACAAGATGATGATTTTCGAGAAAAACGGGATGCCGTCCAACGGGATGCCGTCCAACGGGATGCCGTCCAACGGGATGCCGTCCAACGGGATAAAGCATCTTCAAATCCTGAAAATTGGCGAAAACTTTTTGAAGGTTTAGAGGGCTTTAAACCTAATAATCAATCAACTTTGGGGTTTGATTCGGAACAAATGACCAAGGGCAGTAAGGCAAACGTTATTTCGGACGAAAGCCGCAGAATTGCCGAAATACAAGAAATTAGTGCGATTCAGATACAAAATCGTTTTATAATTGCCCAAGCCAAAAGTGGATTAATGCTCATCGACCAGCGAGCGGCTTATGAGCGAATTTTATACGAAAAATATTATAACAATTTAAAGAATAAAAAATCGTTTACTCAACAACTCCTCTTTCCAAAAACCTTAGATTTACAGCCAGCCGATTATCATTTGGTCATAGAAATTCAAGAGGAAATAAAGGCATTGGGCTTTTCGTTTGAAGAATTTGGACAGCATACTATTAAAATTAATGGTGTTCCGCCTGAAGTACAAGAAGAAAACGAAAAAGAGATTTTTGAGGGTTTAGTGCAACAATTTAAAACTAATCAGACTGATTTACAGTTAGATAGGATAGAAAACGTAGCACGTTCGTTTTCGAAGCGTTCGTCATCGAAATACATGGGTGAACTCTCAAAAATTGAGATAAACCTGCTGATTCACCAGCTTTTTGAGACCGCCTTACCGAACTATACACCAAATGGTGAACCAATTATGACGATTTTGTCATTAGAAAAACTAGCCGAATTACTGAATCGCAAACAGTAATTTTAAGTTTAACGAAAGAGCTTTTTTAACCAAATTTACGATATGTTTCAAGTTACACCCGTTGTTCGTAACTTATTGATAGCAAATATTGCTGTTTATTTAGTACAGAGTTTTTTGAGAATAGATTTAGCCAGAATTTTTGGTTATCATACATTTTCGCTACAAGAAATGGGGCTTTTCAACCCTATTCAGATTTTTACGTATATGTTTCTGCATTCAGGCATGAGTCATATTTTTAGTAATATGTTCGGTTTGTTTATGTTTGGTCCAATGCTCGAAAATTTCTTAGGTAGCAAGCGTTTTTTGATTTTATATATTGTGTCAGGAGTTGGAGCGTGTTTACTTCATGGAGGTATCAGTCTTTTCGAAATATCTCAATTTCCTCTTGATTCTGCCGATTATACAATGATGATGAGCATTCCAATGGTTGGAGCTTCGGGAGCGATTTTTGGGATGTTGGGAGCTTTTGCAAGATTATTTCCGAATACTGAAATGATAATTTTTCCGCTTCCAATACCTGTTAAAGCAAAATATTTAGTATCTTTATATGCCCTTTTCGAGATTTTCTCGGGTTTCTATAATGTCATGCCTGGCGTTGCACATTTTGCCCACATCGGTGGCTTGATTTTTGGAATATTATTGATTAATTACTGGAACAAAAAAAAGGATAGATTTTACTAGCAGTGGCAAGTTTCATAGACGACATAAAAAGTCCATTTAGGAAAGGAAATACATTGGTGCAACTCATGCTCATCAATGCGGCAGTTTTTTTGTCTCTAATTTTAATAGGTTTTATCTTTTCTTTTTCCCCTAGTGGTGGATTAATCAATAAAACCATCGCTGATAATTTTGATTTGATTGCTCCAATTAATTCTTTCATCCGCAAACCTTGGACACTCCTTACCTATTGCTTTACGCACTACGGTTTTTTTCATTTACTGTTCAATATGCTTTCATTGTTTTGGTTTGGAACTTTGGTACAAGAGTTTGTCGGAAGTAGAAAATTATTAAATATTTATCTGATTGGTGGAATAATCAGCGGTTTGATTTACGTAGCGGTTTATAATTTATTGGCTTTATCGCCTCAGATAATCAATATTAGTCCAACTATTTTAGGTGCTTCAGCGGCGGTTTATGCGGTGATGTTTGCAGCCGTTGCTTTGCTTCCAGAATATGAGTTTTATTTATTTGGAATTATACTTATTAAAATTAAATACCTCGCTGGGGCTTTCTTGATAATATCGTTTGTAGTACCAAGTAGTGGAGTCTCTCATTTAGGCGGAGCAATAGCTGGTTATTCATACATTTATTTATTACGTCGAGGCACAGATTTAGGAAGTCCGATAGAAGCCGTTAGCTATTGGTGGAGCAACCTTTGGAAACCAAAACCACAAGTAAAAATTCCGCAAAGAAAGTACAGCGAGTCAACGGTTGCTAACAAAAGCGGCAGTAATTCAAATGTTGATGCTAATTATTTCCCTGACCAAGATGAAGTAGATTCTATTTTGGATAAAATAGGCAAATCAGGATACGAAAGTCTCACAAAAGAAGAAAAGCAAAAACTCTACCGAGCAAGTCAAAAGAAAGATTAAAATTTCTAAATTTTCTGTACATTTGTAATCTATTTCAAACTTCAAAGGCTAAACCTTTTAAGGTTGAAAAAGGAATTTTTACCTATGAGTGAATTTTCCTTTTGAAATCGAACAATTTTAGCTCTACTAAGTTTTAAAAAGAAAATCTAACCTTTATTGGTCAAAAGATATGCTCATAACGCCCGGTGAAATACTAAAAAACATCTATATTCCTTCAGATTTACGAAACGTTGACCGAACGAAACTTCCTCAAGTTGCCGATGAACTCCGTCAATACATCATCGACATAGTTTCTGTCTATGGTGGGCACTTCAGCTCAAGCCTCGGTGTCGTCGAACTTACTGTTGCTTTGCACTATGTATTTAATACGCCCGATGACCAACTCGTTTGGGATGTAGGCCACCAAGCCTATGGACACAAAATCTTGACCGGAAGACGTGAAAACTTTCATACAAATCGTCTTTATGGCGGTCTATCAGGTTTTCCTAAGAGAAAAGAAAGCGAATACGATACTTTCGGTGTTGGGCATTCATCTACTTCAATTTCAGCGGCCGTCGGAATGGCGGTTGCATCAAATATCAATCGCGAACCGAAACGTCAGCACATTGCAATCATTGGTGATGGTTCAATGACAGCAGGTATGGCTTTTGAGGGCATGAACCACGCAGGTGCTTTGAAAGATGCTAATGTATTGATTATCTTGAATGATAACTGCATGGCAATCGACCCAAATGTGGGAGCCTTGAAAGAATATTTGACAGATATTACAACCTCAAAAACATATAATAACGTCAAAGACGAGGTTTGGCAGCTACTCGGCAAAATGAGTACATTTGGTAAAAGTGCCAGAAAAATTGTTGCAAAGGTAGAAAATGCCATGAAAGGTGCTTTATTAAGCCAAAGTAACTTCTTTGAAGCATTGAATCTTCGTTATTTCGGACCAATTGATGGCCATGACATCGACCATTTAGTAAGTATTTTGGAAGACCTAAAAGATATTCCTGGCCCTAAAATTCTTCACCTTCTGACCGTTAAAGGAAAAGGCTTCACTCCGGCAGAAAAAGAACAGACTAAATGGCACGCCCCAGGTCTATTTGATAAAGTAACGGGCGTAATTCAGAAGAAAGTTTATGACAAGCCAATGCCGCCAAAATACCAAGATGTATTTGGTAATACGATTGTAGAATTGGCCGAAAAAAATGATAAAATCGTTGGTGTAACACCTGCTATGCCATCGGGTTCTTCATTAAATATTATGATGAAAGTCATGCCCGAACGGGCTTTTGATGTAGGTATTGCAGAGCAACATGCTGTTACTTTTTCAGCTGGTATGGCAACTCGTGACTTGGTGGTTTATTGTAATATATACTCAAGTTTCATGCAGCGGGCCTACGACCAAGTTATTCACGATGTATGTTTGCAACAACTTCCTGTCATTTTCTGCCTCGACCGAGCAGGATTTGCAGGAGCTGATGGCCCTACGCACCACGGTGCTTATGACATTTCGTTTATGCGTTGTATTCCGCACATGGTGGTGGCTTCACCAATGAACGAAGAAGAGTTGCGTAATTTGATGTACACTTTTCAATTGGAAGAAACCCAAAAACTAAAAACTGCCTTCACGATTCGTTATCCAAGAGGTGAAGGTGTGATGCCAGATTGGAAACGTCCATTCCAAAAAATTGAAATCGGGAAAGGTCGTAAAATAAAAGATGGTGAAGAAGTAGCCATTTTGACAATTGGGCATATTGGTAATTATGCGGTAAAAGCCTGCGAAATGCTTGAAAAAGAAGACTTAAATCCTGCACATTATGATTTACGATTTGTAAAGCCACTCGATGAAGCGATGCTTCATGAAGTTTTCAAAAAATTTGACCGATTAATAACCGTAGAAGACGGATGCCTACAAGGCGGTATGGGAACTGCAGTTTTAGAATTTATGATTGATAATGGTTACAATTCTAAAGTGAAACGCTTGGGTATTCCAGACCGCATTGTAGAACACGGTGATCAAATTGAACTTCATCAAGAGTGTGGCTTCGATCCTGAAGGTATTGCCAACGCCGTGCGTGAATTTATAGATGCTACTGTTTTATTATAAAAAGCAAGGCGGAAATTCTCTAAACTGAGTGTGTATTTAAAAGCCTCGACCTATCAAATACTGGTCTAGGCTTTTTATTTTTCTGAACCACCACCATAGTTTTTTAGTTATCTTTGTATGAAAAACTGAGCAAAAAAATAGTGAGCAATAAAAAACTGAATGACATTGACCTAACTGGCTACGAACAAATCGAAGTTTTTGGTGCAAGAGAACATAATCTCAAAAACATTGATGTGAGTATTCCACGAAACAAACTGGTAGTTATCACTGGTATTTCGGGTAGTGGGAAATCATCTTTGGCTTTTGATACAATTTATGCCGAAGGTCAACGCCGCTACATGGAGAGTTTTTCGGCATACGCACGTAGTTTTATTGGCAATATGGAGCGACCTGACGTTGATAAAATTAATGGTCTTTCGCCTGTAATTTCAATCGAACAGAAAACTACCTCTAAAAATCCTCGCTCAACGGTTGGTACTACCACCGAAATCTATGACTTTCTCCGTTTATTATTTGCCCGTGCGGGCGAGGCTTTTAGCTATATAACTGGTAATAAAATGGTTAAGCAAACGCAAGACCAAATCATTGACCAAATTTTGCAACAGTTTGATAATCTAAAAGTTACGATACTTGCTCCCATTATAAAAGGTCGTAAAGGTCATTACCGAGAACTTTTTGTACAAATTGCCAAATTAGGTTATAACAAGGTGCGTGTCGATGGTGAAGTTTTGGAGATAAACCAAAAAATGCAACTCGACCGATACAAAATACACGACATTGAGATTATTATTGATAGGGTTACTCCGAAAACAGAAGACCGTTATCGTTTAAGTCAATCAGTCGGAACGGCTTTGAAGCAGGGCAAAGGCTCTATGATGCTTTTGGATAACAAAAATCAAACGCAATATTTTTCGCAAAATCTCACTGACCCCGAATCGGGAATTTCTTATGATGACCCTTCGCCAAATAGTTTTTCGTTCAACTCTCCTTATGGGGCGTGTCCGACTTGCAATGGACTGGGTACAATAGAACAAATTACCGAAGAGTCAATCATTCCTGACGGTAGCTTAAGCATTAGTCGTGGAGGAATTGCTCCGCTGGGAGAATATCGTGATTTATGGATTTTCAAACAAATTGAGGTAATTCTGAAGGCTTATAAATCAAATATTGCTACACCTATTGAAAAGATTCCAGAAGATGCTTTAAAAACAATTCTGTATGGAAGCGATACTCCGCTGCCAGTTCCTTCAAAGAAATATCCAGGAACAGAGTGGAATACAACTTTTGAGGGCGTAATCACTTTTTTGAAACGTCAGCAAGACTCCGACAATGATAAAATTCAAGATTGGGTACGTGATTATTTGGTCATAAAAACTTGTCCCGAATGCGAAGGTCAGCGACTAAAAAAAGAATCTCTCAACTTCAAAATTGCCAAAAATAATATTGCCGATTTGGCTGAAATGGACATCAGCGAATTAGAAGAATGGTTTACTGATTTGGAAACTCGTTTATCTAATCGCCAAAATGTTATTGCCAAAGAGATTTTGAAAGAAATTAGAAAAAGAATTGGCTTTTTGATGGGTATTGGCTTAAACTACCTCACTCTCAACCGCCCTCTTCGTACGCTTTCGGGTGGAGAATCACAGCGGATTCGTTTGGCTACTCAAATTGGCACACAATTGGTGGGCGTTTTGTATATCATGGATGAGCCAAGCATTGGTTTACACCAAAGAGACAACGTAAAATTGATTCAAGCACTGAAAGATTTACGAGATTTAGGCAATACTGTTTTGGTCGTAGAACACGACAAAGACATGATGCTCGAATCAGATTATATTTTGGATATTGGCCCGGGGGCGGGCCGACACGGTGGAAATATTGTTGGACGAGGAACGCCACAAGAGTTTATCAAAAATAGAAGTACAACTTCCGATTATTTAAGTGGCCGAATTAGTATTGACGTGCCGAAAGAGCGACGTAAAGGCAATGGTAAATACCTGATAATTAAAGGAGCAACTGGACATAATTTGAAGAATGTCACGCTTAAACTTCCTTTGGGAAAAATGATTTGTATCACAGGCGTGAGTGGAAGTGGAAAGTCTTCGTTGATTCATGAAACACTTTTTCCTGTGCTTAACAAACATTTTTATAATTCAAAAAGAGAGCCATTAGCCCATAAATCAATCGAAGGACTCGAACATCTTGATAAAGTAATTGAGGTTGACCAAAGTCCAATCGGGCGTACACCCCGTAGTAATCCAGCAACTTACACAGGAATGTTTTCGGAGATTCGTACACTTTTTGCCGAATTGCCAGAAGCAAAAATAAGAGCTTATAAACCTGGACGTTTTTCGTTTAACGTAAAAGGTGGGCGTTGCGAAGATTGTGAAGGTGCCGGCATGAAGAAAATCGAAATGGAGTTTTTGCCCGATGTACACGTAGCTTGTGAAACTTGTAAAGGAAAACGTTTCAATCGTGAAACATTGGAAGTGCGTTATAAAGGCAAGTCTATTGCTGATGTATTGGACATGACTGTGGAGCAAGCCGTTGAGTTTTTTGAGAATATTCCGAAAATTAATAGAAAAGTTCAGATTTTGAATGAAGTTGGCTTGGGGTATATTACACTTGGGCAACATGCCACCACTCTTTCGGGAGGAGAAGCCCAACGAGTAAAATTATCGGAAGAATTATCAAAGAAAGATACAGGTAAAACCATTTATATCTTAGATGAGCCAACAACTGGGCTTCATTTTAAAGATATTCAAAAATTACTCGAAGTATTGCAAAAACTGGCCGACAAAGGGAATACGGTTCTAATTATTGAGCATAACCTCGATGTAATAAAAGTTGCCGATCACGTGATTGATGTTGGCCCCGAAGGTGGAAATAAAGGAGGAGCAATTGTAGCAGAAGGCACTCCTGAGCAAGTTTCAAAGGTTATAGGTAGCTATACTGGTTTCTTCTTAAAAGAAGAATTATCTTTGAAGTAATTTTTCTCTTAAACTGAATAAATTTATCAAAGTATATTTGTTCAATATTTACAACTTTGCAAAATATTAAAATTAGCCTCATGTTGTTTATTCTCTTTTATCAAGATAATTTAAAATAAAACTTTTCGATTATGTCATTATTAAAAGAATTACTTAGCGAATTAATTACATTTTTCAGAATTAATGGTTTGATAGAAATTATACAATCTGGAAATTTTCGAGTTTTACTAAGCTTTGAAGGATTCTTAGCCTTACTTTCCCCAATAACACCATTTATTGTTTTTTTTGAATTTGTGTGGCTATTGATTCAGTATCGATTCCGAGCCGCTGTTTATAAAATAACTTTCCTTATTATTTTGACAAATCGAATCATGAGTAGGCTAATTGGTATATCGGTGCTTGTCCTAACAATAGGGATATTCCAGAAATATGCTATTATCCAAACTTCTATAACTTGGTATTGGTTTATTTATGGGTATTTGGTTTATGAACTTAATAATTTTATTCGTCACTATCTTACCCATAAAGTGCGTTTATTGTGGTGTTTTCATTCAGTACACCACTCGCCCGAAGACCTTAATTCGTCGGTAACACTTACTACTTTTTTTGTAGAAAACCTATATTCAGAGTTTTTTGCAGCCATGTTTTGTATGATTTTGGGTGTGCAGCCACTTATGCTTTTTGCCATAATGATTATCGATAGCATTTGGGGGGCATTTGTGCACGTAAGTGAAGGCACATTGAAAAATGCACGACTGGGTTTTTTAGAAAAATTCATTTTGACACCTTCTCACCATCGAGTACATCACGGACGAAATCATTTGTATATGGATACTAATTTTTGTTCAATCATCAATATTTGGGATATTATTTTTAGAACTTATCAAGAAGAAAAAGAAGAAATTCCTGTTGAATACGGCATCACTCGCCCAATGGACTCAAGTAAGTTTGTAGATGTTTATTTTGGTGAAAGTATAAGTCTTTGGCATGATGTCCTCGCAGCACCAGGATTGAAAAATAAGATTGCGTATATTTTTATGCCCCCAGGTTGGAGCCATATAGGCGAATATGAAACAGCCACAACACTTCGCAAACAAGCGATTAATGAATTTAAAAAATAACGATTGAGAAAGCCTAGTGCCACACACATTAGGCTTTCTCAATAACTTATTGTCTGTTTCTTACCTCCAGCAATATCTTTTCTACTTCTTTTCTTATTTGGCCTGTTGGCTTAGTAAAATTATTATTCATCAAGCTAAAAAGGATTATCTTGCCTTTCTTCGTAAT
>Ga0209189_1003185_pt1 | contig 11085 bp, 7 predicted proteins | sample C_130820_EF_Meta_FD_187308 | JGI IMG/M metagenome (GOLD analysis project Ga0209189, IMG submission 187308) | Freshwater microbial communities from Lake Croche, Canada to study carbon cycling - C_130820_EF_MetaG (SPAdes) (version 3) | ecosystem: Environmental > Aquatic > Freshwater > Lake | place...
ATCGACACAAGCGAAAGATGCCTCAGGGAAATTAGTAACTACAGCCGCAAAATATGCTGTCGGAGCAACGACTTATACAAATCGTTAAGCATTGCTTTATAACAAAAAGGCTGTCTCGAACAATTCGAGACAGCCTTTTTTATGTATATCTGTTGAGGTTTTACTCTACCAAAATCGCTTTTCCTGCAATCACATCATTTTCAACGTTTTTGTACGTGATGAGATTAGCTAAAACCAATACCTAAAAACCTCGATTTATAGAGCTATTTATTTTAAATACTTGATTATTAATATTTTATGAAAATAACAAAGTTCAAAGCCGCATTTTGGGAAACAAAATTCAAAATTGTTTTTTAGGTAAATTTTGGAAACACTAATAAACAAAATCTTAGGTTTAATTGCGGTTTTGAGCAAACAAAAAGACCGTTTGATAATTTGGATATTTGAGTTTAAGAAACAGGATAATATTAATCGACAAATTTGCGAACAGCTAAAGAGAGTTCTTTAATCTTATTACCATACTGTGAAACTTGGCTATTGACCCTTGGCTGTCCAAAATAAGTCCAAAATGGTAAGAAAAATAACCTTTTTGGATAGTTACAAGGCCAATAAACAACGTTATAATTAGTAATTAGCCAAAATTAGAAATCGCTTACTAACTCTTTTGAAAAATATTAGGAGATGCTAGTTTTTTTAAAATAAGAGATGGAAAAAATGAGACTGTTCGCCACAGCGACGGTTCGCTTTAGTAATAAAAGCTTGAATATCAGTAAAGTAATAAATATGGTTATGTCGATTATTTTCACCTCAGTACATAATTGAGATATAGACGCAACTACGATTAATACTTCGTCTATATACTAGTTGGCGGCAATCGCAGAACATTTACTTAGCGGACTTTTTGACAGAAAAAAACTTTCCAACCTTTTTGCGACTTTTGGAGTCATAGTAATTGAACGAAACCTTTATCAAAATGAAAAATACTAAATTCTTATCAAATATGACAGTTTTCACCCTTTCTTGCTTGATTTTTGCATGCAATCCTACCGTAGAACCTACACCCGATGTAAATACCTTTGTAAAATCTGACCTAATAAAAACCTACGAACTTGGCATTGAAGGGCAAAATTACGCCCTCGTGGGTGATACGACTTTGCCCAAACAAGAAACAACCTTGCACCCCACACCAAGCAAACCTAATTTGAACAGCATTAGCACCAACGCTAATTTTAAATACGTAGCCATTGGTGCAAGTCTTACAGCGGGTGTGCGTGATGGTGGATGGACAAATGACGGAATGATGACCTCCTACCCGAACCTCATTGCCCGACAAATGGGTATTACAGACTTTAAACAACCCTATTTTAACGAAAAAGAATTTAACGGCTACGGTCTAAAGCTACAAACAAGCAATAACGAAACGCCTGTACCACGCTACAAAGCAGTAAGTAATAATTTAGCCTTTAAACCAAGTGGCGTTGAAATGATTTTGACACCTTATGAAGGTAGCGAATTGAATAATTTTGCCGTGCCGAATTTAATAGATGATTTTTATACTAATTTATCAAATAATGATGTTGCTAATACATATTATAAACTTCAGTTAAAAAGGATTTTAGGGCAGTCTATAAAGTCTATTGAGAACCAAATAATTTTATCTGATTTAGTATCAATAGAGTCTTACCAACAAGGACTTATCAAATATGCTTTAACTGGAAATGGTCAGTATCTACCTCAAATTAGTTATTTAACTGTGGGTGCAGGTAATGGCGGATATTATGACATTAACGAACAATCATATACTGGTGGAACAGACCTTATATTATATAAATTGTATAAAAAAGATATTAAAAATTTTGTTTTATTTAATACACCAAATGTCCTTAATTTTCCATTTTTTAAAACTAATTGTATTTCTTTTTCTAAAATCAAAGCTGTTTTTGATAAATACCAACTTACTAATAGAGAGTATGGTTATGATATAAATGATGAGTACAAATATTTTCCTTCTCCTTCAATGGATACGCTGTTTAAATATCAAAATGATAAAGACAAATTTTTGGAATATTATTTAAGAAAGCTACAAACAAAAGTATTATTAAAAAATGACGAAAAGAGAATATTAGACCTGCAATATTCATATAATAATCACATTAAATTTTTAAGCATAAAATACAATACGGCTGTTGTGGATATTAATTCCGTTTATGAAAAAGTAAGCAATGGTACATATGTAACAGACGACGGCAGAAAAGTAACAGACAAAGATTTTTTCTCATCGGATGGCTTATACCCAACTGCTTATGGACAAGCCATTATTGCTAACGAATGTATCAGAACCATCAATGTGTTTTGTAAAACTAATATTCCGCTAATCAAAACTTTTTTTATCTAAAATAATAAATTCGCATGAAATTCAAAAAAATAATACAGCCCCTTTTGGGGGTTTGGGGGGGTTTTTGCTCATTTGTTACTTTTGCCCAAATTGAGCCAGCAGCACAAGTAGGCACGCTTCGTATTACTTGGCCTATCAATAGAGCAACATTCCAACAAAACGTTGATAATCAAGCTACTATAGATATTGCAGGACAGTTCATTGGGAACTTACCTTATAGTAGTGTCTTGGAATATAAAATTGTAAAACTCAATACCCAAGATGGCTCCGAGGGAGTAACCATAATCAATGCCTATGAAACTATTACGAGTTTTAATAACACAATCAGTAGCAAATATCTAAAGACATTTTTGTTCAATGAACTCCTCAACAAAGGTTGGTATTGTTTGCAAGTAAGGCTTCGCAAATGAATAAGTTTTTTTACTATTACCTTAGCTCGAACAGAAGTTTTGTTTGGCGTAGGAGATAATTATTTAATTGCTGGACAAAGTAATGCCTCTGGCTACTTTGATAGAAATGATGAAGGAATTAAGCAAAATGCAGAAAATTACATAGAAAGACATGGGGTCTCTGTCATTGATAGAAAAGATTTAGATAATACAGATGCATCTATCAAAATTGAAGGTTTACCTATCCATAAAATTATAAAAGATATTAATGCCAATACGATTGGGTATGAACAAAAAGGGTTTTCTAAATTAGAAAAAACAAAAAATGGGGCTTATTCTTACATTTACCCACGTGGTGTTGGCTCGTGGTGTTGGGGGCCTTTGGCAAGTAAACTCATTGAAAATCAAACAGATACGCCTCTTATGTTTTTTAATTCTGCTCAAAGAGATAGCCAAATAAAGCAATGGTCTGATAAATATTGGAAAGATGATTCAGGTAATATAATATTCAATCCTTACGGTGGTTGCACTGTTCTGCCATGTTTACGAGATGATTATTGGGTTTATAAACAATTTCGTTCAGCTTTACAGATGTATGGACATATTTGTGGTGTAAAAGCAATTTTATGGCATCAAGGCGAAAAAGATGCCCAAATTAACACGAATGTTGATTATTATACTGAGAGAATGAGCAATACAATTGGACAATCTCGTACTGACATTGGTAATCCAAATTTAAGTTGGCTTTCGTCGCAGGTTTCTTATTATTCGTATGATATTGGTGGCACTCGACAAGTTTTCAATGAACACCCCGAAAGTAGCCCAAGTAGTCTGAACTTAGCTCAACAAGCCGTTTGGAATACTGACAATAAAAAATATCAAGGTGTTTTTACTGATGATTTGGGGGCAAATGCTCGTAACTCAGTTCTAAAAATCCATTTTACTGGCGAAACCCTCAAAACTGTTGGCGAGCGTTGGTATGATAAAAATCCCGCACAAGCTACCCCCACCGAAGGAAAACCTTTATTGAATTTAAGTGTACAATTAGTCAATAGCGATACACAATATCGGCTAACTCCTATAGTGCCAAGTGGTGTTTCTGTTGTAAAATACTTTTGGGTAGAAAATGAAAACGGTATTTATAACCCTATCAATAGCAATCTGAATCAAAACTATATTGATGTGCCTGCTACACAAGCAGGTTTACCCAAATTTATTACTTGTTATGCAGGCGTTTCAACTGGCGAAGATATTGGCAATGCAACTGATGGTTGGAATTTAAAACTTTATGTTACTCAGCCTTTCATCATTCCAGGTTATGAAAATGCTCCTGCTATGCTTGCTCCTTCTAAAAATCTTTTGGCATATAACCCAAATGGTGGCAATAATACCTTTACTCTTTCGGCTACAAACCTAACTTGGACCGCCACAGAAAATAGTTCTTGGGTTTCATTTCAGACCTCAACCGAAGATGTCAGCGGAGGAGAAGGTAATTATCCGATGACTATAAACACGATTCCAAATACTTCAACTACCGCTCGAACTGCCTATATTACAGTACAACAAGAGGGAGGAGGAATTACTGAAACCATTGAAATTTATCAAGAAGGTATTGATGATTGCAATACTTCGTTAAATTTGGTAAGTCCACAAAACGATTATTTAAGCACAATTACCAAAAAGACTGCATCAACTATTCAAGCCACCAACAAATTAATGACAAATGGCACTACAATAACTTACAAAGCTGGCAATTCTATTACGCTTAATGCAGGGTTTAAGGTCGAAAATGGTGTAGTTTTCAATGCTCAAATAGAAGGTTGTATCGCTGATACGCCTTGGATGAGTTCGGTCGTAGGCAGTATTTCTGGCACAACAAACATCAATAATGGAACTTTGACTATTGATGGCACAGGTACAGTCAGTGGCATAGCAGATAATTTTCAGTTTTACAATAAAGCATTTTCTGGAGATGTTACTGTTATTGCTCGAATCGTCAATATTACTGCCATTGACGGCATGAGAGGCGGAATTATGCTTCGAAGCAACACCAACCAAAACGCCAAAATGTATGAATTTATCTTGGACGGCAACGCAAATACTGGCAAACTAAAACGAAGAAACACAGGAGAAAATGCTGATTTTATAGGTTATGCACCCATGCCAACGAGTAATACTTGGCTAAAAATGACAAAAACTAATTATACGATTTTGTGTTACGTAAGTTCAGACGGCTCGACTTGGAACGAATTAGTGGGTTGGGACGACCACGCCGACAACGACTTAGGATCAAGTTTTTTGGTAGGTTTTGTTGCTTATAATAGCGGTAATAGTCAATATTGTACCGCAATTTTTGATAATATGAGTGTAAATGGTGTACCTGTCAATTAAGAAATTGAGCGGACGTTTTTAAGGTTAGTTCGTCATTTCGGTTTTTTGAAATATGACGAAGTAATGATTTTTGGATTACAATTAGTTGACTACAAAGAATTTGATACAATTGTCGAAAAAAACAATCAATTTAGAATAGCAAAAGCATAGAACATAGGAAATTACAAAAAATTTCGTGCCGTACATTTAGATGCTGAACTTCAACAAATATATAGTGCAGATATTACTTCTGGCAATACCAAAACAAGACAGACGAAAGACGATTCTATTGCGAAATTTCTAAAAACTAAAGCAAGCAATATGCGAGATTATGCTGATGCTTGACGTTTTTGATGCAATCAGCCCAACAAAAGCATTGTATTTTGTAACTTTTTTACCTTTTAGCTAGAAAGTTTATACTTTTTATGCACAAGGAAGGAGGAGTTTTAGAACGGAAGGTCGTATTAGTTACACAAATCGTTAAAACAAATTACTATTTTACCCAAAAAGGCTGTCTCGAATAATTCGAGACAGCCTTTTTTATAGATATCTGTTGAGGTTTTACTCAACCAAAACCGCTTTTCCTGCAATCACATCATCTTCAACGTTTTTGTACGTGATGAGATTACCTAAAACCAATACCTAAAAACCCCTATTTATGGAGTATTTTTTAAATACTTGATTATTAATATTTTATGAAAATAACAAAGTTCAAAGCCGCATTTTGGGAAACAAAATTCAAAATTGTTTTTATGTAAATTTTGGAAACACTAATAAACAAAATCTTAGGTTTAATTGTGGTTTTGATCAAACAAAAAGACCGTTTGATAATTTGGATGTTTGAGTTTAAGAAACAGGATAATATTAATCGACAAATTTGCGAACAGCTAAAGAGAGTTCTTTAAACTTATTACCATACTGTGAAACTTGGCTATTGACCCTTGGCTGTCCAAAATAAGTCCAAAATGGTAAGAAAAATAACCTTTTTGGATAGTTACAAGGCCAATAAACAACGTTATTAAGTAGTTATTAGCCCAAATTAGATAACGCTTACAAATTATTTTGAAAAATATAGGAGTATTTATGAAAAAAGGCTGACTGAAGTAACTACAATAGTAACTTTATTGTACCGAATGGGCGGCTCCATTTTGTTCCGGCAGAAGGAATCCTATTGAACAATTGTAAGTTACTCAACATCAGTAATTTATATCGGCAGACGTTTGGGCAAAGGTGTTTCAAATTCCCCATCTGATCACAAGCTATACACATTATAGCCAATGTCAAAAAAGTTAAATCTAATCGCAAAAAAAAATGGAAAACATAATTTACTATTTAGCCCTATTTACTTTAGTTTTTGTTGTAAGGTTTTTTAAATTAAAGAAGGAATATAATAAGGAATTCGGAAAAAATAAACACAAGGTTTTACATGTTAGCTTGGATTTAATTTATACGGCTTCAGGTATTGTAATAGCCCTATTACTAAATCTTGATTCAAAATGGGTTTCTGCAGTTTTCATCATTTATATAATTTTTGTTATTTCATCTTCTCAATTGGAAATGGCAAGTTCTGATGAGTTTTCCGATACATCAAAAACATGGATTCATGGTATTATTGTGGTGCTAATAATTATATTTTCGGTTATTACATACATGTTTATCATACCTGAGGCTCAAAAAGATTCAAATACTGAAAGCAAACCAAAGAAAAACTTATATTACGTAATAATACCGTATTCGGATGAATCTTTAGAAAAACACGTTGGAAAAAATGATTTGAAAAAAAGAAGATTTTTTCATTATTCCGAACAGGTTTCAGACAATTTAGATAGTTTAAAAAATCATTCCCTTAAAGAATTTAGGTTGACAGTATTTCCCTTGTATAAGGAATATAATTTAGGAATAACTGTATACTCGGAAGACATTAAAATAGGGGAGGTTAAATGATTAATAAGGGAATGTAAGTCGTTTTTTAAGTTTATATCTATGACAATAAAAGAAGCTATTTTAAGAAGTTTGGAAGATATAGCGAAGACACAAAAACCCATCATCATGAACAATTTAATATGGTACAACCAATTTATATAGCTCAATCACCTGTGACAATTAATTTACTCAACTCTATGGCAAAAGGAAAAGGTGTTTTTGGTTTAGGACTTACACCATCATTAAGATTTCAAGGTAATATTTTGAGTCCACAAGAAAGATATAATTATGGAGCAGGGCGAGTTACAAATTAATAGCAACTACATGGAGCTTAATAGAGCTTATAGAAGAGCAGACTTTTGAGAATGAGATACATATATATAAATAATCTTTTCTTGATTGATCTTGATATTCTAATTTCAACAGTTCTATATTAATTATTTATGGAATATGAAGGACTTGCATTGTCTGTTATAATAATTAGAGCGTTAGGGTTATTGATTATTTTTCCTCTGACCTTTTGGCTTATCGGACAATTAGGTCTAAAAGAAGTTTCAAGGTATCTAATAACATTTATAATCGGTTACTTTTTGATAATTCTGGTATTTTCAGATTTTAAGCCCGACAAACGACAATTATTATAAGAAACTAATTAAACTACACAAAGAGTGGTTAGTTTTCTTGCCAATTTTTGTTCCTTATATTTTGTCTTTTATCGTAACTTTTACGTTGTCTTTGATATTTAATTTTAAAGACAAATAAAATATATAGCTGGGCATAGCGGACGATGAAAAAGCGAAAGCCCCTAACAATGTATTTATGAAAAAGGGGGCGAACGGAAGTAATTGAACAGCATTACATTAATGAACATTTTCACCAGCGGACGGAATATTATGAAGCAGTTGTGATTAACTCAATTTTGGAACAAAACCCAGCAACGGTTACGGGCTGACGAGTTCCAAATTCCCCCTTCTTCATAAATACTTGTACTTTGGCGGTAATGCCGAGAGACACTAAAACTGTTTAATCACATAAAATTCCATTCAAATGAAATTTAAGACATCATTTTTAATCGCCTTATTGCTTGCATCAATTACAAATGTTATTGGTCAAATAAATACTGGACAATTACCAAAATCGTTTAAGTTTAGTAGCAAAATTGAAAAACCAAAACCTATTAATTTTTCAGTTAGTCCAAATGAAATTTTGGCAAAGAAAACAAGTAAAAGTGATTCTACTTTATTTGTAGCAATACCAGTTTTAGTTAACAAAAACTTGATGGAAAATTCAACAAAAGTTTATTCCGATGATAATTTCAATATCTACCAAATGGTATTTATTTCAAAAGATGCTACTTCATTAGGAACATATTTTAGTGAATTCTATTTGCCAAATTGGTATGAATTATATGCTTTCAATTATGATAAAACAGATGTAATTGGTGCGTTTACTTATAAAAACAATAGTAAAACTAACAAATTTGCAATTAGCCCTATTTCTGGTGAAAATTTAGTTTTGGAATTATATGAACCTAAAAATTTAATCGACATTGATAATCCACGAATTATAATTAGTCAGCTTTCACACCATTTTAGGCAAAATTCCCAATCTTTAAAATCAAAAAAACTTCGTCCTAATTCTACGCAAATTGATGGATTAAATTGCTATTTAGACGTAATGTGCGAGTCAAATTTTGAGAAAGAAAGGGCAGTCTTTTTGTGGGAATACCAAGATATTGACGACAATAATTTTTATGTTTGTTCGGGTTCAATGATAAATCAAGATGTCCCCAATAGTGATTTGAGACCGTTCGCTTACACCGCAGAACATTGTGGAGGAAGTGCTGATTTAACAACAGCAATATTTAACTTTCATTTTCAAAACAGCATTTGCAATGTTACCTCAAGTCCACCTAATTATAGCTTGGTTGGTGCTACTTTCAGATCGAAAAAATCTCTATCTGATATGTTTTTAATGGAACTTGACAATGTCCCACCACCAGAATTCAATATTTACTACTTGGGTTGGGATAGAAATGATAGGAACGACCTTCCAGATGAAATAAGAGGAATTCATCATGCAGAAGGTGGGAAAAAAGCTGTATCAGTTGGGACGTTTAATGCAAATACCAACCCTTATTTTTGGAGAGTAACTTGGGATATCAATAATCATCCTACTTCACAAGGCTCATCAGGTTCTCCACTTCTTTTAAATAATAGCCTCAAAGTTATAGGGGACTTGTCTTACGGGACTGCTCAATGCGACAACTTGGATGGAATTGACCGATACGGTAAATTTAGAGCCCAAGGGATGACCCAGGAGGTTCTGATAAAAGATTAAAAGACTGGTTAGACCCCAATAATAATGACAATACTACCCTTGAAGGACGAGAACCTTGCTTAAATAATCTAAATATCACTTCAACTATATTAAGACCTGCAATACAATATCAAGACAATGGTTTTGCAAGTATTAGTGCAGTTCAAACTATAAACTTAGTAAACTCAACTGTTGCTCAAAATTCATATTATCAACTTAGAGCAGGGAATAATATTACTATTTTACCTGGCTTTGAGACGCTAAATAATGTAATATTTGAAGCAAGAATACAAGGTTGTCAATAATCAATTTAAGAATATTTAAACTCAAAATCATGAAAATATACCAATTACTTATCATAACTTTTCTAACGAGTTGCAATAATTGCCCAATTATTCCAAATAATACTGAGTCATTTCAGGATGTTTCATTAGGGGTTTGCTTGGCTTCGGGTTTACCCAAAAACGAATATATAATAAATAATGAATCTGAATTTAAAAATTTACAGAATAATGGTAATTGTTCAACTCAACAAACTAATATAGATTTTAGTAGTAAGACATTGTTAGGAAAGTTTACAAGTGGAAAATGTCAATTGACTATCAAAAAATCTGTTGTAGTAGATAAAACTAATAAAACATATACCTATTATCTTGGAGTTTGTGAAGAAGGACTTTGCAAGAGTTTAGCAGTTAATATGAATTGGATAACCGTAAACAAAATTGAAACTGGGTACAGTGTGAAATTTGTAGTTGAAAAGAAGTAAAATAGAGACATCGAACCAAAAGGCACTACCGCCAACATGGTATTTAATAAAGACTGGCTGACGGAAGTAATTGAACTTTTGGAATGCTATTTGGCTTCTGGAAGTGATTGAAACTTCAGGAATTCTATTTCCAGTCCTTCTTAAATACCTGCACGTTAGGCGATATCATATGACCGACCACACAGACAAACTACAGAACTAAAATTCGATCCATCAATGTCTCCCGTAGGCACGTAGGGGACGTTGATGGCATTGGTCTATGTTTTGGGAAAGACAAACAATGTCCTTAAAATAAAAGAATATTTATTTTAAGGAGTTGAGGGCACGAATAATTTTGAAATCAATATTGAAGATAAAATTACGATTGAATTTATTTATAATATTCACTGTCAAGCAGGCGAAGTTTCTGCCTCTAAAGGGTGATTGTTGAAAAATAAAATTGGTATAAATCAAAACCCAATTTGACCAGAAAGAGAAGCTCCGTGAGGTACAAAATCTGTATTTATTCCCATTGCCTTACAAGCTTCGGCAGCAACTCTAATTGAGTTATTGGTGCTGCGTTCATCGGGATAAATATGCACCATATTTGCCAAATATAGGTTTTCGGTAGCAGTTTTGCAATTGGTTACTTTTGCTGAGAAGTTTAAATCGCAAACCGTTGCGGCAGTATTGGTTTTAAAAACAAATACATTTTTTATCCAATCTTCCGAAAACTCAGGGTTAATTTTCTTCAATGGCGGAATCATAATTGCTTTAATTTCGTCTTCCGTCATTGTTGCCAAAGGTTCGCTCATAGCAAAATAACGAGAAAGATAAACGATATGTGAGCCGTTATATTCTTCCTTCGGGATGAAATTCGTGTGTTCGATAACGCCACCGAAAGGATAACCCTCGTCAGCAACATTCATCCAATAAATATGGCT
>Ga0209189_1003189_pt1 | contig 11069 bp, 10 predicted proteins | sample C_130820_EF_Meta_FD_187308 | JGI IMG/M metagenome (GOLD analysis project Ga0209189, IMG submission 187308) | Freshwater microbial communities from Lake Croche, Canada to study carbon cycling - C_130820_EF_MetaG (SPAdes) (version 3) | ecosystem: Environmental > Aquatic > Freshwater > Lake...
TGCCCTCACGGCCGACGAGATCGCCGAGACGGCGGAATTCTTCTCGTTCGGCACCAACGACCTCACCCAGACCTGCCTCGGCATGAGCCGGGACGACATGGGTTCGTTCCTGCAGAAGTACACCGATGCCGGCATCTTCAAGGCCAACCCGTTCGCCTCGATCGACGTGTCGGGCGTCGGCAGGCTGATGGAAACCGCCGTGGAGAAGGGCCGCAAGACCCGCAAGGACATCAAGCTCGGCATCTGCGGCGAGCACGGCGGCGATCCTCATTCGGTGGTCTTCTGCCACCACGTGGGCCTCGACTACGTGAGCTGCTCGCCGTTCCGCCTGCCGGTCGCTCGGCTCGCGGCCGCCCAGGCGGCCCTCGGCAAGACGTACTGACAGCACGCAAGCCACGCCTGGCTCAACTCTGACGCGTCGGCTTCGTCATTCATTGATGGGCGAGGCTCGGGTCTGCCCATGCCCGCGAGCGGGCTATGGGAGCGAGCGTAGGCAGGATGCCGAAAGCGAAGCGGACATGCAGAGAGCGGAGGGCTGGAGGCCCGACGCGAACGTCCGGCGAGATGGCATGGGCAGACCCGAGCCGGTTGGGCGAGTTGATTGAGCAGGCGAGACGCTTGGACAAAGGCGCGATACAGTGCCGCTCATGGACCTCTCTCCCGAAGCCCAGGCGCTGGCTCCGATTCTGATCCTGGTGATCGTGCTCTGGATCAGCGAGGCGCTGCCGCTGGCCGTGACGGCTCTGCTCGGGGCCGCGGCCTGCGTGGTGGCCGGCGTGGCGCCCGCCAAGGAGGTGTTCCGGCCGTTTGCCGATCCGCTGATCTTCCTGTTCATCGGATCGTTCCTGCTCGCGGAGGCGATTCGCCGGCACGCACTCGACCGGCGACTGGCCTACGGCGTGCTCGCAATACCCTGGGTCGGAGAGCGTCCCGGCCGGATCCTCGCCGCCGTGGCCCTCGTCTCGGTGATGATCAGCGCCTTCATCTCGAATACCTGCACGGCGGCCATGATGCTGGCGATCGTGAGCGGGATCCTCGGCGCGGTCGAGGCCGTCTCGGTGAAGAGCGGGCGGCCCCCGGCGCCGACCTTCGCGACCAGCCTGTTTCTCTGCATCGCCTTCGCAGCATCGATCGGCGGCCTGGCGACGCCGATCGGCACTCCGCCAAACCTGATCGGGCTCGGCTTCATCCGCGATCAGCTCGGGGTGCAGGTGACCTTTCCGGGCTGGTGCGCAATCGGCGTGCCGGTCGTCGCCGTGATGACCACGATTGCCGTGGCCGTGCTGCAGCGGATGCTGCCGGCGGGGGTCGAGCGGCTCGAAGGCGTGGCCGAATATGTGGCGGCGGAACGGGCCCGGCTCGGGCCATGGACGGTCGGTCAGCGATCGACGGCCGCCGCCTTCGCCCTCACCGTCACGCTCTGGGTGTTGCCGGGCCTGCTGCTGGTGTTGCTCGGGGCGGAGCACCCGGCCTGTCGCTGGTTGGCCCAGCGGCTGCCGGAGGGCGTGGCAGCCCTGATCGGGGCGATCCTTCTGTTTCTCCTGCCCGGTGATCGCCGTCAGGACGGGGGGTGGTCGCGGGCGCTCGAGTGGCGGGAGGCCCGGATCGATTGGGACATCGTCCTGCTCTACGGCGGGGGCATGGCCCTCGGCGAACTCTGCTTTTCGACCGGCCTCGCTGCTGCGATGGGCACGGCCATCAACGGCTGGATTCCCGCCGGCCCGTGGGCCGGGACCGTGCTCGTGGCCGTGGCCGCCGTCGTGGCCGTGGTGACCAGCGAATTCACGAGCAACACCGCCAGCGCCACGATGGTGGTGCCGGTCGTGATCGCGTTGGCACAGGCCACCGGGGCAGATCCCCTGATGGCGGCCATGGCGGCAACCTTTGCGGCCAGTCTCGGCTTCATGATGCCGGTGAGCACGCCCTGCAACGCCCTCGTCTACGGCTCGGGCCGAGTGCCACTCAGGGCGATGATGGCGAGCGGCGCGGTCGTCGACGTGGCCGGCACGCTCGTCGTCACGGCGGCCATGCTGATCACGGGCTGGCTGCGGGGATGCCTGTAGCCCCCGTCAGAATCCACCCTCGACGACCGCGCCGCACTGCTGGCAGCGGGGTAGGCTCGGCGGAACCGGCGTCGGCATCGAGCCTTCGCAGAGCAGCCCGTGAAGCCGTGGGAAACACGGCGGAAGCGTCATGCAGTTCTCCCGGGCAAAACGCCGCAGGTGCAACTGCTGCCTGGGATCCGCATGAAACACCGTGCCGTGGAGGTGCTGGCCGCAGGACGGCACGCAGGGCTGGCCGTGCACGTTGCCGTGCCATGGGGGCTGCTGCACGGCGTTGCAGCCGCATCCCCCGGCCGCCGGGGAGGCGGTGGGCGGGGCCGTCTCCTCGGTGATGGCGATCGATTCCTGCGCGAAGGCGGCGCGACACGGGCAGATCGCGGCGATCGCGGCGGCGATCAGCAGGGCGGCACGAAGGGGGCTGGCGACTCGCAACGTTGGGGCTCCAGGCGCGGCTGACGGCGGACGACACGATCCACGACACGACCGATCTCAACTCCGACGGAAGGTTCTTCGACGCGGAGGACCGGCAGGATTCATCGGCCGGGCAGATCGGTGAGGCCATGACGGTTGTGCCGCCGGTGCGGCCCTGGAAACGGGCCCCTCGGGTAGGATGACATCCATGCCCGCCAAACGCGTCGCGATCGAGATCGATTACGGACCCGCTGATCCCCTCCGGCTGGAGATCGGCCGAGATGCGTTGATCGGCGACTGTCGAGGCCCCGACGGTACGGAGGGTGGGGCGGCCGGCCAGATCGCGGCGACCGCCTTGCGGGCATCTGCCGAGTCTCCGCTCGCGCTGCACGTGGTGCCCGGCGACCGCGTGACGGTGGCGCTGGCCGGAGCCGTTCCACAGGCTGAGGCGGTCGCCGCCGCAATCCTCGCCGAACTGCAGGCCGGCGGCGTCGCCGACGACGACGTCACCCTCCTGCATGCCCGGCCATTCGATCCGCTCGAGGCCTCCCTGCCGGACGCCGACAGATCACCCGATGCCTCGGGGCTGCAGGCCGAGATCCCGGGAGCGGTCGGGTTCCATCCCGATGTCGACGCCGAAACCGCCTATCTGGCGGCGGATCAAGATGCCCGGCCGATCCATGTCGCCCGAGCCCTGGTCGATGCCGATGTCGTCCTGGCGGTCGGGGAATGGGGTTTCGATCCGGCCTTCGGTGGGAGGTCGCTGAAGGGGGAACTCTGGCCCACATTCGCCCGACAATCGAGTCAGCTCGAGCTTGCAAAGGCATTGGCCCGAAAGGGCCGAAACTCGCTGCCTCGATGGCGAACCGTGATGCAGGACACCCTCTGGCAACTCGGCGTCTGTGCAAACCTGCGACTGGTCGCCGGCCGAGGCGGCTCGCTGGCGACAGCCAGCTTCGGACTCGCCGCAGAGGCTGCCGATCGTGCCCGCCAGGCGGCGACCGCATGGAACCCGGAATTCTCGGCCCCGGCGGCGGTCGCCGTCTGCACGCTGACCGATCCGACCGCCGGATTCGCATCGATCACGCGGGCCGTGGCCGCGGCATCCCGGGTGACGCTCCCTGCCGGCACCATCTGCATCGCCTGCGCCGGCTCAGCCCCGCCGGGGATGATCTTTTCCCGTTGGCGGCAGGGGACACCTCTCGGGCCACTCATCCGCGAGGCGGTCGCGAGCGGTGATCCCAGCCTGATCGGGGACGCCCTGCTGACGAGATTCTTCGCCCGCGGGATCGGAGACCGGCGGCTCGTGCTGCTCTCGGGGCTCGATGAATCGACGGTCGAGGATCTGGAGTTCGGATATGCGGAGTCGACCGCCGTGATCGAGCGGCTCGCCCGCCGGGCCGAAAGCGTCGTTCTCCTTCACGAAGCCGACAGGATGCTGCCCCGGCTCCGGGAGCAGCCATGAGCCGTGAACCCAGCCGGTGAATTCGGCAAACGCCTCGGGCTTCGTCGATCCTCTGCCCGGAAAAAGAAACAGGACCGCTTTCGCGGTCCCGTTTCCTGAACTCCATCCACCACCACGCGGATGTGTGTATTGCGACCGTTACCAGGCCACGGTCGAGGGCGCTGGGCGATCAAGCCTGGGAGGCGATCGCACCGGTCATCGAATCCTCGACGCTGGCGTCGTCCCCGGCCGGCTGCCGCTGCTTGCGGCGGCGGTAGCCGTTGGCGAGAACACCGGCCGCACCGAGGCCGGCCAGGATCAGGGTCGGCGGTTCAGGCACCGCGACGAGATCGACCGGGGCGTTCACGTTGAAGTTGGTGACCGAAGTCCGAGCCTGTCCGTACACCGACGCCGCTCCGATGTCGACCGTGAATTGAAGGAGGGCACCGGTGATGTTGCGGCCCGAAGCGAGACCCGCGGCCGCCTTGACCGCATCCCAGTTGATGCTCGCAGACCCACTCCAATTGCCCGTCGTTGCAACATTCTGTGGCCCCACCCGAGTCACATCGGACGGCGTGATCACCATGGATCCAAGCGTCGATTGAGCACTGCTCCACGGAGCCCAGTCGACACCCGTGATCTGGATGGAATACACGCCCGACATCGTGACCTTCGCCTGGGACTGCGGAGTCCCGAAAGGAGCCCATACGGAGTAGTCTCCACTCATCGACAGGGAGGTTCCCGTGAAGGCATAGCCGCCCGCGAGCGCGGATCCCTTGGACTGCATCGACATCGACAGCTGTGACGTCTTGTACTGAAGGTCGAACGGAGCCGATCCACTCGTCTCGACGACGGAGTTTGAGAAGTTTTGCGGTGACAACGCCAGCTGCGGGTTCGGCGTCTGGGTATAGACCGGGGTCAGCGGCGTGAAGAGCGAGGGGGGAATCGTTGCCCCGCTCTCCGTAACGTCATAGAAGCCGGCCTTCGAGCCTTCGAAACTGCCGAGCGTGAGGGTGCCCGCCCGGGCAGGCTGCAGACCGACAGCGGCCGCAATGACGGCGGCGGCGATCAGGCCGGTCATCTTGGAGGGAATGGACGTGAACATGGAATAGAATCCTGCGTTCTTGATGGAGTTCATTTGGGTTTGCGGCCCGGTGCCGCCTCCCGAGATCGCCTCCGGCGGGTGTGACCCCGACGGATCCCGTGGACGTGAAGCAGTCGAAAGGTGGTGGTGACTGCTCCCCGACCGGCGGCCGAGTGATTTGTTCTGGAGCGAACTGCTCAGAAGTGAACTGCTCTGGGATGGATGAGATCCCGTTGAATGCGGCGATTGCCCCGGTCCACCGGCCCGCATCAGCGGTGCGGCGTGGCTCGCCCAGGCCCGACGCCGTCTGGCCCGCCGGGCGACGCGGCGCCGAGCGTTGCGGGCCAGCGGTCCGCGGAGGCGACGCGAGGTCGTCCTCAGACGCAGTCGCGACGAGCCGGCGGAACGGGTTGGACGGGAGCGGGACATGGATGGCTCGTGTCTCTGGACGATCGTGAACGGATGGGGTGCGGGGACGGACGGGACGGAAACGGTCTGGAACGACTACCAGGCAAGCCGCTTGTTGCGACGGCGGTGGATGCCGTTGGTCTGGGTCGGGCCGCGGCCCGAGCGGGAGTAGCGGGGCTGCGACGTGCGACGGGAGTCGTGGTCGCTCTCGCGGCGATCGCGGATGCGCTGGGACGAGTAGTCGAGGTCGGAGCCGTCGGCGTAGTAGGGGGCGGACATGGTGAGCTTCTCCTTCAGGGCTTGGAACGTGGGACGTTGGATTTCGAAAGGTCTGGGATCGATGGCAACCAGATTGGTCAACGGGTTGCGGCGAAGGCCGTGACACCGGCACGAAGACGACGGGCTTCGACGCAGAGGCTGGTCAGGCTGTCGCCGTCACAGACGCCGGGGAGATAGAGCCAGGCACCGAGCTGGCGGGCCCAGAGCTCCTCGTCGATGTTGTCTTCCGAGCCGCAGACGACCAGCAGCGTGCCCGGGCGGGCGGCGAACTCCTCGGCCGCCTCGATCGTGTCGTTGACCCGATCGCCGAGCGGGCTGGCCACGTCGACGATCACGAGCTGGTACTCGCCGTCGACGGCGGTGCGAAGTTCGGCGGCAGATTCAGGGGCCGCACATTCGAGCCAGCCTGCGAGCTCGATCGCTCCCTCGAAGCGATTGCGACGCGAGGCATCACCCGTCACGACCAGACAATCGATCCGACCCGTGCGGCGACCGTTGCGGGTCGTGACGACGTCCGCCGGCGACTGCTTGGTGATGATTTCCGACGCGATACCGACTGCAGCGACCATCATCATCTGACACCTCCTCGTGGTTGTTTGGCTTGTGTGCCCCTTGGCGGAGGAAAGGAAATGCACACTTCGTGCCAGAGCCCGCGCCAGCTCCGCTGACAGATCGCAAGTCGTTGCTGCGCATGGCGAATGCGTCGCAAAAAAAATTTCTGGCGGCGCCCAGGAGAGAAAACGCCGGCTCACGATCCTGGTGAGCGACTGCGTCGCCGCGGCGGGGCACCGACCGCGGAGACCCCTGTTTTTCAAGGGAAAATCCGCCGCCTCACCAATTCAGTGAGGACTCTCCAGATCGGTGAGCCTTCAGCGGATCCGTGGGCCGGTCAGGCGATATCGCAGAGCGGCGGCGTCGAGCGGCCCCCAGACGCGACAATCGCGGCTTCCGGAGGGAAAGTCGCCGAGGCAGAACACCTCGCCCGGCCCCAGGTTCCAGAAACTGGCCCCATTGGCCGCCGGCCGATGCAGGACGTCCCGCCAGACGACGATCCGCTCGAGGCTGATCCCGTCGTCGCTCGTGGCTCTCTCGATACGCCAGCCGAGCGTCGGCGTCTCGAACTGCGGTCCGCCTTCGTCCGGCCAGTCTTCCGCAATCGTCCAGGCAACGCCTGGCTGCCTCACCACGGGCGGGATCGCACCCCGCCAGACACTTTCCGGGCCCGGAACCCACCAGGCCGCCGCCACGAAGCGGCCGTCGAGCCGTCCTGCGATCAGGGCATGCCGCCCGCCCGCCGTCGGCGTGAATCGGGCCGAACGATCATCGATCGAGAGCCTGATCTGCCACGGATCGGCTGCCGACGTCGAAGCGACCTCGATGACGGCGGCGAGTCCGATGTCGCGAACGGGCAGCAAGAGCCGCCGCTCGCCGGTCGCGAACGGGGCATCGTCGAGCAGGGCGGTTTCAAACTCCGCCCGCCCGCTTCCATCGCCAGCGGCCACGGCCTCGAACGGCACGGCGAGGGCCGTCTCGGCCAGCACGGCCGGCGGCGCGAGCAGCCTCAGGCCATCGACCCAGAGGTCGCCCTCCGCGATCGAAATCTGCTCGCCCGGCAGGCCGACGAGCCGCTTCACCGTCTCGACGCCATCTGCCGCAGCCAGGATCCAGCGGTCGAACCGTTGCAGCGGCCAGAGGCGGCCGAACCGGGGACACGGCCCCGTCTCGACGATGTCCCCGGGCATGAGCCCGGGCGCCATCGAGAGGCCCTCGACCTCCCAGCGGAGGGGCGGCAGGAGACAGGCTACGGCCCAGCAGACGACGATCGAAACGACAACCAGAAGCGTGCGGCGCATGACGGCCACCAGTATCGCATCCAGACCCGTCACTTCGGCTGGCGGCGACGGATTTCGAGCAGCACGCTCTCGTTGTCGCTTCCCCGGATCGGCCAGGCGGCGATCCGGCGGATGGAAACCTTCTTCCCAAAGCCCTTGTGACGGGCCTCTCCCTTCTCCTCCTCCCAGCGTGGCCCCTTGATCACGAGCATCCGCCCGTAGGCGTCGCAGATCGGCTCGAACCAGCCGAGCAGCTTCACGAGTGGGGCGACCGCCCGGACCACGAGCGTGTCGAAGCGTTTCCCGGCGGCACCTGCTTCGGTGACGACCAACTGGGCCGCGGCCTCGTGCACCGGCAGCGGCAGACGGATCTCGTCGAGAATTCCCCGCACCGCCCGGGCCTTCTTGGCAACGCTGTCGACCAGTTCCACCCGCAGATCGGGCCGCAGGATCGCAAGGATCACCCCCGGCACGCCGCCGCCCGTGCCCACATCGAGCACCCGCTCCCCATCGGCGAGATGGGGTGCGATCGCCGCGGCATCGGCCAGGTCGCGGGAGACGAATCGGGCGGCATCGGTGTGCCGCGTGAGGTTCAGACGCTCGTTCCAAGACCAGAGGCTCGCCGCGTAGGCGGCGAGCCTCTGGATGGCTTCGGGCGGAACCGTGATGCCCAGTCGCTCCGACTCGTCGGCGATTGACCGGGAGAGTTCCTGATGCATCACTTGATGAACAGCATCTCGCGGTATGTCGGCAACGGCCAGAGGTCGTCGGGCAAGATCATCTCGATCTGGTCGGCCGTTTCACGAAGGGTCGTCATCGCAGGGATGACGTCGTCGTGGAAGTGCTTGACCTCGACCCTCAGATCCCCGGCGCCGTGGTGGCCGAGGGCCTTCTCCAGCGACTCGATCCTCGACTCCAGTTCTCCAACCAGTTTGGTCAGCTTGTCGAGCGTGCCCATGTGCACCGTGTGGCCCAGATTTTTGAGCTGCGATGCCGTGCCGACCAGTTCGCCCTGATACCGGTAGCTGGCCGGCAGAATCAGGGTCTTGGCGATCTGCAGGGCGGCTTGGGCCTCGGTGTTGATGTCCTTGCAATACCGCTCCATGTAGATGTCGTAGCGGCTCCGCATCTCCCGTTCCGAAAGCACGCCATACTTCTCGAAGAGGGCGATGTTCTTCGGCGACACGAGCACGTCGAGGGCCTCGGGCGTCGCCTTCAGGTTTGGCAGGCCCCGCTTCGCGGCCTCCTCGTGCCATTCCTGCGAATAGCCGTTGCCGTTGAAGATCACCGCCTTGTGCTGGGAGATGATCTGCTGGAGCAGTTTCTCCACCGCCCCGGGCAGCTTCGCCACATCGCCGCCGGTGGCCTTTTCAAGCTCGGTGGCGATGAAGTCGAGGCTCTCGGCAACGATCGTGTTGAGGGCCACGAGCGGCCCGGCGATCGACTGGCTCGAGCCGACGGCGCGGAATTCAAACTTGTTGCCGGTGAAGGCGAAGGGGCTGGTCCGGTTGCGATCGCCGGCATGCTTGGGAAGCGTCGGCAGGGTGTCGACGCCGACCGTCAGCGTGCCGGTCGACTTGCTGCTGGTCGCCTTGCCCTTCTCGATCTGCTCGAACACGTCGGCCAGCTGGTCGCCGAGGAAGATCGAGATGATCGCCGGGGGCGCCTCGTTCGCACCGAGGCGGTGGTCGTTGCCGCTGGCGGCGACGACGGCCCGGAGCATGTCGGAGTGGATGTGGACTGCCCGGATCACAGCGGCGCAGAAAACGAGAAACTGCATGTTTGCATGCGGCGTCTCGCCCGGCTCGAGCAGGTTGCCGAGCCGGCAGCCGATCGACCAGTTGACGTGCTTGCCAGAGCCGTTGATGCCGGCGAACGGCTTCTCGTGCAGCAGGCAGGCCATGCCATACTTCTGAGCGACCCGGGTCAGCGTCTGCATGATCGTCTGCTGGTGATCGGTCGCGATGTTGGCGTTTTCGTACATCGGGGCGATCTCGTACTGGCTCGGCGCGACCTCGTTGTGCCGGGTCTTCACCGGTACGCCGAGCTTGTAGAGCTCCCGCTCCACGTCCATCATGCAGGCCAGCACCCGCTCCGGAATCGCACCGAAGTACTGGTCCTCGAACTCCTGCCCCTTCGGCGGCTTGGCCCCGAAGAGCGTCCGACCGGCCATCAGCAGATCGGGCCGGGCGAAGTAGAAGTTGCGGTCGATGAGGAAGTATTCCTGCTCCGGGCCGGCCGAGGCCGACACCTGGCCGACGTCCTTGTGGCCAAAAAGGGCGAGCACGCGGCGGGCCTGCTTGTCGACGGCCTGCATCGACCGCAGAAGCGGTGTCTTCTTGTCGAGCGCCTCACCCGTCCAGGAGCAGAAGGCGGTGGGGATGCAGAGCGTGGTGCCGTTGGGGTTGTCGAGGATGTAGGCCGGGCTCGTCGGATCCCAGGCCGTGTAGCCGCGGGCCTCGAAGGTGGCGCGAAGGCCGCCCGAGGGAAAGCTCGAGGCATCCGGCTCTCCCTGGATCAGTTCCTTGCCGGAAAACTCCGCGATCGCGTCGCCGTCGCCCGTCGGGGTGAGGAAGCTGTCGTGCTTCTCGGCGGTCAGGCCGGTGAGCGGGTAGAAGACGTGGGCATAGTGGGTGGCCCCCTTCTCGATGGCCCAGTCCTTCATCGCCAGAGCCACGGCATCGGCGATCGAGTGGTCGATCGGCTTGCCCTGCTTGATCGTGGCTTGCAGCGCCTTGTAGACGCTCTTCGGCAGCCTGTCCTTCATGACCGAATCGCTGAACACGTTCGCCCCGAAGATCTCGCTGGTCGGGGTTTCGCGGAAATTCCAGGCCTGGCCGTTCGACTTGTAGTTGTTGATGGCTGCGATTGCGCTGGCACGGGCTGCGGTCATGGAAAAGTCCTTCTTCGGGTTGGGCGCGAGCCGGGGGGCTGACGCTGGGAATAGGGGCGGGCGGAGGGAGGGGGGGCGATCGACGCGCGCCACAGCCAGAAGGAGAATCCTGTAACGCTCGCGGAACTCTTACGTTCCGAATCGCAGGGTAACGGTCCTGCGGGCGGCGTTCAAGTAGCCGCCAAACCGGGCGCGGCTAACGTGCCACGCTGCCACGCTGCTGCGGACGCGAGGCCGGACGGACGAGCGCCCTTCGGGCGACTTCGACCGCGGTGCCGAGGGAGAGGTCTTCCGCCGGCGAGACGGTCTGGCCGCCCGACTGGCCCCCGACGTCGCCCACCGGTCGGGCGGCCGAACGGACCACGAGATGCGGCTCGACGCCCACGCCACTGTAGGGATGGCCGTTGGGGGAGAAAAACTTGGCCGTCGTCAGCCGCATGCCGACGCCGGCCACCTCGAGCGGAAAAATCCCCTGGATCGAGCCCTTGCCGTAGCTCCTCGAGCCGACGATCGTGCCCCTGGCATGATCCCGGATGGCACCCGCGAAGATCTCGCTCGAGCTTGCCGAGTCGCCATCGATCACCACGACCAGCGGCATCCGCCAGGTGCCCGAGCGGCTGGCGGTATAGTTGAAGTCTTCCTCGGGACTGCGGCC
>Ga0209189_1003190_pt1 | contig 11068 bp, 10 predicted proteins | sample C_130820_EF_Meta_FD_187308 | JGI IMG/M metagenome (GOLD analysis project Ga0209189, IMG submission 187308) | Freshwater microbial communities from Lake Croche, Canada to study carbon cycling - C_130820_EF_MetaG (SPAdes) (version 3) | ecosystem: Environmental > Aquatic > Freshwater > Lake...
GATTGAGCGGATGGTTGAGATGTGGCCAACGACCTCGCTGCGGTGAAAACCTGGGACCTCGGCTGCGTCGATTGTGGCAATGATTTCTCCGATTAGGTCTGCTGATTTAGCCCAGCCAGAACCTAGGGTCATGGCTATGTCGTGCTTTTCAACACCTGACTTTTCAGCGATAACTTGTGCCGCTAGGGAGGCTATTTCGAAAGGATCCGCCTTTGGATCGTCCAATGGATTACTCATAAGGTGAGTCTAACTGTCGAAAATGCGACACAATTGAAGCGTGAGTAATCTTCAACAAATCAAGCACCACATTGTGATTATTGGTGGTGGCCCAGGCGGCTACGAGGCTGCCGTTGCTGGCATCCAGTTGGGGGCTCAGGTTACCCTAATTGAACGTAATGGGGTTGGTGGATCTGCAGTACTGACCGACGTTGTTCCATCTAAAGCTCTTATTGCAACAGCTGATGCTGCTAACTCAGTTAGAGAAGCAACGTCTTTGGGTATTCGCTTCACAGCAAATGGCCATTCAGTTGACCCAAAGGTTGACCTAGACCTAGGTGCTATCAACCAGAGACTTCTCTCAATTGCTAAAGACCAGTCAACTGAGATGACTCACCAGCTCACATCTCTTGGTGTTCGACTAATTCATGGTTCAGGAAGACTCGATGGAAACCACCACGTCATCGTTACACACAACGACGGCAAAGAAGAGAAGTTAGAAGCTAAGACCATCATCGTTGCTGTTGGTGCTCACCCTAGAACCATCTCTTCTGCAGAACCTGATGGTTCAAGAATTCTGACTTGGCTAGATCTTTATGACCTAAAGGAACTACCTGAGCACATGATCGTCGTTGGTTCTGGTGTTACCGGTGCTGAGTTTGCCTCAGCGTTTATGGGTCTAGGTTCACAGGTGACATTGATTTCATCTCGAGACACAGTACTCCCTGGTGAAGATGTCGATGCTGCTGCACTGATTGAAAAAGTATTCATCAGAAACGGTATGCAAGTACTTTCTAAATCAAGAGCAGAGAGTGTCGTCAACACCGGTAGTGGTGTTGAAGTAACACTTAGCGATGGCAGAGTAATCTCAGGTTCACACTGTTTGATGGCTGTTGGTTCTATTCCAAATACCGCAGGTCTTGGTCTTCAGGAAGCTGGAGTGGAACTAACCGAATCAGGACATGTTGTTGTGAACAAGGTTGCTAGAACATCTCGTGCAAACGTCTACGCAGTTGGTGACTGCACAACCTTCCTCCCACTTGCATCAGTATCTGCAATGCAGGGTAGAACTGCTGTCTTCCACACTCTTGGAGATGTTGCAAGACCAACTGAACTTAGGAACGTAGCAGCTAACGTCTTCACAGCCCCTGAGATTGCATCAGTTGGTTGGACAGAGAAAGATGTTCAAGCAGGGCTAGTAAATGGAACAGTTCACAAGATTGAACTAGAACTAAACCCAAGAGCTAAGGTTCAAGGCATCAACGATGGTTTCATCAAGCTGATCGCATCATCAGGCGGAACAGTAATCGGTGGAGTAGTGGTAGCACCAAAAGCCAGTGAACTGATTTACCCGATTGCCCTAGCAGTTGAAAACAGACTCACAGTCGATCAGGTAGCTAGAACCTTTGCTGTTTACCCATCGATCTCAACATCAATTACTGATGCTGCTCGTGCACTCCACGTGCCTAATCTCTAACCCAACCCTTGTTTCAAGTTTTGAGAGCCCCTTTGCTGCAATAAAGATGCAGGACTAGCCAAGCCTGAATTTTTACTGTATCGTTATACAATGTATCGTATAACAATAGTATAGAATTAGAGAACAACGCAAAGGGGTCTCAGATGAAACATAGAGAAGAATTATTTTCGCGGTTTGCAAATATCACAATTTGGCTGCTCATGAGTTTTGGAATGTTATTCCATTTCCTTTTCATCCCGATGCTCAGCCGTGAATTGCCCGCCACTTATGTCGAATTCAACGGGGATGGGCTGATCATCCAGGTTTTCCTGAGCACTATTACTGTGGTAGCGCAGGCAACCCTTCTCGCTGTTTCTCTGTTACTGAGACGTATTCTGAAGGGAAGCTTGTTTAGTGAATCAGCAATCACCTGGGTGAACATTTTGGCGACAAGCTGCGCAACTTTCAGCGGGCTTTTGGTCGCTCTTCTCTATTGGCTAACATTCCAAGGAGCTGCAGCGCCAGCGATAGCTTTTGGGTTAATCGGCGGGACCATTGTGGCTGCCGCGTTCGCTTTCGTGACACTGTCATTGAAGTATGTTCTAAAGGCAGCGATAGCCAATCAGCAAGAACTTGAGGCAGTGATCTAATGCCGATTGTCGTAGATTTTGAGAAGGCAAGAGCGAAGAAGAAACTCACTGTTGCTCAGCTGGCGGATCTGATCGGAATAACTCAGGCTAACCTCTTTGTTCTAAAAAGCAACAGAGGAAAGGCCATCAGATTTAGCACTCTAGAAGCACTGTGCAGGGTTCTGGATTGCCAACCGGCAGAAATCTTGAAGTATGTCCCTGAAACTGAAGTATCGGGTAGAAGTAAGAAATAAATCTGAGCCTTCGTGACTAAAGCTCTAGATACTCAGTTAGTCTTCGAACTCAATCAAGATAGTTCCAGCGGGAACTGTTGAACCAACACCTACGTGGATCTTCTTTACCTTGGCGTCTTTGACTGCATTCTGGGGAGATTCCATTTTCATGGCTTCAAGAACTAGGAGCTGTTGACCAGCCTTTACTTCGTCACCTTCAGCAACAGCAATCTTTACAACAGTTGCCTGCATCTGTGAAGTTAGTGCATTACCTGAATCAATCTGAACGTTTGAGTGAGCTTTACGCTTAGGCGCTGAGTGAGCAGGTCTTGAACCACCTGAAGCGAATAGGCGCTTAGGGAGTGAAACTTCAATTCTCTTGCCATCAACTTCAACAACAACGCTGTTTCGCTCTGGGCTAGGAGCACTATCAGTTGCAATTCCTGACCAAGGTTCAATGTCGTTGTTCCACTCGGTTTCAATCCAGCGAGTGTAGATAGAGAACTTGTTGTCTTTACCAATAAAGGCAGGGTCGTTCACAATCTTTCGGTGGAACGGAAGAACGGTTGGCATGCCTTCGATTTGTAGTTCGGCAAGAGCTCTTCTTGAACGCTCTAGAGCTTCTGTTCTGGTAGCGCCGGTAACGATTAGCTTGGCAATCATGGAATCGAATGAACCTGAAATCTCAGAACCAGCTTCAACACCGGTATCAATGCGAACACCAGGTCCACCTGGAACATTGAATACTGTGACAGAGCCAGGTGCTGGCATGAAGTTTCTTCCAGCGTCTTCACCGTTGATTCTGAATTCGAAAGAGTGCCCCTTGATTACAGGGTCTGCGTAGTCAAGCTTGCCGCCTTCAGCAATTCTGAACTGTTCACGAACTAGATCTAGACCTGTCACTTCTTCAGATACTGGGTGTTCAACCTGAAGTCTGGTGTTTACTTCCAAGAATGAGATAGTTCCATCCTGAGCAACCAGGAACTCACAGGTGCCTGCACCCTGGTAACCAACTTCTTTCAAAATTGCTTTAGAAGATTCGTAGAGACGCTTGACCTGATCATCAGTTAGGAAAGGAGCAGGTGCTTCTTCAACTAGCTTCTGGTGTCTGCGCTGAAGTGAGCAGTCTCTGGTTGAGACGACGACTACGTTTCCGTAGGCATCTGCAATACATTGGGTTTCAACGTGGCGTGGTTTTTCCAAATATTTCTCTACGAAACATTCGCCTCTACCGAATGCAGCAACTGCTTCACGAGTTGCAGATTCGAATGCTTCAGTTATCTCATCTTGGTCATAGACAACCTTGATTCCACGACCACCGCCGCCGTAGGCGGCCTTGATGGCAATTGGTAGACCATGCTTGGCAACAAATTCTAGAACTTCTTCAGCACCAGATACTGGGTTTAGAGTTCCAGGAGCTAGTGGAGCGCCAACCTTCTCAGCAACATGTCTAGCTGAAACTTTGTCACCTAGTTGGTCAATAGCTTTAGGGGATGGGCCAATCCAAATGATGCCTGCATCAATTACTGCTTGAGCAAAGGAAGCGTTCTCGGCTAGGAAGCCGTAGCCCGGGTGAATTGCATTAGCACCTGAGCGCTTAGCAATCTCAAGAATCTTGTCGATAACCAGATAGGTCTCAGCGCTGGTTGTGCCATTTAGGGCATAAGCCTCATCCGCCATCCTTGAGTGCAGAGCATCGCGGTCTTGATCAGCGTAGATGGCAACTGTTGAAATGCCAGAATCTTTAGCGGCTCTAATGATGCGAACGGCGATCTCACCGCGGTTAGCAATAAGGACCTTGGTAATTTTGGCTGTGTTTGAGGCAGTCATAGGTATTAAGCCTACCTACTTTAGCCCCGCCAGAGGCTAGGGTATTCGACATCGAGAGACAGGCATAAGTCCCTCAAGGTGGTCAAACTAAGCCCAACAACGGTATGGGCATCGCCCTCAATAGCCTTGATAAAGGCTCCACCAAGCCCATCTATGGTGAATGCTCCCGCTACCTTAAGGGGCTCTCCAGTGCCCACATAGGCCAATATTTCGCTGTCTGAGAGCTCTGCGAAGTGGACTGTGGTGTTGCTGGCATGGCCTTTGGCTGGTGGCATTGGGCTAGAAACACGGTTATCGATAAGCCAGTGGCCGCTATAAAGCCTTCCTGCGCGACCTCTCATGGCCTTCCATCTCTCAACAGCAACCTCAGGTTCATGAGGTTTACCAAGAGCTTCACCATCTAGGTCTAAAGCGCTATCGCAACCAATAATCAATGCTCCCTGAGCATCTGGGTGGTTTACCACTGCCTCTGCCTTGGCTTTAGCTAGAAGTAGTACTAAATCTGCAGTATTTGAGATCAGTCCTGCCTGCATGGCTAGATCTGCCACGTATTCTTCGTCAACACCAGGGGCGATAACTATCGGATCAATGCCGGCATCTCTCAGGAGCCTAAGTCGAGCAGGGGAACTGGAAGCTAAAACTAGTTTGGTCACGGGTCAAGACTATCCAAAGCATTGTGAAACACTTATTTAGTGAATAAAACAACTAACTGGTTAGACCAAGTCATTGAAGTGCAAATCGAGAAGGTTGCGCACGGTGGCATCTTCGTAGCCAGACACGAAGGCAGGGTTGTTTTTGTCTCCCACGTCTTACCTGGTGAGATTGCCAAGGTCAGAGTTTTTGAAGATAAGGGTGGCTCTTTCGCTCGAGCAGAACCAGTTCAGATTATTCAGGCTTCCCCTGATCGAGTTCCTCACATCTGGAAGAACGCAGAACTAGCCGGTGGAGCAGAATTCGGTCACATCAAACTGTCCCGTCAGCGAGAACTAAAAGCTGATGTGCTGGAAGAAGGGCTGCAACGCTTTGCTGGAATTGAAATGCGTGTTCCAGTTGAAGCGGCACCTGGTGATGACGAAGCAAATGGACTTGGCTATCGCACTCGAGTGCAATTACATGTTGATGAGAATGGTGATGCTGGTCCATACCGTGAACGTAGCCACGAAGTTGTTCGAGTGAAGAAGTTACCCTTGGCAGTTGTTGAAATTGAAGAACTTGGTATTCACCTGAAGAACTGGCAGGACGTCAAGAAAATTGAGATTGCTTACTCGAGCACAGATCAATTGCAGTGGACTATCGATAAGAAACTAAAAGGTGAAGAGAAGTTTATTGAACGTGCTGGAGGCAGAACATTTAGGCTCTCACCCGGCGCCTTCTGGCAGGTTCACAAGGAAGCCGCAAATCTTCTTGCAACTGAAGTTGTTGGTATGGCTAAGGCACAAAACTTTGATCCACAGGGCCAGAACTTTGATCTATACGGTGGTGTTGGCTTATTCAGCGGTGCTTTAGCTGCAGCGTTTGGACTAGATCTAAAAATAACCACGGTTGAGGCTTCGAAGACTGCGGCTGAAGATGCCCGAAGAAATCTAATTGACATCAAGGGAGCGGTTTCATTAGCACTGCCTACCGAGCGTTTCTTGGATGAACTGGCATCTCACGGAGAACTTAAATCAAACAGCACGGTGATAATTGACCCGCCAAGATCAGGAGCTGGAATGCATGTCATTGAAAGACTGCTTGATCTTTCTCCTGCACATCTGATTTATGTGGCCTGCGATCCAATCGCTCTAAGCAGAGATCTAAAGCCGCTAACTGAAGCTGGATACAAGATCGCCAAGATCTCTGCATTCGATTTATTCCCTCACACTCACCACTTCGAGACAATAGTTAGCTTGGTGAAATGAGCATTACCGTAGCGATTGTTGATGACCACGAGGCCATCAGGCTTGGCTTTGCTGGGGCTTGTGATCAACGTGGCCTCACATTACTAGGCAGTGCAGCAACGGTTGATGAACTAATTCCACAGCTAAAAACAAAAGCTCAGGTAGTTGTTTTAGATTTATCTCTTGCCGATGGTAGCGAACCAGCTGCGAACGTGAAAACGCTAATTGATACCGGCAGTGAAGTGGTTATCTTTTCAATTGCAGACCGTAAGTCACAGGTTAGAGCTGCCTTGAGTGCAGGTGCTGCTGCTCTAATAACGAAAAGCCAGCAGATGGGTGATTTGTTTGCAGCCATCGAACTTGTCGCTGATGGCACTGTTGTGAATACGACAGAGACTATTGCTGCTATTGATTCAGATCAGGATTTCAAGGTGAAACTTACTGAGCGTGAGTTAGAAGTAGTGCGACTTTATGCATCGGGAATGTCTTTGAAGCAGGTGGCATTTGAACTCAAGGTTTCAAACAGCACTGCCAAAGAACACATTGATCGAGTCAGAGATAAGTATTCAGACGTTGGTAGACCGGTTCGTGGCAAATCTGAATTGCTGATTCGTCTAATCGAAGATGATCAGTATCCAGGGGAGTTGCTCTAATGGCCACTCAGCCAAAACCAAGTTCGACGATTGCCACAGCGAGGGTCGATAGGTTAATTGGCCGAGCATTAGCTGCCGGTTCAATTCTTTTCTCGCTAGAAGGTTTTGCAAACTTTTATGCGCAATTACCTTTACTTAATCAACCACTGGCTTGGACTGTTATGGGGGTGCTCTGGGCAACCACCTTGTCGTATGTGATTACCTTCTGGTTTGGATCTGCAAATTACCTATATTTGAGAATTCACGCGTTCTATGCGGCACTGCTGCCATTGCTTTGGCCATTGCTTGTAATAAAAAACCCTTCTGCGGATGGACACTTCTACCCGTTCCTCTGGTGGGCCATGTCAACCGGATGGCTAGCGGCAGCTTTGGGTTTCAAGTTGCGTTGGGTAATTGCATACTACGTAGTTGTCAGTGTCATCACCCAGTATCTGTTTTCCACCCCAATCGGTGGATCCCATGACCTACTCACTTTGGTTCTCGATGGAGAATACACAATTCTTACCAATGGGTCTGTTGCGGTTATCGCACTTATGCTCAGGCACGCTGCCGCAAGAAGTGATCGAGCAAATAGCGAACGTATGGAAGCGGCAATCCTAGAAGCGCAGATGGAAGCTCAAGCTAAAGAACGATCGAGATTAGATGCTCTGGTCCACGACAGTGTGCTCACAGCTCTGATTAGTGCCGGTGCTGCTAACAGTGAGGCGGAAAGCCAAGCCGCAGCAGATCTCGCCAAAATTGCGATTCAACGCCTGCAAACTGCTGATGGTGTTTACGAGTCAACAGCGAGCGTGCTGTGCTCTGCACTGTTTGATTCTGTGATTACGGCAGCAATTCGGGTAGACCCTGAAATCGAATTCAAGAAGACCTGCCTGGCCTCAATTACAGTCAATGGTGAGGTGGCTTCAGCACTTACCGAAGCAACTATTCAAGCCGTGCAGAACTCGATCTTGCACGCTGGAGCAAAATCGAAAAGGGAATTGCATTTGAAGTCTTCGCAGGGGACTTTGAAGTTAGTAATCAAAGACGATGGGGTTGGCTTTAGGCCTAACCGACTACCTAGAGGGCGGCTTGGAATAAAACTTTCCATTCATGGCCGAATGGAAAGTATTGGTGGGAAGGCTCATATCATTTCAGCACCGCGCAAAGGAACGACGGTAGTTTTGGAATGGAGTCAGTCATGATAGTGATTCGACGTTGGATAGCTTCAACAATTCCATTTATTTACGCTATCTATCTACCTGTTCAGTCAATGTTGCTTCCGGATCCACTGAATAGAAACTTAGAACTGTTTGCACTTTGTATTTATCTAGTTGCAGCAATTCCATCTTTCTTTTTGTATAGAGGACTAAAAATTCCGCTAGCTCAGGGTCTATACAACCTAGTTGCTGCCATCATTATGCCAGCACTAGTTATCTTGCAGAGATCGAGCATGAATGATCAGTCAGTAGGCGCATGGGTGGTGATGGGAACCGCTGTGATTATGACGGTAACCGCGGTCAGGCAGCAGCGTCTGATTGCAATCCTAGGAACAGCATCACTTCTGATTCAGTTACTTGTGAACTACGGACCTCTTGCAGCCGTCACCGGTGGGCTTATCGGTGCTGTGGTTTTGGTTCTCGCCGGTCTTGGAGTCTCAGCTGGCATTCAGCGAGCAAACTCGGAAGTGGATTTATATCGCCTTCAAGAAGAATCCTCTAGAGCTCAAATTGCGGCGATCACTGCAACTAGAAATGAACGTGCGACAAGATTGCAAAAAATCCTAGGGACAGCAATTCCAATGCTTACCGAACTAGCTGAAGCGAAAATGCCACTATCTGCTGAACGAAAGCAAGAAGCCAAATTGTTGGAACTTAGTTTGCGAGATGAGATTAGGGGTAGAAATCTACTCTCCCTAAATCTAAAAGTAGAGATAAGTAGATTGCGAAAGCTCGGAGTTGATGTCGCAGTGCTTGATGAAGGCGGCACTGATCAGTTGGCTTTGGAAGTTAGAGAAGATTTACTGAATCAGGCTGTCACTGCATTACAGAATGTCACTGCAGGTCGGGTGACCATCAGAAGCCCAAGGGGCGAAAGTTTCGCGTTGACAGTAGTTGCCACTATTCCAGGGCAAGCACAGCCACTGGTCTTTCTTCGACTTACCCCTTAAACCCCAACGGGCCTGGAAGTTGGTAATTACCAACTCCTGGCCCGTCCCCTGGAGTGAATTTCGAATCCCCTTAATAATTAGCAATTCACTTGACGGATTAAAACTAAACTCCGCCTTCTTCAATCTGCCCGATATCTGGGCTGTGTATTAGTCCCCACTTTGGGGGACAGGGTTAAAAGGGAAATGGCTCCCCTTATTCAGAGGAGCCATTGCACGACCTTCACTTATCCCAGTAAAGCTGTTTCCAGTGTATCGAGTCCGATGCTGCCTAGGTTTAGGGCCTTCATGTGGAATTCCTTGATGTTGAAATTAGCACCCTGACGAGCCTTGTATTCGTCTCTGATCTGCTCCCAGATTCTCTGACCAATCTTGTATGAAGGAGCCTGTCCTGGCCAACCGAAGTAACGGTGGACTTCGAAGTTGATGAACTGCTCTGACATGTTTACGTTCTTGCTCATGAAATCAAGTGCGTAGTCAAAGTCCCACTTACCGGTGCCATCAAGTCTTGGCTTACCTAGGTGAACACCGATGTCGAGAACAACTCGAGCAGCACGCATGCGCTGACCATCTAGCATTCCAAGGCGGTCACCTGGATCATCTAGGAAACCTAGTTCTTGCATTAGACGCTCAGCGTATAGAGCCCAACCTTCACCGTGACCTGAAGACCATGAAGCTAGTCTGCGCCATGAGTTTAGATCTGCCTTGTTGTATACCTTCTGAGCGATCTGCAGGTGGTGACCTGGAACACCCTCGTGGTAAACAGTTGTGGTTTCTCTCCAGGTATCAAACTCAGTAACACCAACTGGAACTGACCACCACATCCGTCCTGGTCTTGAAAAGTCATCAGTTGGGCTTGTGTAGTAGATTCCACCGTGCTGAGTTGGAGCAATCATGCACTCAAGTTTGCGAAGTGGTTCAGCGATGTCGAAGTGAGTTCCACTTAGCTTCTCGATTGCAGCATCAGAGAGCTTCTGCATCCATGCCTGAAGTTCATCGGTGCCATGCAATTTACGGCTAGGGTCATTGTCTAGGAATTCGATTGCTTCCTGAACGGATGCACCTGGCTTGATTTCGTTAGCCACTGCTTCTTGCTCTGCAACTACGCGAGCGAGTTCTTCTTTACCCCACTCATAGGTTTCGTCAAGGTCAACTCGCTTACCTAGATATTGAGCGCTTAGCAATGCATAGCGCTCTCTACCAATGGCATCTTCACTGTTACCAGCTGGAAGAAGCTCTTCTTTGAAGAAGTTAGTCAGCTTTGCATATCCTTCGGTAGCGGCTTCAGCGGCTGCAAGAAGTTCACCCTTTAGTGAATCTGGAATTGAACCTTCGGTTGCTTCTGCATTCTTCGCAAACTTTCTGAAGAAACCATCTGGAGTAAGAAGTTGTTCAGCCTGAGTGATCGCTAGTTTGATCTGGCGAATAGCCGGTGTGTCATTGTGCTTGATACCTTCACGAAGAGTTGCGATGTATCCATCAACAGCTGTGTCAACGGCATGCATACGCTTCGAGATGTTCTCCCAGTTCTCAACTGTTGCAGTAGGTGAGAGATCGAAGATATCTCTAATGCCCTGAGCAGGAGATGCAATTGGGTTCAGGTCTCTTCTCCAAAGACCTGAGTCGTAGATTTCTCCGCTTAGTTTGAGAGTCGATGTCATTGCCAACTTGGTTACGTTGTCAATCTCATCTCGAATAGGGGTTGCCTCAACTTTGGCAAGCATTTCTTTTTGCAGTCTGTTGTATTCAGCTCCAGCTTCTGGGCTGGTGTCTTCTAGCTTGTCCTCGCCAACTTTGAAACCTGCATAGGTTGCAAAGTCAGGGCTAAGTTCAACGAGCTTCTTTACCCAGTCTTCAGCGAGTAGGTCTAGATCTGATGGTTCACGAGTCATTTTCAGGTCCTTTCGGGTTGGATAAACCTGAAGATAAATCTAGTCCTGTTTTAGTCCATTCCGGGACGGTATTGGGCGCGCCATTGGCCAAAACCCGGCAGCAGGTCACCGCGAAGTTTCCCAGCATTGCGGT
>Ga0209189_1003195_pt1 | contig 11059 bp, 5 predicted proteins | sample C_130820_EF_Meta_FD_187308 | JGI IMG/M metagenome (GOLD analysis project Ga0209189, IMG submission 187308) | Freshwater microbial communities from Lake Croche, Canada to study carbon cycling - C_130820_EF_MetaG (SPAdes) (version 3) | ecosystem: Environmental > Aquatic > Freshwater > Lake | place...
CTCCCCGCCGACGAGTTCCGCCACGAGCGACTCGGTCTCGCGCCCCGCCGTGCCATTCCCCACGGCGATCACCGTGCACCCGTGGGACTTCACCAATTCCACGAGCCGGCGGGCGGCGGACTCGCGCTTCTCCTGCTTGCCGATGATGTGAAGGACGGCATGCTCCAACGGATTCCCGCACTCGTCGATGGCCACCGCCTTGCAACCGCTCTTGAAGCCGGGGTCGAGCGCGAGCACGCGGCGTCCCGCCACAGGCGACTGGAGCAGCAGGTTGCGCAGGTTGCGGGCGAACACGTCGACGGCATGGGCCTCGCATGCCTCGGTGAGTTCCCGGCGGATCTCCCGTTCGAGACTCGGCAGCACGAGCCGGGCGAGGGCGTCGCGAACGCAGCCCTTGAGAAACTCGCCGTGCGGGTGGTCCGGCGGCACGAGGATCTCCTCGGCGATCGCCTGCATCTCGTCCGCGGGCCCTTCGACCCTGACCTTGAGCAGTTTCGCACGCTCGCCGCGGTTGATGGCCAGCACCCGATGCGGGGGCACCCGCTGAATGTGCTCGGAGTAGTCAAAGTAGTCGCGGAAGTGCTTCTCGTCCTTGGAGAGGGCCTTCCCCTCGCTCTCCACCCGCTGGGTCTTGAGGTGGGCCTTGCGCCAGAGAATCCCCCGCAACCGCTGCCGCAGGTCGGCGCGCTCGCTGAAGTCGTCGGCGATGATGTGGCCCACACCGAGCAGGGCATCGGCTGCCGTCGTGACCTGGCCGTCGGCATCGACGAAATCGGCGGCCCGACGATCGAGATCCGCGGCCATCCCATCGGCGGCGAGAATCTCCCGTGCGAGGGGCTCGAGCCGCCGCTGGCGGGCGATCTCGGCAAGCGAGAGCTTGCGGGGCTTGAAGGGCAGGTACAGATCCTCGAGTTGCTTGAGGTTGTCGGCCGACTCGATGCGGGCGGCGAGTTCGGGCGTCAGCTTGCCCTGCCCCTGGACGGTGCGCAGGATCGTCTGCTTGCGGTCGGCGAGTTGCCGTGCCCGAGCGACGGACTCCGCGATGCGCCGGACGTCCACCTCGTCGAGCCCGCCCGTCTGGTCGCGACGATACCGCGTGACGAAGGGGACGGTATTCCCCTCGTCGAGCAGCACCGCCGCGACGACGCCGGCGGCAGCGAGCCCCAAACGCTGGGCGATCTGCCCCAGATCGATGACCGCTGTGGATCCCATCCGACTGGCGCTACCGAGGCCGCGAAGGCCCCGGAAAAACGCCGAACTCCACCTTTCTCGAGCCCCGAGGCAACGCCCTGCGAGCTTCCGGCCACGGGCTGAAAACCTGCCGAAATCTAGGATGAATGGCAGGAGGCTGTCAAACATCCCGATGAAGACGACTTTTCCGCCGGGAAAGAACCCATCTCCCCCAAAGCCCCTGACCACACTTCAGCTACGGAAAAGAGCGGCATCCCCTTGGCATTGACGGCTCCGTGGAGGCTCGCCTATTCCCCCGTTTTCGCTCGATTCACGGCAAAAACGGTCGGGCGACTGCGATTCAGGAGCAAGGGCACAAATGACTGGAGCGGATGCGCCGGTCGTGACGATTTGGTCAGCGTTGTCGGCCAGCGGCGCAGCTTCGACTGCGCGGGGCCGTCGCGACATCCGCGCCCCGGAGACCCGGCCATCATGATCCGACACGCCAGTTCGCCCCCCCCCGCCAACCCGACCGACAAGCACGCCAACGTCGCGGACGACCGCCCGGAGGCGGAAGGCTTTCTGCCCGCGGTCGGCCTGTTGGCGCTGGATCGGCAGTACGCGGTGCTGCGCGAGGACATCCGGGCCGCCATCGACCGCGTCTGCGACAGCGGCCGATTCGTGCTCGGCCCGGACGTGGTCGAACTGGAAGCCGAACTCGCCCGGGCGCTCGGCGTGCCACATGCGATTTCCTGCGCCTCCGGGAGCGACGCGCTCCTGCTGGCCCTGATGGCCCTCGACATCGCCCCGGGTGACGAGGTGATTCTGCCGAGTTACACGTTCTTCGCCACCGCGAGCGCCGTCACCCGGCTCGGAGCGGTGCCCATCTTCGCCGACATCGACCCCACGACCTATCTCGTCGATCCGGCTGACATCCGCCGGAAGATCAGCCGCCGCACCAAGGCGGTCGTGCCGGTCCATCTGTTTGGTCGCACCGCCGACATGGACGCGATCCTGCCCATCGCGAAGGACGCCGGCATTCCCGTGGTCGAGGACGCGGCCCAGTCGATCCTCTCGACGTGGCACGGCCGCTGCTCGGGCGGCCTCGGCGACGTGGGCTGCTTCAGTTTCTACCCCACGAAGAACCTCGGAGGTGCCGGCGACGGAGGCTTTCTCACGACGACCCGCGATGACATCGCCGCCCGACTCAAGCTCCTGCGGGTCCACGGCATGGAGCCGCGCTACTACCACCAGGTCGTCGGGATCAACAGCCGGCTCGACACGATCCAGGCGGCCGTGCTGCGCGTGAAACTGCCGCACCTCGACGCCTGGACGACGGCCCGGCAGTCGAACGCGGCCCGCTACATGGAACTCTTCAGCCGCTACGACCTCGAGCAGCGCGTCGTGGTGCCCACCGACGAATCACGGGGCCGCCACGTCTGGAACCAGTTCGTGATCCGCGTGGCCGACGGCCAGAGGGATGCCCTGCGGGCCCACCTCACGACCTGCAAGGTCGGCACCGAGATCTACTATCCCGTGCCCCTTCACCTGCAACGGTGCTTCGCCCACCTGGGCTGGGCCGAGGGCGACCTCCCGCACACCGAGCGGGCCGCCGAGGAGACGCTCGCCCTCCCGATCTTCCCGGAACTTGAGCCGGCCGAGCAGCGGACGGTGGTCGGCCGGATCGCCGAGTTCTTCCGGGTTCCCGAGCAACGTCGGTCGGGAGCCGCGGCCACCGAGACGGCCTCACCGCCCCTCGATGGCCCGCACTTCCTGCGCCGCATGAAAGCCGTGGGCCGCGCCGACGACGTTCGATGCTGACGCCTTTCAAGGGTAGGATGCCGACGGTTTCGGCATCCCCACCCTCGACAGGCGTCCCATGACGACCAAGACGAAGCGCGCTCCCAAGGCGGCGAAACTGAAGCTCCCGCCCATCGATGAAAAGACCCTCGGGCTGATCGTGGACCTCGCCGACGAGGTCGCATCGGCGGCGGAGAAGCGCCGCGATCCGCACCTCGACATCCCCACCCGCAGCCTCTCGAACGTGCGCTTCAACAAGTCGCGGAAGATCATCGAGATGGGCGGCCAGACCAACCGCCGCCAGCTCTTCAACCTCTCCCAGGCCAAGAGCTACATGCAGACCCTGCTCGTCGCCACTGGCTGCAAACAGCTCATCGACCAGCAGAAGACCACCAGCATCCGCGGTCTGTACTATCTCCTCAAGCACACGATCGAGGGCACCCGCGAGGAGACGTTCGCCACCCAGGAGGAATGCGACCCGATTATCGAGGATCTCGAGGTCACGCTCGAAAGCCTCCGCGAGGAACTGCACGTCTATGCCAGCAACCGCGGCGGCATGGTGGGCCCGATCACCCTCATCGACTCCGGCGACGAGATCGACTGCTCGCGGATGGGATCGGGCGGCTACTCGATACCGTCGATCGTCGAGGCCGACATCGTGAAGTTCAAGTCGTGCGACGCGAAGTTCATCCTCCACGTCGAGAAGGACACCGTGTGGCGCCGGTTCAACGAGGACAAGTTCTGGCGGAAGCACCAGTGCCTGCTCACGCACGGCGGCGGCCAGCCCCCCCGGGGCGTGCGCCGCATGCTCTACAGGCTGCACCACGAGCTCAAGCTCCCCGTGTACTGCCTCCTCGACAACGATCCATGGGGCTACTACATCTACTCCGTGCTCAAGCAGGGCTCGATCAACCTGGCCTACGAATCGAAGCGGATGGCGATCCCCGAAGCCCGGTTCCTCGGGATCCGCTCCCGCGACTACCAGCGGTGCAAGCTCAGTCCGAGCGTGCAGATCCAGCTCAATGACACCGACATCAAGCGGGCCAGGCAGATCGCAGCCTATCCCTGGTTCGCGGGCAAGAAGGCGTGGCAGAAGGAGATCGAGACGATGCTCACCAACGGCTTCAAGCTCGAGGTCGAGTCGCTGATCTCCAAGGACATCAGCTACGTGACCGACACGTACACACCGGAACGCCTCGAGGAAAAGGACTGGCTGGACTGAGTTCACGGGAATTCTCGGCATCCTGCCGAAATTCCCTTGGCCGGCATCCGCCGGCTGGCACGAACCCGGCCCTCCGGGCCTGGCGCAAGGGGTACGCCCGCCGAAATTCCCTTGGCCGGCATCCGCCGGCTGGCACGAACCCGGCCCTCCGGGCCTGGCGCAAGGGGTACGTCCGCCGAAATTCCCTTGGCCGGCATCCGCCGGCTGGCACGAACCCGGCCCTCCGGGCCTGGCGCAAGGGGTACGTCCGCCGAAATTCCCTTGGCCGGCATCCGCCGGCTGGCACGAACCCGGCCCTCAGGGCCTGGCGCAAGGGGTACGTCCGCCGAAATTCCCTTGGCCGGCATCCGCCGGCTGGCACGAACCCGGCCCTCCGGGCCTGGCGCAAGGGGTACGTCCGCCGAAATTCCCCGCCCCTTACCAGTTGGGGAGGCTTCCGGCTCCCCGTGTCCCGGTCGCCGGCGTATGCAGACAAGCGCAGCCAGGATGGCGAAGCGCAGTCGGAGTCGAGCGAGCGCAGGGCAGGATGCCCGGAGCGAGCGTCCGGCGACGGGACACGGGGAGCCCGAAGCCGGCGCGATCGAGTCGAGCATGACTCGCAGAACGCTCGCGACACTGGAGTCCCACGGCCTGAAGCCTGTCCTACGCGATGCCAGGCCAGCGGGCTTGGACGTCGCGGCCGGCGTAGACGGCGCCGTCGCCGAGCGATTCCGAGATGCGCAGCAGCTGGTTGTACTTCGCGATCCGGTCGCTGCGCGACGCCGAGCCCGTCTTGATCTGGCCGGTCGAGAGTCCGACGGCGAGGTCGGCGATCGTGGCGTCCTCCGTCTCGCCGCTGCGGTGGCTCGAGATCGAGGTGTAGCCCGAGCGGTGGGCGAGTGAGACGGCGGCGATGGTTTCGGTGAGCGTGCCGATCTGGTTGACCTTCACGAGGATGCTGTTGGCCACGCCCTCGGCGATGCCGCGGGACAGCCGCTCGGAGTTGGTCACGAACAGGTCGTCGCCCACGAGCTGCACCTTCTCGCCGAGCTTCTCGCTGATCAGCTTCCAGCCCTTCCAGTCGTCCTCGGAGCAGCCGTCCTCGATCGACATGATCGGATAGCGGCCCGCGAGGTCGGCGAAGAAGTTCACCATGCCGGCCGAGTCGAGCGACTTGCCCTCGATCGTGTAGGTGCCGGTCTTGGCGTCGTAGAGCTCGGTGGCGGCGACGTCGAGTGCGATCGCGATCTGCTCGCCCGGCTTGTAGCCGGCGTTGCCGATCGCGGCCATGATCACCTCGAGCGCCTCGGCGCACGAGCCGATGTGGGGGGCGAAGCCGCCCTCGTCGCCGACGGCCGTGGCGAGCTTCTTGTCCTTGAGGACCTTCTTGAGCGCGTGGAACGTCTCGACGCCCGCCCGCAGCGCGTCTTCGAACGTGTCGAAGCCGAGGGGCATCACCATGAACTCCTGCACGTCGAGCGGATTGTCGGCGTGGGCGCCGCCATTGATGATGTTCATCATCGGGGCGGGCAGGAGGCGGGCGGTGGCGCCGCCGAGGTAGCGGTAGAGCGGCACGCCGCAGTGCTCCGCGGCCGCGTGAGCGACCGCCATCGAGACGCCGAGGATCGCGTTCGCCCCGAGGTTCTTCTTGTTCGGCGTGCCGTCGAGTTCGAGCATCATCTCGTCGATGCTCGTCTGGTCGAGGGCGTCGCAGCCCTCGAGTTCCTCCGCGATCCGCGTGTTGACGTTCTCCACCGCCTCGAGCACGCCCTTGCCGAGGTAGAAGGCCTTGTCGCCGTCGCGCTTCTCCCACGCCTCGTGGGCGCCGGTGCTCGCGCCGCTCGGCACCGCGGCCCGCCCGAAGGCGCCGTCGGCGAGGCTCACGTCCACCTCGATCGTGGGATTGCCGCGGCTGTCGAGGATCTGGCGGGCGTGGATATCGACGATCGTGGACATGGGGTGGGCCTCGGGGTGGGCGGAATGCGGGGACGTCGCGGCAGATTGTGCCGCTTTCGACTATCCTGCGAAAGCCCCCTCCGGCAACGTCTTCGCCAGGAAGAAATTGCCCCGGTGGGAAATCGTCCCCACGGAAAATCCATGTTCACCGGTCTGGTCGAAGCGCTCGGCACCGTCGCCGCCCTGATCCCCGAACCGCCGGGCGTCCGACTCGTCGTGGCGGCCGGTGAGATCGGCCGCGGCGCCACCCTCGGCGAGAGCATCTGCACCAGCGGCTGCTGCCTCTCGGTGGTGAGGGTCGATGGCGACCGCGTCGAATTCCAACTCGGCCCCGAGACGCTCGCCCGCACGACGCTCGGCCGCCTCATCGCGGGCGACGTCGTGAACCTCGAGCGGTCGCTCGTGGCGACCGACCGGCTCGGCGGCCACATCGTGACGGGCCACGTGGACGGACAGGGGCGCCTCGCCTCTCGGGTGGAGGAGGGCGACTGGGTGACCTGCCGGTTCGCCGCGCCTCGTTCACTCCTCGCCCACATGGCCGGGAAGGGCTCCGTCGCCATCGACGGCGTGAGCCTCACCGTCGTGGACGTGGACGACGCCACGTTCGGCGTGGCCCTCATCCCGCACACGCTCGACCACACCACCCTCGGCCGACTGGAGGTCGGGGATGCGGTGAACCTCGAGACGGATCTCGTCTTCAAGTACGTCGCCCGCTGGCTCGAGGCGCGGGCCACCCCATGACGACCGACGCCCCCCGCCCCGATACGCCCCAGGCCTCGGCGCCGGCCCGCCAGACGACCGCCTACCTGAAGGAACTCTTCACGCAGGTCGGCTTCACGATCGACGCCAAGCGCGGCCAGAACTTCCTCGTCGACCTGAACCTCCTCGACCTGCTCGAGCGTTCCGGTGGAATCACTCCCGCCGACGTGGTGCTCGAGGTGGGCACCGGCACCGGCGCCCTCACCGAGCGACTGGTCCGCGCCGCGGCCCGCGTGGTGACCTGCGAAATCGATCCCCGTCTCGCCTGCCTGGCCCGTGACCGGCTCATCGACCGTGACAACGTGGTGCTCGTCGAAGGTGACGTGCTCGCGGGCAAGCACCGCTTCGCACCCGAGGTGCTCGCGGCGATCGACGCGGCCCTCGCCGCGGCCCCCGGCGGCCGGCTGCTCCTCGTGGCGAACCTGCCCTACTGCGTGGCGACGCCCGTGATCTCGAACCTCCTGGCCCTGCCCCGTCCGTTCGACGCCGCCGTCGTCACCGTGCAGCGCGAGATGGGGGAGCGGATGATCGCCGCCGCCGGCTCCCACTCCTACAACGCGCTCTCCGTCTGGATCGGCGCGCAGTGCCGCTCGGAACTCGTGCGCATCCTGCCGCCGAGCGTGTTCTGGCCGCGGCCGAAGGTCGATTCGGCGATCGTGCGGCTCGACCTCGATCCCGCCCGCCGCGCTCTCGTGGGCGACCTCGCCCGGTTTCACGACTTCGTGCGCGACATCTTCTGCCACCGCCGCAAGCTCCTCCGCGGCGTGCTCGTGCGTTTGGCCGCGCAGAAGACCGGCGACAAGGACGCCGCGAAGCGAATCGTCGAGTCGATCTACGCGACCCTCGGCTTCGCCGCCGACATCCGCGCCGAGGACATCGCGCCCGACGTGTTCGTGGACATGGACAAACTGTTCGCCGCGGCCGTCGAAGACTGCACGAGTGGCCTCTGAACAACGTCAACTGGCTTTCGCCGGCGATGGGTTGCCCAGACCAAAGAGCAGGGCTATGGAAGCGAGCGCAGGCATGGATGCCGAAGCGAAGCGGACATGCAGAGAGCCTCGGCCGGGAGGGCCGAGGCGAACGTCCGGCGAGAGGGTCTGGGCAGTCACGAGCCGGCGCGATCGAGTCAGGCGAGGCATGTCGCGCCAGTCAGGCCGCAAACTTTGCGGGACCCGTGCGGGAGCCATCATGGGCACGCGCGGAACCCCTCGGTGTGAGGGCACAAAACGGCCTCATTCCGCGAAGTGGGCCGAAACTTCCGGTTGTCTGGCGCCCGGGACTAGAATGCGGGGCCCGGCACGGATTCGGCCGAATTGCATGAAGTTGCAGGTTCCGGCTGCCCTGGGCGGCCGGGGGTGGGTGGAGGCTCCCGACGACGTGATCCCAAATCCGTACACCGAGGGCTCGTTCGCGGAGACGATCGTCGATCTCCTGCGGCAGCGGGCGGCCTACCGCCCGCACGACAGGGCGTTCACGTTCCTCGTCGATGGCGAGAACGAGGAACTCAACATCACGTACGCCGAGCTCGACCGGAAGGCCCGGGCGCTCGGGGCGTGGCTGATCACGTCGGGGATGCAGGGGAAGCGGGTGCTGCTCCTCTACCCGTCGGGGCTCGACTTCATCGCGGCCTTCATGGGCTGCCTGTACGGCGGGGCGATCGCCGTGCCCGCGTACCCGCCCCGCAAGAACCGGTCGGTCGAGCGGATCGAGGCGATCGCGGCCGATGCCAACGCCTCGGTGGCGCTCACCACCCGCGACGTGCTCGACCGGTTCGACACCCTGCGGGCCGCGGCGCCGAGCCTCGAGAAACTCCTCTGGAAGGTCGATTCCGAGCTCGAGGAGGACTGGGCCGAGCGCTGGAAGCGGCCCGACGTCAGCGGCAGGACGCTCGCCTTCCTGCAGTACACCAGTGGCTCGACCGGCACGCCGAAGGGCGTGATGCTCTCGCACGAGAACCTGCTCCACAACTCGCTGCGGATCATGCAGGCCTTCGAGATCACCCGCAGCCAGTCGGGCGTGTTCTGGCTGCCGAGCTTCCACGACATGGGGCTCATCGGCGGGATTCTCGTGCCGCTCTACGGCGGCAAGTTCAACGTGCTGATGTCGCCGGTCGCCTTCCTGCAGAAGCCGCTGCGGTGGCTGCAGGCGATCTCGAAGTACCGGGCCACGATCAGCGGCGGACCGAACTTCGCCTATGAACTCTGCGTGCGGAAGACCACGCCCGAGCAGCGGGCGAGCCTCGACCTCTCCAGCTGGTCGCTGGCGTTCAACGGCGCGGAGCCGGTGCGGCCCGAGACGATCGATGCCTTCAGCGAGGCGTTCGCCGTGAGCGGCTTCCGCCGCGAGGCGTTCTTCCCCTGCTACGGCCTCGCCGAGAGCACCCTGATGGTGACCGGTGGCATGAAGTTCGAGCCGCCCGTGATCCGGGCGTTCGACGCGGCGGCCCTCGAGACCGGCTCGGCCATCACCCGCACGGGCTTCGCGCCCGGCGCCCGCCGGCTGGTGGGCTCGGGACGGGAACTCGACGGACAGGACGTGCGGATCGTCGATCCTCAGACCTGCGAGGCGCTGCCGCCGGGGCGGGTCGGCGAAATCTGGGTGAGCGGCCCGAGCGTGGCCCAGGGCTATTGGAACCGCGCGGATGCCACGCGCGAGACGTTCGAGGCGATGCTCGCGCGCCCCGACTCGCAGTCGCAGACACAGTCGGCCAAGAAGTGGCGGCCGAACCCCGGACCGTACCTGCGAACGGGCGACCTCGGATTCTTCGACTCCGGCGAACTGTTCGTGACCGGCCGCCTCAAGGACCTGATCATCGTCCGCGGCCGCAACCACTACCCGCAGGACATCGAGCGGTCGGTCGAGGAGGCGAGCCCGCTCGTGCGGGCGGGCTCGGTGGCGGCGTTCTCCGTCGACGTGGACGGCCGCGAGCGCGTCGTCGTCGCGGCCGAACTCGAGCGGGGCAAGCGCGAGGCCGGCGAGCTTGCGGCGGCGTTCGACGAGATCCGCAAGCGGCTGGCCATCGAGCACGAGGTGGCGCTCGAGGCGCTGGTGATGGTGCGGCCGAACAGCATCGCCAAGACGTCGAGCGGGAAGATCCAGCGGCACGCCTGCAAGCGACAGTTTCTCGAGGGCACGCTCGAGGTGGTGGAGCAGCACATCTCGTGGCTCCAGGCCGGGGGCGGCGACGCCGCGAAGCCCTCGACAGCCGACCGCGCGACGGCCTCGGACACGCCGCGGCTCGCCCGCCTGCGGCCCGTGGGCGAGGCGTCGCGGGCCCTGCGGCCCGACCGCGAACTGCCGCAGGCCGTGGTGCAGACCGTGTTCGACCACGTGCGACGGATCGCCAAGGAGCGGGCCGGCAGCCTCACGCTCGACACCAACATCGTGGAACTCGGCCTCGATTCGCTGGAGCGCATGGAGATCGTGGCCAGCCTCGAGGAGGCCTTCGGCGGCCGGTTCCCGGAGCAGGTGCTGCCGCAGATCGAGACCTGCCGCGAGGTGACCGAGGCGATCCTCGACCACATGCCGCTCGACAACGCGATGCGGGCCGAGACCGCGAAGGCCACGGTCGACATTCCGGCCGACACGTATCGCATCGAGGAGTTTCCCGAGGTGCGGGCCCTCGAACAGAACTTCGCGATGGTGCGGAAGGCGGGCCTCGAGAACCCCTACTTCAGCGTCCACGAGGGGCTCACGACCGACCGCACGCAGATCGGCGGCCGCGAGATGGTAAGCTGGGCCACCTACAACTATCTCGGCATGTCGGGCGAGCCGGAGGTGACGCTCGCGGCCAAGGCCGCGCTCGACCGCTACGGCACGAGCGTGTCGGCGAGCCGGCTGGTGTCGGGCGAGAAGGTGATCCACCAGGAACTCGAGCGGGAGATCGCCCGGTTCGTGGGGACGGAGGACGCGATCACGTTCGTGGGCGGCCACGCCACGAACGAGACGGTGATCGGCCACGTCGTCGGCCCCGGCGACCTGGTGCTCCACGACGCCCTCGCCCACAACAGTCTCCTGCAGGGCGCGGTGCTCTCCGGGGCGCGGCGGCGGCCGTTTCCGCACAACGACTTCGACGCGGCGGAACAGCTGCTCGCGCAGGTCCGGAGCCAGTACCGGCGGGTGCTCGTGGTGATCGAGGGCATCTACAGCATGGACGGCGACTTCGCCGACCTG
>Ga0209189_1003198_pt1 | contig 11054 bp, 14 predicted proteins | sample C_130820_EF_Meta_FD_187308 | JGI IMG/M metagenome (GOLD analysis project Ga0209189, IMG submission 187308) | Freshwater microbial communities from Lake Croche, Canada to study carbon cycling - C_130820_EF_MetaG (SPAdes) (version 3) | ecosystem: Environmental > Aquatic > Freshwater > Lake...
CCCCGCTGGGCTGAAAATAACTTAGAATATGATCTACGCACGGTTGATTGGGTAGCAGAAAAGTGTTTAGATCGTGTCTACGCACAAAACTTATACGCTGCACTTTGTAATAACGAGTTCATAAAAAATGAAGTTTGGACTATTCTACTTGATAAAAGTTGGAGCTGCTCTTGGCGATATGCGGGCGGAATCGTTGCTAACATAAGACAAGAGGGTGACTATATTGATTGGTACTGCACTGGATCATACAACACCCCACTTGATCAAGAAGAACTAATCCAGCTAAATTTAGAAGAACAAATGATATATAAAGAAAGCCAAGCCTATGTAGGTGAAGGCTGTATAACCGATGAAATCCGCCAAGATTTATTTAAACTAGGTTGGATAGTATATGCAGAGACTAAATAGAGTTGAGGAGATAAAATGTCATATTCAGCCGCGGTATTAGATCACTATGAAAATCCACGAAATGTGGGTAGTTTTGATAAAAACGACAATAATGTTGGTATTGGATTAGTAGGTGCACCGGCATGCGGTGATGTACTTAAACTAAGCATTAAAGTAAACGATCAAGGAATAATTACCGACGCTAAATTTAAAACATATGGTTGTGGATCGGCTATAGCTTCAAGCAGCCTTGTTACTGAATGGGTAAAGGGAAAAACTCTTGACCAAGCTTCAGCAATTAAAAATACAGAAATAGCCCTAGAACTTGCATTACCTCCAGTTAAGATACACTGTAGCATACTTGCAGAAGATGCTATCAAAGCAGCAATCAAGGATTATAAAATTAAATGGCAAACATCACAATAACCGAATCAGCTAAATCAAAGATATTGGATATTTTAGTAGAAGAAAATAATCCAAAATTAGCACTGCGAGTATTTGTGCAAGGTGGAGGCTGTTCTGGATTTAATTATGGATTTACTTTAGATGAAGAAATGGCAGAAGATGATTTTGAAATGTCTATAGATAGCTTTCAAGTATTAATTGATGCCATGAGTATGCAATATTTACAAGGGTCTACTATAGACTACCAAGAAACAATTAAGGGTAGTACCTTTGCAATTACCAACCCAAATGCCACTTCGCAGTGTGGGTGTGGTTCTAGTTTTTCCGTTTAACTTAAAAAGAGAAATTATGACAAACCTAAAACAAACAAATGCTGGTAAGCAACTTATACACGAGATATTAGCTACTGACAAATCAAAACTTATTCATTCTACTAATTCAAAAAAAGAATTACCTGACACAAAAAAGAACTTAAATACGCCTAAATCCAAACCACCTGTTATTTAATGCCAATAAGCATATATCTGTCATAGCCCCAAATTAGTCTTTAAAAAAGAGATAGAACTATGGATTTTTTCAAACATAACTATATAATAACAAAAGGCCACGGCAAAGAGTTCTCAGCAAATATTGACCTATCAAATATTAGTGGGGTTTCATTTCATGAAGAATCTAAACTAATTGCACAAGAAATCAACGATAAAAAAATAGGTAAGCTATATCTTTTGTATAGCGGGGGAATAGATAGTGAATATGTTCTATCTATATTTTTAGAATTAAAAATAGAAATTATTCCAGTAATAATCAAATTAAATCCGTCCTATAATGATCATGATATAAAATATGCATTTGAATTTTGTAAATCTAAAAATCTTAAACCAATAATAATTGATATTGATTTTGATAATTTTGTAAAATCAGGAAAAATCGTAGATATTGCATTGGCATATAAGAATTGGTGTTATCCTTTAATGGCACTTGCCTACGCCTCTACTAAAATAGACGGTACAGTGTTATTAGCAATGGCGGCAACAAGGACAGTATTAAAAAACAAATATAATGGAAAATGGTTTTTAGGATTACATGAAACAAATTTTGCATGGTGTAATTGGTTTACAGAAAATAAAATGTATGGTGTCCCGTATTTCATAAATTTTAGTCCAAATCAAGTGTATTCGTGGATAACACATCCAATTTATATGTATAACATACTTACGGACACTGAACCTGAACCTGAAGTTCAGAATGTTAACCCATGGGGGTATGAATGGATTTGCAGGAATAGTCTTTATTTTAAATCAGAAATGTATCAGGAGTTTTCAAGATACGATTTAGCTAAAAGACCTAAATTTAGTGGCTATGAGATTATAAGCAAAAGTGAAATTATAAATCATGTAAATTTTAAAATAGTCGAATCATTAAAACATGTGTATGATGGTGAATGCTTAATTGAGTACCAAGAGTTATTAAGTAAATTTCTAAAAAAACCTACTTGATTCCAATAAGCATATATCTGTCATAGCCCCATCCTTGATACCGAATAGGTAATGCATCTAAAAATAATGTAAGACTGACAGGATATTTAGTTGCAAAATCAGCGATTGAATGACTGGGATTTTTTATATACCATGGTTCTTTAATATCAGTAACATTACTAGATTGAATACAAATTAATGTTCCTGCAGGAATATTATCAAACCAATGTGTATTTTTCATATGCTCAGATGAGCAATTTATTACAACATTACAAAAATCAAATGCAACAGTGTTGGCATCTAGCGACCAATTTTTAACCTTATTATTTTCTATTATCCAATAATCACAAATTCTGTTTGCTATATCAATTGCTTCCTGACTATTATCTATTCCCGTGATTGAGTTGTAGCGATATTGATTTCTAGATAATAGCATAAAAGCTAACACATTATACCAAGCACCCAATACAGCGATATCAACTTTATTAGGTAAATGTGGTTCTAATTGTTCGCACAACCACAATTTACTTTTTATCTGCCCATGACTAAAGCTATCAAAATTCATATTATCTAAACCTATCATTATATCTTACATCAGCCTTGATCAATTCATTAATCTTTTCATTCCAAGATATTGAACTTGTAGTAATACCAAACTCTTCTTGTAACGCTATTCGATAGGGAGTCATGTCTAGTAACAATTTTGGGATTGATTCCCAACCATCACTGCGTAATCTAATTTCAGGAGATTTATATCCTAAGCTTTCAAAAAGGTCTCTTTTAAAAATAGAAATATTCTTGTAATCAGTTTGGTAAAATTTGTTTTGCATAAGGGAAATGTGAGCATTCATAATAATGATATTACCCGATAAACAGTGGCTCATGATATTCCCTATACCATGCATATTATTATCTTTAAAAAATCTATCATATTGAGAATAGTGGTGTCTATGAGGGCTAATTAATGGTTTAAAAACCCAAGGCCAAGTATAGTCACCGCCTAAAACAGGAAATCCTGAACACTGCTCTGCTAACCAAAAGTGTGTTGCAACATGAGGCTCAGTTATGAAATATTTTTTCAAATAGTCAATATGCCTACCACTTTCTAAAAATTTTTCTGCGTCTATGTCTATTAGAATTTGTTCAACATTGTTAGCTCTACAAAATTTTTCACTGTAGTATAAGTCAGTCATATTAACCGGGCAACCTCGTATTAAAAGCCGCATTGTAATTGCTCTAGCTGGAGTTTTATTTATCAGGCAAGAATACAATACTAATTCACTATCTAGTCCACCACTGTAAAGAATATCTACAAATTTAGTTTGCCTATTACTCAGTAAATCAGCATAACATTCTATTATTGAATTATAGGGCTGTACAGTTGTAGTCAGAAATTCAATGTTAAAAGTATGATTTTTTGTAATAGAGTCCTCTATGAATGTGCATTTTTTATAATTATCAATACCATCATACCAAACAGTCTCTGCCATAACAGTTCTCCAAATATAAAAATATTTATGTTAAAATTTAAGTGTTAAATATAAAACAAACTTATCAAAACATATTATGAACAATATTTTACCTAACATTGCATGGCTGCATATGCCTCCGAAATTTGAAAATGTTTCTCAATGCTCATTATTTATTGATATAGGGGCACATGTAGGGCATGTTTCTGCAAAGGCTCTTGAATTGGGAGTCAAAAATATTATTGCGTATGAGCCCGTAATAGATAATTTCGAACACCTTTGTAAATTACCAATAAAAGCATATCGTAAAGCAGTAAATGTAACTAAAGAACCTACCTTGATAAAAGTAATACCTAATACTAAGATAGGTGTTAGGACCAGACATCCTATACAAGTTGAGCCAATTATTGTTGAAAGTGAACTTTTTTCTGATATACTATCATTGAACCCTGATGGTATAAAAATTGATATAGAAGGGTTTGAATATGAGGAAGGTTTTTTAGACCAACTGCTTGAAGCTAAAATACCTCATCTTTGGTTAGAATTACACAATAATCCGCTAAAAGAACATTGGCTAGAAATATTTATAAAAGCATATAAAAATAATGTCGTGGTGAGAAATGAAGGAATGACCAATGTAGAATGCTATTTCACAAATTAAATTGGATTAAACCCTCTTCTAAACCAAACATTCACATCAGAATCATTAGTCATAAACAATCTATCTTCTGTTTTTAAGCTGAGTAGTAATGTATTATACAGAATAAACATCCTTATATCATCGTATCCAAATTTATCATGAATTAATTTCCTATAGTAGTTGTCAATATGTTCACTACCCTCAAACCCATGAAATTTGGGTCTTTCTATTATCTCTAAGTTAAACCAATTTTCATATTGTTCTCTTTTGAAATGACTACTATCCATGTGCCCTTGGGGATTTTGTATATATTGTTTCATCTCCTTACTATCTAGTATAGAATAAAGAATTTCAGCGTTACATTGTAAAGGAGATTCAAGACAGTCAACTTTATTGTCTCTTAGATATTTTACAACGGAATAATCCTTTTCTTTTTCTTCAAAATAGAATGTACCGTCAGCAAACATTTTAAGCTCAGGTTGCATTTCTGTCAGAACAGGATAATATCCTAATCTTGATGCCTCTTCACACATATAAGCATGTACGGGTAATTGAGGTGAGGTACACCGATAATTTTTTATATAATTCCAAAACCAATCAGAATCCCATAGTAACTCTAAATCAATATCTTTTATCACTATTTCTACATTATTGTCTTGCTGTATATAACAAATGTAATCCAAATCATGCTGATTTAAAACCTTATTCTGAAACATGAATCTAAACACAAGTGCTGTAATTTGCGTGTGTCTTGCAAATAATTTTACAATTAATTCTGAATCGATTCCCCCACTGGCTAGCACAGCAATTTTTTTGTTTTTTGCTAGGGTATTATTAATAATTAAATCAAGTTCGATAGCCGGTGAGCTAGTTTCTCGGGTTATTTTTGAAAAATATATACCCCATGAATCAATATAATGATGGGTATCACGAAAGTTCATATGTATTTTTTAACATAAAAATTAGTCTTACACTCTAATGAATCATAGATTGGTTCAGAAGCAAGTTCAAATCCAGAAGACAAATAAGTGTTTAAGGCTTCTTTTTTGGGAAAACTCCAGATAAAATCGCCTGTAGCTAGGTCTATAGTTCTCTTTAGAAGAATAGTGCCTATGCCTTGATTTCTATACTGTGGAAATACAAAAAGGCCTCGGCTTCTTGTTGTGTCTTCAACATTGTGGAGACTGTTTACCCCGACAAGGGTTTGTTTATCAAAGTATCCTAGAAAGATAGGGGAAGAAATATTTTCGCGTGCTGCATAGTCATATGAATTGTTCACTATAATTGGAAATTTCATGAATGATATTGGTTCAATTTTGGTTTTTCTGTCAGCCCATAAAATATTCCAAACTGGTAGACACTCTTCATAGCTGATTTCCTTAATCATGTAACAATACTCCAAATGATTTCTCATTACTGCCATAAAAGTCATATGCTGGTAATGTGTAAAGATTAGTATAGGTAGAACACACTGATGGTGGAATGATAGAAATTTCAGAAGCTTTCCATAGGTAACTGTTTCTTTTATGGTTTAACAAGTTATCAAAGAATGTAGTATAAAACTCGGGACATGCTATTTTATAAAAAATGGGTAGTAAGGCCGGGCACCTTAGGTTGTAATCATTTATCTTTGGTATGGACGCAGTGGGCAACGCCTGCAATATACTAAAAGAACCCCATGTTGTATTTTTTGCAAAATTAAAATCATCACTTGAATTGATCTTCCACTTATAAGGAGTAATCTTGTAATTAAGTGGAAGATCAATTCTTGAAAATGGCATCGACACGCCGTCGTTTAGTAAGTGATGAGAGATAACATAATCGTGTTTGATATATTCCTGGAAAATATATTTTCCTAACCATCCAACATTCTCTTGACTAAAATTGAATCTATGTAGTCCGCCGTAATTCTCTAAAGATTTGATAAAAGTATCTTTAGACTCAAACATTTTGTATGACCACGGATCACCCTCATCTATACCTAATACTCCACCGGAGCCATTATTTGGTTTAATAAAAATTTCAGTATTGGCGGGAACCTCATCAAGATTTTCCCATGTCTGTATATGATCAAAACTATGATCTAAATTCTTTAAATTAGTTTTTAGTGAAGCACCAATAGGAGTATAAGGCATACCTCTGTCTTGATTAAGACTACTTACAATATCACCCATGTTATCATTGCATAACATAAAAAATTCTGCATTCGATTTGAGTGCCTTGTCAAACATTGATTCTTTTGTATCACATACTATATGCGGTATGTCAAAAATAAAAGGTGGCCTTGAAAATATTATAGCTTGATGACCAACCTCATGGATAGCTTCATAATACTCAAGAGCCCTCTTTTGGCAAATTTTATTTAGACCGCACAAAATTCCAATAATCATGTTTAATCACTCACTATAAAATTATGTTGTAATAATTGCAGAGTAGTTTTTTATAACGATTCCCCATATCATTGCGAGTTTCTGTAAACTTGACTGAATTTAAAATTTCACTTCGCGTCAGATTATTTTTTTCTTCTTCAGTGTATCCTAAATTGGATAGACCTATCCAATGCCAATCAGTTGAATACACATGGTTGATAAACTCTCTTCGCAATTCATTAGCTACTTCACATGCTGAAGAGTAATTAGTGTAATCGTTTTCCCAATAAAAAGGATCATCTTTGGGAAAGGTAAATCCATATTTTTCAGGATTTTTTTCAAACTCGGAAAGCCAAATTTTACCACCGTGTATTTTAGGAGATAATACCATTAATGGGCTAAACACCCATGCTCTCATTTTATTATCTATATTCCATTGTTGCGTTTCGTATTGTGATTCTAAGGTGTCTCCTGGCAGACCTACAATATAACTAGTTTTAAATGTGATATTTTTAGGGTCCCATCTTTCTTTAAGTTCTAACAACATTTCTTTGCACGGTTCTCCGGTTAACCCTTTACCTATTATAGAACCTGCTTTCTTAGAAAATGTTTCTACTCCAAAAAAACAACTTCGCATGCCAATATCTTCAAGTAATTGTATTTGTTCTCGGTGCGCCCTTAATAAATCTAACCTTATGTATGCAATAAATTCAATCTTAAAAGGTAATTTTGAAACTAGGTTCGATAGCATTATTAGTTTTTCGGTATCATCATTAAATGTTTCATCACAAAACCAGTATTTTGTTGTACCTGAATTTTGGTAATTGTTTATCAGTTCATTGATTATGCATTCAGGATTTCGTACAAACTCACCCTTTCTTTTTCCAGTTGCTGGATACCCACAAAATTTGCATTTAAAAATACATCCCCTACTTATCTCTAGCGGCAAGGCTTCTTCTGGTAAGATACAATGCTTTTTTTGAAAATAAAAGTTAGAATTTTTGATATCGAATTTGGGGTTATTGGCTTCTTTTACAATCATCATATTTGGCCAAACTTTATCCATACTGTATTTTAAGAAAGGATTTTTACCAACTAACCAATCTGCGTATTCAAGTATTAAATTCTCACCAAAACCATGGATTGCACAATCAAAAAAACTATGACCAAGATATGATGCTTTTGCACCACCCACTACAAATTTAATCTTGGGGAATTTTTGTTTTACTAAAAAAATTGCGTTCAATAAATCAGACTGATATGTATGAGTCCTATGCTTTAGATCAACTGTATTTTCGTTATAATACAATCTACCTGCAGACCCATTCCCAGTTGTTAAAAATGTATTAGAAACACCTATGAATATGGTATTAGGTTTTATTAAAGTACACATTACTTTAAATAATTCTTCAGCACTGAAACACTCTATGAAATCTACCACATCACAATCATACCCGTTTTGTTCTAAATAATGAGCACAAAGATATGCACCCAAAGGTCTAAGAGGTGAATATACATTATCTTGATCAAAGCAACAGGTCAAGAAAATACAATGCCCTTTATTCATTATCACACAAGTTCCTGTTTAGTTTTGTATATTAATTGATGATAAGATTGATTTGAAATAACTTCTAGACTGAATCATGGACTGTTTAAGTTCTGGTCCAGGCGTGTACTTGGGAAACCCACCAGCCTTAAGTAGCCTGTCGCTTGTCTCTTTATCATTCACACTTTTTTCAATAAGCCTGCTCATTACGCTAATAATCTCGGCAGGCGTACCTAATGGAGCCATCACATGCCATGCATTATTTGGTAGACCTACTTTAAATTCTGTGAACTCAGTGATTGCAGGAATATTAGGAACTTCGGGATGACGACGATTTGCAAAATTTGCTAAACCAATAGCACGTCCGTCCTCAATAAGAGGAATGCCGGCAGCATCAATTAGAATGTCAATTTCTCCAGATAAAAATCCAGTGACTGCATCAGCGGCAGATTTATATGGGACATGAAGCATATCAATACCTGCATGTTTTTTCATTTGTTCACCATTCACATGGCTTGCAGATCCAATGCCGGTTGAACCCCAAGTAAGCTTTCCTGGATTATTCTTTGCATATTTGATCAGATCATTTAATGTCCGTATACCAAGTTCTTTCTTAACGGTGATTATAGCAGCATAATCAGCGATTCCTGCGATAATTTCAAAAGAATCGATATCATACGGAACCTTTCTGATATTAGGCAAAATTGTGAAGTTTTGAGTTACACCTACTAAAAAAGTGTACCCATCAGGTGCGGCTCGCATCACACTCTCAGTTCCAATTTGTCCAGTTCCACCGGGCTTATTTTCAACAATGATTGAAGCATTTAGGTAATTTTTTAATTTCTCAGAAAGCGCCCGAGCCATGACATCTGTTGGGCCACCAGCTCCGAATGGTACAACAAACTTTATAGGCCTATTTGGCCATGTAGTCTGGGCCAACACAGTCGAAGATATGCTAGTAGATAGTAAAGGTAAAGCCAATAAATTTCTTCTTTTAATATCCATGCAAATCCTTTATATAAAATTGAATAAGTATTTAGTAACAGGAAATAAAATGCAATTAAATTTTTTGGGTAAACGAAATTTGACTATAAATGCTACTTATTGTAGAAAGGGCATAAATAACTTACTAAGAACAAATTTACCATGCAAAACTTTACTTATTATTATATATCCAAACATCTTGAGCAATGGCTGTTATCAGTCTTTGCGTTGTTTGCGCCAACCTATACACCAAGTATTCGTGGGATGAATGACCAAAGAGGTACCCCAGGCGGCAGGTAAAGTGTAACATTAACTTATCTAAACCCTGGGAAACTAAAAAGTTCTCAGGGTTTTTTGTTTTTAAGTGTCGAGCAACGCGGGCTCACAGCGCACTATAAACATGCTGAAAAAGGGCGGAGTCCAGGATAGAGTCTCTTATGTGAGATGAAAGATTGGCAGCTAGAGGAAGGCTCTAGCAATACTAAAGAACATTGGTATACAGTGTTTTTCAGTATTATTTATAGGGGTATGGTGTAACTGGCAGCACACTTCACTTTGACTGAAGCAGTTCAGGTTCAAATCCTGATACCCCCGCCAATAAATTTTTACCCTAGTGGCGAAATTGGCAGACGCGCCAGTTTAAGGTACTGGTTTTTTGAGAGTTCGAATCTCTCCTAGGGTACCATATTATTTACAACAAGGAGCATTAAACATGAAAGTAATTAAATTTGAAAATGTTTTCAATAAAGAAAAATTTGAATGCTTCGTTGAAGACCTCAAACAACCTCAGTTAATCGAGGGCGTAGAATATATCAAAGTGCATCGTCAAGGAACTCAGCGTAGTATGCTGATGAGGAAAGATGCGCTTAGAAAAGAAGTAGTTCAAAAATAGCTTTACATTAAATAATCTTTAATGTATTATGCTACATAGGGTCCTTATTTCAATGGATAGAATTTTTGGCTTCGAACCAAAGGATGCGGGTTCGATTCCTGCAGGACCCGCCAGTTATCAACTAAATAGTAGTATTAGGACTTGACAAAGGAGTAAGAAAATGGCAGTAGTGTTAGCATTAGATATTTCAGGCACACCAAGACAATGGATCGGCTATGACGATGCAATCGCTTACTGGGCTACCAAATCTGTAGCTTGGTCTATGGGCACAGTTGTGGCTAAATATCGTGGTGGTATTCAGCAAGACGGAACACTAAGCTACATTGAAACTCCTAGCATTATCGCCATCAAAGGTACTGGATTCAATCCACAAAAACATGCTCAGGTTGCTCTTAGCAATAGAACACTGTTTGGTAGAGATAGAAATATCTGTGCTTACTGTGGCGATTACTTTGCCAATCACAATGTTCTTAGCCGTGACCACATTGTACCTAAAAGTCGCGGTGGACAAAATACTTGGCTTAATTGTATCACTTCCTGTAAAACCTGCAATTCAGCAAAAGGCAACAAGACTCTGAAGGAGGCAAAAATGGAATTGTTGTATATTCCATATGTACCCAACCACTGGGAAAATATGATTCTTCAGCACAGAAATATATTAGCTGATCAAATGGATTTTTTAAAAGCAGGTATCCCAAAGCATAGTAGATTGCTGCTCGGTTGACAATAAATGGGCATGGTAGTATAATAGCTTTATACACTGAATACAGGGAATCAACATGAGAAAAAGTTACAAGATTTCAGGAACTTTTTGGTACTGTGAACTACGCGGTCAGCGTTGGGTACCCTTGTTCAAGTTGATTCCCTGAGGTTGACAAAAAAGTTTT
>Ga0209189_1003204_pt1 | contig 11046 bp, 6 predicted proteins | sample C_130820_EF_Meta_FD_187308 | JGI IMG/M metagenome (GOLD analysis project Ga0209189, IMG submission 187308) | Freshwater microbial communities from Lake Croche, Canada to study carbon cycling - C_130820_EF_MetaG (SPAdes) (version 3) | ecosystem: Environmental > Aquatic > Freshwater > Lake | place...
CACCCAGACCTCGCTCAGCAACGTGAGCAGCAGCCTTGGCAACGTGAGCAGCAGCCTCATCGACACCCAGACCTCGCTCAGCAACGTGAGCACGAGCCTTGGCAACGTGAGCAGCAGCCTCATCGACACCCAGACCTCGCTCAGCAACGTGAGCACGAGCCTTAACGCCACCAACAGCACGGTTGCGGCCAACTCGAGCAGCTTCAGCACCCAGCTCTCCGGCACCGACAGCACGGTTGCGGCCAACTCGAGCAGCTTCAGCACCCAACTCTCCGGCACCAACAGCACGGTTGATATCAACCGCCTCTACCAAAAGAATGATGCAATCTTCGCCTCGGCAGGAGGTTTCCAAATTAACCAGAACTTCCCTCAAGAGTTCGTTGAGCGGCAATTTCCTGTGACTGTTACAGGTGGCATGACTAACAATACTGTTGGAGGGGTTGTTGGAGATCCCAACTCCTTTCCGTTTCAAAATGCTGGATTTAGTCTCGGAGCCTTCAGGTATGGTGGCGACACACTCTTCGGAGCTTCCCCCGATCCCGATCTCATCCCTGCTGAAAATGTCAATGTGCTCATGGTCGAGCAGGCAGGTGTGGGGAGGTCCCTTACGATGCTTGGCGGACTGGGCAACGACAGCATCCAGGTTGATACCAGAAGTCAGTTAATCAGCGATTCGATCAATGGAAACGCTGGAACAGACACCCTCAGTGTCATGAATGCAGCAACCTTCGTGGATGCTGACTTCAGCGATGTCATCAACGTCGAGGGCTTCCAGCTTACCGGTGCCTCCCAAGTCACTGTGGATATCAAGGCGCAGGCAGCGGGGATCAACACCCTTTTCGGCGGAACGGGAAACACCACCTTCATTCAGACTGCTGGCTTCACCAATGGTCTCACCATGATTGGTGGTGCGGGCAACGACTCTTTCCAAGTCGCCAATCCAACGCAACTAGGAAACGACAAGATTGCAGGAAATGGTGGAAGTGACACCTTGACAATCGCATCGAATCTACTCGCTCCTCAGGGCGTGGCAGATGGAGCCTTTGCCAATGTCAGCGGCATCCAGACATTCATTGTCAACTCCAGCACGGATGCAGTGCTCGGAACGAATGCCCAGAATGCTGGAATCAGCACGGTCATCGGATCGAGTGCAAGCGACACCATTGATGCCTCGGCCTTCACCAACGTCATCCGCATCGATGAGACCGCCAACACCACCGTGGGTGATTCCCTGGTGGGAGGAAGCGCTGCGGACACATTCGTGGTGAGCGGCAAGACATCCTTGGCCCTCTCCTCGATCAATGGTAACGGTGGAACTGACACGCTGATCGTGAATACCCCTGCCACACTCTCCTCGGGAGATCTGGCTGGAGTCACCAATGTGGAGGCACTCCAGTTGACGGGTGCCTCTAGTGTCCTGATCACTGATGCCATTACAGGAACCAGTATTTCAACCGTCTATGGCGGACAAGGAAACAACCTGATTGATGCAAGCAATGTCACGGCGCTCGGATCCGCCCTGGCTCTCATGGGAGACAACCTCGGTGCCGATACCCTCAAGGGGGGGGCCTTGAGTGATACCCTGCAAGGGTTCAGTGCAGCTTCCAGCAACACGAATTCAGACACTTTGTATGGTGGTGCCTCTGCAGACACCTTCGTGCTAGGTGCCATCGGTTCGAACGGATATGGCCAGACCGCAAGCGGAAGTCCGGTGGCTTCTATCGCCGACTTCAATCAGGGAACCGACATCATCGCCCTTTTTAATCACGGCGCCCAAGCCGCTGATTATTCAGTGAATAATGTCTCCGGTAACAATTGGACCATCACGGATAATATCACAGGAGGCCTGGTAGCGAATGTCGGTGTGGCTTCGGGCGCACCTCTCGATCTCACCACCAACGTCAACTGGGTGTAAGAAATCCTAGCAAAAGTCCGCTTTATCCAATCCAAGGGCCCGGTTTCCGAAAGGGAACCGGGCCTTTCTTCTCCTATGAAACCCATCAATATTGCCATCACCATTGTTCTTCCCAACGACGAGGGCCAGAGTATCTGGGCCAATGGTGCGCGTCAGCATGCGGTCTTCCTCTATCAGTGCCTTAAAAAATCACCGGTAGCTGATAATGTCTGGCTTGTTCACGATACTGGGGGACTGAAAAGCATCCCCTCGGGGATGCTCCTTGATGGATTCAAGGATGATGTGGTTCCTATCTCCAGTGTCTTGGAGCAGGTGGACCTCCTTATCGAGGTTTCCCTGAATGTCGGTGCGGCTCAGGCGCAGTTTATCCGGGATAGGGGAGGGAAGGTTGTCAGCTATCGTGTCGGGAACGACTACTACTTCACTCTCCAGAATATCCTCTTCGACAATATAGATTGGGTCCCCAATCCCAACCGGACTGAGTACGACGAGGTATGGACCAATGCCCAGCACGCCCATACCTGCAAAAGCTTCTTCGAAGTCCTCTTCAGATCCGAGGTTCACATCCTGCCCCACATCTGGAGTCCGTACTTTATTGAGAAAACCCATCTCGCCAATCCGGTTCAGAAAAAACGCTTCGGCTATACCGACAGGGGATCTCGCAAGACAGTCGCGATGTTCGACCCCAATATCAACGCGGTGAAGTGCTGTCTGGTGCCGATGCTGGCGGTCAACGAATTCTACCGGGAGTATCCAGACCTCCTCCAGCATTGCTACATCACCAACGCACTCCATTTGGGAAAAAACAAGACCTTCAACCACCTGATCAGTCCGCTGGACATCAATCTGACACAACGTGCCACCGTCGAGGGGAGATTTCCTTTTCCGGAGTTTGCCGGAGGAATTGAGTCAGTAAGTCTGGACATCATCATCACACACCAGTGGGAGAACGGCCTGAACTACTTCTACTACGACGCCCTCTACGGGAACTATCCCTTGGTGCACAACTCACCGTTCCTGAAGGATATCGGTTATTACTACGAGGGATTCGAGATCCAGCAGGCGGCCAAGGCACTTCATCAAGCAGCTACCGAGCACGATGCCAACATTGACTCCTATAACAGGAAGGCACGTGCCCTCCTGGCATCGGTGGATGCCGAATCCGAAGAGAACGTCAGAATCTACACGGACAGGATCAAGGCACTTTTCTCAGATTTGTAATAAAACTATCGCGATGAGGATCAACATTTATGCTGTTGGTATTTATCACTGGCTTAATTAGAGCAGTCATAGAGCGCCGCAAAGAGGCATAAAATAGTAAAAAGACGAAGAATGATACCATCGAAATCCATAAGCGTTTTCATACCCTCTTATAATGGGATGCCATTTATTCAAGAGGCCGTTCAATCTATCTTTCTCCAATCATTTCAGGATTGGGAGCTTATTGTTATTGATGACTGCTCAAATGACGGTACTTGGGAGTTTTTACAATCACTTGATGATCCGCGGATCAAACTACTGCAACCGCCAGTTAACTGCCATGTGGCAGTCACTGGTAATATTGCTCTGAATCTTGCAAAGGGAAAGTATTTAGCACGATTGGATCAAGATGATATCGCTTTCCCTTCGCGCTTGGAAATGCAATTTAACTATCTGGAAACACACCCTGAAATTGATGTTCTGGGCGGAGGATGTGAATTGTTTGGAGAATTATATGGGGTAAGCTCAATTCCTCAACTGGATTCTGATATAAAGGCAAATCTTCTTCAGGCCCATTCTAATATCCTTAACCCGACATCAATGTTTCGAATATCTTTCGTTAGGGAGCGCAAAATATATTATGATGCGCGTTGCCCTCTGTCCTGTGATTATAATTTTTGGGTGGACTGCATGTTTAGTGGTGGTCGGTTTGCTAACCTTGAACAACTTGTTACCAAATACCGTATTTCCAAAAACCAGGGAAGTAACCAGGTCGAAGAAATACGCCGCGGCGTAAAAGTAATGCGTCGTGCAATTCTACACCGATGGTTTCCGGAACTTACCGGCACGGATGTTTTGTTACTTGAACCCATCCTGCATTCCTATGGATCAGTTTCCTTGGATCCTGAAAAAGCGCAAGAAGGGGTTAAGGTCTGTAACAGGCTGTTAAATCAGCAAATGCCCAGTTGTGATGGTGAAAACCGTATCAGGGTTTATCAATATATTCAACTTAGGAGAGATCTCTGGATTCAAGCCTTGAAAGGTTGAAAGTTTTTTTAATAGTGTATTTTCTTATAGCTTTGGAAGTCTGGTTCAGCGTTCTTAAATGTGATAACAGCAATAACTATCCCGGATTATGCATTAGGGACAGGACTTCGGGATCGAGAAATGAGGTTATTAAAAGTTAGAAACTTGAAGCGTTACAACCAAGGCTTTGGGAGGAGCCGCGTAAGACTACGACTGCGCGTGATCTTCCGCGCATGTTCCAGCATGCTCGGTTCAACGTGTTTAACTCCTTGAGGCCACAGTAACCAGGTGGTCCTTCCATATTTATTGATGCCGCTCCATTACAAATCCTAGTAAAACAGGAGCCGATTTTCTTCAACTTTAGCTCTGATTGGTTGAGTATCTCGTGATAAACTTTCATTTATGCAAAACCCGCCTGCTCCCCGTTCCGTCAAGCTGGGGGATATCTTGCCCAGTCTTGCGAACTTTGAATCCGTTCTCGGTTCTCTCAAGAGTTACCGGCTCTGGCCGGTCGTCATCCGTGAGGCTCTGCTCGACCGGGCCATTTCCGGCATCACCTGCACGGATGAGGAGATGGGCGGGGCGTGGTCCGCATGGTGCCGTCGCAACGATGTCGATCCGGAGAAGCCTGTTTTTGAGGGGCTCTCCGTCGCCGAGATGCAGAAAGCGGCATCTAGGGAAAAACGCGTCGAGAAATTTCGCGAACAGGCCTTCGCCAAGTTGCTGCCAGAGTATTTCCGTTCGCGTAAAGGGGAGCTCGACCGGGTGACGCTCGAAGTGGTCCAGTTTCACCATCACTCCATCGCCGAGGAGGCGATCTTCCGCTGCAAGGAAGGGGAGCAGAGTCTTGATGCTGCCGCCCATGAGCTGGCCCATCGTGACGGTGGGGAACCTCCTATCAAAAAGGTAGGGCCGATCGGACTCGGTCGACTTAGCGCGGGATTGTCGGCCCTTGTTACCGGTAAGCGGGCCGGTGCCCTGCTTGGCCCCAAGAAGCTTGGTCAATTCCACGTTGTCGTCAGAGTAATCGAGATCAATGAGGCATCTCTCGATGGCCGCACCCGTCAGCGCCTGCTGGAAGAGCTTCTCAACCAGTGGGTCGAGCAGCAGATATCAGCGATGACAGGACGAGCACCGAGGCATGTGATACAGGAAACTTGAAACTTGCCGTAACGGATATGTAGTACCGGCCGGGCAAGTTTCATCCCTCTCCTTTCTATGCGTCGCCTTCTCTTCGTTATTCCCCATTACTTCGCCCGGGGGAACGGATTTTACGGATCGACGGGATGTGATCCCGCCTCCCGAGTTGCCGCCCTGGAGCAGGTCATCGGAGGGCTTCATCAGAGTCTTGGATCCCGGCAAGCCTTCCTGCTCTGGCTTCAGAAGCATGTTCCAGGGCAGGGCAATGGTCATGTCGTCAGGGCCAATGTTGCAGCCCTGAGCCATGTCGAAGTGGCCGTGTGTACGACGGGTGACGCTCATCTCGTATCGAGTCTCACGCTTCCCGAAGGGCTATTCCATCATCAGCAGACATCGGCCGACCCGATGATGCTTGGATTCGCCGCCCATCGCGTCCTCCGTGAAAATCTAGGACGTTACGACTGGTACTGCTACCTGGAAGACGACCTTCTGATCTGTGATCCGTACTTTTTCTCCAAGCTTGAGTGGTTTGTTTCCGAACATGGTGAGGAGACCACGCTCTCGCCTCATCGCTTTGAACGCTCCCTCACGGAACCCGCTCACAAGCTCTATATTGACGGATCCGTCCGACCCGACTTCACTGCCGCATGGCAGGATGTCAACGATCGGCGGAATCTCGAATCCTCCGCCCTCGGCATGACGCTACGCTTCGAGCGCTGGACGAATCCCCACTCGGGATGCTTCTTCCTGAATGCCCGTCAGATGGAGAAATGGGCATCGCAACCCTTCTTCGGGGATGGGGATAGTTCTTTTGCCGGACCGCTCGAGAGTTCCGCTTCACTAGGCATCATCAGGACTTTTCGCCAATATAAACCTTCTCCGGTTAACTCCTCTTTCCTCGAGTTGGAGCATCTCCATCCCAGATACTTGGGGCAGCAGCTGAAGTTTTCTTAAGCTCTCTTCACTATTTTAAGATGTTAACCTGCCTATTTTTTACTGCAGATCATAATTATATGGCCCAGACATGCCTGAGGGTTTGTTCCTACGCTTTGGGCCAAATCAAACCCTGGCATGAATACTCACGTGCGAGGCTTCAGGGACTTTACCTGTAGTATGCCAACGTATGCCGTTGGGTTGGAATGACTCGGAAAGCACCTTCTAACTCTCAGGAATTAAGATTGGCCGCAACCCTCAGCAGGAATCTTGGAAATCATGCGCAGTTTGCAAAATATTCTCAGCTTCTTTCCCTATCAAATTGAGGCCGATCACCTGACCGACTTGAGGCTGTCGAACGGCTTGGAAAACTCATCCGTGAGGATCGAGAGCAGCGTGCGGTCGCGTATCTGAATGTTGACGGTCACGGCCATGCCTGCCTTGAGGGGTAGTTTTTCCCCGTTATGGCTCAGGAATTGACGCTCCATCCTGATCTTGGCGGGAAACCGCGGATACTTGAACTCTTCGTTCGGGGGGAGGGAATCCGCTGCCAGGTAGGAGAGGGTGCCGTTGACCTCTCCGAATTCACGGAAGGGAAAGGTATCGATGCGCACCACGGCGGGCAACCCTTCGCGAATAAAGCCGATGTCCTTGTTGGTTAGAAAGACCTCCGCCACAAGATCCTCTCCGGGAATGATGTCACAGAGCTTGTCCTTGGGCGTCACCACGGTGCCGGGTCCCTTTTTGCCGAGATCGAAGATCACTCCATCCATGGGGGCTTTGATTTCATGGTAGGAGAGCTTCTGCTGGGAGGCGGCCCGATTGCTGTCAATCTCCGCCAGGCGTCTCTTGATTTCATTATCGAGTTGCTCCAACTCCGCGCTGACTCTCGCAAAGTCACTGCGTAGTTGGTCCAGATTCCTCTGTGAATTCACCCAGTCCGCTCTTCTGTCGAGGATCTCCACCTGGGAGATCACCCCGCCTGAGACCTGATTGAAATGATCGAAGGCTTCTTTCTTGATGCGAACGATATCGCTCGCTCCGGGAATCTGCTGTTCCAAGGATGATTTCTGGGCCTTTTTCTGGGCTAGTGCCAACTCATCCTGCTCAATCGCGGCCCGCTGCCTGTCGAGTCCTTGCATTTCGGCCTCCGCGACATCCTGATTCATTTTCATGAGCACCTGGCCTTTGCTGACGGCATCACCATTCTTCACCAGCATCTCGGAGATAACTCCCTGGACCGGTGCTTGAACCTCATGGGCATTCCCTGCAGGAACAAGCTTTCCCTGGGCAGGCACCACTTGCCCGATTCTGGCAATGGCTGTCCAAGTGATGAACGCGACCGTGAGAATGACAAGAATGTAGAGAAATAGACGAGACCAGAAGATGGTTGAGGGCATCGGAGCCTCGGGATCGGGCTCGAAGGCGCGTTGGAGAAGGCCTCGTTTTGGTCTGGTGGGATGATTCACAGGGATGAAGGATGTGAGTGAGGGATGAAACTTGAAAGCTGAGTCAGATGGGGATTGGGAAGGATGAAGCTTGAAAAGTGAAAGTTGCGTTAGATGGGTATGGAATCCGAGTAAGATTAAAACTCGGGATGAATGTCATACTCAGGTCTCAGCTTTCAGGTTTTCAGCTTGCCTTCTTCTACCCCGCCGCTTCCTGCTGGAGGTAGAGCGCGTAGTAAAGGCCCTTCTTTTCCATGAGTTCGGCGGGGGTGCCGCTTTCCTTCAGGATGCCGTTTTCCATGTAGAAAACATGATCGGCCATCCTCACCGTGGAAAGTCGATGTGTGGCGAAGAAGATCGTTTTTCCCGCAAACTTTTCCCGCAGATTCGTGATCACGCGCTGTTCGGTCGGGGCGTCGAGGGCGCTCGTCGCCTCATCGAGCAGCAGGAGGTTGGGGGACTGCATGATCAGGCGCGCCAAGGCGATGCGTTGGCGCTGTCCGCCGGAGAGATTCCGCCCCTGCTCTCCCACGGGAGAGGCATAGCCGTTGGGAAGATTCATGATGAAGTTGTGGGCATCGGCCAGTTTGGCCGCCTCAATCACTTCGGAAGAAGGGGCGTCGGGGTCACTCATGGCGATATTGTCCATCACGGAACCCTCCATCAGGAGAGTCTCCTGAAAGACCATGCCGATTTGACGCCTCAGGGAGTTGAGTTCCACCTTGGAGAGATTGAATCCGTCGATCTCGACATTCCCCTTCACCGGTTCGTAAAGCCGTCCAATGATCTTGAGAAGGGTGCTCTTTCCCGAACCGCTCAAGCCAACCATCGCAACCAGCTTGCCCGGCGGAATATCAAGGGAGACATGCTCCAACTGCAACTTGCCCGGCGCATAGCCGAAATCCAGATCCTTGCATGTCACCCGTCCCTCGATCTCCGGCATCGGGATCTGATCGTCGGAGTCCTGATCCTCCCTGGCCCGATTGACCACGTCACCGAGGCGGTTCATGGAGAGTGCGGCACTTTGGAAGTTCTGCCATGACTGAGCGAGACGCAACAGGGGACTGGTGACGTAACCCGCCAGCATCCGGAAAGCGATCAACTGGCCCAAGGAGAGCTTGTGATTGATGACCATGTAGATGCCGATCCACAAGACGGCGACATCGTTGAACCTGCTGATGAGGGTTCCGACCGAGGATGCGCTGGTCGAGGTGATCGTGTTGCGGAACGAGGAGGCGATGGTGTCACCGTAGCGCTTGAACCACTTCCATCGGCTACGGGTCTCGATGTTCTGCCCCTTGATGGTCTGGATGCCCGTGAGCGACTCGACGAGATGCGATTCGGTGGCGGCTCCTTTTTCGGAGCGCTCCTTGAGTTGCCGACGGATAATGGGCGAGACGCCAATCGTGAGTGCCGCAAGCAGCGGGACGCCCAAGAGTGCTACGAAGGTAAGCTCCGCGCTGTAGAAAAGCATGATGGCGACGTAGATGATCGAAAAAGCCGAATCCAGCAATGCGGTAAGGGCCGTGCCGGTGAGGAAGGAGCGTATTGTGTCCAACTCGCGCAGGCGCGAAGCGATCTCACCAACGGGACGCTGGTGGAAGTAGGAGAGCGGCAGCCTGTAGAGATGCTCAAGAACCCTGAGCCCAAGGGAAAGATCGATGCGGTTTGATGCATCCGTGAAGAGAAAGGTGCGGATGGCATTCAGGGCTGCGTCAAAGATGGTGCAGATAATGAGAAGAGCACCGAGAACCTGGAGCGTACTGATGCTTTCCTGCACGATCACCTTGTCAATGATCACCTGGATGATCATCGGATTGGCCAGCGCGAAGACCTGGATCAGGAGGGAGGCGATGACCACCTCGATGAAGGTGCGTGTGTGCTTCCTGATGTAGGGGAGGAAGGAGTGGAATCCGAAGGTCTCCCCCTTTGGGGATCGGGAGCGTCGCGTGAGCAGGACCTGATAGCCCTGTTCCCCGGGTTCCGGAAGATCCTTCCAGTGCACCCACTTTTGTTGCTCTGATTGTTCCTTGGCTAGGGGATTGGCGATCAGAAGCCCGTGGGTAGAGACCCCCTGCACCACCACGGGGGCTTCTCCAAGAACCATCAGGAAGGGTGCATCTTGATCGCGTAGCGACTGCATCGGAAGGATGAGCGGTTGGGTGGCGATGCCGATCATGTCGGCAACAGAGCCAATCCTAGGGAATGAGAGCAACGCCTGCGCCGCTTTCCGCTCAATGTGGAACCTCAGTGCCGAACGGATCACATCCTGTCGGAATGGAAGATCTAGTTGTCCTGCAAGCATTCGCAGGCAGGCGAGAATTGACTCCTCCTTGGTGGAAGCCTTGTGAAACGGAGGGACCGCCGCGGCCAGAGAAAGATGTTGTTGGGTTTGCTTTGGTTGGATTTCAAGCACTGGCCTTGATGAAGGAGTTAGTTGAAGGAATTGGGCGGACGGTTGGACCGCCTTTTGAAGAAGTGAATTCAGTTGCTCCGTCGGCACACCGATCACCCTCCTATGTGATGAGGGAAGTGGGGTGAAGGTGCACGGCGTGTCCAAGGCATCGCCGCCTGAGACATTCAGAACGGTTGCCAATGGGAGTATGGAAACTGCAATATGTTTGGCTGCATCAATCGGATATTTTCTTTGTTTGAGGAGGGATTGAATGGCGATAAAAAGCTCCCCTAAAGAAGTCTGGGAGCTTAGCGAGGTGTGCCAATCCGGGTGATCCGCGAGCAGTTTTTCCATACTCCCGGGCGCGATTCTCAGTGCCTTGATGGCAGTGGAAGCCCTCACCCAGTCGCAAGGAACGCCTGCTGCGTGGGAGTTCCAACCGCAAGCGGCCCCCTCCTGCAGGAGGAGCAGGGGAATTGGCTGCTCTACCGTGCCGCCCAATAAGCGTACGGCACCCTTGAGAATCAGGAAAACCGGGGGTTTTTGCTCGCTAGGGCCGATCAACTCATCTCCCGATTGGAAAGAGACTTCCTCTAGGTGGCCGGCCAGGGAGACAAGAATATCCTGCCGGGAAAGACCCTTAAAGAGGGCGGTCTCAAAGAGGGAATCAGGCAGGGGGGCGGCTGCAGGCATGACATATCAATGTATCAACAATATATTCCACTTGTCATTCCAATTCAGGGTGGGATACGATTTGCTGGAGTTTCCTAGTATCACCACCTCTATTTCAGCATGGTCAACCTTGGGATTTCTTGGTGGGATAAAAAAATTGTTGCACCCCAAAACCACAGACTTGTCCGAAGCAACGGGCCTCATTCCGACCTATCTCTCCGGTCATGGAAATCGATCCTTGGCCAAGGGCGGTAGCATGACGGAGTAGGATCTTAAATCCTAATGGGGCCAACACCTTATCTCTCATGAAATCCCGC
>Ga0209189_1003205_pt1 | contig 11046 bp, 12 predicted proteins | sample C_130820_EF_Meta_FD_187308 | JGI IMG/M metagenome (GOLD analysis project Ga0209189, IMG submission 187308) | Freshwater microbial communities from Lake Croche, Canada to study carbon cycling - C_130820_EF_MetaG (SPAdes) (version 3) | ecosystem: Environmental > Aquatic > Freshwater > Lake...
CTTCGGGCACGACACGGCTGGCATAGGTTTCGGCCTCGTTGCGCAAGCGGTCCTGATCCTGACGCGCGGCCTGAACATCGCGGAAGGCCTCGATCACCTGTCCGGGAGGATCCACTTTTTGCAATTGTACCAAGCGCACTTCCACACCCGATTTATAGGTGTTGAGCACGTCCTGAATGAGCTGCTTCACTTCCGCCTCGATCGCCGCGCGATCGGTGGTCAAAACCAGGTGGATATTGCGCCGTCCAATGACTTCGCGCATCGCAGCCTCGGCCACCGCCCGCACAGAGGACTGCGGATTGCGGATATTGAAGGCATAATCAGCCGCCCGCGCCGGATTGATCTGCCACTGCACGGCAAAATCAACATAAACGATATTCTCGTCACCCGTCAGCATCAGGCTTGATGTATCGCCGCGTCCCGTGCGCGTATCATTGACGCCCACACCGACATCGGTGGTGTTGACCGCTGTCACCCGCGGCTTGACCACCGACCCAATCGGCGACGGCCAGTTATAATTCAGACCGGGCTGCACAGAGCCGACATAGCGGCCAAACACCAGATTGAGACCCACTTCATCGGGCTTGACCACATAAAGGCCTGTGGCCAGCCAGCCGACTACGGCCAAACAGGCGATCAAGCCAAGGCTACGCCCGCTGAAAGGGCCGCCCGGCAGCAGTGACCGCAACTGGTCCTGCCCCTGCCGCAACAAATCATCAAGCCCGTTGGGATTGTCGCCATTGCCACCGGGGCCCTGATTACCCCAAGGCGAGGGACCACGTGATCCCGAAGGACCCGATTTTTTTCCACCCCAAGGACTGCCACCATTGTTCTGGTTATTCCAGGACATTCTATCTTCCTTGCAATTTGGCCATCAAAAACATGTTGGCCGCACATCATTTCTTGCAGACTTATCCTTCAAGTGGGGTCTTTATTGGCTTTCGTCAAGTTTCACGGCTTCAATTTCTGTTTTTGCGTTGATAATCAACGAAAGTGAAGGGATATTCGTCGCGTCCGGAGGCCTGATGCGCCTCCCGCAGCGTTTCCGTGAAGGCCTGCTTGTCATAGTCGGGGAACCATGCATCGCCTTCGGGTTGCGCATGGACATGCGTCAAAAAGAGTTTGTCCGCACAAGGCAAAGCCAGCGCATAAATCTCCGCCCCGCCGATCACCGCGATATGGGGCGAGCCCATGCGGGCGGCAAAACCGGCGCAAAGCGCCAAGGCCGCGTCAAAATCATGCGCGACATGCACGCCGTCTGCGGAAAACTGAAGATCACGCGTCAAAACAATGCTTTCACGCCCCGGCAAAGGCCGTCCGATGGATTGAAAGGTTTTCCGCCCCATCAAGAGCGGGCACCCCATGGTCAGTGCTTTGAAACGCTTCAGGTCGCTCGATAATTGCCAGATCAATTGATTGTCGCGGCCAATCACCTTGTTATCGGCAACAGCCGCCAAAATGGCCAAAGGGGTTTTATCGGCCATGGGTTTGCTCATCCGCCAAACGCCACAAAGCCTGATCGGTGACCCGACAGATGGTCCAATCCTGCATCAATTGCGCGCCCTGCGCCTGATAAAAGGCAATGGAGGGCTCGTTCCAGTCAAGAACCGACCATTCGAGCCGTCCAAGCTCCTCGCGCACACAGCGGGCAGCCAGATGGGTCAGCAAGGCCTTGCCATAGCCCTGTCCGCGCGCCTCGGGACGCACAAACAAATCCTCGATATAAATGCCGTGACGTCCGCGAAAGGTCGAAAAATTATAATACCAGACCGCAAAGCCTGCGATGGCACCATTGACCTCGACCAGATCACAAAACAAGCGCGGATGATCACAAAACAAAGCCTTGGCCAGCATCGCCTCTGAGGCATCGACCTGATCGAGCAAATGCTCGTAATCGGCCAAAGCCCGCACCAGCTCAAAAATCACGGCGCTGTCGTTGGGTTTTGCAGGGCGTATCAGCGCTTTTGAGGTCATACAGCCACGGGCGCCTTGATCGCCGGATGCGGATCGTAATTCTCGATCACCACATCCTCATAGGTGAAATCAAACAAGGAAGTGACGGCTGGGTTCAGCTTAAGCTGCGGCAAGGGCCGGAACGGACGCGACAATTGCAAATGCGCCTGCTCAAGATGATTGGAATAGACATGCGCATCGCCGAAGGAATGGACAAAATCACCCACCTCAAAGCCGCAGACCTGCGCCACCATATGGGTCAGCAAGGCATAGCTGGCGATATTGAACGGCACGCCCAGAAAAATATCCGCCGAACGCTGATAAAGCTGGCAGGATAATTTGCCCTCCACCACATAAAACTGGAACAGGCAGTGACAGGGGGCCAAGGCCATTTTATCGAGATCGGCCGGATTCCATGCCGTGATCACTAAGCGGCGCGAGTCGGGATTGCGCTTGATCTCGTCCAGCAGCCAACGGATCTGGTCAACCGTGCCGCCATCGGGCTTGGCCCATGAGCGCCATTGCCGACCATAAACGGGGCCCAATTCGCCCTCGGCATCCGCCCATTCATCCCAAATCGACACGCCATTGGCTTTCAGATAGGCGATATTGGTGTCACCGGCCAAAAACCACAGCAATTCATGGATGATCGATTTCAAATGCAGCTTTTTGGTGGTGACCAAGGGAAAGCCCTGCTGCAAATCAAAGCGCATCTGATGCCCGAACACGGACAGCGTGCCGGTGCCGGTGCGGTCTGTCTTGCGCGTGCCGTGCTCAAGCACATGGCGCAGTAAGTCATGATAGGCCTGCATAGAAAGCGAATCTCCAAAAGATTGTGCACCTTACTTGCTTTGTCTGAGGCCGCTAACCCCAAAATACACGCTTTCCCCATGCTTAAAGCCGGTTTTAACGCCATCAAGGCCTTTTGTTTGCCGCAAACAAGCCCTATATTGGGTTCGTTCCCGCAAGGGATCTATGACAATAAACGGATATCGAAATAAACCATTCGGACCCGGGGGCGGTACCCGGCGCCTCCACCACAACCCGCAGCGTTGATCAAACGGGCGGGTTGCGGCGGGGGCGAAACAGGATCGACGAGGGCGTAAAGGGTACTCTTTTGTTCGGCATGGTTCCGCCGTTACCGGGCCTTTCTATAGTTGCCAATGACAACTATGCTCCGGTTGCTATCGCCGCTTAAGCGGTGCCGGTACCGAAACCAAAGTCCTTGCGCTTAGCCGCGTAAGGCGGGGCCCGGAGGCGCCTGGCAACAGAAGCCTCCACTTTCTTTTTAGATGCAGGAGGGCGCCTCCTGTTTTTTGAAAGAAAAAGACTGGGGCGCCTGGCAACAGAAGCCTCCACTTTCTTTTTTAACATAGGAGGGCGCCTCCTGTTTTTTGAAAGAAAAAGACTGGGGCGCCTGACAACAGAAGCCTGCAATTTTTGTTCGGAGAGTTGGACTGCGCATGAGTGACGAGACCACACCAGAAGACCTGATCCGTTATGACCTTTTGGTGCAACGGGCATTGCGCAGTGTCGTGCGGTCCGTGCTCACCGATACGATGGAAAACGGCCTGCCCGGCAATCATCACTTTTTCATCACCTTCCGCACCGACTATCCCGGCGTGATTATCGCCGACCATATCCGCGCCAAACATCCCGAAGAAATTACCATCGCCTTGCAGCATCAGTTCTGGGATATGAAAGTCACCGATGATATTTTCGAAGTCGGCCTGTCCTTTGGCGGTCTGCCCGAAAAGCTGATTGTGCCGTTTGATGCGCTGACCGGTTTCTGGGATCCTTCGGTTGATTTCGGATTGAAATTCGAAATGTCGCTCGAGGAGCTTGAAGGCGAGGATGACGAGGAGACGCAGGACGAGGCCTCCAGCGCGCAGGACAAAGACAAAGCCGCTTTGGAAGAGGGCCATACGGCATCGGTTGTGAGCCTCGACGCCTTCCGCAAAAAAACCTGAACGATCTGACCCACATGTGCGCCGACATCATCAATCTGCGTCACGTCAGAAAAACGCGCGCCCGCATGGAAAAAGAACAGCAGGCCGAACAAAACCGCCTGACATTCGGGCGCAGCAAATCCGAAAAACAAGCAACCCTGAGCCGCAACGCACAGGAACAGGCGCGGCTTGATGCGCATCAGCGCGAACACGCCCCGCCCGAGACAGGGCAAAAGGATCATTAAGGCATGAGCCCGATCCTCAAACGCTCGATCATGATTGCAGGACACGGCACCAGCGTGTCCCTCGAACCCGAATTCTGGGAAGGCCTGAAGGCCATGGCCCAAACCCGCCAGATGAGTCTGGCACAGCTCGTTGCAAGCCTTGATGCGGAACGCCAAGGCGGCAATTTGTCGTCCGCACTGCGTCTGGCTGTGTTGGCTTTTTACCGCGACCGTCCGGCGCCGCATTTATAAAGGCCCTTGGCTTTTTTAAATGCCACCTCCGCCGATCAGTTTTTCTTTTTCTGTTCGTCCAGCAAACGGTCGGTTTCGGTTTCAACGGCCCGCGTTGTGAGCAAGGCGTAAAGGCTTGTGACATTGAGCTCGCGCAAAAGCCCGCCCTCTGGTGCGCGGGTGAAAGAGAGCTGCAAATCAGGGGCCGGCCCCTTCCACTGACGCGGCGGTTTGGCGATAAGCCCCACCCGCGCCTCCGTTGCCAGACTGCGCAGATCAAACACACCACTGACCTGCAAAGAGGCTGCCTCTTGCGCAATCGCCAGCGAAGAGATCCGCATCACCCCGTCGGACATCGTGAGGGGGGCCTCCACCTTGTCGAAGGTAAAGGGGGCGTGTTGCAATTCGCGCCCGACGGTTGCACGCAATTGCGCGAGATCGGGCATGCCGCGCGATGTCTCGATCACCCGTAAAAGGGCTTGCGGGTCGAGGGCCGCAATCTGACCCTGCCGCCACACCAAGGTGCCCGCGCCATTGCTGTGGCTGATCAGATCGGCCACGCTGTCCCCCGATGAACCGATATCAAGCGCCAGACCGATCTGGCCGTTCACGCCGTTTTGCGCGCCCCATAGATCAGCCAAAGCGAGATCTTTGGCCCCAAGACGCAAGGTCGCGCCCACGCGGCCGCCATCACGGCGCAGATTGAGCTGTCCGGACAATTGGCCCGTGCCAAACAACCCCTCCTGCAACTGCAAGGACAGGGTGTCCCCTTCCCGTTTCAAAAGAAGTTTGGTGGTTGTCAAAGCCAGATCACGCCCCAGCGTGAACTGGTCCAACGTCAAGCCGATCGCAAGATCAACCGCTTTGACGGGCGCATCGGCAAACCGCGCGCTGGGCCAGAAGGAGCCGGTGTTCGAGGCACTGATCGGTCCCGTCACCAAAGAGGCCACATCCTCAAGCGCCAAACTGGCAAGCCCCAAGCGCCCCTCGATCCGGTTACGCTCGGGCATCAACAGCAAATCCCCGCTGACGGGCCGTTGTTTGACCTCGCCTGTCAGCGGCCCAAAACCAAAGGCCTGATCCTGCCAGCGCAAGGGGCCTTTGAGCGCAACGGGCCATGCCTCCTCAAGACCTTGGGCCGCAAAGCCCAAAGCCTGCGCCAAAGGCAAAATATTGGCGCCCTTGACCTGCATGTCTCCGGTCAGGCCGCTTGAACCGCGAAGGAGCATCAGATCAACGCCCAATCCGGCGGCCTCAAACCGCAAAGCGCTGCGCCCGCGCTCGGCATCCATCGTCACAAGCAATTGCCCCGCCTCGGAGACAGCTGGCACAGGCACCGCAAAACCCAATTGCCGCAGCAGCACCGCAAAGGAGGGATGCGACAGGCGCAGCTGACCGGTCAGTGCGGCAAAGCCGTCTTGAAGCCCGCCTTTCGCAGGCAAGGTGCCCTCAAACAAAAGCTGAGTGCCCGCAGCCTGCCCTGTCAGCGAAAGATCTTTCACGCCACCGCGACCGGCTTTTTGCTCAAGCACCAGATCAAGCGACAAGGGCGCCCATTCGACAGAGCGGCGGACCACAGCATTCGCCCATTCGGGGGGCAGCAAACGACTGACAAGCCCCGACAACAAGCGCAGACGTTTGGCCTCGATATGCAGACCAAGCCTGCCACCGGCCTCGCTGATCTGCCCGCCGCCGCGCATGACGGTGTCATGGCCGTCATCATAATCGAGCCGGTCAATGCGCAAGCCCTTGGCATCGCCCGACAGGCTGGCGGTCAGCCGTCCGCTGGTTGTTTCGCCCCCCAAGGTGATGGAGCGCGCCTCGACCGCAATCTGGGTATCGAGCATGCCAAGACCCGCCATCAAGGGCGAGAGATCGGGCAGATCATCAACGAGCAACCGCTCAGACCCGATCTGGGCCTCAAGCCGTGCGCGCTGGTTACGCTCGGCGGCGCTGAGCCTCACAAAACCCGACAAGACCGATTGATCCAATTGCAAGGATTTGATGCGCGCCGCCTGCATATCGGGCGACAAGGTCACCTCGCCCTCAAACTGCACACGCCGCAAGGCCCCCAAGGGCTGCGCCCCTTGCTGGGCATTGCCTTGCAGCCATTGGGTGAAGCGCGGGGCATCCTCGATGCTCACCTGCACAGGGCCCGAAAAGCGCGGATCATCCATCCGCCCCAAAGTCCCCGATGCCGTCACCTGTCCGCGCCCCGGCAGCCCGACACTGAAGCGATGCAACCGCCCGCCCTGCGGACCGATTACCCCCGACACGACAAGATCACGCAAGGATTCCCCGCCCAATGTCAGGCTTTGGGTTTTCAAAGTGAGACTTGTCTCGATGCGCGATAAAGACAGCCGCCCCTGCATCACCGACCGCGCCAAGCGGGTCCAAGCCTGCATGATCTCCGGCGATTGCGCGCCGCCTTGTTTGCCGGTGACAGGGAAATCAAGATCAAGCGCCCGCGCGCTCAGATCAAGCGCCAGCCGCGGCTCGCCGACGAGTGACAACAGACCCGTGCCCGACAATTTCAACCCGGTGTCAGGCCCGCCATCGATCTCGAGATTGTCGAAGGTGAAACGCCGTCCTGCACCTTGCACATGTGTGGTGAGGGTCAGGGTGCGGTTTTCAAGACCTTTTTCACCTTGCAGGGGATAGCGGTCCACCAAAGTGAATTGTCCGGCCAATTTGTGGTCATCGGGTTGGACACGCCCGTCAAAATAAAGGCTGCGCCCGCCCTCCTCAACCACACTGGTCACCAAACGCAGGCTGCCATCCTCTTCGGGGGCGGAAGTGGACAGCCTGACATCGACCGGACGGCCATCGAGTGCACCGCGGCCGCTGATCCGCCACGGCCCCTGCAAGGCGCCCGCCTGCAATTCGAGATCAAGGCCGGTGAGGATCAGGCCGCCGCCACTGGTCTCGTCTTCGATCAGAACGGTCGAGCGTTTCAGGGCAAAGCGTTCGACGGCAACGGCATGAGACCCTGAATCGGGCGCAAGCCCGCCCAGCAAAGCAAGGCCCCCCGCTTTGTCATAGCGCAGATCAAGCCGTCCCGCCTCGAGACTGGCATCGATGATCTGGATTTCGCCTTTCAGCAAAGGCCCCGTGGCAATTTCAAGCGTCAGGGTTTCCGCGGAAAAAACCGGACGATTGCCATCCTCGCCCCAGCGGATATCGGCAAGGCTCAAAACAGGCGTGGGCAACAAGCGCAGATCAATCGCGCCTTGCACCCGCACGGTCTGTCCCATCAAAGCGGTGAGCTTGCTTTCGACAAAAGCGCGCTGGCCATTCCAATTGACCATCATCGGGCCAAACAAAGCCACAAGAATGACAAGGATGGCCGCACTGGCCAGTGCCGTCAGTAAATCACGCATGCCGACACCCCTCCTTTCTCATCCTGCCTCACGTTGTTTGCGAAGCGCCCTCAGGTCTCTGGCAAAATCTTGTACGGGTTCATAATCCCCTTGGGATCGATCTGCCGTTTGATGCCCCGCATGATATCAAGCGCTGCATCGGAATGTTCAAGGGACATATAGCCGATTTTTTGTTGGCCGACGCCATGCTCGCCGGTGCAGGTGCCCTCCATCGCCAAAGCGCGTTTGACCAAGCGTTGCAAGAAGGGTTTGACCTTGGCCATCTCGTCCGCATCATCGGGGAAGAACAACAGGCCCAGATGGAAATTGCCGTCCCCGACATGGCCGACAATGGGGGCGGGAATCCCCGTCTCCTCAATATCTTTTTGCGTGGCCTCGACACATTCCGCCAGCCGCGAAATCGGCACGCAGACATCGGTGGACACCGATTGTGCCCCAGGCCGCAGCGTGAAAGAGGCCCAATAGGCATCATGGCGCGCCTGCCATAATTTGGTGCGCTCTTCGGGCTTTACCGTCCATTCAAAAGGCCCGCCGCCAAACTCCTCGACAATATCGCCGAAGCGTTCGGCCTGTTCTTTCACGCCCGCTTCCGAACCGTGAAACTCCAAAAACAGCAAAGGCATTTCCGGCAGGCCCAGCTTGGAATAGAGGTTGAAACATTTGACCTGCACCTGATCGGCCAGCTCGATGCGGGCAACGGGAATGCCACTCTGGATGGTCATGATGACGGCATCGCACGCCGCTTTGACGCTCGGGAACGAGCAAATGCCGCCCGATATCGCCTCGGGAATGCCGTAAAGCTTCAAGGTGATTTCGGTGATAATGCCCAATGTCCCTTCCGACCCGATAAACAAGCGCGTGAGATCATAGCCTGCGGAGGATTTGCGGGCACGAGTGCCGGTTTTGACAATGCGGCCATCCGGCATCACCACGGTCAGGGCCAGCACATTGTCCTTCATGGTGCCGTAGCGCACCGCATTGGTGCCCGAAGCGCGGGTTGAAACCATGCCGCCGATGGAGGCATCCGCCCCCGGATCAATCGGGAAAAACAGGCCCTGATCACGCAAGGTCTCGTTCAGCAATTTGCGGGTGACGCCCGGCCCCACCACGCAATCGAGATCCTCGGTATGGATGGCAAGAATCTGGTTCATGCGGCTCATATCCACGCATACGCCGCCAACCGGCGCATTCACATGCCCTTCCAGCGAGGTGCCGGTGCCAAAGGGGATCACCGGCATCACATGCTTGGCGCAAAGAGTGACAATTTCTGCGACCTCCTCGGTGGTTTCCGGCCAGACCACAAGATCGGGGGACTGAGTTTCCAGATAGCTGCGGGTATGGCCGTGTTGCGCGCGGATCGCCTCGCCTGTGGCTGCCCTGTTGCCAAATCGCTCAAGAAGTGCGGCAATAACACTCTTGACGGTTTCACTGGAAGGGCGGGCACAAAAGAGCGGGGGCGTCGACATCAGAAGAAAACCTTTTCATAATCGCGTTTATTTTTGTGTTTAAGTGCTTGTTCGGAAAACAGATTGCCCGCTTCACGCGACCGGAGCAAGGGTAATTCGGCACAAGACAGGGTTTGACACAGAAACGCTGGAGCAAGGCCTGTTCTGAGATTGCGTTGACTGGCAGAGGAATGGTTTTGGTTTGACAAAAAAACCCGCTTTACCCCGATTGTTTTTTGCACCCTTTGTGTCGTCCATCCGGCGGGTCGAGAGCGCCTGGATCGACTATAACGGCCATATGAATATGGCGTGGTACCATCATTTGATGGATCTGGCCTTTGACGAGGTGCTGACAGCGCTTGATCTGGGCCCCGAAACCATGGACGAGCGCAAAACTACGATTTTTCTCGCCGAAACCCATATGATCTACAAACAGGAGCTTTTGGCGAGCATGCCGACCCGCGCCACCATCCAGCTCATCAATTATGACAGCAAGCGGATTCATTTCTGGTCGGAACTGCATCATGCCAGCGAAGGCTGGCTGGCGGCCCGCTCGGAAAATATGGCGCTGCATGTCAGCCTCGACACGCGCAAAGTGGTGCCCTTCCCGCCCGAGATCATCACCAATTTGCAAATCATGATGGCCGCCCATTCGGCCCTGCCCCGCCCCGACGGGCTGGGGCGGGTGATCACCATCCCCGCCGAACGCCATTCCGGCAGACCGGGGATTCATTGATGAGCGTGGGTCTTGGGAGCCGTTTTAATAAATTGCCGTGCGTAAGTCGCAACAGACCCTGCGAATGCCCCATAGGCAAATTGCATGATTTGAGCCAATTTTTCCAGTTGGCTATTGTCAAGCCAACACCAATTTTTGGGACAAACCAAATGCCAGTCCCAAACTATAACAGCAATGCAGGCTAAACCAAACAGTAGCCAGAACCCGCAAACGAATGCTGCAGCAAAACTATCCCTGACTTTCTCTTGTCGCCTATGGTTTTTTTCACGCGCTTGCTGCTCGTAAGTGTCAAGATCCAATGCGGTTTTTTCCGCAACTGCATTACCATCCTGGCTTTCTGGATTTGGTAGATTTTCTTTGTGTAGTCTTCGTCTGGGATATTTTTTACTCGGTACTAATGGATTTTCGCCCTCATCGGACATCATGTCATTCCATTAAGTTTGAGCCTCTGGTTGGGACGCTTTTACTGAGTAATAAAGTTTGATGATCTCGTTAGAAATAACCAAATCAGGCTGATTGGGCTTATAAGTGAGAGCCCATGGGGAACCAGCTTGATGGGTCAAGGTCGACAGCTGAATGCCATTATACTGGCTGTAATTTTCAAAAACTTGATTGATGAGATCCGTTTCAAGTTCATCGAGATCCTTTTCATCCGTCGTTGCCAAGACGCCGGTGACCGGATTACCTCTAAAATGACGAATGCTGCGATAAAGATCAGGGATGACTGGCCCATATTTCCATGCTTGCACATCATCGGAAATCAACGGCTCGCCATAAAGTCCCAGCATCCAGCCATGTGCAATGAAAACCAGCTTCAAAAGCTGCATGGGCGTCAAAGACTGCCCACTCTCTTTAGCCAGTCGCAAAAACTCATTGGCAATTTTGTTTGAGTCATGCATTGCGGCATCTCCCATCAGCGACGCGACCAAAAAGGATCGAGGTCATCGATTCTGAGGTCGCGCATTGATTTCTAATCTGATGGAATCACACATCTTCCTAAAAAACAAGACTCAAAGTTGCCTTTTGAGTATTTTCAAAGACTTTGGCGCGCCAAATTCATCGACAAAAGCCTCATTCTGCCGCATCGTCGCGCTTCATGATTCGCGGAATGTTCTCCTGTGTCCGAGT
>Ga0209189_1003212_pt1 | contig 11035 bp, 5 predicted proteins | sample C_130820_EF_Meta_FD_187308 | JGI IMG/M metagenome (GOLD analysis project Ga0209189, IMG submission 187308) | Freshwater microbial communities from Lake Croche, Canada to study carbon cycling - C_130820_EF_MetaG (SPAdes) (version 3) | ecosystem: Environmental > Aquatic > Freshwater > Lake | place...
TGTCCCATCGAAAAACCGAGAGTCTATTTATTACCTTTGTGCTAGCTTAATCATTCATGCGTTTCATCCGGAGCATCCTCCTCCGTATGAGTGATCGTTGGGCTTTATGCACCAAGGGTCGCTTTGTGTTTTTATTTTCGGTGATGCTTTTCGTTGCGGGGCCCCACGCGTCTTGGGCCAGGTTGGGGGTCGACTATCAGATGCAGTTGGGAAATCCAACCATCGCAACGGTGGATACAAATAATCACACCCATTATCTGATTCAGAGGTCGCAATATGCCATGGATTACAATGACACCACCCATCAGGCCAATTGGGTGAGTTGGAGTTATACGTCGACGGATACGGGCAGCACGGCTCGGCAGGATTCCTACCGGGCGGACACCAACCTGCCCACCGGGTTTACAAGAATCGGAAGCGCCACGTTTGGGACGGGATACGATCGTGGGCACATGTGCCCTTCGGCGGATCGGACGACCTCGGTCGCCGACAACGACGCAACCTTCCTGATGAGCAATATGATTCCCCAGGCTTCGAAAAACAATCAGGGGCTATGGGCCACCTTTGAGGGTTATTGTCGTGGGTTGGCTTCCGGAGGGAGTGAGGTTCTGATTACCTGCGGTCCGGGGGATTTTGGAGCGACATCGATTTCCAACGGGATGAAGTTACCCGGATCAGTTTGGAAGGTGATCGTAGTGGCACCTTCCGGGACTGCGTTGGCATCGAGCAAGGTCACCTCAGCCTGCCGAGTGATCGCCATCCATACGCCCAACACCGCATCCGTGAGTTCTAACTGGACGGACTATATCACCACGGTGGAAGAAATTGAGGCTACCACCGGCTATACCTTCTTCTCCTCCCTGCCCACATCTGTGGCCCGGTATTTGAGGAAAGTGAAAGATACCGGATCCGGCCCTAATACTCCGACGGTGATCAGCTCGGTCAGTCCGATCTCGGGAACCGCGGGAACCACGGTGACCCTTACCGGCTACAACTTCGGAACTTCCCCCGTTGTGAAATTCAACGGAGTTACCGCCACGGCGAGTGTGCAAAATGGGGGAACCCAGATCACGGCCACGGTTCCAGTTTCCGCGACGACAGGAACGATCTCCGTCACCAGCACCAGCAATGGAACCGACACAAGTGCCGAAACCTTCACCGTTAGTACTTCGACCAGCCCGAGCCTGACTCTTTCCAAAACCAGTCTGAGTGGATTTTCCACCACTGCAGGCACGGCCAGCGCGAGTCAAAGCTACACGGTGAACGGAACGGGCTTAACGGCGAACGTGGTGGTGACGGCCCCCGCGGGATATGAGGTGAGTTTGGACAATTCGGCATTTGGGGTAAGCCAGACCTTGGTCCCCGCGAGCGGGAGTTTGTCGGCGGTGGTCTATGTTCGGTTGAGTGCCTCGGCCCAAGTGGGATCGAGCACGTTGACCATCACCGATGCAGGAGGAGGAGTGACCAGTCAGAGCGTGACAGTGAGCGGGACGGTAACCGCTGCCCTTTCGGCGTTTGAGGGTTGGAGTGCTGGGTATAAGCTGAGCGGAGCCAATGCCCTGGGCTCGGCCGATCCGGACGGGGACGGGCTGAACAATGCGGGGGAGTTTGCCTTTGGGACGAGTCCCGTTGATGGGTCCAGTCGGGCGGTGACGCAAACCAGTGTTACGGGTGGAGTCAAGATCACCTATCTGCAACGTAGCGGCGTGACTTATACGGTGAAGTCGTCGACCGATTTGGCGGTTGGGTTTACCGGAACGGTGACGCCGGCGAAGAGTAGTCCGCAGCCAACCGGTTTGCCGTCGGGCTATGAGCAGTACGAGGCGACGTTGACGGCACCGGACAGGGGATTTTTGAAGGTTGAAGCGTTCGTGCAGTAGGGGGGTTAGGTTTAAGTTTAGGTTTAGGTTGAGGGAGTGGGGATTTGACAAAAAGGAGTGTAAAACTTAGTATTACGGCATGATCAAGACGATTACGAAAATTGGCAATTCGCAGGGAATTATTTTTGATTCGGCGTTGATGGATTTGGCGCATCTGAAGGTGGGGGACAAGTTGCATATCACGCTGCATCAGGGTGGCTCGGTGGTGCTCACCCCTGAAAAGCCGGTGATCACGCCCGAGATGGCCCGGGAGGCGATGAAGAAAATCATGAAAGACTACGGCGAGGTCTTTCGCCGGTTGGCTTGAAAAAAGATCTCATTCATCCGACTGTTGCCACGGTCAAGTCGCTCCACGAGCAGGTTTTACGGGTTCACGGCGGCTCGGTCGGAATCCGGGAGGAAAATCTGCTGGAGTCGGCGGTGGCGGCTCCCCAGGCGACGATGATGGGAAGGCCGATGATCGAGGATCCGATCGAGGTGGCGGCCTCCTACCTGTTTTATTTGTGCCGGAATCATCCCTTTGTCGATGGGAACAAGCGGGCCGCACTGGCGACCTGTCTGGTTTTTCTGTCGCAAAACGGGCTCCTGCCGGACGAGGTCATCAATCATGACGCGTTGGAGGCGTTTGTCCTCGACGTGGCCGCGGGCCGGATTGACCGAGGGGAGACGACGAAGCGATTAAAAAAGCTGTTGAAAAGAAGGTGAAGAATCGGGTGGAGGTGGAGATAGGTCGGCCCTCACTTGCGGGGCAGAAGGACATGCCAAGATAGGCTACGAAGGTGAAAGGCGGGAGGGGACAGGCAGAAAGTGGCACTTGGACAGTCTGGAAAATATAAAAGCCTATAAATCATGGACTTGCGGCGCATGGAATATGTGAATTGTCACACAAAAGTAACAATAAACTTTTGGAATATTTCACGTTGATGAACCAATATATTGAGTGCTTTTAGACAAGACACATGCGGTAATTCACGGCCTGAAGTCAGGAGTTACAAAATCCCGCTTCAAATTCCAGGCCCTTGCGATTTGTGCAGCCTTGATGACTTTTGCGACGACCGGTTGGGGGCAGATCTCGATCCCAAATACCACCAGTGCAGTGACTCAAAACTTTGACAGCATGAGCACCAGCGCTACTGCAAGTTTGCCTTCCGGCTGGAAAGCTAGTGCAGCTGGGGCTGGAGCAACCGCAGGCTGGAGCACGGCTGCAAATGTAACCATGACGACTGCGCAGGCTAGTAGTGGTTCGCCGACCGCAGGAGCCATTTACAACTGGGGTTCGTCAGCCTCCGAGCGCTCTCTGGGATTTATGACGTCTGGAAGCTATGCAAGCCCGAACTCTGTGATGGCTTATTATCAAAATGGCACCGGTGCCACGATTACCGCCCTTGCCATTGCGTTTGATGTCGAGCGCTACCGAATTAATACGGCCGCTGCAAACGTCACTTTTTTCACATCTACTGATGGGTCAACTTGGACGGCTAGAACAGCCGGTGACTCAGGATCATTTACCACGGGAACTAGCGCTTACAATTTTACTACTGGAACCGTTGTCAACAAATCCTTCTCGATTAGTGGATTATCAATCGCAAACGGTGGCGCCATTTATTTGAGATGGGTTTTCGATACCACAGGTGCAAATGGTCAAGGGCTTGGCCTTGATAACGTAAGTGTGACCGCAACCACGGCGGGCTCCCTTACTCCGCCCACACTCACAGCTTCTGGTAGTGCGACAGTTGATGCCGCTTTCGACGTGACTTTCACTGATGATGCCACCTGGCGCACCGCGATCACCAGCATCACCGTGGGTGGCTCAACTTTGGCTTCGAGTGCCTACTCAGTCTCTGCGGGCAAAATCACCTTTACTCCCTCTGCATCGACGCTTTTACAATCTTCGGGAAGCAAAAGCATCGTGGTCAGCGCGACCAATTATACCACTGCCACGGTCAGTCAAACCATTGGTGTGGGTGCGGCGAACAAGCTCGGTGTAACGACTCAGCCCACTGCACCCGCAAGCAACGGTGCAGTGCTGGCCACGCAACCTATCGTCGGAGTCCAAGATCAATACGGCAACACGGTCACGACAAGTTCTGCTTCCATCACCGCCGCTGTCGGCGCGGGAACGTGGACGATCGGAGGAACAACTTCAGTTGGCGCCTCCTCCGGCGTAGCGACATTCTCCGGACTGACAGCGACCAGTTCTGCAGCGGTCACCGGAGCGACGATCACATTTACCTCGGGGTCCCTGACCTCTGCTACTTCCTCGACTTTCAACATCATTGCGCCACTACCGCCAACTTTGACAGCCGCTGGGAGTGCGACGGTAGATGGGGCATTTGATGTGACTTTTAGCGACAACTCTGCCTGGCGGGGCGCCATCACAAGCATTACGGTCGGTGGAACCACACTCTCCTCCAGTGCCTATTCCAAGACGGTCAGCGGCAAGATTACTTTCACTCCATCTGCTGATGCTCTTTTGCAGTCCTCAGGGACCAAAGCCATCGTGGTCGTCGCCACAGGCTACAGCAACGCTACAGTTTCGCAGACTATCAACCCTGGCGTGGCGACCAAACTCGCTGTCACGACTCAGCCCGTTGCACCAATCAGCAATGGTGCAGTGCTGGCGACTCAGCCCATCGTCAAAGTTCAAGATCAATACGGCAACACGGTCACGACGAGTACTGCTTCCATCACCGCCGCCGTAGGCGCGGGAACGTGGACGATCGGAGGAACAACTTCAGTTGGCGCCTCCTCTGGCGTAACAACATTCTCCGGACTAACAGCTACCAGTCCTGTAGCAGTCACCGGAGCGACGATCACGTTTACCTCGGGGTCCCTGACCTCTGCTACTTCGTCGACTTTTAACATTCCGATGGGGCCGCCGCCAACTTTGATAGCCGCAGGGAGTGCCACGGTAGATGGGGCATTTGATGTGACTTTCAGCGACAACTCTGACTGGCGGAGTGCAGTCACTAGCATCACGGTCGGAGGGACGACTTTGGCTTCGAGCGCATATTCGGTATCCCTAGGTAAAATCACCTTCACTCCCTCTGCTTCTACTCTTTTACAGTCGTCAGGGAGTAAAACTATCGCGGTCATCGCCACGGGCTTCAGCAACACATCTGTCTCGCAGACTATCAACCCTGGCGTGGCGACCAAACTTGCTATCACGACTCAGCCCGTTGCCCCGGCAATCAATGGTGCAGTGCTGGCCGCGCAACCTGTCGTCACAGTCCAAGATCAATACGGCAACACGGTCACGACGAGTACTGCTTCCATCACCGCCGCTGTCGGCACGGGAACGTGGACGATCGGGGGAACTACTTCGGTGAGCGCTGCTTCCGGCGTGGCGACTTTCTCGGGGCTGACAGCTACCAGTGCGGCTGCGGTCTCGGGAGCGACGATCACGTTTACCTCGGGTGCCTTAACAATCAGCTCAACTAATTTCAATATCCCTGAGCCAGAATTGGGACGTTATAGCGCAGGGGGCACAACAGCTTCACCCGCCGCTGCAAACATGACTTTTGGGGTGCTGGCGCGAGGGTCAGGTGTGGGTAGCCAGACTACTAGTGGCTATTATGTAAGCAGTAACTTTGATGGGACATCGAGGACGGCTGCTCGGACAGCTAATGAGTTTCACGGATTTTCAGTCAGTGCCAACTCTGGGTTTACGGCGACCTACAAATCTTTCACTTTCACTGCTTACCGGACCGCAGCAGGACCGACGGTTGTTGGCGTTGGTTACTCCCTTGACGGAGGCACCACATGGACCGACTCGCCGGATTATAACGTGGACGTTGCAGACTCCACCTTCACATGGGACTTTGCTGATTTTACGACCGCTTCATCGGTTATATTTCGTGCGTACGGCTGGAGCGCATCTAGTACGGGCAATCTCCGAACCAAAGATTTTATTCTTGCTGGAACCGTGCAGAATGCCCCAGCTATCACGATCGATGGCACGACCTCGGCCACGGCGACTGCGTTCACCACGACTTACGGCTCGGCAGCAACCGTGCAGACTTTCAGCATCGCTGGAAGTAATCTAACGGGAAATATAACAGCCACAGCACCCACTGGATTTGAAGTGTCCAACGATGGGACGACTTATGGATCGACGGCCACCTTTACACAAACGAGCGGTTCGGTAAGTAGTACATTAAGTTTACGCCTCTCGGCAACGGCGGGCGTCAATGGGATCTACAACTCGCAAACCATCTCGCTTGTAAGCGCCAACGCGACCTCCCGGAACATCACCACGTCTTCCACCGGTAACAGTGTTAGTAAGGCGACTCCGACCATCTCCGTTGCTCCGACAGCATCGGCGATCACTTACGGGCAGACCTTGGCCTCCAGCACCCTGACAGGTGGAACCGCAAGTACGTCCGGAACGTATGCCTTCACTACGCCATCAACGGCACCCACTGCTGGCACTCTGAGCCAGAACGTGACATTCACGCCAACGGACACGGCCAACTACAACACGGCAAGCACCACGGCCAGTGTGACAGTGAATACCAAGGCGATCACGGTGACGGCGGATGCCAAAAGCAAGGCGTATGGTGCAGCGGATCCCGACCTGACCTACACGATTACCAGCGGGGCGTTGGTGCCTAGTGATGTGCTAACGGGAGGCTTGAGCCGGGCAGCTGGTCCAAACGTCGGCACCTATGCGATCAGCAGCACGCTGGCCAATGCCAACTATAATGTGACCTTTGTTCCGGCCAACCTGACGATCACGGCCGCGACGCTAGATCCCACAACGATCACGGTGTCTGCACCTAATCTTACATACGACGGCAATGCCAAAGCCCATACGGCAACTCGGAATGGTGTGAGTGGCTTTACCTACAGCTATGCCGGGGTGAGTCCGACGGTGTATCCAGTGAGCAGCACACCGCCGACCAATGCTGGAACTTACAGAGTGACGGTGACGCCGAGCGACTCAAATTATAGCGGCAGCAAGAGTGTCGACTTTACGATCGCGAGGGCGACTCCGACTATCACTGCCCCCCCCATGGCCAGTGGAATCATCTTTTTGCAAACATTGGCTGACAGTAATCTCACCGGTGGAAGTGCCAGCACTCCAGGATCCTTTACCTTCACCACGCCATCAACATATCCGAATGTAGGAACGGCTAACCAAGACGTAACGTTCACACCGAACGATACGGCCAACTACAACACTGCAACGACAATTGCCAGTGTGACGGTGGGTAAGCTGGATCAGAGCATCACCGGGGTGGCCGGTACGGCTAGTAAAACTTATGGCGATGCGGATTATACCTTAGCTGTGATGACCCGGGGTGCATCGAGCAGCGCGTTGAGCTACAGCTCGTCGAATACGAGTGTGGCAACAATTAACCCGACAACGGGCTTGGTTCACATTGTGGGTGCTGGGACGACGACTCTTACGGTGAATCAAGCGGCGGATGCTAATTACAACGCTGCACCGGCAGTCACCCAGACTTTGACGGTGATTAAGGCTAATCAAACGATCGGGTTGGCCTCGGCCGATAGCATATTCTTCGGAACTGCGGACTACACCTTGTCTGTGACCAAGGGCGCATCAAGCAGTGCGTTAAGCTTCTCTTCCTCCGAACCTGGCGTTGCGACGATTGATGCGAGCGGCTTGGTCCACGTTGTGGGGGCTGGAACGACGACCTTCACGTTGAATCAAGCGGCGGATGCCAATTACAACGCTGCTGTGGTAGTCACTCAGACTTTGACGGTACGTAAGATTGATCAGACGATCACCGGGTTGGCTGCAACGGATAGCAAGATCTACGGTGGAATATACATGGACTTCGACTTGACTGTGACGAAGGGTGCATCGACCAGTGCGTTGAGCTACAGCTCGTCGAATACTGGTGTGGCGACAATTGATGCGACAACGGGCTCGGTCCACATTGTGGGAGCTGGAACAACGACTCTCACGGTCAATCAAGCGGCAGATGCCAATTACAACGCTGCACCGGCAGTCACCCAGATTTTGACTGTGATTAAGGCTAATCAAACGATCGGGTTGGCCGCGACGGATAGCAAGACCTACGGTGGAATATACATGGACTTCGACTTGACGGTGACCAAGGGTGCATCGACCAGCGCATTGAGCTACAGCTCGTCGAATACGAGTGTGGCAACAATTAACCCGACAACGGGCTCGGTCCACATTGTGGGTGCCGGGACGACGACTCTTACGGTCAATCAAGCGGCGGATGCCAATTACAACGCAGCACCGGCAGTCACCCAGACTTTGACGGTGGGCAAGGCTGCGATCACCTTGGCAGCGGATGCCAAGAGCAAGACGTATGGTACGCCGGATCCTGTGTTGACCTACCAGATCACCAGCGGGGCGTTGGTCGGGATCGATGTGCTGGCAGGAAGTTTGAGCCGCACGGAGGGTGAAAGCGTTGGCACCTATGCGATTAGCAGCACGCTGACTAATCCAAACTACGATGTGACCTTTGTTCCGGCGAATTTAACGATTGGTAAGGCGGATGCGACGCTGGCCTGGCCGACAGCGGCTACGATCACCTATGGGGATGCTTTGAGTGCGGCGACGCTGAGCGGTGGAGCAGGAGAGGGGACCTTTGCTTTCACCAGCCCGTTGACGGTGCCGAGTGCTGGTGTTGCACAAAACTTTGAAGTCACCTTTACGCCTAGTTCGGCCAACTACAAAGTGGCTACGCAATTGGTGAGCGTCACGGTGAACAAGGCGGCGCCTTTGATCACAGCTGTGCCAACGGCTTCAGCTATCTCCTTTGGCCAGACTTTGGCCTCCTCAGTGTTGAGTGGTGGAACGGCCAGTGTGGACGGCAGCTTTGCCTTCACCACGACTTCGATTGCTCCCAGTGCCGGGACGGCCGGCCAGGGTGTGACGTTTACTCCGAACGATACGGCAAATTATAACACGGCCAGCACCACGGCCACCGTGACGGTGAATCCTGCGAACTTGAGTTCCGGCGACATCACGTTGGTGCCTGCAGGAGATGGAAGTTACACGGCCACGGCGACAGGGGTGAGTAGCTTTACCTACAGCTATGCTGGTCGGAATCAGACGAGTTATGGTCCGTCGGCCATAGCTCCCACGGCGGCGGGCTTCTACACCGTAACGGCCAGTGCGAATGGAAATTACAGCGGCTCGGCGAATCTAAACTTCAGCGTGACCGGGCCGGTGGCGGTGGGGGATTCCTTAACCAAGCCCGCCGACAATGAGCCATATATGATTCCGGTGAGCCAGCTCTTGGCTAACGATTATAGGATCACCAACTCCAGCGGAGCGACAGTCACGACTGGATTGACTGTAACGGCGGTGACGAGTGGGTCGGGGAATACGGCGACTCTGGTTGGTAAGTTCGTTCAGTTCAGTCCCTCCAACGGATCCACTGATACCTTTACCTACGCCGTGACGGATGGAACCAATACGGCAACTGCCACCGTGACGATTACGACCGAAACCCAAGCGCCTACGTTCACCCTGCAGTTTGTGAAGAAGGGAACGGCGACCTTCGGGGGCAGTAACACCACCATTACGCACGACTTTATCGGAGTACCGGGTCAGACCTATTTGGTTGAATACACAACCGACTTGGCGGGAGCTTGGACCAGTGCTGGCAATCAGAACACGGGAGCGACCGGATCGTTCTCGGTGACCTTCACGAAGTCGGGGAATGTGGCTGCAGATTGGAATGCCCACATGTTCTTCCGTGCGAGTTTGGTGAGGTAAGTTGATGAAGATGACAAACATCCAGATCAGGTTAGCGGTGCTGGCTGGCGTTGCCTTCCTGGGGATCGGCTCTGCGAATGCGCAGGAGGTGACTTGGTTGCGTAATGTGGAGGTGAATCAGACTGTTTCTGATCGGGGTCAGTCTGTGAGCTTGCTGGATATGGCCAATTCCGGGTTGGAGAGTATTTCGAATGTGAAAGTAGACTTGTCGCTCTCGAGTCTGACGCAGGATAATCCGATGTGGTTGGGGCAGATCTATGCTTCGTTGACGTACGGGGTGGCGAGTGAGGAGGAGAGGACGGCGGTGTTACTCAATCGGCCGGGTGTTTCCAATTCGGATGCTTTTGGAAGCAGTCTCTCCAGCCTGAACGTGACTTTTGATGATTCGGCTGCGACGAACATTTTCAATGTGGCGAGCGCGACGGGAACGTATCAGGCGGATGGTCGGTTGGGTGTGAATCCTAACGGAAGCCGGGTGGCGTATAGTAACACCGACGTCACCGCAGGATTGTCGGCATTGAACGGGAGTTTGTTGCAGAGCCAAAAGTTGAGTCTCTTGGTGGCAGATACGCGGCAGGGAGCGGTAGCGAAACTGGACAGTTGGGGAGTGAAGATCAAGGGAACGGCGGCCACCACTGGAACAATCAACACGGGGGCGGGTGGATCGGTGGCGGCTACAGGAACAGGGGCGCAGGATGTGGGAGCCACGGTTCAATCTTCCAGCACGGGGACTGGAGCGGTGGGTCTGCTGGCGGGGGCAAATCAGACGTTGAATTTGAACGGCGGATTAAGTGGGAGCGGGGATTTCAACAAGACAGGGGTGGGGACGGTCAAGGTGGGGGATTCGACCGGGTTCACGGGGACACTGAATGTGAACGAGGGGAAAGTGCTGGTGGCGGGGACTCTGGGAACGAGTTCGACGACTGCCGTGCGCAGAGGCGGTTTGTTGGGTGGATCGGGCACCTTGGGGTCGATGATTTGGGATGCGGGAGCTACGTATGAGTGGCAGTTACGCAGTGCGACGGATTGGGATCTGTTGAGGGTGGCCGGGGCGTTGGATCTGAGTCTGTTGAATTCGGGGGACAAGTTTAACCTGAGCCTTCTTTCGAACGGATCGTTTGACCTGAGTGGTGGAAATGAATGGACCTTCCTGCAGGCGGCGAGTTTTTCCGGTTTGGGGGGTCTGACCCTGACGCAGGACCAGGACATCACCAACCTCTTCAACATCACGGCCAGTGGATTTAATGGCGGAACGGACGCATCGGGAATCAAAGTGGTGGTGGGCTCGACGGCCAATGGGTTTAGTTTGAATATCCAGGCCTCGGCCGTGCCTGAGCCTTCGGCACAGTCTCTCTTCTTACTCGGTTTAGGTGGAATGTTGGGGATGCGGGTGTTGAGGCGGAGGGAGGGGGATAAGGTTTAAGGTTTA
>Ga0209189_1003214_pt1 | contig 11032 bp, 5 predicted proteins | sample C_130820_EF_Meta_FD_187308 | JGI IMG/M metagenome (GOLD analysis project Ga0209189, IMG submission 187308) | Freshwater microbial communities from Lake Croche, Canada to study carbon cycling - C_130820_EF_MetaG (SPAdes) (version 3) | ecosystem: Environmental > Aquatic > Freshwater > Lake | place...
CTGCTCCAATACCAACATCTACTGCTTTAGGTGCGACAAATTACTACGTTAGTCAGAAAAATACTTATGCTTGCGAGAGTACGAGAGCAGCAATTAGTGTCGTCATCAATTCCATTCCGCCAGCTCCGAGTGCCACAACATCATTTGCCTATTGTAAAAATAGCACGGCAACTGCCCTCACCGCTACTGCATCAGGCTCTAACAGCACAATTTGGTATGATGAAAATGATAATATTTTGGGTGCTGCTCCAACGCCAAATACTTCAATTGCTGGAACACAGATTTATAAGGTAAGTCAGAAAAGTCCTGCACCAGCCAGTTGTGAAAGTGCAAAAACAACTATTATTGTTACAATCAATGATTTACCGCCTGCACCAATGGTCGTAACTCCAGTAGGGTATTGCCGAAATACCACAGCAACAGCACTTTCTGCCACGGCTTCAGGGGCAAATGCCTTAATATGGTATGGAACAAGTGCAATTGGGGGTGTATCAAGCGTTTCTGCTCCTACTCCTGTTACAACATCAGCAGGAATAACAAGCTATTATGTGAGTCAGAAAGATGGTAATAATTGCGAAGGTTTGAGAGCAAAAATTGATGTAGAAATAACGCCGAGCGTTTCTGCGACTATTACGGGAATAAATGCTTTTTGTATAACTGGTGTTTTGAATCAATCGACCACTCTGACGGCAAATCCTACGGGTGGAAATGGTTCATATACTTATCAATGGCAAAATTTAGCTGGAAATATTTTTTCAGCCACAAGTCAGACTTATGAAGTAAATAGTACAGTTCAAGCTGGAAATTCGGATACTTATAAAGTAATTTTGACCTCGGGTTATTGTACAACTACTGCGAATCTGAACGTAACAAAACAAGGATGGAGTGATGTTCCGAGTGTTTCTATAAGCCCAATTGGAGATATTTGTGGAAGTGGTTCAAAAACACTAAGCGTTAATAGTCCCAATATTGGAACTTATCGGTGGTATATAGATGCAACTAATTTGAATCAAATAGCAGCAGGTACAAGTTTGTCAACACCAAATCTCACCTCAACTACATCATATTATGTAGCTCGTGAACAGCAGATAACGGCAAACCTTACTTGCCAAACTGTCAGAACGGTTACAACAATTAATGTAAATCCAAGCCCCGAAAAGCCAATAATTATTAATTCAGCCAATAAAACAAGTTTATGCAATACTGAATCAGGTTTTTCTTTATCAGTTTCATGTAATTCGGGAAGTGGCCAATATCGCTTAAATAATGGAACTTGGACAAGTGGAAGTTCAATTTCTATTATTCCTTCTACTTTTTCATCTGAAACTATTCTTAAATATGATTTCAAATGTTCGTTAATTGTGAGTTGCGAGAGTGCTGCGGCTACAACCACTGTTATAATAAGTCCAGCTCCAAACGCACCAAGTATTTCGGGTAATACTAATATCTGCTCTGGAACATTAACGACCTTAACTGCAAGCGGTTGTGCAGGAACAGTTGTTTGGTCGAATGGAACAAATACTACAGCCATAACAGTTTCTTCGTCAGGTACATATAATGCATCTTGCTCCATAAATGGTTGTGTGAGTTTAGCCTCAGCCATGCAGACAATTGTGGTAAATACAATTCCGTCGACCCCAATCGTAACCTCCGATGATTCCGATAATATTGTGTGTGCTGGTGCAAACGTAAAATTAAGCGTAAATAATTGTGCAGGGACAGTAGTTTGGTCGAATGGTACGAGTGCCGCAACAATAACGGTTTCAACTTCTGGAACATACAATGCTACTTGTATAGAAAATGGTTGTTCGAGTGTTACCTCATCAACACAAACGATTGTAGTAAATCAAAATCCTACTATAGCACTTGGCTCTATTAGTAATATTTGTAATGCTGCCTCTTTCTTTGATTTACCATACATTACAACTTTCAATAACCCTAGCAAGTATAGTCTGACTTCAACTATGACAGATTTTGTGGTGATTTCCGACGCTTTAATAACAATATCTCCTTTAAGTGTAGTCATTCCTTCGGGAAAAACTGGTACTCATTCTTTTACACTCAGCATCAAAAATAGTTTAACTAACTGTACAAATTCACAAACTTTCAATCTAACAGTTTTACCTGTTTTGCTCGGCGGAAGTTTAGAAACTTCCTCAAGTACTTTCAATTGTTCAGGGTATAATGCTGGAGTAATATCAAGTGTAAGTTTGGCCAGTGGCGGCAAGATTGATTATTTATATCAATGGCAATTATCAAGCGATAATATTAATTTTACCGATATTTCGGGTGCAAATTTAGCAACTTTTGACCCACCAGCTTTAAATCAAACTACGTATTATCGCAGAAAAGTAACAGATGCTTGCCTATTAGACGCATATTCTTCAAATGTGTATAAAATACAAATCGTACCCGACCCACAGATTACGATTACTGATGTTACAGACCGCATTATTTGTTCGGGAGGAGTATTAAATTTGCAAGCAACAGTAATCGGTGGTTCCGGAACGTGTACGCCAACATGGCAATCATCAAGCTCGCAGTCTGGCATTTTCACCAATGAACAAGTAGGTGGATTAAGTTTTTCTTCAACAGTAACAAATACCACAACAGCATCTATCAAAAAATATTACCGAACAATTTATGCTTGTAGTGGAACTGGTTCGGGTTCTTGTAATCAAGGAATTTCGAGCTTAGTGAAAGTAACAATTAATCCGATTCCTAATACGCCAACAATCACACCTGTTTCGGTTATTATTTGCCCAAATCAATCTTCTACTTTAACAGCCAGCGGATGCAGCGGAATTGTAATATGGAATGGTGGTCAAACTGGAAGTACTTTAGCCGTTTCTGAAGCAGGAACTTATGCTGCCAGCTGTTCACTCAATAGTTGTGTGAGTGCTATAAGTAATTTAACCACGGTCATGTTAGCTTCGGGAGGCACGCTGGTTGCACCGCCTATAATCAGTGGAACTACTACAATTTGTAGTGGACAAGTTACTAATCTTATTGCCTCAAACTGCCCTGGTTTGGTAACTTGGAGCAACGGATTAACTGGTAATTCAATAAGTGTAAATCCTTCAATTTCAACGGATTATACATCAACCTGTTTTGATGGCACTTGTACGAGTAGCAGCAGTAATAAAATTACAGTAACCGTTAATACTTTTCCGAATATCATAACTCAGCCCAAAAACGAAGTTGATTGTAACGGAAATTCAGTGGCATTCTCGGTTTTAGCTTCATCTGTTACTTCTTATCAGTGGCAAAGAAAAGTTCCAAATGAAATTTTTACCAATATTCCTAATGCAATTTCTAATGGCTTAACAATCAGCGATGTAGGTAGTTCAATCGACCCTAATCAAACTGATTACAGGGTTATACTCACAAATGGTATTTGCAGTTTAACTTCAACAGTTGCTGTGCTTACAGTAAATTCGATTGTTGGAAGCCTTGCCGATAAAACCATTTGTGATGGCGGAAATTTAAGTTTCAATTTGTTAGATATAGTTATTTCGGGTAGTATCCAAAGCTACCAATGGCAACGAAGAGTTGGGATAATCGGCACATGGAATGATATTGAAGGAGCAACAACGACAACATTAATAATTAATGCTGCATCTAAATCCGATGAGCAATATTATCGTTGTAAAGTAAATCTCACTGCAGGAAGTTCAACTTGTACAAGATATACAACCGAAGATGATTCAAATGGAGCAAAACTAACCGTTTTAGTGGCTTCAATGCCAACAATTACAGGTACAAATGTGATTTGTAAAGGAGAAAATACAAAACTCAACGCCAATAATTGTGATGGAATTATTACTTGGTCGAGTGGGCTCTCGATGTCTTCAATAACTGTTTCGCCAACAATTACTACTTCATATACTTTCATTTGTACATCTATACAATGTGGTTTTAATGTTACTTCGGAGCCATACATAGTTTCTGTAAATGAAACGCCTCAACCCGAAATTGTCACTTATGATGTAACAACTCCAACAACATTAGTTTTTGCAGCGAAAATAACAGTTCCAAAAGCTAATTTAATGTGGTATAACAAAGCGTCTGGGGGAACAGGCACTACAACTGCACCATTCTTCACAGCGATTGGTACATATTCATATTGGGTAACTCAAACTGACCCAATTTCAGGTTGTGAAAGTGTCAGATTACCAATTATCGCAAAAGTTTTAGATTATTTTCATATCTCTCAACAACCAACCAATCAGGTAGATTGTAAAGGAAATTCTGTATTTCTAGATGTTGTTGCTGCAGGTCCAAACCTTGTATTTAATTATCAATGGCAGCGAAAACGTCCGAATGAATCTGATTTTATAAATTTAGTTGAAGAGGGAAATGGAATCAAAGGTTGGTATGCCCGTACAATGGTTGTTTCAAATGTTGGTGATATACATAATCCAGATAAAACACAATATCGTTGCATAGTGAGTAATAATGGACAGTTTATAAGTTCCGAAATATCAACATTGACAGTAAACTCATTGGAAGGCTCAATGCCAAATTTGGGTATTTGTGTGGGAGGAAACAATGAGTTTGACTTACAAAATTATTTTATAATAAAAGGAAATGTATTAAACTATCAATGGCAAACTCGACCCAAAACATCGGGTGTATGGACAAACTTAATTGATGGAAATGGAATTTCTGGAAGTAATGAAAATGCTTTAAAATTTACCAATGCTACTTACGAGCAAGGCGTTTATTATCGATGTTTAGTAAAATTCAACACACAAGGTTTTGAGTGTACCGAATCAACCGATTATGCCAAACTTATTGTTAGTGGTTTTCCACCAGCACCATCTGTTTCGAGTATATTTTATTGTCAAAATGCAAATGCTGTAAGATTGAAAGTTAATAGCCCAATTCAAAATCTTGTTTGGTATTCGCAAGAAATAGGAGGTAATGGCAATTCAACTGCCCCAACACCAAATACTAACATTGCGGGAGTCTTCAAATATTATGTAGCTGACCGCACCGATGAAGGTTGTGAAGGACCACGTTCAACCATAAATATTGAAATTGGTGCCACCCCAATAACTCCAAAAAATACAACACCAACTAGTGTAAATGAAGGGAATATATTGACTTTCTCAGCCGAAGGAAATCCTTCCGAAAACCAAGTTTTACGTTGGTACACTTCACCAACAATCACAACATTTTCGATAACTGCACCGACTTTTACTACCGCCGGAAATTATACGCGTTATGTGGCTCTAGTATCTGCTTTTGGTTGTGTCGGGCCTCGTACACCTATTACAGCAACTATTATTCCAAGTTTAAAGTTTACCAAACAACCTCTTTCACAAGCGGATTGCGATGGTAATTCAGTGACTTTTAGCGTTACAGCCATTGCTTCAAGCATTTTTACTTACCAATGGCAAAGTCAGAAACCTAATGAAATATCTTTTGTCGATTTGCCAAACGCTAACTCAAATTCGCTCAAAATTATCGATATAGGGAATGTTGAAAATCCAAATCTAACAAAATATCGCTGTATAATAAAGGACGCTAAAAATACAACAATTTCAGAAGAGGCAACTTTGACGGTAAACCAAATTGTTGGAACATTGGAAACAATAAGTCTTTGCGAAGGGAAAGTAAGTAAATTATCATTTAGCAGTCTAACTATATATGGCAATGTGGTAGAATATCAATGGCAGAAAAAAGTAGGAAGTAATTATACCAATATTCCAACGAATACTGACGGAGTGGCAATTATCAATGAAATTGGTACTTATCGGGGGAAAATCACCTTTCGTATTGATAAAAATACTACTTGTAGTCGAACGACTAATGATTTGAAAGTAGAAATAAAACCAACACCAACAGCCCCGCAAGTAGTTAATCAAAATGCTTGTTTGAATAATCCAATTGATGTTTTAATCGGGGTAAATGCCGTCAATTCTTTGCTTTGGTATGAATCAGGAATTGATTCTACAGCTGATAAAATCAGTCCTAAAATTGATATTACTAAACTTGGCAAAACAACATTTTTTGTTAGTCAAATAAATGCTTTTGGCTGTGAAAGTGAGCGAAAGTCTTTTGATATTATGGTTTCTGCAAATCCTGATAAACCAATCGTAAGCGATTTGACTTATTGCCGAAATGCTCCAAGACTTGCACTTGTGGCTACCACTTCACAGCAAAATAAAGTACTTTGGTATGCTTCACTAACTGCAAAGGAAGCTTTCGGACAAACACCAACACCAAGTATGAAAATCGATGGCGAAATCATCTATTTTGCTACTACCAAAGATTCCGTAGGTTGCGAAAGTGAACGAGTACCGCTAAAAGCTTTGGTTGTTCCATGCATTGCCACTTTTGAAAGCGATTTAAATAATTGTTTGCAAGTTTCAGCCGACAGCGTAAAGGGAAATCAGTGGTTCGATTTATATGATAAAACAGGGCGTTTATATGCGTCGGTCAATCCGAATGGCCTGAATTTAGGCAAAATCTCTCTCTCGTTTCGCAATTATGGTCGAGGAAGTGTGGCCATTCCAACTACCCGAAACGATACTAAAATGATGGCACGTTATGTCGATTTTCAGAGTTCATTATTGAATAAGTTTGCTACGCCAGTTTCCTTGAGAATATATTACGAAAACAATGAATTAAACGACTACAAAATAGCAGTGAATTTGCCTAATATGACTATTAATGACTTCAATATTGTACATTATGACGGTATCAGAGAAGATTGTGGGTTCGAGAATAACGATAATTTTGTAGAAGGTGAAAGCTATGTTATTTATAAAAACATAATAGGCAATCAAATAGCTGAAGACTTCTTTTATCTACAATTTGATGTAAACGAGTTTTCGGAAAATGGTGCAACTGCCAATGATTTTGTTGAAATCATATTCAGTGGTAAAGAAACTGAAAACCAAACTGTACAACTCAATTGGCAAAGTAAATATGAAATAAAAGCCGAAAAATATATTTTAGAACGCAGTTCTGATTGTAAAAACTTTACTAAAATCAGTGAAGTCAAGGCTAATGGCACAAGTAGCTTTTACGAAAATATTGATTTTCAACCATTAGCAGGCAAAAATTGCTACCGTTTAGTTTATGTCGACAAAGATGGAACAAAGAAATATCTTGATAATATTGAGGTAAATTTTACAGATAAAGACCCAGTTTGTTCAGTTTTCCCGAATCCGTGGATAAAAGGGGACGAGATAAATCTCTACCTAAGAAATATCAAAGAAAAAGAAATCAAACTCTATGATATGCTTGGACAGGAATTTTCATTTAACAGTATTAAAAACGAAACTCAAATCATTAAGATTCGTCCTGATGTACATTTAAGCAAAGGCATTTTTTTTATGGTTATAATTGAGGAAGATGGTAAAAAATGCGTGCAGAAAGTGGTTATAAATCCTTGATTATTAGTTTAGGAGAAAATAATAAAAACTTTTTAGGGTGTCAGTTTTTTCATTTGTCGAAAAAAGGTTTCTGTGCAAATTTCTATTAATTTTACAATTCAAAATAAAAGAATTGAAGAATGAAGAATTTTAATTTGAAAGCATATCATGTACGAGGTATGAATGCTGCCACGGAAGCTGAAAAACTGGTAATCAATCAAGAACTAAAGGAATTATATGATAGTCTTTCGGAAGAAGATCAAAAAGATTTTAATGAACAGTTGCAAACTTTTCTGGTGAAAGAAATGGCTGCCATAAAATCAGTTTATGATGCCACAAAAACAGATGATTTGAATTGAAAAAACGGCTAAGAAATTTTAATTCTTAGCCGTTTTGTATTTACAAGTTAAAATAATTCATCTTCTAACTCATCCAGACTTAATTCAAGGTCTAATGCTATATTCTTTAGAATTTGCCTAAGCGTTCCTGCTTTTAATGGATTATGGTTAGGGATAGTCTCAGAATGCCTGCCTTTTTCATTGGTTTGAATTCTTACATGACTTCCATTCTGACGCACGACTTCATAGCCAAATTGTCTTAAAAGTTTGATTAGTTCTTTGCCTGTTAAGTCTTTTGGTATCATGCTCAAAAAGCAAAAACTTCTTGCCTAATAAATTGCATAATTACTTTATGAGGCATCTCAAGTGGATTATCGAAATGGCATTCTAAAGCATTTTTAATCATATATTTTAGTTCATCAATTGTTTCACCTTGAGTTATAATATGCTCATTATCAGAAGTATAAGCCTCTGCTACATATCCACCATCTTCGGTGTCTTCTTCGACTTTAAAAACTATCTCTTTCATAAACTTTGATTTGATGAAGTGAATATAATCATAAAAATTATTTTAGCAAACTCAAATCGCTTCCAAAATCCTCTCCATACTCACCGCATAACCGATTTTTTCCTTCAATTCTGAAATCGATACACGCTCTTGAGTCATTGAATCACGGTGACGAATCGTCACAGTATCATCTTCCATTGTTTGGTAATCAATCGCAATACAAAATGGTGTCCCGATTAAATCTTGGCGAGTATAACGCTTGCCAATTGCACCGCCATCGTCATAAACTGTACGGAAAGAGGATTTTAATAAATTGGCAATAGCTTCACCTTTTTCAGCCAAACCATCTTTTTTTACTAATGGCAGTACTGCAGCTTTTGTAGGTGATAATGCTGGGTGAAGTTTCAAATAAGTTCTTTCTTTGTCTTCTTTGCCTTCTTCGTTACTTGGAATCGTTTCTTTTGTAAAAGCATTGCAGAAAGTAGCCAAAAATAAACGGTCAGCACCTACCGAAGTTTCTACAACATAGGGAATATAATTTCCGTAAGGTTTACCGTTTTCGTCGAGGTCAGCGTCAAAATATTGTTGCTTTTTCTTCGATAATTCTTGATGGTTTCTTAAATCGAAATCTCCACGGGCGTGAATGCCTTCCATTTCTCTAAATCCGAAAGGAAATTCATACTCAATATCAACGGCAGCACTAGCGTAGTGTGCCAATTTTTCATGGTCATGATATTTTAGTTTTTCGGCAGGAAGTCCAATTGCTTTGTGGAATTTCAAACGAGTTTCTTTCCAATTATTGTACCATTGCGTAGAAGTGTCAGGACGAATGAAAAATTGCATTTCCATTTGTTCAAACTCACGCATACGGAAAATAAACTGACGAGCCACAATCTCATTTCTGAATGCCTTTCCAATCTGAGCAATACCAAAAGGCACTTTCATTCGACCACTTTTTTGTACGTTCAAGAAATTTACAAAAATTCCTTGTGCAGTTTCTGGACGTAAATAAATTAAGCTTGAATCTTCGGCAACTGAACCAACTTGGGTCGAAAACATAAGATTAAACTGACGAACTTCTGTCCAATTTAAAGTTTTAGAGATTGGACAAACGATATTTTCTGTAATGATTAAATTTCTTACGCCATCTAAATCTTCAGCACCCAATAATCTACCCATTGCATTGAGCAAATTTTGTGCTTTTTCAGCGTCGCCCGCTTTTGCATATTCTTCAGCTTTACCTTCCAAAAGTTGATCGGCACGGTAGCGTTTTTTACTATCTTTATTATCAATCATTGGGTCGTTGAAACCGTCTATGTGACCCGACGCTTTCCAGGTAAGCGGGTGCATAAAAATAGCGGCATCAATCCCCACGATATTATCATGAAGTTGAGTCATGGCTTTCCACCATGCTGCTTTGAGGTTGTTTTTTAGTTCAACACCATTCTGACCATAGTCATAAACGGCTTGAAGTCCATCATAAATTTCGGACGAAGGAAACACGAAGCCATATTCTTTTGCATGGCTAATAATGTCTTGAAGACTTGCGGCGGGCGTTCCCGTTGCAGGAGCTGCGGTTGGTTGACTCATTTTATAACTTATATGGTATTTTTTAACGTAAGAATCCTGATATTTATCTTTTGAATATATATTCACCACAAAATTAACGAAATCCTTGCAAATCCTTTGCCTATATCTTAAATTATAACAATAATTCAAATTTTGCTGATGTATCAATGAAAAAATTCAAGGTTTTTGTTCGTAATCTCCTATCAATGTCGCCTGCCGAAGCAAGAGGAGTAATCGTAATCTTCGCAATCATTATTTTTATAATTGTATTAATGTTTGGTGCTGATTGGTTTTTTAGTCAGAAATCACAAAATTTGGTCATTTCCTCCCCAAAAATGTTGGATAGTCTGACTGTTTCGTTAGACAGTCGAAAACCGAACTACGCAAATCAATCGAATTATGGACAAAAATATGAAAAGTACGCTTCGGATAAAAAAGCGTATAAAAACTTCAATTTTGATCCAAATACCATTTCGGTTGCTCAATTTGAAGCATTAGGTTTACCAAAATTTATAGCCGAACGTATTGAAAAATATCGCAGTAAAGGTGGAAAGTTTAGAAAGAAAGAAGATTTTGCCAAAATCTATGGGATTCTGCCCGATACCTTCGAGCGATTAGAACCTTATATTACTCTGCCATCGGCCGATGATGAATCGTCACGTACACCGCAAGCCGAGGCTACCAATGTTGAGAGAGCCGTTACTACGGTCGTTTCTAGTTCGCCAAGTGAAGATAAGACAATAGAAAACAAACCAATTTTTGCCAGTACAAATACTAAACAACCCATTCGCTTCGATTTGAATACAGGTGATACTACCGATTTTATGAAATTTAAAGGTATTGGTTCGGGCTATGCAAAACGGATAATTAAGTTTAGAGAAATGTTGGGCGGTTTTTCTAATGCCGAGCAAATAAGAGAAACTTATGGGCTTCCACCCGAAACAGTTGAAGAAATATTGAAATATGGTTTTCTGAAAGATGGAGTTAAAAAGCTAAAAATCAATCAACTAAGCCTTTCAGAGCTTCGACATCCTTATTTAAAATACTTTCAAGCGAAAGCAATAATTGCGTATCGTGACCAGCACGGGGCGTTTAAAAATTTAGAAGATTTGAAGCAAATTAAGATTTTAGACGAAGCCACAATATTGAAAATATCGCCCTACATTGAGTTTTAGTAATTTTGGGGCTTATCACATAAGCCCCAAAAATAATTATTAAAATTTAAAATT
>Ga0209189_1003215_pt1 | contig 11032 bp, 7 predicted proteins | sample C_130820_EF_Meta_FD_187308 | JGI IMG/M metagenome (GOLD analysis project Ga0209189, IMG submission 187308) | Freshwater microbial communities from Lake Croche, Canada to study carbon cycling - C_130820_EF_MetaG (SPAdes) (version 3) | ecosystem: Environmental > Aquatic > Freshwater > Lake | place...
CCGGCAGACCTGGTAGCTGCAGGTCCGGACACGCTGCTCGGGCACCATGCGGCAGACCTGGTAGGTCCGCACCCGCTGCTCCGGCACCATCCGGCAGACCTGGTAGCTGCAGGTCCGGACGCGTTGCTCCGGCACCATGCGGCAGACCTGGTAGGTCCGCACCCGCTGCTCCGGCACCATCCGGCAGACCTGGTAGCTGCAGGTCCGGACACGCTGCTCGGGCACCATGCGGCAGACCTGGTAGGTCCGCACCCGCTGCTCCGGCACCATGCGGCAGACCGTGTACTCGCAGGTCCGCACCCGCTGCTCCGGCACCATCTTGCAGACCTTGTAGCAGCGGACCCGCTGCTCGGGCACCATCGTGCAGACGGTGTACGTGCAGGTCCTGACCCGCTGCTCGGCCACCATCTTGCAGACCTTGTAGCACTTCTTCTCGACGATCTGCTCGCGCTCGTAGCGGACGCAGTCGACCTGCTTCTCCGTGACCTCCGGCACCCACGTCTTCTTGACGATGGTGCGGGGCGGGCACTGCTCCTCGACCTTGGTCACCTTGCCGGGCTGGTAGCACCGCTTGCCGGTGCAGGGGTCGCAGACCCAGCAGCCGGGCTCGCGGACGCACTTCGTCACCACCGGGCCGGGCACCTCGCAGGTCTCCGTCTCCCAGCGGCCGCCGCACACCTTGACGGTCTTCGTGGAGTGCACGGGCTTGCAGACCGTCCGGCAGACCTCACGCTCGCGGGTCTCGTAGACCGGCTTGCAGACGGTGTAGGGGATCTCCTTGGTGCGGGTCTCCTGTACCGGCTTGCAGACGGTGTAGGTCTCCTGCCGCTCCTCGTAGACCGGCTTGCAGACCGTGTAGGGGATCTCCTTCGTCATCGTCTCGCGGACCGGCTTGCAGACCGTGTAGGTCTGCTCGCGGGTCTCGTACACCGGACGGCAGACCGTGTAGGGGATCTCCTTCGTCATCGTCTCGTACACCGGCTTGCAGACCGTGTAGGCCTGCTCGCGGGTCTCGTACACCGGGCGGCAGACGGTGTAGGGGATCTCCTTCGTCATCGTCTCGTACACCGGCTTGCAGACCGTGTAGGGGATCTCCTTCGTCCGCGTCTCGTAGACGGGCCGGCAGACGGTGTAGGTCTGCTCGCGGGTCTCGTACACCGGCTTCGAGACCGTGTAGGGGATCTCCTTGGTGAAGGTCTCCCAGACGGGCTTGCAGACGGTGCTGCGGATCTCGCGGGTCTTCGTCTCGTAGACGGGCCGCATCACCGTGTAGGGGACCTCCTTCACGACGGTCTCCCACACCGGCTTCGAGACGGTGTAGTTGATCGTGCGCGAGCGGGTCTCCCAGACCGGCTTGCAGACGGTGTACTCGACCTCCTTGAACGACTTCTCCGTCTCGTAGCGGACGCAGTCGATCTGCTTCTGCTCGACGACCTTCTCGCAGATCGTCTTGTAGCAGGTGTACTGCTTCTGCTCGTAGACGACGTCCTTCACCAGCCGGGTGCCGCAGCACGACGCGGCGGCGGCACAGTCCGGTTCGCTGGCGGACGCTTCACAATTCGAACACCCTTCACGAGCCTTCGCGAAGCTGACCGTGGTCATCTTCGCGCCCTCGTGGTTGTAGCTGGCAAGACCGCAGTAGGCCGCGTCGGCGCGCTGGATCGACGACGCGAGACTGACGATTGCCAGCAGACCCCAAAGCCACGTACGTTTCATGTCTGCTGCCTCGATCGAGGACGGCTCCTGGAAAAGGAACGGAATGCAAGGGCGCGATGCGCGGCGGTCCGCGCTCGCTCCCTTCAAGGATCGGCCACAAACTCGACGCACGTTGACAAGTCCCCGCGATCGGCGCTACTTTTCCAGACCCCCAGCGACCCTACGACCGGCGTTACCGGCATGGGCGGTGCGGTCCGATTGGTGTTCGCCGGCGGACCCGGTAGATTCATGCCTCCGGGCAGGCCGTTCATGACAGACCAGCGAAGCCATTCCCCGCCGGGAGAGGTGCCGTCCGACGCGGCGGTGCCGAAGGTGGTCGTCAGCCGCCTGAGCCTCTACCTGCGCGAGGTGCAGCGGCTCCAGGCGGCCGGGCACCAGACGATCTCCTCGGGCCAGCTCGGGGCGCTGCTGGGCTTCAGCGACGCGCAGGTGCGCAAGGACCTGGGGTTCTTCGGGCAGTTCGGCTATCCCGGTGTCGGCTACCGCTGCGACGAGCTGATCCGGGCGATGCGGGACATCCTCGGCACCAACCAGCCGTGGCCGGTGGTCATGGTGGGCGCCGGGCACCTCGGGCAGGCCCTGCTCGGCTACCGCGGCTTCGCGCGGCAAAACTTCTCGATCCTCGCCGCGTTCGACGCCGACCCGGCCAAGGTGGGGCAGACCGTCCAGGGCATCCCCGTCCGTCACGTCGACGACCTGCCGCAGGTCGTCCGGGATTCGGGCGTGCGGCTCGGGCTCGTCGTCGTGCCCGCGGAGCGGGCGCAGGAGGTGGCGGAGCGGCTCGTGGCCGCCGGCGTCGAGGGCATCGTGAACTTCGCGCCCGTGACGCTCTCGCTGCCGCCGCACGTGCAGGTGGTGGCCGTGGACCTGGCGATCGAGCTGGAGCAGCTCTCCTTCGCCGTCACCAACAAGCTCGCGCGCCAGCTCGCCGAGCCCCCCCCACCGGGCCAATGACCGGGTCAATGACCGGGTCAATGACCGGGTCAATGACCCGGCCGTCGCAGCCCGGCCGTCGCGGCCCGGCGCGGCGTTCCATCACCACCGGCGCGGAGTCGCAGGCATGGTCTACACCGGCTGCTGGAACGGCATCGCGATCGTGGGGGGCGGAATGCTCGCGGCGCTCGTGATCGTAACGCTCACGCGACGGTTGTTTCCCCCCCACGTGATGCGCGACGGCCACGACGCCACCGGCAACCTCCTCGCGATCGTCGGCACGCTCTACGCGGTGCTGCTCGGGCTGGTGGTCGTCGACGCGATGGTCCGCTTCGAGCGGGCCATGGACGGCGTCCAGATGGAGTCCAACTGCCTGGCGGACATCTTCCTGCTCGCCGAACGGCTGCCGGTAACCCAGCGGGAGCGGGTGCAGGATCACTGCCGCGCCTACGCCCGGGAGGTGGTCGACCTGGAATGGAAGGCGATGGAGCAGGCGCGGATGAGCATCGCGGCCCGGCGGACGGCGCTCGCGCTGGCCCGCTCGCTCGACGACTTCGAGCCGCAGACCGAGGCCCAGAAGACGGTCTATCCGGAGCTCCTCGAGCAGATGCGGCAGCTCTGGGACGCCCGCCGCGACCGCGGCCGGATGGCGGAGTTCGGCATCCCGCCGGTGGAGTGGGTGGCCCTGATCCTCGGGGCCATGGTGACCGTATTCTTCGCCGGTCTGTTCAGCGTGACGAACCTGCGTCTGCAGATGGTGATCACGTCGCTCCTGGCGCTCGTCATCGGCCTCAATCTCTACCTGATGTCGCTCTACGGCTATCCCTTCGCCGGCGAGCTCACCGTGTCAAAGCGGCCCTTCCAGCTCGACATCGCCATCTTCGACGGCGCCTATGCGGACGGCCCGGCACATGCCGGCGAGATGCACGCGCCGGCGGCCGGCGTTGCCGGCGACGCCGCCGCGCAGCCCTCCCGCTGATCCGCGGCGCCGCGGCTGACGCCGCCCCCTCACGATCCGCAGCACCGGCACAGCCCCTGCCGCCCGCCGCCACCGCGGCCCATTCCGCCCGGCCGCGGCCGCACCGCCGCCCCTCCGCCACCGGACGGTGGCCTAGGGTTGCTCAGGCCCGCTCCATCCCGGCGGTCCCGGGAGACGCGCCGTGCTCGGTCGCTTGAGCATCCAATCGAAGCTGATCCTCCTGCTCCTGGCCGTGACGCTGGCCTCGATCGGCGCCGTGGCGTGGATCGGCTACTCGTCCGGCCGCGACTCGCTCGCCCAGGCCACGGCCGACCGGCTCACCGCGCTCAAGGTGGGCAAGACGGCCACGCTCGACGCGATGCTCAAGAGCCTCCGCGACGAGGTCATCTCGCTGTCGGACACGCGGCGGGTGGTCGACGGCATGCGCGACCTGCGGGCCGCGTTCCGCGCGCTCTCCGCCCAGCCGCTCGCCCCCGCCGAGCAGGCGCGGCTCGACGCCTTCTACGCCGAGGACTTCCTGCCGCAGCTCGGCCGGATCCTCGACGTGCGGCCCGAGCCTGCCCAGTACGTGCCCGCCGGGGTCTCCGGCCGCGTGCTGCAATACCGGGCCATCGTCGCCAATCCGCATCCCTACGGGGCCAAGCAGGAGCTCGCCGATTTCCCCGACGACGACTCCGCCTACGCCCGGCTCCACGCCGAACTGCATCCGTCCTTCGCCCGCACGGTGCGGATCTTCGGCTTCGAGGACCTGATGCTCGTCGACGTCGACACGCTCGACGTCGTCTACTCCTACCAGAAGACGACGGAGCTCGGCACGAGCCTCGCCGACGGCCCCTACGCGGGCACGAAGCTGGCCGCGAAGGTCCGCGAGATGCGGGGCGACAAGGACCGAGACGACTACCGGGTGGTCGATTTCGAGCGCTACCGGCCCAGCCTCTGCCGGCCGATGGGATTCGTCATCAGCCCGATCTTCGACGGCGCCAGGATGATCGGCATCCTCGCGCTGCAGTTCCCGGTCGACGCCTTCAACAAGGTGCTCACCAACGGCTACGACTGGCGGGCCGAGGGCCTCGGCGACACCGGCGAATGCTACCTCGTGGGCCCCGACGGCACGCTGCGCAGCCGCTCCCGCGGCATGTACGAGGGGCCGGACGCGTTTCTCGCGGAGCTGCGGACGGCCGGCGTGCCGGCGGCGGTCGTCGGGCAGATGGAGCGGCAGGGCTCGGGCATGTGCGTGCTGCCGGTCGGGAACGAGGCCGTCGAGGAGGCCCTCCGCGGCCGCTCGGGCCTGATGCAGGTCCGCGACTACCGCGGGGTGCCGGTCTACAGCGCCTACGGCCCGGTCGAGCTGGGCACGGTGCGTTGGGCGCTCCTCACCGAGATCGACGTGGCCGAGGCCGACGCGCCGATCCGCCGGTTCGGCTCGAAGGTGTTCGGCGTGGCCAGCGGCCTGGCGCTCGGATCGTCGCTCGTGGCCCTGCTCTTCGCCCACCTGCTCACGCGGCCGCTCTCCGCGCTGGCCGACGCGGCCCGCCGGCTCGGCGCGGGGGAGACCGACGTCAGCGTGCCGGTCAGCTCGCGCGACGAGTTCGGCCAGCTCGGCGGCGTGTTCAACGACATGGCGGCCAACATCCGCCGCCAGAAGCAGGAGCTCGAGGCGCAGATGCAGCGCAACGAGGAGCTGCTCTTGAGCATCCTCCCCGCCTCGGCCGTCGAGCAGCGGCGGGCGGGCGACGAGCGGGCCAGCCGCGAGTTCGCCGACGTGTCGGTGCTCTGCGCCGAGCTCGTCGGCCTCGCGCCCCTGGCCGCCCGCATCGGCGAGACGCGGGCGCTCGCGGCCGTGGGCGACCTCGTGGCGGCGATCGACGAGGCGGCCGAGGCCGCCGGCGTAGAGAAGGTCCGCGCCATCGGCGGCGCCTATCTGGCCGTCTGCGGGCTGTCGGTGCAGCGGCCCGACCACGCCCGGCGGATCGTCGGCTTCGCCCGCGACATCGAGCGGATCGTCCGCGGCTTCGCCCGCGACCAGCACGCCGACCTGCGGGCGGCGATCGGCATCAACTGCGGCCCCGTGGTCGGCGGCGTGATGGGGCGGACGAAGTTCCTCTACGACCTCTGGGGCGACACGGTGGTCGTGGCCCGCCGGCTGGCCGAATCGGGCGACGCCGCGATCCGCGTCACGGCGCGGGTCCGCGAGCGGGCGGGCGACCTCGGCGAGTTCCGCGGACCGGAGCCCGTCGCCGTCGAGGGGCGGCCCCCGATCGAAACCTGGAGCCTCGTGTAGGACCCCGCGATGAACTGGCTTCCCGACGCGGAGATCATCCGGCAGGTGCCCGCCTTCCGCCCCGCCGTGGGGCTGGCGCTGGGGGTGCCGCTCGTGCTCCTGGTGCTCACCGAGGCCATCGCCGCGGGCGACCGGCGCGGCTGGGCCCTCACCCGCACGCTGCGGGCGTTGCGGGCGCTCGTGATGCCGAGCCTCGCGGCCTACGCGTTCGCGACCGCCGTGCTCGGCATGCCGGCCGAGGGCACGATCGCGCGGCTCCTCGAGACGCTCGTCTGGATCGCCGCGCTCGTGACGGTCTCCCAGGCCTTGAACGACCTCTTCTTCGGCCTCGCCTCGCATGATTCGTGGCGCGAGCGGATGCCGACCCTCTTCCGCGACCTCGCCCGCGCCGCGCTCGTCGCCGCGGGCTGCCTCGTCGTCTACGCGAAGGTCTGGGGGCAGGACGTCGGCGGGGCGCTCACGGCCCTGGGCGTGGGCTCGGTGGTGATCGGACTCGCGCTGCAGGAGCCGCTGGGCAACCTCGTCTCCGGCCTCATGCTGCTCTTCGAGCGACCGCTGCAGGTGGGCGACTGGGTGACCGCCGGCGGCGTCACCGGCAAGGTCACCGGCATCAACTGGCGGAGCGTCCACATCGCGACGCCCACCCGCGAGCTCCACGTCGTGCCCAACGTGTCGCTCTACAAGGCGGAGTTCAGCAACCTCTCCCTCCCCACGCCGGTGCGGACCGACTCGTTCGAGCTGGGGCTGAGCTACGACGATCCGCCCGACGAGGCGAAGGCGATCCTGCTCGACCTGCTCGCCACCACCCCGGGCGTGCTCGCCGATCCGCCGCCGCTCGTGCGCGTCGTCGGCTACGCCGACTGGTCCGTGACCTACAAGCTCGTCTTCTCGGTCGCGCGGCAGGAGGATCTCGCCGCCACCCGCGACCGGGTGATGACGCGGGTCTGGTACGTCGTCCGCCGCGAGGGGCTGAAGATTCCCTACCCGATCCAGATGGAGTTCTCGCCGAGGGAGAGCGTGAGCCCGCCGCCGCCGACCGCCGACGAGCTGCTCGCTTCCCACCCGCGATTCCGGCCGGGCATTCCCGCCGCGCAGGCGGAGTCGCCCGTGGTGCTGCACTACGCCGGCGGCGAGACGGTGCATTCCTCGCGCCGCCGGTTCACCGGATTCGGCCTCGTGGTCTCCGGACGCGCCGCCCTGATGGCCGGCACGAAGGCCGGGGGGCCGGTGCAGATCGGCACGATCGGCCCGGGCGAATGCCTCGGCGACCAGATCGCCCTCGGCTCGGCCCGCGACGACATCGACGTCGTCGCCGAGCCCGGCCTGCGGATCGTCGCGCTCGATTCGGCCGCCGTCGGCGACCTGCTCGACCGCTCGCCGACGCTGGCCGCCGAGATCGGCGACGCCCTCGAGGCCCGCCGCCAGGCGGCCCGCGCCGCGGCGCAGGCGCTCTGACCGCATGCCGCCGGTCAGGAGCCCGGTCCGCCGAGCCCGCCGCGATCCCGCGGCGTCTCCCCCGCCGTCTCGCGCCGGCGAAACTCGTCGAGGATCGCCGCCGTCGCCGACGTGCCGCAGCGCGTGCAGCCGAGCTCGCGGGCCCGGATCAGGCCGTCGAGGTCGCGCACGCCCCCCGACGCCTTGACGCCGACGCGGTCGGAGCACGCCCCCCGCATGACCGCGAGGTCGTGCTCGGTGGCGCCCGTGGCCTCGTAGGCCCCGTCGGCCCGCCGCACGAAGCCGAAGCCCGTCGACGTCTTCACCCAGTCGGCGCCGGCCCGCTCGCAGATGTCGCAGAGCCGCGCCTTGAGCGCGTCGGCCCCGAGTCCCGCGGCCCCGGTGGCGAGCAGGCCGGTCTCCAGGATCGCCTTCACCGTCGCCCCGCGGCGGTGGGCCTCGTCGCAGACCGCCCGCACGTCGCGCTCGACCGCGTCGAAGTCGCCGCCGAGCGCCCGGCCGAGGTTGATCACCATGTCGATCTCGACCGCCCCGTCCCGGCAGGCGGTCTCGGTCTCGAACCGCTTCACCTCCGTGGCGTTCGCGCCGTGCGGGAAGCCGACGACGGCGGCCGCCCGCACGCCCGTGCCGCGGAGCAGTGCGACGGCCCGCCGCACGTCGCAGGGCTTCACGCAGACCGCGGCCACGCGATAGCGGGCGGCCAGTTCGCAGCCGGCGACGAGGTCGGCGTCGGTGGCCGCCGGATGCAGCACCGCGTGGTCGATCATGCCGGCGAGTTGTTCGTAGGTATGCCGCACCAGCGCACCCCTTTCCACGTTTCCACACCGGGAATCGATGCCGCGATCTCCGTCCGCCGCCACCGGGCATGCCCGGCCGATTCACCGCCGCCGGTCACCACGACGCGGCGGCACAAGCCGGGCCGCGGCGTCGGCGGGGCACGCCGGGGCGGACGCCGCCGTTCAGAGCAGTTCGGCCGGCACCTCGCCGCCGGGCACGAGGTGCGTGGGGCGGCCGGAGAGGTCGATCACGGAGTCGTCGATCCGCAGCCCCATCGCGTGGTAGACGATGGCGCAGAAGTCCTCGACGCCGATCTTGCGCGAGGTCGGGTATTCGGCCTTGTCGTTCGTGCCGCCGATCACCTGGCCGTGCCGGTAGCCGCCCCCCGCCAGCAGGATGCTCTGCGCCTGCGGCCAGTGGTCGCGGCCGGCGGTGCCGTTGATCCGCGGCGTGTGGCCGAACTCTCCCGCCACCACCACGAGCGTGTCGTCGAGCATGCCGCGGTCGGCGAGATCCTGGATCAGCGTGCCGACGGCGCGGTCGTGCCGCGGCAGCTTGTCCTTCAGCGCCGGCTCGATGTTGGAGTGGTCGTCGAAGTAGCCCGTGTTGATCGAGACGTAGCGGACGCCCGCCTCGATCAGCCGCCGGGCCAACAGCGCCTGCTCGCCCCAGCCGGGCCCGTAGCGGTCGCGCAGCCGCTGATCCTCCTGGCCGATGTCGAAGGCCCGGCGGACGCGGCCCGAGAGGATCAGGTCGATCGCCTCTTGCTCGATCGCGTCCATCTGGTCGCACAAGCCGGTCGTGTCGATCCGCCGCTTCAGGCCGTCGAGCTGACCGCGGAGCGCCACGCGGTCCATGAGCCGGCGCTCCGAGAGGCCGTCCTGGAGGGCGAAGTTCTTCGCGTCGCCCGCCGGCAGCCGCCCCGCCTCGTTGCCGTAGCTGAAATCACCGTGCTGGAGCGGGTTGTACTTCACCCCCAGCCACGAGGCGCCGTGAAACCCGAAGCCGCCGTCGTTCATGTTGACGTTGGCCAGCGAGCCGGGCTGCGTCGGCCCGAGCAGGCGGGCCGCCACCGCGCCCATCGAGGGATACCGCGGCATCCGGTCGCTGCCGTTGGCGCCGAGCCGGCCGGTCAGCATCCAGTGGGCCGCCGCCCAGTGGTCGGCGTTGCCGTGGGAGAAGCTGCGGATGACCGTGCACTTGTCCATCACCTTCGCGTGCTCGGGCAGGAGCTCGCAGACGTCGATGCCCGGCACGTTGGTGCCGATCGGGGCGAACGGCCCCCGGCACTCCGCCGGCGCGTCGGGCTTCATGTCGAAGGTGTCGAGCTGCGACGGACCGCCGTGCATCCAGACGAGGATCACCGACTTCTTCGACTTCGCCGCGGGATGCACGAGCCCCGCCTGCTCGGCCCGCAGGAGCCCCTCGAGGCCGAGCCCGAACGTGCACAGGCCGCCGATGTGCAGCATGCGCCGCCGCGACAGGCCGTCGCAAAACCGCCCTCCGCCCGCCCCGCCACCGACGATCGAGAGCATGTGCTGGCTCCTTGCAGGGGGCCGCGGCCCCGGAATCCGGCCTCCGGAACCATCGGCTCCGAAGCCCCCGAAAATGTATCAGCGCGGCCCGGCCGGGCGAACCTGCCGCCGCCGGCTGGCGAGCCCCCGGACGTGGCGGTAGAGTGCGCGAGGGCGTGGAACGGGTCGCGACCCCGCATCGTCTGCCGGCGGCCGTCCCGGATCCGCCGGCCCCGTCCGCCCGGAAGCTTCGATCATGCCCATGCCATCCATCCGCGCCGGCCTCGCGGCGGCGATCATCGCCTGGGCCGGAATCGCCGCCGCGCAGCCCCAGCCGGGGCTGCCCTCGAACGTGCGTGCCGAGCTCGACATCCCCTACGCCGCCACCGACAACCCGCGGCAGCGGCTCGACCTCTACCTGCCGAAGAAGCCCGCCGACGAGGCCCCGCTGCCGCTCGTCGTCTACGTGCACGGCGGCGGCTGGCAGGGGGGCGACAAGCGGGGCGGCACGATGCTCCTGCCGCTCGTGCAGTCGGGGGAATACGCCGTGGCCTCGGTCGGCTACCGGCTCACCGGCGAGGCGATCTGGCCCGCGCAGATCCACGACTGCAAGGCGGCGATCCGCTGGCTGCGGGCCAACGCCGCCAGATACGGCATCGATCCCGACCGCATCGGCGTGGCCGGTTCGTCGGCGGGGGGGCACCTCGTCTGCCTGCTCGGCACGACCGCCGGCGTCGCCGACCTCGAGGGCACGCTCGGCGACCACGACGCCGCGGACAGCCGCGTCGCCTGCGTCGTCAACCAGTTCGGGCCCACCGACTTCACGGACATCGACGGCGCCAACGACGCCGCGAAGGGCATGCTGGCGAAGCTCCTCGGCGGCCGGCCGGACCAGGTGCCGGAGGCGGCCCGCGCCGCATCGCCCCTCGCGCACGTCACGAAGGACGACGCACCGGTGCTCTGCATCCACGGCACGGCCGACCCGCTCGTGCCCTACAGCCAGTCGACGAAGCTCGACCGCGCCTGTGAGCAGGCGGGCGTCGAGTGCCTCTTGCTCACGGTCGAGGGGGGCGGCCACGGCGGCTTCCGCGATCCCCAGATCAACGTGCGCACGAAGCAGTTTCTCGACAAGTATCTGCGCGGCCGGCCCGCGACGATCTCCGAAGAGCCGGTTCCCGCGGCGGCACGGTGACCCCGGTCCGGTCCGGCGGCGTTGCCCGCAGCCACCGCCGGGGCCGCTCCCGGAGCGTGCGGCGCGTGTGCTACAAAAGGGGCCGGTGCCCGATGGTGTAACGGTAGCACAAGGGATTTTGGTTCCCTTTGTCTAGGTTCGAATCCTAGTCGGGCAACTGCGTCGTGGACCGGGGCGGGCCGTCG
>Ga0209189_1003217_pt1 | contig 11029 bp, 30 predicted proteins | sample C_130820_EF_Meta_FD_187308 | JGI IMG/M metagenome (GOLD analysis project Ga0209189, IMG submission 187308) | Freshwater microbial communities from Lake Croche, Canada to study carbon cycling - C_130820_EF_MetaG (SPAdes) (version 3) | ecosystem: Environmental > Aquatic > Freshwater > Lake...
TACGCTGGCCTTTCACGCCGGAGACCTGGGAGCGTAACCCAGTGGGGTCATTTGTTTCTGCTAATCCTACGGATTTGGTGGTCTTGGCGATAGTCAGCGAGAATTCTAAAGTTTTAGGTGTTGACAGACCGATATTGGTATGGTAGACTGTTGGAACAAGAAAGGAAAATGATGAAGAACCTTCGCATCTATGATATTCTGACCGAGGATGGTAAAACTCTGGCCGAAATTACTCTCTCTATGCAAGAGGATTTTGATTGGGCCGATGTATTCGACAAGCTGTATGATATGACTACAGAAAATGTGGAGAGTTATTCTTACGAGGAAATTACCGTAACCGAATAATAAGGCGGGCCTTTAGCTCAATTGGCAGAGCAAGGAGCTTTTAACTCTTAGGTTCGGGGTTCGAGTCCCCGAGGGCCCACTTGACAGAGACAATTGTTGGTGTAGAATAGAGGTAAGAAAGGGAATGATTATGAGATATGAAGATCACTATGACGGTTACAACTATGACTATGATGAATTGGTAGAAAATACCGAGGATCTTGGTCTAAATGAAGAACCTTGGATGGATGGTAATGAAGAAGATGACGAGGTTCCTTCCTATGGTAAGAATTACTATCCTAGTATTTCGGAAGATGAACAAGATTGATTTTTGTGTGTGCTTCTAGGTGGGACTAGACCCTAATATATTATCCTTTCTTGTAACGGGCTGTTGGTTCAAATCCAACCACACACTTTATGAACGCTTTCCAGCAAGAGCTTGATGACTTTCGGCGTACCCCAGATGGTAAAATCATTCAAGGGGCTGCTCATACTAGCCGAGTATTAAATCACAAATATCGGAATGGTGTGATTATCAAGGCTGTCTGTTCTCTGCGTAAGATTGAGAATGATTTTGACAGTATTGCTTGTTGTGGAGTAAGTGGTTTGATGGTAGTACCACAGATTGCTGAGATTCTTAATAAGAATATTATTGTTGTTCGTAAGGATGAAAAACGATATAGCGAATTTTTTCTTGAGGGCGTTTCTCCATCACGATATGTTATTGTGGATGATTTGATTTGTTCTGGAGATACTCTTAAACATATTATTGGTAGTATTCATGATGATACTCCAAGGGCAAAATGTATTGGGGCATACTTCTATCTTGGTGAGGAATGTTCTTTCAACGCTTCTACCGATTCTAAGCTTTTTGAGAAGCAGTTTGGGACGATTATCCTAAACCCTTACCAGCCAAAGACTTAGGACGAGGCGGGCCGGCCGCGGTCGCCGTAAGTCCTTATCTATCAACAACTTACGACCTGCGGAATTTTTCCAAAGTTTTCCCTTGACAATGACGATAACATAGTGTAGAATCAGTGGACAAGAACGATTGAACAGCAACACGAAAGGGATGATTATGGCTCATGCAGTTGAACAGATGATGTTTGTTGGTGCGACCCCGTGGCACGGTCTGGGCAATAAGCTCGACGAGGCTCCCACGGTTTCCGAAGCGATGACCGCTGCCGGTCTGGATTGGGAAGTCGGTCTGAAGGATTTGTTTACGGTGGACAGCGAGCCAGTTCCGGCCCGTGCGACCTATCGCAAGACAGACCACAGTATTCTGGGCGTTGTCGGCCCACGATACACTCCGCTGCAAAACAGCGAAGCATTCGATTGGTTCCAGCCGTTTCTGGACGCTGGCGAGTGTGCATTGCATACTGCTGGTTCGCTCCACAGCGGTCAGAAAGTTTGGGTTCTGGCCCAACTGAACCGCGACAATAGCGAGATCGTGAAGGGTGACGAGGTTGGGAAGTTCATTCTTCTCAGCAACTCGCACGATGGCACGACCGCTATCCGGGTTGGCTATACGCCGATCCGCGTTGTGTGTGCTAACACTATGGCAATGGCCCATAGCAAGAGCAGTGGTTCCAAGTTGATTCGTATTCGTCACACACGTTCCAGCAAGACCAATCTGGAAAACGTGCGAGACATTATGGATAACATCAACATGGAGTTTGAAGCGACTGCGGAGCAGTTCAAGTTCCTCGCATCGAAGAACTTCAATCAGGCCGACATTCGTCGCTATGTCAAGGTGATGCTCGACATCGACGGTACGCCGGACGATCAGATCAAGACTCGTACCAGAAACATCATGGACGAGATTCTGGCTCTGGTCGAAGGCCCGAAGCAAAGTGCTACGGGAGTTCGCGGAACGTGGTGGGCCGCTTATAACGGCTTCAACGAGTATCTGAATTACAACAAGGGTCGCACCGAAGACAATCGGCTCGACAGCCTGTGGTTCGGACTGAACGCGAACGACAATGTCAAGGCTTTGGAAAAGGCTATGCAGTTCGCCCAAGCACTGTAATCCCTCGTCATGGGGGTTGACACGGGAGCCGCCGCTCAGCAATGGGTGGCGGTTCTTTTTTTATCAATAGGCTACTTGACGTAAACCCTTATCAGCAAAGGACTTAGGACGAGCGGGGCCGCGAAATCTTGTCCTAAGTTCAATGGTATCAAGCACTTACGTCAATTTAGTCAAAGAATCTCATAAGATGAGTGTTGTCAATGGGTTGGGATACCGATATACTGTATATGGATGTAAGGTGTGTGGTGGCAAGGGTTTAGGTTAAAATAGTAATAGATTAATAATAATGGGTTGTATATTTTTCAAACCCGTTTTTGTCTCGCCTAATCCTGCGGATTTGCTGCCGTTGCTGTTAGTCAGCGAGAATAGCGACTATAATAACATGAGCCACTGTTCCTAAGTTCTTATGTTTCAACCACTTGCGTCAAGTGTTAGAGTGTGGTATACTAGAAAGAGTAAAGACGATAGTAACAAGCTAACCAATAGCTGAGACTAATTCTCAATAAGTAAAGATGGTTAGATATTGTTGTCTAATCCTATAGTCAGGACAAATCTGGAGCCCTTCGTGATGCAGAAAGAAAAGATTATTGTGACCAATGAAAATAGACATGCTTTTGTCACCTCATATTGTACTAAGCTATTGGACGATATGGACTTTGATACTCTGTACAATTTTGCTTATCAAATGCTTGTGGATAATAAAGAGGGATTGACCAATAAAATGTTGGAAGATCAAATTAAAGACTATTACCCTGACCTTCTGGAGAACTAATGTTACTAATAGTTATAGTGGTTGTTATGCTAATCCTTTTAGATACTAAGCAGTAATTCTGGAGAATTTATGGAAATCGATATTACAAAACAAGAAGCTTGGAAACTAATGGATGCTCTTGATGCTTATAAGAAAGACTATACCTTAACGGGGCCGGTTAATAAGATTTTTGACAACATTACTAAAAAGCTTAAAATGGTCTTAAAGGATTAGTGGTGTAATAATTAATAGGCTGGGCCACTTTTTTGTGGGGGCTTTATGTTAGTATTGTGGAGAATATTACGAGCGATCTTTTGCGGATGTTTATTCGCATGGATCGGAGTCTCTATGATGGAGACGGAACTGGAGATTCTTACTAATAGTTCTTTTAAAGAGTATATGGCTCACGATATCTTTTATGGATACTTGAGCGTGCGCAAGTTTTATGAGAATATAGTTTATGTGGCTATTATCAATTTCTTTATGGGTTTATTAATCGGTCTAATCTGGAAACCAGGGAGTATCAAAATATGAAAAAGTACGATGTTTTTGTGCAGGATAAGTTTTATAAATCTTTCGAAATGGAATTTATTAATGATATTCTGACCCAAGTTAATCAAGACATTAGTAACAATCTGGTGAGTGGATATGATCCTAATCTTCCCGATAATATCAAAGTACAACCAGCGTGAGTTTGGTTTGTAAGTTGTTTGCCATCAAGGCTTTGCGTCAACAGAGCCGATATGGTATACTAGGATGGTGGTGGCTGTGGTCAACTTTTCTCTTTCTAAGGAATTCCCATGCTTGGTATTATCTTTGCCTTTGGTATTGCTGCTGGTCTTGTCCAAGGTTTTAGTGGGAAATAAATTCTATTAATAAAAATCAGACTATTCGGGTCGTTACTATACAAATAGAATTGGCTATACCAAATGATGATTGTGAATGTATTAGTAAAAAAGACATCACAAATTATCTAAATAAAAAACTGTATGAGGACCCTGAATTTTTTGGTGAGTTTGGGCAGGAGAATATTATTGGGTAGCCTACCTAGAATAGTAGATACTACTCTCTTGTAGTATACCCTTCTATAACTTCTTAACTCTTATTTATCATACGCACCTGCATAATACATACTCTTTTCTCAGGACGTTGTCAAGGTTTAGAAAATCTTATTGGCCCATCTAATTTTTTGATTTGTCAATAATGGGGATAAACTTATAAGTCGTGTAAGAAATTATGTTTGGTCATTCAAGTCCCTAGGGTATAATAAAAGAGTCAACGGAGCCAACGGTCAAGCATTTTGGTGAGACAAATGCGGGATCAATGGAATCATGGGCAAAAAGTGTTTTTAACTTTTAACCATGAGGTGATTTATGAAAAGTAGATTTATAGGTTCAGATAATCGTATCGAGATTCAAAGGAAGTATATTGATCAGATCTTGGGTGAATTAGATTTCATGCAGATCAAAGATCGATTAAGGGATTATCTAACTAAGGAAAAGGATAAAGAATCTAACTATGCTTTGGAAGCTGAGATACGAAAAGAAGCTCCAGAAGTATTAGTAGATAATTGGGAGGGTTTTGATGGGCCAACCACTTTAACAGATGGGGGTTATCATCATGTCTAAAACTTTCCATAGAATAATTTCTTTTGAAGTAGAGGGTGAAATATATGATCATTCTACTAGTCCAGAAGACATTCTAAAAAGCTATGACTGGCATTTTAAAGGATTCCATGACAATCATGAGGACAAATGTTTTTTAGAAACATCTCATGATAACAGTCATGGACGTATTACTAAAATTATTCGAAAGAATAAAATTGGGAAAACAGACAAAGCAGATACAGAAACTTTTACAGTTAAGAACTGAATAGTAATTTGATACTATTTTAATCCGGTGAGGTTAGTCTCGGCTAATCTCCCGGATTTGGTTTTAGTGGTTATAGTCAGCGAGTTAGTGGGGTCAGTTAAAAAAGAGATTGTCAGTGGGCCTTGCCTGTTAGTTCATCGATCCTATTATAGGTCAAATGACAGTCGCAGGGACGCGACATTACTTCAACAGGAGAAAGTTTATGATTAAGTTTGTTCTTGTGTTTGCTCTAATGGTACTTGGTTCGTCAACTTATGCTGGCGAGTGTGTTAATGGACATTGTACTCTACGCAGTCGCGTTGTCAATGTTACCCAAGAAATTGTTGCTGTTCCAGTAGCAGTTACCCGTCGAACAGTTGAGGCTACCCGTAATGTTGGTCGAAGAACTGTGGCCCGTGTTCGTAGTGTGGTTCGTTAATATAACTGATTGATAATCAAAAGGATCAAAGGACAGATTTGTTTGATTATAGATCACAGGAAAAGATAACCCCCGATGCCTCTTAGCAATGCACACTTCGGGGGTCTTTTCTTAAATACTTTTTACTTTATTCATGGAGGAACTTATGAAAAATTTTATGATTGCAATTGCCCTAATTTTTGCTACTACTTTTGCCGCACAGGCTGCTGGGCCAAAGATGGTACAAAGTTATGCTAATACTTATATCGGAAACAGTGATCAAGATCGTTGTCAAGCAGAGGCTGATCATATGGCGGCTAATAACATCAGTGGTCATGTGTGGGGAACTATTGGAAGTTTTGAAGGAGTAGGTTATGGTTCGTCTCCCAATTGTAACACTTGTACTCCAAGAAACAATATGACTCTAACAGGAGATGCGTCAGCACAAGGTCGTAATGGTAAATGGTATAGAGTAAGGTCGTGGAGGTAATATCTTCAGGCAAGAGTAGCTCAATGGTAGAGCGTTAGGTTTCCAACCTGAATGTTGAGAGTTCGAGTCTCTTCTCTTGCTTTTTATATCAATATTATGATGATAGTCCTAGTTTTGTCCCAGCTAATAATATCGGGTTGGTTTTTATGGTAACAGTCAGCGAGATTTAGAATGATAACAACTATAAGAATACAGCCCCAGATGGACTGTAATTATATTTGTCAAAAAATTCATGGGGCAATCCTAAAATATCAACAGGACAATCCTGACCTGACAGATTCTATTGTTGTGATAGATATTAAGAAACCTTATGATGATACTAATCTTATTCCTAAATTAGAATTTAAGAGTGAAGCAATCTTGATAGAGTAGTCTGGGTATTTTATAATACCATTGAGATAATACTGTTTTGTCTCACCTAAAATTCCGGGTTTGGAATTTATGGAAACAGTCAGTGAGATTATAGCTATGGCAAAAAAGAAAGCCTCTCCTAAAAAGAAATCTTGTACTAAAAAAAGTTGTGGCAAGTGTCCTGACAAGAATTGTACAGAAGGTAAGAAGCCACTTCCTGAGTTTAAGGTTGAGCCTCTAACAAAGACCGATTATTTTTTCGGAATGATTAAACGGGCATTTGGTTATGAATGAGTTATTTCGTACAGTAACCTTTTTCATTATAAGTGTGATCATAGTAGAAGCAGCAGTATACTATGGAAGCTTAAGATTCATGGCCTATTTGTATAGGGAAGATGACGATGATAACTCAAATAATTTCCACAGTTAGACGGCCAATCTGTCCAACATTTATACATGATGATCCCACAAGAATATTCGTCATTCTCATACTACTATTAGTCCTATCCTGCATACTGGGGAAAGTGCTGAGATATTATAATGACTAATAATGATCCCCTTATTTTATATGGCCCACATATCATTCTTTCCTGCATCATAGTTCGATCACTGTTGATCTGGCATTTAGAGCATTTTTTATACAAGGACAATAATTATGAAAAAATCAAAATTTGAAGAATTTCATGTCCCTTTCATTAAGAATCTAGTTTTTGTGGCCCTAGTTACTGTGGTTTCTATGATTTCTGTACGATATTACCTTACAAATTCATTATCAGCATCCCAACAATCATCAGTTTATACCCATGATCAATCCCAGATATCGCCCAAGTAAGGGTATTCTTAGCTAATAGCACCTATTTAACGGCTAAAAGTATTAATATTCACTTATTATCTTATGCCGTGGTGAAAATGGGTGAAATGCCAGTATGGATTCTACCATATCGGCCTAAAGTTGTCAAGCCCGCTATGTCGATACTTGACAGAGAGGAACCCTTGATGTATACTGATACTACTGGTATGGGTAAAAGTAATAAAAAGTAGGGTAAAAATGTATAAAAACGTACTATTGACCGATAAAGAAATATCTCTTCTCAAACGTGTTGTAGGAGATCATTTGCATGAAAAATTGACTCCAGAACGTCAAAATTTGACCATTATTTACAATCGACTACGGGACATACAACCCACAAAAAAGTATAATCAGAGTATCAATTAGGGCAGCAAACCCACAAATCAAAAACAAATGAAACGCAAATCAAAATATGGCAATACTAATCAGAAATGTTTGGCAGAAGTTGATGGACAAAAGAGTTGTCAGCATTGCCGATTAACTAAACCAGTTGATCAATATGGCTACAACAAAAAAGGCCAATATAAATTGATTTGTAAAAGTTGCACAGAATATCTATCTCAACTATCCTCTTGGAACAATAAAATCAAATGAAAATCAGTGAGTATATGTCGTCTGTTGCTGACTATATTGAGAATGAATATGGGCCAGACGATGACTTTAAGGAATTAACCTTGGATGAAAAATATGCCATTAAAATGATGCTGGCATTTCATTACCAAGAAAATAATAGCGTCAATAATGCAGCTAGTGATGTTATTAGTTACATTCGTGATAATAGACAATGGATGAGGGAGAACATTAAATGACTAAGTTTGAACTTTCATGGAAAAACGAAAAGTATCAAAATAATTCAATGATCAAAGAGAAGATTGATGCTTTATGTTTTGAAGATGTTGCAGATGAGTGGTTTAAGCGATTGGCCGATATTGGTCTATCTGAAAACGATTGCTGGTGGAAAATTATCTCAGTTGTTACAAACCATGTTTGTGTTGAGATGAATCCCGGTATGAAATGTGTTGTTCGTGGGTGGTAATTGGAGAAATAATTATGATTGATAATGAAACTCTACAAAATGTTGTTATTAAAGAATACGAAAAGTCCCAAAAGAATATTCAGCCAGTATGGGTGGGCGAAGGATGGTACAAGGGTACTCCTAATTCTTTTAACTATTTCTCTTCTGGATTTGAGGCGGGCATGGAGTTTTATAAACAGCTAAATATAGCTAAACAAGTAATGGTTGAGGATAGTGAGGCTCTTAGAAATTTAAGTAAATAGATTGGAGATAAATAATGAGTAGCGTTGTAATCAAAGATAGTTATAAGGCTGATGTTTTCAATTTTGATATGGAATGTTGGAAACAGGAAGAACCAAAGGGGGAATTGTTTAATTTGACCATAAATAATGTAATAAGTTGGGAATGGCAAAAGCTTAAACTAACAAGAGAAGAGCTTAAGGGTCTTGCTAATTTTATCAATAGCTTTATTGATGAATCACAGGATTCTTGTTGACAACTGCCGATAACGATGGTATACTTGCTGGCAAGGGAGAATAATTAATGAGTGTCCCATACGCAGGAAACTGCGAACATCTTAAAGAAGGATATTGTATAGCTTGTATGTCTAAAATTAGAGATAATTGGGGTGCTACTGCTATGAGTTTTTCTAAAGATTCAAAATGCTATATTGATGTGTGGGACGGCGATTATCCAAAATGGATTGAAGTAAAGGATAAATAATGACTAAACCCCTTGATGTTGGAAAAGTATTGGCAGAAAGACTAAAAAGATTTACTGAAAATATGGAGACTAAACTAATGATTGATCAAAAAACTTGGACAGACCTTTTGGGAGAGCCTCAAGGTAATGAGAGTGTTGATGGTAAAGATATTGTGAGAGAAGTTAGTCTTCATAGATTTAAAATATTGTGGTCATTTGATAGCAATAAAGAAGCTAATTGGATTTATACTTATTGGACAACTATGGAGAATAGCTAATGGAATGGAACATAAAACTTGTCAAAGCAAAACACAGGTTTGAGACAGACCATTCATTAAACCAGCTTGCATATTATGATACTATCTCAGATTGTTTGGTTCCTATGCTTGACGAGCCTTTGTCCCCTAAATTAATTTTGCAAATGGAAGAATTTTCACAATCGGACAAGGGAGTTGTATTCATGGATTATAAAACTCACAAAATAGGCTTAATAATTAATAACTGAAAGATATATGGAGAATAACTAATGACTAGATTAATTTTGGATTTGACAACTAGACAGATTAATATTTTATTTGAGGCTTTGGAAAGTCTTGAGAAGAATAATACTGTAGGGGATACTGAGCTTAGTAGAGATATTGTTAAGTTGACAAGATATTTGGATAGTGTAGTATTTGTTGAGAAATGGTATGTGGAGAATAAATAATGTGGATAGACTTAACTTCTTTTGCGTGGATAACGTGGATAACATTGAATTTATTCACGCCTTTTGCGTTCGTTCTATGTTGTATCAGAATTGTGCAGGAATACAATAAACATAAATTGTTAGCTAAATATAAACGCTCTGTGCATGGCGAACAGCCTCATATGTTGTGTTGGGAAGATATTCATGGGAAAAAATGTTGGGAACTTATCACTGTAGAAAACATCATGAAACAAACAAAAAGTTGGGGGATTGTTATTGAAGTAAACATAATACAACAAAAAATTGACGAATTAGCGAAATCTGGTATTGTGAAAGAAAACAGTATCTCTCTTAGTAAAATTATCTAAAATGGAAAAAATAATGACAACTACAACTCGTCCGCACTATACTATTGATAAAGATATTAGTTTGGAAATGTTCAAGGGTGACGATAACTCTGTTTATGTGTCGATCTATAATGATCGCAGGGATACTAGCGTAGCATTTCAAACGTCAATGGATAATATGAAGCTTTTGGCCGATTTTATTTATAAGAATCTGGAGAACAACACATGAATAAAAGAGTAATGAAAAAGTGGGTCAAGGCTTTATTATCTGGAAAGTATAAACAGGGTCAGGGTTTACTTAAACAAACTGATCATAAAGATATCATCAGGCATTGTTGTCTTGGTGTTCTTTGCGAGCTGTATAATGAGGACATGAAAGAAAAGAAAAAGAAAAAGCTCACAGAAAAAGTAGATGGTTTTGGTGTTATTAGATTTAATAAACAACCAGAACATCTTCCAAACATTGTTAAAGATTGGGCTGATTTAAATGATAATGTTGGGTCTATTGGAGCTTTTGATAGTTTGGCGACCATAAATGATGACGGTAAAACATTCAAGACTATTGCTAAAATTATTGAAAAAAACTGGGAGAATCTCTAATGGCTGGACTTGTATTGTTTGGTATACTAGGATATATGGCTTGTATACGAATTTATGATTGGTGGAATGGATACGGGGAGTTATTTTAATGACTAGTGAAGATAAACATGACTGTCTTACTTTGTTAAATCAAATGAAAGAGTTTATAGTATATTTCAAAAGCACAAAAAGCATGAAAGACCCTACTACTGTTTCATTTGTTTATGCTATGGATCAGTCTATTAATGTACTTATTGAGATTGTTGAAAACAAACCACTAGAAATCAAAAGGATGTTTTAATGCTAGTTAACCTTAAAACAGAATTACAAAATCTTGACCGTAATGATTTTATAGCAGTTAATGATCTTGTTGATAAAATAATTTTTGATCTTAGTGATCTTCTAATTGATGTGGGCGATGAAATTATGCTTGATGCGGCGAAGGACTATATGATTGACCTTATTAATCCTGAGTTATTGGATTTTGATAATGACCAAAGCTGAATACAAGAAGTACCATTCTAAGGTAGTAGAGTATATTTATTCAGAATATAGGGATTTTCATTTTCATAGGATGAAGAATGGATCATTGCTTATTCAATTAAGTCCAATAGATAAACATCTATTCCATTTACTT
>Ga0209189_1003218_pt1 | contig 11029 bp, 7 predicted proteins | sample C_130820_EF_Meta_FD_187308 | JGI IMG/M metagenome (GOLD analysis project Ga0209189, IMG submission 187308) | Freshwater microbial communities from Lake Croche, Canada to study carbon cycling - C_130820_EF_MetaG (SPAdes) (version 3) | ecosystem: Environmental > Aquatic > Freshwater > Lake | place...
TTCGTAAAGCAGATGTTGCTCTCGTGGATTTTGCACTTGATCAAAATGGTTTAAATGGAATTGAACTCGGAATCGCGCTACGAAATATTAATGAGTACATCGGAATTGTCATCTATTCACAATTCTCAGTACGGCCCATGGTCAATCGCGTTCCTAAATCTATGCGGGCGGGTTGGTCCTTCTTCAATAAATCAGCCGAGATGGATGTAGAGGACTACACAAAAGTATTAAGAGCGACTGCATCAGGAAAAGGAAACTGGGAAGAAGTACTTGAAGAAGATACGAATACCAAAGAAGCGGAAGTTTCGGTTTTCTTTGCTCTGACACCTAGACAGCGTTCAATTATGTCGTTAAGTGCGCAGAGCAAGAGCCCCCAAGATATCGCCGAACAATTAGGTTTGAGTTACTCGTATGTTCGCAAGGAGCTTTCTCGTGCATATGCAGTTTTGTTGCCTAATGCTAAAGATAGTGACGATTTAAAGACGGCTGCCGTACTTAAATATATGGAACTTATGAGGATGTCTTGATGGCCGCAAGAATTAGAAAGTTCATCAAGCTAATTGGCCCATATCCATACAATCCTTATCTGCTCTTTCTCTTCTTCTTCTCATTTTATTTCTCTCGATACATCCGTGTAGTTGCCTATCTGCCTGCTGGTCCAGAACGCTGGAGAGCCGGAGGGCTCGTTCTACTCGCGTCAGCCATCCCAGCGATTATTTTTTCTTTAGGTTCGATATTGCTGACGCGCTTTAGGTTTTGGAGTACCAAGAGCACGATTGCTTATGTCCTTGAAGTGGCTTTCTTTCAGTACTTGAATCTTCTCTATCTCCCACTTATCAACAAGTTCTTGAACGAAAAACTCGGATATGTCGATAAGGCCCTCCTTGCATTGTCGAAAAACATTTTTATTGCCTCTCTCGTATTGGTCCTCTTTGCCCTTGCCCTGATGCACCACTCTGAACGAAAGATTTCTGATCGGCTTGATTTGGCAAATAGATTGGCAGGGAAACTTGAATCTGAGCGCGAAGGGCTGATTCAATCCGACGAAAGATTGCGTCGTCATACGTCTCAATTTCTACACGATCGAGTGCAGTCGGATTTGATGGTTGTAGGAATGAAGTTGAAATCTATATCGGGACAAGCATCGCCGGAAGTGAATGAGGTTATTGAGCGCGCCATTCACCGTCTCGAAAATACTCGCGCTGCGGACCTTAGAGATTTAATCCAGATTCTCACTCCCAATCTAGAAGCCGGAACTCTGCAATCTGCACTCGATGTTTTGCTTGAACAATACAAAGCAAATATGGAAGTTTCTCTAGGAATTGATCCCTTAACAGAGCTGTTGGATTCAGAGGTACTACTCGGAATCTTCCGAATCGTTGAACAAGCAATGTTAAACGCCCTTGTTCATGGACCGGCCAATCGAGTTCAGATCAGTGTTACAACAAGCACTGAAGGCGTTACCGACATTATTGTTTCGGATGATGGTCCCGGGGTTGCAGTTGAAGCGGCAACTGCTGGGGTGGGAACAGCGATTATTGATTCGTGGGTTGGAATCCTGAATGGAAGTAAGGAGATTAATTCTGCACCTGGGCACGGGTATCAACTACACGTCACATTTATAGCGGGTTGATTTAGAGGGAAGAACCGAGCTTTCCAAGTTGGATATTCGTTCCTCGAAGATTTACTGAGAGCCCTTTAGGACTTAAGGAAACTGACTTCAATTTCAAGCCTTTAGGGACATTAAGTTCGCGCACGCTCCTGCTCTTAATTTGGCTCTGAACATCAGCCGGTAGTGTCGATGCAGGTAATTCACTTCCAAATATGGAGATGCTCTGAAGTTGAAAATAGATTGTGTTATTTGAAAACTTTGGAATTAGCTTGGCTTGCCCAAGTCCACCTGCACCAACTGAGACTTGTAATGTATTTCCTACAATCTGAGCATTTTCAAACTCAGCCGATTTGATGATGGTCGCTGCTGGAATAGTTGCTGTAATGTCCAAAGACCCAACAATTGTTGGTTGCTTTTTGCTTATGTTCTTTACTGAGATAGCAATCGCAGATTCGGTGGCACTCCCCTTGAGAGCATAGCTATCGATATTGATCTTTGCTGACTTAATTGAGTCTGAAGAGAGATTCTGTGGAATATCAGCTAAGGGAATTGATGCGCTAATACCTGATGCCTTTGGTAGCTCACTATTGATTCTCTTTTCAATGCGAGAAGTCATGAGCGTCTGCGCTGTCAAAGCACCACCGCCAAATAGGGCGAAGGCTGATGCACTTGCGACAAGTGCCAATGAGTTTTTCTTCATTTAAGTGAAGTTATAGATACATCCTGAGAAATCTCGGTGGAGGGAACAATTGTGAATCCAGAGCGGAGACGAAGAGATTTGAACTCTTGAAGGGTTTAACCCCTTACCTCGTTAGCAGTGAGGCGCACTCGACCGGGCTATGCGACGTCTCCAAGTACGACGTTATTCTACAAGGAGATTGGTTCCTCATCACCATGGCCACCGCAGCACTCGTGCGGGGATTCGCGCTCGACAGGTGCGAAATAACCGCCTGCCACTCTCTCTACATACAGTTCGAGCCTGCCATCTTGAAATATTGGGCGCATAAAGTTATTAATTTGAATTTCAGCTTTGAGCGGTAACTGTTCACCAACGGCCACTATGGAATCAATTGCAGATCTTGCAATTAGCACCTCTGCTGGAACTGTGGTCGAGATATCAATCTCTAGCGGCATAACTATTACTCTGCCTGTAGTTTTTGTGGTGCTGCCATCTACCAAATCACTAAGTTCCGCATCTCCTGCAAAGCTGGGAAAATGTCCATTGAGATCTGCTAGTAACTTATTCAACTTCTTCTCATCGGATGCCGCGAAGGTAAAGGCAACTCGGCGCGCACCTGCGGTTAATTGATGACTTACTAACCAATCGAGTTTCACGCCCAACTTTGAAGCGTGATTGACGATGGTATCTTCCAAATGTTTTCGTGAAACAGGAGTAAGCCCTGAGTCAAAGGCGACCCAAGACTTACTCCTGCTCATCAATTTAGTCATTGTTTTTACTGGTATTCACTAACTACTAGATCGCGTCAATGAAGACAGGGTTGCTATAGAACCATAGGTCGTTCCATGGGTTTGCATCACCCATAGTGTCCATTACTGGATCTACACCATTTGCAGCAAGCTTATTGCCGTCGCTTCCGCGATAGCGGAGGTAGAAGGAGCTTCCGACATTCTTGTAAGTGTATGTAAGCACGACCTGTCCACTTGTTTGTGACACTTCAAAGGTCTTTTCAACCTTTGTATTTGGCGCAAACATGGTCTGTTGATCAGTTACTGGACCTGTGATTGGGCCTGAGATCAAGTCGACCTTCTTGAGTAGTGGAATATTACCGATGTAATTTGGACGAGTTGCAAGATCAATTGTGATTGTCGCTGTAACTGTTCCACCCTTCTTCACGAAGGTACGACCACCAGTTGCTACACCTTGAGCGTCATCGCTTGTCGTAACGCGAATATCTGCACCATCGATGATTCCACCGTGTGTAGTCAAGATCAAGCCTGACTTAAGGGCCTTCATTAGAGTGAGATATGACTTTGAGATCGAACTTACAATTGTGCGGGAATAAGTTCCAGGCCAGAAGTCACCGTATGTTCCTATCGCTTTACCAGTGTCAACTGGGTTTGAGTACTTTCCAGTTGTGTTGTAGTAAGCAGTGTTTAGCGTTGTACCTGTTGTGAGATTTCCGCCCACGAAAGTATCTTGGAAAACCTGGTGTGAATCTGAGTTAGCTGTAATCCACCAAGGCTTGCCTTCTGCTAATAAAGAATCCCAGAGTCCACCAACGCGCGCTGTACCCCAGTCGAATCCCCCATATGTACGCAGTGGGTTTTCTGTGGCAGTTGCTCGGTAACCTGAATATGAGTAGCTCTCGTTGAAGGCATTGTCGTAGTAACCGCGACCAGCTCCTGGACCACCATCTTTTGTAGAAATACCAGCTGCCTGGTGTCCTGGTGCACCTTCCCAACCCATCACAATATCTGGAGCAGCTTCCCGCCAGGCACGAATTTCCGCTGGTGAATCTAGCCCCTTACGTGTTGGGTGGTTAGCGAACATGAGCGCCATAGGTACAACGCCAGATTTCACTTGATCGGCAAGCCACTTCAAACCGGCGACTGCATATGGCTCGCCATCTGATGCGTTTGCATTGGTGATCTTCTTAGCATCTGCAAGAACTGTGCCATCGAAAAGCAATTCAAATTGCTTAAGAACACTTGGTGTTGTTCCGTGTGGAGGCAAAATCACTGTCGCGTGTTCTGCACCAGGAACGTTCCACTCAAGACCTTGGAATACTGCCGTGTTTCCGTATGCACGGCGAGCATCCTTAATGTCATTTGTAATCATATCTACTGAATACTTCTGGTGAGCAGTTCCGCCGTGATCGGTGATAACCATCCAGTCAAGACCATTCTTAGATGCATTCTTCACATGTGTATCAACTGTGTACATGGCATCAGGAGAATATTGTGTGTGGATGTGGTGATCGCCTGCTAGGTGATAACGATATGGCTTCCATGGATTTACCGTGCGCTTCTGAGCGTCTAGGTGAGTAGTTGCGCCAGCAGGTGCTGCGCCAAGAGGTGCGAGCGATGCTGCAGCTGCAGCTGCACCAAGTGCGCCCATCAAACCTCTACGGGTAAGGGTTAAATCATCTAAAGGACGATCTGCTTCGTCCCAATTATTTTGAACTGAATCATTCTCATGAGAATGATCGTGTGAATGACCTTCGCACATGGTGTTGACCTTTCTGAGTAGGTGCGGGAAAGGTAACGAATGCAGATTATCCTCACGCCAACACGGTGCGAAGATTCAGTGAATAGCGAATATTACGAAAGTGAACTTCGGGTAAATGAGTTCTCGAATTTACGTGTGGGATCGAGAGCCTCTATAAGGGCTTTAAACTCCCCGAGCTTTGGGTAGACGCTTTTCAGGTATTCGGCATCTGCTGTAAATACCTTGCCCCAGTGCGGACGATAATTAAATGGACGAAGCGCAGCCTCTACCTTTTCAATGACCGGGTAAATCGCATCGGTTTTTTTCCATGTGAAGTGGATTGCCAAGGTATCTCTTTCGAATGCTCCGCTGAGCCAGAGGTTGTCGGGAGCAATTGTTCGAAGTTCTGTAATCCAAAGAAGCGGTGTTATCTCTGCGCCAAGTTGTACGACTGCTTCGATAGCAGCTGAGGCATCTTTGCGGTCAATGAAGAATTCGCTCTGAATCTCTTCACCAACGCTAGGTGTGAATTCAAGTTTGAAGTGAGAAAGTCGATCGTGCCAATCCCCTGCCACACCAAGTTGTTCAGTGCAAGCAACTGGATCTACCGATGGAATCGGGTGGTATTTCTTATCTGCCTTTGTACTTCCGCCAACGCTTTCAGGAATCACTTCAGTATCGCGAAATTTGCACCAGAGGTTGCCAACTTGGGCGCTACTCCAATCAGTAAAGTAACTGACACTGTATGCAGTTCCCATGATTTGATCGAAGTTACGTTGTAGAACATCTAAAGGAATCTCTGGATAGATTACTTGGCGGATTTCATAGGTGGGTTCGATTTTTAACTCGTATTGATAAACGACTCCACCGAGGCCGAGACCCACAACGAGTGCGTTAAATGCAGGGTTGGCTCGGTCAATATGTCGAAGTTCGCCTTCAGCAGTAACTAGATCGAGTGCGAGGACTTGATTAGCAAGGTTTTGATTCTTAATACCTGAACCATGTGTACCTGTGGAGATAGAGCCTGCGATAGAGATATGTGGCAGCGATGCCATGTTGCTCAGCGCCCAGCCTTGAGCGTGAAGTACTGGGGCTAACTCGCCATAGGAAAGTCCTGCTGCAACAAGTACAGATTTCTTCTCTGGATCAACGGTGATGGTTTTAGGCATCTTTGCGAGGTTGATTGCATAGCTACTTGTATTGGCAATCTCGTTGAAGCAGTGCGCGGTACCGCGCGCGCGGATTTTCTGGTTTGTGCGAATTAGCTCTTGTAGCTCAGCAAGAGATTCTGGCTGCAAGTAAGCGCGGTCATTGAAATCAACGTTCTTGCTCCAGTTCTGCATTACTTACTCAGACCAGAACATGCTGGCTTTGGTCCACCGTTGGGATTGCCGTAACGGTGATAGGTAATTGCGACAGATTGTTCGATGAGCCAACGTGGGGTTTCGATATCTCCGCGCTGTGCAATCGGACGATGATCGACCGAGATACCTTTCTGAAGCTCTTCCAGAATTGGGGGCTTACTTGATGCAAGCCAACGCACTCGTGCGTACTTCTCTTTCACATCAGCAAGGTCAGTAGTAAAGATGACCTTTGCCCCAGTTGTCTCAGAGATATGGTGAATCAAGGACTTCTCGGCTTGTGTAGTTGATTCATCAATGACGACAACAATCGGTGCCACATAATGGCGATAGCGCTGGAAATTCTTTTCAACGATGAGCCCGCTACGGTCGATCGCTTGTGAACCGACCTTCGCCCACCACGTATTGACGCCGAATATTGCAGCTTCCACATTTGTAACACGTGGCCAATTACGAAGTGTATTGACGTAGTTAAGTCCGCCAGCCTTAGCGTTTGGACCAACAGCAGATTTCTTCCAACCGCCAAATGGTTGACGATTCACAATTGCGCCAGTAATTCCGCGGTTTACATAGAGATTTCCCGCTTCGATGCGATTGATCCACTCTTCGCACTCTTTCTCATCGAGAGATTGAATACCTGCAGTAAGACCAAAATCTGTTTCGTTCTGCCAATTGATTGCCGTATCAAAATCAGGTGCTTCAATGATTGCAAGAACGGGACCAAACCATTCATTCCGATGAGACCACGACTTTGCTTGCACACCAATCTTTACACCCGGACGCCACATCAAGCCTGCATCATCAATCTGCTTTGGTTCGACTAACCAACTCTCGCCAGCGTCTAGTTGAGTCAATGCTCGAGTAAGTGCGTTCTCGGATGGACGAATGATTGGTCCAACAGTTGTTGAGAAATCCCAGCCGGCGCCGACATGCAGCGATTCGACAGCATCTTTGAGTTGGCGAATAAAGGAAGGGTTGTTAAAGATAGTGGTATCAACAATTGCAATTGAGGCCGCTGAACATTTCTGTCCAGCGTGGCCAAATGCAGATTGCACCAGATCTTTTACAGCGGCATCGATATCGGCGCAGGCGGTGATAAGAACAGCGTTCTTTCCGCTTGTCTCTGCCATCAAATTAATTTCTGGGCGCCATGATGTGAAGAGAGATGCGGTATCGAATGAACCGGTAAGAATCAGGCCATCGATTCCAGGATGAGTAATTAGATATTTGCCGTTCTCATCATCGCGCATCGGTAAGAATTGCAGAACATCTTGCGGGACTCCGCCGGCCCAAAGATGGCTGACTATCTCCCATGCTGTTGCGACAGTCTCAGGCGCTGGTTTGAGAATTACTGTGTTGCCTGCGGCAAGGGCTGCACATACACCGCCCATAGGAATTGCATAAGGAAAGTTCCACGGTGGAACTACCAGGATTGTGCCAAGTGGTGTTGATTCTCCAAAGTTCTGTGCAGTTGTTGCGTAGAAACGCGCAAAGTCGATTGCTTCTGCTACTTCCGGATCTGCTTCGGCAACAGTCTTACCGGCATCTCGTGACATCACGGCAATGGTTTCAGTTGTCGCCTTCGCCATGACATCGGCAGCCTTGAAGAGAATATCTGTACGCTCTTGAATCGATAGTGCGCTCCATTTATCTTGAGCTTTTTTAGCTGTCGCTATCGCGGCATCGACATCCTTGGCCGAACCAACTGAGTAGTGATACCAAACTTTTCCATTATCAGATGGGTCAGTCCCTGCCTCTTGCTCCTTGGTAAAGACCTCTTTCCCGTTAATAACAAGTGGAATCTCTTGATCTGCAATCGCTTGAACTTTCTTAATTGCCTTTGTAACCGCGTTGATAAATTTTGGTTCGGTGGGATCGGCATTTGCCTCATTGTGAAATATCTGGCCCGTCAATTGCCCATGGTTTATATGGCGCAGAGATTCAGTGGTGATTGTGTGACGCTCTGCGATTGACTTAAGGAAGCGATCTTCTTGCTCTTTAAACTTCTTGGGGTTCTTTGAAATCTCAAATGCCGCTTTTAAGTAATTCTCATCTGATGTATTTTCATCGAGGCGGCGCACCAGATATGCAACAGCGGCAGCGAAATCATCTTTACGAGTAACTGGTGCATAGAGCAGAACTGGCTGACCGGCGCGAGTAACTGCAAGTGCTTCCGCATTTGCCATTCCTTCCAGCATCTCGATATCAATCTGATCTGAAACTCCGCGAGACTTCGCGACCTCAAGGGCCCATGTCATATGGAATAAGTTGTGAGAAGCAATACCGATGCGCACCGCCTTTGCATGTTCAGGTCGAAGTGCGGCATCAACCAAGCGCACATAGGAAGCGTCAACATCTGACTTCGAGCGATAGGGAGCAGGGCTCCACCCATGTAGCTCTGCCTCGGCGCGCTCCATCGCCAGGTTGGCACCTTTAACTAAACGAACCTTGATAGTTCCGCCGCTACGTTCATATCGAGCCTTCGCCCAATCAACTAACTGCCCAAAGAATTGATGAGCTTCAGGAAGATATGCCTGTAGAACAATTCCCGCTTTCATTTGCACAAATTCATCTTCGTCGAGCACGCGCATAAAAGCAGCCACCGTCATAGGCAGATCGCGGTACTCCTCCATATCCAAATTGACGAATACACCATGTTGCTGCGCTTCGCGATAGAGAATCCGCATCTTCTCCGAGACGCGATCAATCGAACCATTGATATCAATAATGATGAGTTGCGCAACAATGGATGAAAGCTTCACTGAAATGTAATTGACCTCTGGGCGGCGCATCATCTCGAGAATTGATTGGAAGCGAATCTCAGCTTCGTGATCTCCGAGTACCGCTTCACCTAAGACATTGATATTGAGCGCAATACCTTTATTACTTCGCTTCCCCATATGCTTTGAGAGTTTCTCGTTCTCAGATGCGAGAATCAAATCTTTTGAGAGTGCACGAACACGTTGGTGCACAGCTGCGACAACTGGCGCGGGTAGAACATGAGAGATGACTCCGATTGCATGGAGGCCGATTCCATTAAGAGGTCCAAAGCCAACAATGCTCGCCTTCTTGGCAGCGCGGCGAAAGATTCGCGAGGAAGATTTCACTGATGAAATTCTCATTACTTCGTCAGTTAAAGTGATGGTTGCTTCAATTGCCTTGGGATCTTTAAAGAGACGCGCTACACGTTTGCGATTTGCTTTCTCGCGACGATCACGAAGCGCATCAGATTGCTTCATCAGCTCTTTGGTCCGCGTAATTGCAGTCGACGCAAGCTTGTCTAAAGCAGCATCTGTCTCAAAGATTGCGGGCATTTCGCAAGGTTAGCAAGGGTTTTTCAGCTTTGCAGACCCTATAAATGTGAGTTTAAAGTGCGTAAGATTCAGGTATGAATAATGAGAACGCTGAGGTCGCCACTCGCAAGTCAAAGAGAATTCATGACCAAGCGCCTTCTGAACAGTTCTCGAACTTTATGAAAACCGGTTGGACTCCCACCGATCTAACCGATCTCGAGCCACTCGAGGTAGTGACCTACGCATATTCTCGTCGCCAAGTTCTCTCAGCCGCCTTCAAGGGAATCCGTCTCGTCTTTCCTGCAGGTAATTTCAAAGTCCGCGCAAATGACACTGATTACAACTACCGCCCAGATAGTGCCTACGTTTATTACAGCGGTGTGCAAGGTGCGGATTCAACAGCCGATGCTGTGCTTGTTCTCGAACCATCAGGTGATTCACACATTACATATCTCTACATGAACCCACGCTCTACTCGCGATACCGATGCCTTCTATCGCGATGCAAAGTATGGCGAACTCTGGGTTGGTCGTCGCTTCACTCTTGCTGAAGCTAAAGCTCGCTACCAGATCGAGACTCGTGCGCTCAGCGAAATTGAAACTCTGCTTGGTGATGGTAAAGAAACTTTGACGCTTCGTGATATCGATCTGACAATCGAAAAACAGATCAAAACACATGCACGCGAAGAGGAATTTGCAATCTTCGTTTCTGAGCAACGTTTCTGTAAAGATGAGTACGAGCTCCGCGAGATGCAACGTGCAGTTGATGCAACTGCGCTCGGTTTCAACGATGTCATTCACGCGATCCCTGCGGCAATCGAAACCCCGCGTGGAGAGCGAGTTTTGGATGGCGCTTTCTACGGCCGGGCACGAATTCTGGGAAATGATCTCGGTTACAACACAATCATCGGTGCAGGATCGCACGCCTGCGTCTTGCACTGGATCCGCAATGATGGCGATGTTCGTCGCGGCGAATTAGTTCTCGTTGATGCAGGTGTCGAAATGGAATCTTTCTACACCGCAGATATCACTCGTACTTTGCCAGTTGATGGCAAGTTCACTCCAGCACAGCGCGCTCTTTATATGTTGGTCTACGAATCACAACTTGCAGGCTTTGCTGCAATCAAACCCGGTGTGCTCTTCTCTGAAATTAATAAAGCCTGCCAAGAAGTCTTAGCTAAAGGCCTAGCCGATATGGGAGTACTCACAGTTTCAGCAGAAGAATCAATGAAGCCTGAAGTTGGTCTGCATCGTCGTTGGACTCTGCACGGTGTAAGCCACCACTTAGGCCTTGATGTTCATGATTGCGCACAAGCTCGTCGCGAGATTTATCGCGATTCGCCACTGCGCGAAGGCATGGTTCTTACAGTCGAGCCAGGGCTATACATCCAGCCCGATGATGAACTCTTCGCGCCGGAATATCGCGGAATCGGAATTCGTATCGAAGATGATGTTGTTGTTACTGCCGATGGCTGCCGCAATATCTCTGAAAATATTCCGCGCCATCCAGATGAGATTGAGAAGTGGATGAAAGGTCTTTTAGGCCGCTAACGCTAACCCTGCTGCAACCGCCGCGATAGATAATCCGAAGGTAA
>Ga0209189_1003225_pt1 | contig 11021 bp, 8 predicted proteins | sample C_130820_EF_Meta_FD_187308 | JGI IMG/M metagenome (GOLD analysis project Ga0209189, IMG submission 187308) | Freshwater microbial communities from Lake Croche, Canada to study carbon cycling - C_130820_EF_MetaG (SPAdes) (version 3) | ecosystem: Environmental > Aquatic > Freshwater > Lake | place...
GCTTACCGGACTCCCCGGGTCTGGCAAGAGCACGATTGCGGACGAGGTCGAGCGAGCCTTGTTTGCCCGGGGCCTTCGCGCGTACGTGCTCGACGGTGACACCGTTCGTCAAACGCTCAGTGAAGACCTCGGTTTCTCGGCGGACGACCGACGTGAGAACGTCCGGCGGGTGGCTCGATGCGCCCAGATGATGATGGATGCCGGACTCGTCGTTATCGTGTCACTGGTTTCCCCGTTCCAGGCAGACAGAGAGGCCGCTCGCGATCTCTTTGTGAAAGAAGATTTCATCGAGGTGTTCGTGGATACCCCTCTCGCCGTCTGTCAGGACCGGGATCCCAAAGGGCTTTATGCACGAGCCAAAGCCGACGCCGCAACCCAGATGACGGGTGTTGGTCAGCAGTACGAGCCGCCGTCGAATCCCGATGTGCGGCTCGATGGCACGAGACCGGTCGAGGTGAACGTGGAGACTCTTGTGGCTTGGGTTACTCAGCGCCGCGTTGATGAACGGCGGTAGAGGCCAGATCCGGTGACGGCCCGAGGTTAGTGCGCGTTATTGATTCGCGCCCGCCTCGCGATGATGATCGCGATCGTGGCGATGGCAGCCACCAGCGCAAGTCCCATCGCGCACAGCACGGTGGAGAGGTCGGCGTTCATGGAGACGGCAAGTTGTCGAACGTTGAGCACGATGACGGCTACACCGGTGACGAGACCGAGGGTGCGTTGTGGTGCGATGCGCACCAGTCGGGCGGCGATCGGTGCCGCAATCAGTCCGCCGAGAAACATGGCGAGGACCGCGACCCAATCGATGCCGGCCACGCCGAGACCGAGAATGAACCCGACACTTCCGGCCACCGCGACAAGAAAGCGCGCGGTTGAGGTGGTGCCCACGACGCGGTTGGGACTCATGGTATTCGAGGCCATCAAACTCGAGGTAGTGATGATTCCCCAACCTCCGCCCGCAGTCGCATCGATGAAGCCCGCTGCGCCACCGAGCGGCAGGAGCAACGCGGGATGTGCTTTTCCCGACGGAGAGGGAGTCGCGACGCGCAAGAAACGAAAAAGAATGATGACACCCAACCCGAGAAGAATTGCGGCGGTCCACGGTTTGCTAAACCCCAAATTGACCGAGCTGAGAAGAACGGCGCCGACGAATGCTCCCACTGCGCCGGGGATACCCACAAAAAGAACGACACGCCACTCGACGTTTTTTGCACGCGCGTGAAAGGTCCCATTCAACAGGGACGTCCCAATTTCGACGAGATGAACGACACTGGAGGCCGCCGCGGGAGAGTACGACAACAGGAGAAGCCCCGTGGTCGCGGTTACCCCCAGGGCCATGCCAATCGTTCCGCCCACGAGTTGCGCGATAAAGCCCACGACGCTCACACCGAGGAGGGCCCACATATCGGTTAGCCTAGCGACGGTTCGGTTAGGCTTCCAGAGGCCATGATGAGACACCCCGAATTCGCGTTCCGCGGGTATCGTCCATTGCAGAACGTGCAGTCAGATTATGAGGAGTCTCGGGTGGCGCAAGGTCGGAGGCGTGCTTTCATCACGGGTGTTCACGGTCAGGACGGTTCCTATTTGGCCGAGCTTTTGCTGCGGAAGGGGTACGACGTGTTCGGGCTCACGCGAAATCCGCGTCATCCTGTTCTCGAAAAAATGAGTCGCTTCGCCTCGTCAGATGCTCGGGTTGGCGGTCAACTCCACCTCATTGCCGGCGACCTTCGCGACCGGACGGTTACGGCGCAGGCGCTTCATGAGATTGTGCCCGATGAGGTCTACAACTTGGCCTCGCAATCAAACGTGGCTCGTTCCTTTACTGAGCCGGAACTGACACACGAGTCCAACTATCTCGCCGTGTCACACCTTCTTGACGACGTATGGGCATCCAACCCGGAGACACGCTTCTTTCAAGCCTCGTCGTCGGAAATGTTTGGTCTGACTCACCCGCCTCAACGCGAAGAGAGTCCCTTCATGCCCCAATCACCCTATGCCGTCGCAAAAACCGGTGCGCACGTGCTCGTGAAAGAAATTCGGGAGACCCGTGAACGCTTTGCTGTTGCGGGCATCGCGTTCAATCACGAATCTCCGCGCCGACCTGAATCTTTTGTGACTCGCAAGATAAGTATGGCCGTGGCAGATATTTGTCGCGGGCAAGCGCAGACCGTGCATCTGGGCAACTTGGACTCAATTCGAGATTGGGGATACGCGCCCGAGTATGTCGAAGGCATGTGGAGGTCTCTTCAGCAGGATGAGCCTTCCGACTACGTCTTTGCCAGTGGCACGGCACATAGCGTTCGCGATTTCGCGACCTTTGCTTTCGAGGCCGCGGGCTTAGACTGGCGCGACCACGTGCTTCAGGATGATTCTTTGGAGCGCGCTCACGATATGAAAGCAGCGGTGGGAGACGCAACGCGGGCCACGGAGCTCCTTGGCTGGTCGGCGACTGTCACTGCGGAACAACTCGCACGCATCATGGTGGAGTCTGATTTGCGTGGCAGCGATGAATTGGATCGCCCGCCTCTCGAGGGGTGGGCCTAAGCGGTTGAGGAACGAAGCACGATGACAACCGCGAGCAACCAGCACGTCGCGCCTGACGGTCGCGCCCAGCGGGCATACGTCACCGTCTCCGCGATGGGGAGTGCGCTCGAGACGGTGCACAGCTCGCGTCCCACGGCACTGGAATTCGAGGGTAAAAGCAAGTTTCACGTGGCACCGTCAATTCAATCGTTGACGTCGAGGCTGTTTCGAGCCAGAAAGCAGGGTTCTAGATTTCTCTCGGATGACGAGTGGAGTGACCTAGAGAGTGCGTGGCCATTCTGGCCGGAGTCACAGCTCGTCGAACAGTGTCGCCTACTTCGGCAGCCGTGGCAGTGGGGAAGACCCGAGCAGAAATCTCGCATCATTCTGTTCGATACCCGCGTGTTGCAGACCAGCTCAATAAACGGGACGGTCAAACACGCTCTGTCTGTGTTGCGCGCCTTTCTCGATGAGGTTCCCGAGGGATATGACGTCTCTTTTCTCACGTCATCGTTGCTTCCCGATCTTTCCCCGGAAATTTCTCCTCGAGCAACAATCGCCTGGCGCCCCGCACTGATCGGCGACGTGGACATTTATGTCCAATTGGCAACCATCTCGCATGCGTCCGATTCGGCAAATGTCGACCTTCTGCGCGCCCCGTGGATTCAGCGAATTTCGGTCTTTTTGGACGATATTCAGGGTCTGTATCCCGAGCATTTTGCGGGAACAGAGCACCTCTTTTGGATGCATCAGTTGGCCATCGAAAAACTCCGAAGTAGCACCGTCGTGTTGCCACTCGGGAAAACGTCGTCGGCCGAGGCTCAAGCTCTGTGGTCTTCATCGATGTCGGATGAACCGAAGCCCCACTTCATCACGACATCGTGTGTGACGAGTGTCCCGGTGATCGACGCAGCTTCCCCAAAAGTTGATGCGCGCGAGGTGCTCGTCTTTGGCAACTACCATCCGCACAAAAACCTCGGTCTCGTCGCGTGTTCCGTGGGAGCGGGAAGAGGTTACTTTTCCCCGCCCATTCGCTTCACCTTCCTCGCCGATCTTTTCGTGGCCCAACGAAATGCGATTTCGGGCGTGGCAACGGAAGCGGCCGGGAGTTGTCAGAATGACGCGATTTCTTTTGCGTCGGGGCTTTCCGATGCGGCGCTGGCGCGTCGCATTCGAGAGTGCGTGGGGGTCGTGATTCCGTCCCTCCACGAAGGGTTCTCCATCCCAGTGATCGACGTCATCGCGCTGGGAACGCCCGTTGTCCTCTCGCGCATTCCTGCGCATCAAGAATTACTTCCCGAGGGACCGTGGTTTTTTGATCCCACGACCGTTGCGTCACTCGAAACGGCGTTGCGAGCACTGTCACAGAGCAATGGAGAGTGGGCACCGCGTCAACGTGCGGGCCTCGCTCAGAACTACAGCTCAGAGACCCTGCCGAATGCGATTCGCGCGGCGCTAAGCGTCGTCGGGGAGCATCAGTCAGATGCCCGAACCCGGCAGGATGCGCGTGAAACCTCCGGCCCCCGCCGTTCACGCACGCGCAGTAGCGCGCAACGAATGACCCTCGAAGAACTCGAACGACGCGACCGGGAATTCATTTCGGCAAAACTCACCCTCGTTGATTCTCGGGACAGCAATACCGTCGAGCTGGGCAAACCCACGCTCTTCTTCAAGAACGATCACGACACTATCGTGGCCGAATTCCATGCCTCCCTAACCTGGCGTGTCGGAAAGGCAGTCACGGCACCGGTGCGCTGGCTCAAAACGCTGAGAGCAACGAGGTAACGCGTGAATTCGGCACATCCATTGCTTGTCCTTTCGGCCGCCTCGGTCACGAGGGCTCAGCACGATTTTCGGCAGGCCATCGACTCGCTCGGTGGCGCCTGGCTGACCCGCGAATCGACCGTAACCGACGTGGAACGTCAGGTTCGAGAGCACGCGCCCGGGGCATATGTCTTGTTTCTCGGCAGTGCAGACAATCCGCTGCCAGAAACCGTTGATCTCATCGGCACGCTGTGCGATGCTCATCCTCTCGCCGACGTCATTTATGCCGACAAGCGAGTTGCCGTCCGTTCGCGTGGCGGGTCGACAGAGCACCTGCACTTCCCCGATTGGTCTCCGCATCGAATGGCTTATGAGCAATTCGTGGGAGACACGTTTCTCGTTCGCGTGGCTACCCTGCTGTCCATTGCGGCAACACTCGATCCGGAATCCTCTTGGGATAACCAGGCCTTCCTTTTTTCGTGCGCACGACGTGACGTGCACGTGGTCCACGCGGACGAGGTGTGGCTGAGTCACGACATTCACGCCGACAAGCGGAGTGAGCAGAGTGACCCAGCGTTTCGACTCACTTCTGTCGACGGCAATGCGCCAGTCCTCCAATCGGCGAACGCCTCATTGTCCTCGTCACGATGCAGCCTCATCACATTGACTGCGGGTGCACCGAGAGACGACGCCGGGACGACGCCGGTTTTTTACGAGCATCTCGAAGTCATTCGGGATAGTCATGCGAGCGTGGCCGAGCACATCGTCGTCATCGGGGATGAATGCGACCCCCGCCTTCGAACGAGCCTGCTGGCCGACCCGCTACTTCGCGTGGTAGACGACAGCGAACCGTTTAATTTTGCTCGTCGGTCAAACCGCGGAAGTAGAGCCGCAACGGGCGAAATTCTCGTGTTCGTAAACGACGATTTCATTCCGCTTCGGACTGATTGGCTTGAAGAGTTGACGGCACCGTTTGCCGACGAACGCGTCGCAATCACCGGCGCCACAATGCTTTTTGCGAACGACACAATTCAGCACCTCGGGGTCGGTGTCAGCGATGGCTCCGATCGGCATTTCTATCGCGACTTCGAATTGACCGATCCACGTGTGGCGTCCCTTATCTCGATGAACCGTGAAGTCGACGCCGTGACGGGCGCCTGCTTGGCCGTTCGCGCTGACGTGTTCGATGAAGTCGGGGGTCTGTTCGACGGCTTCCCGCTCAACTACAACGACATTGACCTGTGTCTCAAGGTGCGTCTTCGTGGCAGGTCGGTGATCCACGTGGGAGCACCGCTTGGGCACCACTTTGAGTCCGTGACCCGAGAAGCCGTGCTGCTTCCCGAAGAAGCTTCGTTGTTTTTTGCGCGGTGGCCGCGCCGGCCGCTCCAGTCGCGGTTCCCGTTCGAACGCTTTGGCTAAGCGCCCGCGCGATACGAATTGGAATACGACGCGACAACTTTCCGAGATTCACCAAACTCGACAAGCCTGCCGTGATCGAGCCATGCGGCTCGCGAACAGAATTGAGCAACGTTATGCAAATCGTGGGAGACCAAGACAATCGTTGTTCCTTGTCGCCGCATTTCCTCGATGCGAGCAAGGCATCTGGCCTGAAAATCCACATCGCCTACAGCCAATATTTCGTCAGCGAGCAGCACGTCCGGTCGAACGGCAACGGCCGTCGAGAATCCCAGCCGCACGTACATGCCGGACGAGTAGTTCTTTACCGGTTCGTCAATGAAATCGTCGACGCCGGCGAAGGCCACAATCTCGTCAAAGAGTGACGAAACTTTTGCACGGTTGAGTCCGTGGATGGCTCCGCTCAGGTACACGTTTTCTCGCCCGGTGAGCTCGGGATGAAACCCCGATCCCACTTCGAGCAGAGCGCTGATGCGGCCACGGGTACGAATCGTTCCCGAATCGGGTTGCAGGATTCGCGCGATGCACTTGAGCAACGTTGATTTGCCCGAGCCGTTCCCGCCGATGAGACCAACGGTCTCGCCCTCACGGACGCGAAGGCTCACGTCGGTCAGTGCCGCAAATGTTCGATAGCGAGAAACCCGGCCGCGCATGACCGCGGATTTGAGCGTTTGATTGCGCTCAGAAAACTGGCGGAAATTCTTTGAGACGTGTTCCACCACCACCGAAGGTTCGCCACTCATAGGAACTCCGCCAATCTGCTGTCCATGCGCCGGAACGTCAGGAAACCCACAACGAGACTGACAAGCGCCCACAGTGCACACATGCCTAGGTCAATCGCTGACGGCATTCGGTTGTCGTACATCACATTGCGAAACGCCGTGACGAAATGAACGATGGGATTAAGGCTGTAAATGTCAAGGAGAGTGATGCCGGTGCCGGGAATGGGGCCGAGCTCTGCTGAGCGGTTGGCGACAAGCGAAATCGGATAAATAATCGGGCTCAGCCACATCCACACCTGGAAAAGAATGCCCAACAGGTACTCCGTGTCTCGGAACTGCAAATTCAAAATGGACAATAACAAGCCGAGTCCGCCAGCAAAACTGACGAGGAGAAAAATTATCACCAGGGCAACCGGCAACAGCGGCCAAAACATCGACCCCGCGAGCGCGAGCGCCACGATGAGCACAAGAAATTCAAATCCGGAGTTGTACAACGTGGACACGAGCGAGGCCATGGGAATGATCATCCGCGGAAAATAGACCTTGGTGATGAGATTGACATTCGCGAGAGGGGACGCGATTGCCCCCATAACCGAGCTTTGAAAAAGGGTCCAGGGAATAAGCCCGCAGAGAAGGTACAGCGCGAAACTGTCTAGCCCGCTGGGGTCTCCCTTCATGCTCTTGACCTGAAATACGAACGAAAAGACAAACGTGTAGACGAGCATTTGTGTGAGTGGATTAGCGAACGACCACAGCTGACCGAGAAAGGTTCGTCGGTACTTTCCGCTGATATCGCGTGACACCAGCGCACTGAGGATCAGTCGAGAGCCGTGAAGCTCACGCAGGTATTGCTTCATTCACATCCCCTCGGGCTTACGTGTACTCCCAACGTGCGTCGCGCGTGGCAATTCTATGTGCCTTCGCCCGGCAGACCAGAAGCCTCCACACGTTAAACTGCTCAGCGAGCACAATCATCTGCTCACACATTGCCCGTTGCGGAAGGTGAGGTGGGCGTGTTTGCCATCACCATCATCGCGGCCAATTACGTGCACTTCGCCCGCGTGCTCGCACAATCATTCTCCCGACATAATCCGGACAGTCGCTTCTACGCCTTGCTCATCGATCGGGATGATGTCGCCGAAAGCTCCGACGACGCCGAACCATTCACGATTCTGACTCCGAAGGATCTCCGCCTCGATCCGGACGAGTTTCACCGAATGGCTCTGATGTACGAGGTAACGGAACTGGCGACGGCGCTGAAGCCATGGGCCCTCGAGGCCCTGCTCGACCGAGGCGCTGATGTCGCCGTCTACCTCGACCCGGACATTCGGGTGTACGCCCCGCTTGACAACGTCGAGGACGCGGCACGCCAACATGGAATTGCCCTAACTCCCCATGGATTGAGCCCCATGGAACGCGACGGAAAAGAGCCGTCCGAGGCCGTCATTATGCAAAGTGGCATCTACAATTTGGGATTCATCGCGCTCAACCAGGAACGTCGGGATTTCCTGGACTGGTGGAAGGTTCGCCTCCTCCGTGACTCGATTTCTGCACCGGAGCAAATGCTCTTCACTGACCAACGTTGGATTGACCTCATCCCCGGTTATTGGGATGTGGCAATTCTTCGCGACCCCGGTCTCAACGTTGCCTATTGGAATCTGGATCAGCGAAATCTGACCGAGGAAGCGGGGCGTTATTTCGTCGCCGGTCAACCGTTGCAGTTTTATCATTTCAGCGGATTCGATCCGACTAAGCCGTGGCAGTTAAGCAAAGACACCGTCCGCGCACCCCGCGTTCTTCTCAGTGAGAACCGTGCGCTCGCGAATCTTTGCGCTGGGTACTCTCACGAGTTGATACACGCTGGCCTTCCTGATTCTGCGGCGGGGTACGCCTTCGGCCACCTGTCGACCGGCGTGCGCATCACCAAGTCGTTGCGTCGACACTACCGTCAACGAATTTTGCAGGAAGATGCCTCGGGTAGCCGCATACTTCCGCCACCGTTCTCGGGCGCGGATCAGCAACTTCTCGGGGAACTCACCGAACCTTTTGCGCACCAACCGTTGGTCAACTCGTTCATGATGGCGGCGTGGGAAGCTCGACCAGACCTCCACAGTGCATTCCCGGATCCCCTCGGGCGAGACGCGGAGGCGTTGCATAACTGGTGTCGCACCTCCGGCGTCGTTGAAGAATCGATTGAGGAATGGCAACTTGGCGCCACGTCCGTTGCGAGTGGGTCTGAGCCACCGACACATGTCATCACGCGAGGGGTGAACGTTCACGGATATCTCACCGCAGAGTTGGGTATGGGTGAATTGGGCCGACGTGTGCTTCTCGCGTGTGAAGAGGCCGGAATTCCCGTTACCGCGATGGTCAATCATCGCCATGTGAGCCGAAATGGTGAGGAGATTTCTCTACCGGAGCAGACCGTCGTGTACCCCATCGACATTGCCGTGATCAATGCCGATCAAATCGAGAATTGGGCCACCGACCCATTCGTCATCACCGGGGCAGCTCACGCGCGCGTGGGGGTCTGGGCTTGGGAAGTCGAAGAGTTCCCGGCCGAGTTTGATCGCGCTTTCGATTACGTGGACGAAGTTTGGGCTATTTCCGATTTTTGTCGGGACGCGATTGCGAAACGAACGCACAAGCCCGTCTATACGATTCCCCTTCCGCAGAGGGTGAATGATGGCGATCACGCTCCGTCCCACATCCGGGAATCGCTGGGCTTACCGGTGAAACCCTATTTCTTGGTTTCCTTCGATTACCTCAGCGTGATGGAACGCAAGAATCCCATGGCCGCGATCACCGCGTTTCGACGGGCCTTCGGTGATAGCGACGAGGTTCCGCTCATCATTAAGACGATTAATGGCGACAAGTGCATCATCGATCGGGAGAAGTTGCGGCTCGCGATTCGCGACGCGCCCAATATTCACGTGATCGAGGACTACCTCCGGTCAAGCGAGGTCTCTGACCTCGTCCGTGGAGCCCTCGCCTATGTTTCTTTACACCGCTCGGAAGGGTACGGACTCACCTGCGCCGATGCGATGGGGCTCCGCGTGCCGGTCATCGCTACGGAGTATTCGGGAAATCTCGATTTCATGACGCCAGAGAATAGCCTTCTGGTTCCCTTTGATCTTGTTCCCGTCGATGCCTCGGTCGGCGTTTATCCGTCGACGACCGTGTGGGCGGAGCCCGACACCGACGTGGCCGCGAATTTTATGCGGCTCGTCGTTGAGAATCCGTCTGAGGCAGAACGCATTGCCGAAAACGGTTTTCGTAGCATCCGGGATGCGAATACCACACGTCAAGCGGCGGACTTTGTTTCGTCCCGAATCGACGCCATCATGTCCACCGTGACCTCACGGCATCGTGAACGGGTGAGTCGCACCAAAAAGTCGGCTCGTAACGGTACGTATCCAATTCCGAGTTGGCGCAGGCTCACGCGACCCGGCGACTGAATCGAGCCGCGCAACGCCGAAGCCCGTTACGCCATCGCAAGGACTTTCAGTCCTGGCGAGCGAAATACGCGCGAACGACTTCTTCATGTTGTGCGTCAGCGTCCGCCATCTGTGAAATGAGTTCGGCAGATTGTTCGATTGCACGAGCAACCTCAGCCGGTAGCGCAGGACTGACGCGAACTCGCGAGGGGTGCGTGCCGGTCAATCGCGAAATTTCGACGTCGAGCGTGCTGGTCGGAATAAGTGTCAGCGTGCCCGATGTGAGCGCTTCAGCGAGATTCTCTACCGGACCAAAAATGTCTTTGAGCAAAAACGGAAAGCCCGGATCGGTCAACACCGTGTGAAACCAGAGACGACCGTCTATTGCTCCGTTGGCGTCCCGGTAGTGCATCGAATCTGCTTTGAATTCCTGGATGTCTTGCCGAAATTTTTCGAGAGACAGCGTTCCGTTCCTGCGGTTGTATCGGGCGGCCAATCGAGGAGGCAAATCTGCGATCGCGGCACGTGCCCAATAGTCTCGAAAACGCGAAATAGCCCGGTCCCTGGTCGGGCGAAAGATTGACAGAACCTGAGGTTGATGTTCATCGGGCGTCAGCTCCTCGGCGAGCCACCGCATGTGATCAAAGGTGGGATGCCCACCCCACACGAGGAGCCCCCGCCGAGGGCTCATCCGGTTTCGCACCGACTCAAGTTCGGAGAGCCACGGCTCGACGTGAGCTCGACCCCAGCGATTCGAACGGGGCCCGCTCGGTGTCGTTGACGGCGGATAGGGGAATTCGGCAGATCGCCAGTGTGGCGATGACGCGAGCGCGCTCACAAACGACGAGCCACCCGACTTTGCGACGTGTAAGAAAAAAATTGTCTCGCGCGCGGCGCTTACAGATTCCCGGGTGATGTCGATGCCTCGCTCCCAGAACGAGCGATCGTAGGTGGAAAGCACGGCTCGAGTGTACCTCAACGCAAGCCGCCAACCGGCGGAGTTGACGTTTACCAGTCCCCCAAGATCGCCTTCCGAAGTGTGTCGAGACCGGTGCCGCCAATATCCAACACACGTTTGTGCCACTTCTTGAGCTCGAATGATTCGCCCTCTCGACGCTCGCACTCGCGACGCAGCTCCTCCCAGATGCGCTGACCAATC
>Ga0209189_1003227_pt1 | contig 11019 bp, 4 predicted proteins | sample C_130820_EF_Meta_FD_187308 | JGI IMG/M metagenome (GOLD analysis project Ga0209189, IMG submission 187308) | Freshwater microbial communities from Lake Croche, Canada to study carbon cycling - C_130820_EF_MetaG (SPAdes) (version 3) | ecosystem: Environmental > Aquatic > Freshwater > Lake | place...
TTCGCCAAAATATTCAACATTATCATTTGAAATCGTATCTATATTATCGGAGGTTTCCAAGTTTTTAAGTGTGGCAGTTAATGATAATTGTTTTACTGATGGAATTTTTAACATTTGAATATATTTTCTGGTTGATTTTATTAACTCTATATTATTTTCCGTTAAATGGTGACATTCGTCGTTTATTTTCATATCGAATTTAAAATCATCCGCTTGTGTTGCTGTATATACTTTATGTGCTGATGAATATGTTGTTATTACAATACATTTGGTTCTATTTTCTTTTAAAAATGTTGTAATATGTTCGACTTTAACATTACCCGAAACAATTAAATCCTTAAATGTTGGAAATAATTCACTTATGACCCCTTTCCATTGTTTAACCAACAATAAATTAGGAACACCGATAAGAATCGTTTGTGAGTTTAAACGTTGAGTTATCCATAATGAAATTAAAGTTTTACCGATTCCACATATTAATACAAGTAATCCCTTATCATTAATAATAAAATATTGACATGCTTTATTAATAATCTCATTTTGGTCTTCTCTTGGGGTATATTCGGGTTTTAGTTCCTCGATAAATTTGGGTTTTTTTATTTTTAGTTCGTCAATAAATTTGGTTTTATTTCGTATTGTTGTAGACATTTGTGTGAGTGTTTTAACTAATGAATTTCGAATTCGTTTAAATGTTGTTTTTGCTCGGTCAATACGTATGATTTTTTCAATATCTTCTTTATTTAATTTGGTGTAATTAAATTTGGGATTTCGACACAATACTTTTTCGATTAAATCAATAATATCGCGTTTATAAAATTCTTTTCCTTTGGCAGTAGAAATGTGTAAACCTAGTTTTTTAAATTCCTTGCCCAACATATATTCAGCCAGAATGTGATCCCGGTCATTGTTAAATTTAAAGGCAACCTCATAATATCCGCCAACTATTTCTCCGGTAGAATATGTGTTATTTCGCGAAACCAAACAAATCGTTTGACCCAATTTACATGCATAAACCATTTCATAAGACCAATGAACTCTAATATAAACATATCCGAATCTTTTAACATAAATCATGATTTAAATATAACGTTATGTTTATGTTATCCAAACAGGATTATAAATCAATTTTTTATAAATGTATAAAACTTAAATATTTCTGTGTCAACACAAATCAATAAATTAATAGACCATCTCTCCAAAATATTATGTGTCAACACAAATATATAAAATCTGGATAGTAATAACGACAATAATATAAAGAATTAATTATATGTTAATACATAACAAATAATAATAATATAACTAAAGTTGTAATACATATTAGTATATATTAATTAAAATTATGGATATAATTACAGAACCATCATTTTTAATAATAAATGATATACACGCATTATCGTGTCCTAATTGTAACTGTTTGTTGAACCGTCAATTTAAAACGATGCCTTACTTAATTAAAGAATGTATTGAGTGTAAATCAAATAATAAAATGTTTAACACACATATACCGCCAAATAATGACGGTTGTATGTGTAAATATAGTAAACACAAACAACTATTTATAACGTGTGATAATTGTGTAGATTTTGAAAAAGCGGAATCTACTAAAATACAAATTTCTGAAATAGACAAACAATCGCAACAAGAAGAAATAGACAGACAAACTCAAAAAGAAGAAGACGAAATAGAAATACAAACTCAAAAAGAAAAAGACGAAATAGAAAGACAACAAATATTTTTACGACAAAAACAACAAAGAGAAATTTATTTAAAAAGACAAGAAGAAGAAATCATTTTTTTAAAAAATAAAAAAGAAAACGAATTACTTGAACAATTAATGGAATGTAATATGACAAATTTAAAAACATTAGCAAAAAATAAAAATTTAAAATGTATATCATCCTATAAAAAATCAGAATTAATTGCGTTATTAATCCCCAAAGTTACAAATGATGATTTTCCTATAACCGAAAATACAAATCTTCGTAAGTGTATAAATCGCAAATTACATGTTGGTTCTATAATAATATATCGTAATCATTATTATCAAATTGAATCTGAATTTGAATCTGACAAAAAACCAAAATATAAATTAATGTGTATAGAATTTGATACACCTGAGGAGAATAACAGATTTACAAAAAGACAACGTGGGATTGATACTTTTGATTTAACAATTCGGATTATTGATATAGAAATTATACCAATAGTTAAAAATATACAAGATAAAATTATAAAATTTAACAAATTTAAAAAATATTATAACGAACAAATCAGTTATTTAAACTATTCGTCATTAAAATCTCGTAAAAAAATTGTGTATGAAACTTTAAAATGGTCTGACATATTACAATTTATTAATTTAAATTGTAATGTAAAAGTTGATGATTTGTATGATATATTACGAGCGATGAAAAGCACTGGTAATGAGGATTTGCAAATAATGAACTTACTAATTAATCCATTTAATTTTATTACTGAAGAAACTCAATACATAAGTTATTTGACCGCAGATAAAATATGTATTGAATTAAAAATAAATATAGACTTTGGATTAAAGTGTCAAAAATGGTCTTTTTGGCATATAATAAATGCATATAAATCATTTTATGCTGAATCAAAACGTTTTTATAATGATTTTAGAAAATTCTGTCACGCATCAAACCGAAGGTATAATAAATATGTAAAAATTCTTAATTCGGTTATTCAAGCTAGACGATTTAATAATTGTTTTTATATTACTACAGAATACTTATATAATTATGAAAAAACATTTACTGGAAGGTTCATAGATTTGTGCATGACTAAACCAACCGATTATGATGAAAATGATATAATTAAATATATGAGTGAATTTGAAAAAAGTAATTATAAATTAGAGGACCGACAAAAAGAAGCGGTTATTAAATCATTAACGCATAATGTAAGTGTTATTACCGGGTATCCAGGAACTGGAAAAACAACCATAGTTGAATGTATTTTATTTATAATACATAAATTAAACAACCATCCAATTAATATTGTCCCAAACAAAACAATTAATTGTGATACACAAAATAATATTTATTACACAAATAAATATGTTTCAGTATTATCACCAACCGGTATTGCTTACGTTAATATTAAAGATAAATGTACGCGTAAATGCGCAAGTGACTTTGGGTTACGGTGTAAATGTCTGCGTAAATGTGATGAGCGTAAATGTGATGAATTATTATTATTTAATCCTAACATTTCTGGAACTTGTTATAAAAGACTACATTATACATTTCCTAAAATTTTACGCCATATAAATAAGAATAAGTATGCAGATAATTATGAAGATGATGATTATGAAGATGATGATTATGAAGATGATGATTATGATAAGAATGAAACGCCTATTCCCAAATATATTATTTTGGATGAAGCGTCAATGGTTGATATTTTTTTATTTAAAAATTTAATTGATTGTTGTTCATTATTTAATTGCCAACTTATTATAATTGGTGACCCGAATCAGCTTCCATCAATTGGTCCAGGCGAAATATTAAATAGCATAATTAATATTAATCTTGATTATGAAATATGTAATGTTATAAAACTAACTACAATTAAAAGACAAGATGAAGGGGTTTTATTAGAAAATATAAAAAAAATGGCTGAAGAAAGTATTACTATCTCAGATTTTACCGACGATAGTATGAAATTTATAGACATTAATTTATTTTTAAATTCAAATAACAAAATTGATGAAATAAAGATAACACAATTTATAAATGATAATAATTTAAATAGAGCAAATAGCAAATTTTTATCATTTTTTAATGGGGAAAGTCCTCAATCACAAAGTCATTTTTCTAATGTAGTTATTTTAAATAAATTATTACAAAAGAATTTTAATAATCACGGAGATTTATTAGAATCACCACGTAATAATTTTGGTTTAATAAAATATACGTTTAAAACTGATGATATAATTATTCGCACATTAAACGATAACTCATCTAATAAATATAGGGCAAATGGTGAACAGGCACGAATTGTTTCTGAAGACAAACAACATGAAATAATCGAAATAAAATATGGTGATGAGGATGAAAATGAATATATTAGCTTATCGGTCTTAAATAATGAATTTATTCTTGGATATGCGTTAACTGTTCATAAATCTCAAGGAAGTCAATATACAAATACTATAATATTTATCGATGGCGAGTTTGTTTGGAATAAACAAGCATTATATACAGCAATCTCGAGAACAAAAGAAAAATGTTTTATTATAGGAAATGCTTCTGATTTAATTAAAATTCAACAGAAAAAAAGTTCAAAAATATCATATTTTTTATCAAAAAAACATTCAAAAAAACATATTAAAAACTTTTATGATACGATTTAATTAATTTTGTTAAATATAACTAAAAAATAAAAAAGGGGGTTCCCTTTTTTATTTTTGTAAACACAAATATATAAATAATAGACCATTTCTCCAAAAATATTCTGTGTCAACACAAATCTATAAATAAAGGACCATATCAATATTTATTTAAAATCCATAATACTTTAAATAAATAATTACTGGTTTGATGTATTTTCGTCGATTTTCAAAATAGTTGAATTTTGACATAAATTTATTTGTTTTATTTCATTAAGTTGAATTTGAATATCTTGTAATTTTTCTTCAAACTCATTAAATCTATATTCGTCGACATCCACAAAAGTTAGTAATTCTGTTATAAGTCTTGAATCCCTAACATTTATTAACCAATCCGATACAGATAATCTTTCTCGACGAATTGCATAATTACTTATATTTGACCTTAAATGTTCTATTACTTGAAATAAATCTGAATTATTTTCTTTTGTATATTGTTGTTTTAGTGTTTCAATAAACATGTATAAATCTGAATATGAATTATTAGTTTTCAATAAATAATCGGATAATTTATAAACCAACTTTTGTTTTAATCATTGTTTTTTAAGAGTCATATCCATTATTTTTATAATTTTATATATTTAAGTTATTTTTCGAATACTTAAAGGTTAAATATTATATATCCAATTAATTTTAAAATTGAATGAATATAAGATTATAATCGTAATTAATATAAAATTACAATTATGAATACAGAACAATTTATACAAAAAGCAAAAGAAATCCACGGAGATAAATATGATTATTCCAAAAGTGAATATAAGAATTGTAAAACTAAAATAATAATAATATGTAAAATTCACGGTGTATTTTCACAATTAATGGATACTCATATAAATCGTAAAGGTGGTTGTAAAAAATGTGCTGATATATTGCGAGGCAATAACCGCAGATTTACACGGGAAGAAATAATACAAAAATCAAAAGAAATTCATAACGATACATATAATTACTCAAATATCGATTATATTAATGGCGAAATTAAAAATATAGTATGTAAAATTCACGGTGTATTTTCACAATTAAGGGATATTCATATAAATCGTAAAGGTGGTTGTAAAAAATGTGCTGATATAATGAGAGGTGAAAATAGAAAATTCAATAATAACGATTTTATTGAAAAACTAAAATTATTACATGGTGATAAATATGATTATTCAAAGGTTATATATAGTGGTATTTACGAAAAAATTTTAATAATTTGTAAAAAGCACGGCGAATTTGAACAAATTTCAACTAACCATTTAAGGGGTTCAGGATGTCAATTATGTTATGACGATAGAAGAGGTGAAAGTATAAGAAATGATACGCAACAATTTATAGAAAGAGCAATAAAAATACACGGGGAAAAATATAATTATTCAAAAAGTAATTATATTTCAATTGACGATAAAATAACAATAATATGTAAAATACATGGAGAGTTTTCACAGGTTGCCTATAGTCATATAACCGGACAAGGATGTAAAAAATGTGGAATTATTCAACGAGCAAATAGTCGAAAAAGTAATACTGTTGATTTTATAGAAAAGGCAATTAAAATACACGGAGATAGATATGATTATTCAAAAAGTAATTATATAAAATCAAACACCAAAATTATTATTATTTGCAAAACACACGGTGAATTTCTACAACAACCAAACAACCATATTAATCCTGGTTATGGTTGTGTTTTATGTCAAAATAAAACAGAAGGTAAATTAAATCAAATATTAATATTAAAATATCCTTCACTAATTACCCAATTCAAACAAGATTGGTGTAAAAGTATTAGGAATCTTCCATTTGATTTTTGTATTCCAGACTATAAGATTATTATTGAATTAGATGGTAGACAACACTTTCAACAAGTTCGTAACTGGTCTAATCCAGAAGAACAACAATATAACGATAAATTTAAAGAAAAATGTGCGAATGATAATGGTTATTCAGTTATTCGTTTATTACAAGAGGATGTTTATAATGATACGTATGATTGGTTTCACGAATTATCTGAAAAAATACAACTAATACTTAATTCTAATTCAATTCAAAATATATATTTATGTAAAAATAATGAATATACAAAATATGTCAACACAAATCAATAAATTAATAGACCATCTCTCCGGAATTATTCTGTGTCAACACAAAATGAATAAAAAAGGGAACAACCCACCCCTTTTTATTTTTGTCGACAATAACTAATTAGATTTTTACACAAGTGAACAAACAAAATTTTTCTATACTCGAATGAATAATTTTAAATCCGTTCTCTCTCAATAACTCGGTCATTTTACAAGCTTCATTTCCTTGAATAATATTTCCCAATTCATCCTTTTCAGACCATCTTTTGGTTGGTTCGATAATGTATAATTGACCATTACTCTCTAATATTCTCGACGCCTCTGTTATATAATCACGACAATTTGAACCCCACATCGCAAGACTCAAAATGCAGATGTCGACACTATCATCTTCTAAAGGCAAATTAGATATATCACAAGATATAACCCTGTCATTTTCAGAAATATGGTCGTAATTCATAAAGTTAAAACGTGCATCATTTTTAAAATGGTCTGATATTTGTCCTTTTCCACATCCCATGTCTACAACCTGTTTTGTTCTTTTAGTTTTAATTTTAGTTAGTTCTTGAATAATTCGATTTCTCGGAATTCCTTCAGTTGGGAACGATTCTTCGTTTTTCTCAGATATTTCGTGGTATTTTTTCCACAAGTCCGGATTCTCTTTAAATTCATTATTTAGATTTTGAGAATTCATAGTTTTATATCGTTGATGTAATTGAGATATTTCGGTTTTTATTCTTGTTTTTCTTTCCTCTCGGGTTTCCTCTCGGGTTTCCTCCCTTTTTTTGGAAGATTTTGGAAGATTCATTACTTTCTTTTTTATTGGTTCTTCTTTTATTTGTGTTTCGACAGAATCTTCTTCATCATTAAATATAGATGAATATTGAGATTTAAACTCATCCCATATTTTTCGTCTTTCTTCAGTTTTCATAGACCTATTTTTCTTTTTATAATTTTTAAGTTGGCAACCTATCCATGAACCTAAAAATTTTTCGTCTTTATTTTTTGATTTGCTTGAAGGTCTTTTATTTTCTTTATTAATAAACTGTTTAAGTTCTTCGAATTTGGCATTCCAACGGTCATCATTATCTATAAAATAATCTTTATACTTTTCATCTTTTAAAATGTCTTCCCATATTTTTTGTTTTTCTTCGGTTTCCATTGAGTTGTTTTTATTTTTATAATTTTTAAGTTGATTTCGTATCCAACAACCTAATACCTTTTCTTCTTTATTTTTTGACTTATCTGAAGGTCTTTTTTTATATTTATGCATAAACTGTTTAAGTTCTTCAAATTTAGTATCCCATTTTTCATCATCACTTACTAAATATTCTTTATACTTTTCTACAAATTCTTCCCATATTTTGCGTCTTTCTTCAGTATTAAATGCTCGTTGTTTCTTTTTATAATTTTGAATTTGATGAGTTATCCAACAACCTAATACATTTTCGTCTTCATTTATTGAACGACGTTTGTTTGGTCTTTTTTTATTATCATCCATAAATTTTTTAACTTCTTCAAACTTGGTATTCCATACTTCATCGTTATCTATAAAATAATCTTTATACTTTTCATCTTTGAAAAATTCTTCCCACATTTGTTGTCTTTCTTCATTATTCATTGAACCCATTTTATTTTTATAATTTGCTACTTGATTGTATATCCAACTACATAAGAATTGTTCATCTTTATTATTTGAGCAAATATTTGGTTTTTTATTTTCTTTATCCATAAACTGTTTGACTTCTTTTAATTTGGTATTCCATTTATCATCAACGCTTAAGAAATATTGTTTATACTCTTCTACAAAATCATCCAATAAATTACGTTTTTCTTCAGTTTTCATCGAATATTGTTTATTTTTATAATTATGCTTTTGAGTGCCTATCCATGAACCTAATACTTTTTCTTCTTTATTTTTTGAATGGTCTGAAGGTTTTTTTTTATTTTCATCCATAAAGTTTTTAACTTTTTCTAATTTGGTATTCCACACTTCATCATCGCTTAATAAGTAATGTTTATATTCTTCTACAAATTCTTCCCATATATTTCGTCTTTCTTCAGTTTTCATAGATTTTTCTTTCTTTTTATAATTTTTATTTTGGTCTGATAACCAATAACCTAATGATTTTTCGTTTTTATTTTTTGAGGTTGATGAAGGTCTTTTGCCCTCTGTATCCATAAAATTCTTAACCTTTTCAAAAGTTTCATACCACTTGTCGACAATTTCACAATCTAGAATACAACTACAAATATCTTTTGTAATATCAAAATTATTAGTTATATTCCACAATACCTTTATATCTGCATTTGTGTGGACGTTATAATTAAATCTCTTTTTAATATCTGGTTTTATAATTGTATCCTTATTCTTTTTCTTTCCGCATTTCTTAACAATCGGTTGATAAACGGGTTCTTCGGATTCTGCATCAATACTTTTATATATTCTGATTATTTCTCCTGATTCACATTCTGAATTATATATTTCAACGGGATTTTCCAACGAATCTGTGTGTATTTCAATACAAATATTATTATCTTCTGAAACACGCATGATTAATTCTTCATCAGAATCACAATCTTCATATTCTTCGTAATCAATCTCGCAATCAATCATATATTCCAAATTTTCAATTAATGAACCTTCACCAACGGGATCATCAATCATATACCCCTGTTTTTCTAAATTATTTATTATTTCTTGTGGCGAATAACTATCTGGATAATGTAGACAAATATCATATATATCTTCATCTTCTTGTTTCAAGGCAGATAAAACATTTAATATTCCATTAAAATTTCCATCTTTATTCAAATCTTCTCTGATTACCTCATCGCATTTTTCTCGGTCTCCGCCACACTCCAAATACTTATTTTTATCTACCCAACAAGGAATTAATATGGTTGATTTTGGTTTGTCCACATTAAATTCTTTTCTAACAATTCTACCAATATTTTGAATGATTTTTACAAACGATGATTTGGGGTCAATAAACACACACATATTTGCGTTTTTTGTGTCTATGCCTTCACCAATAGTCTCACACGATGAAATAACAAATATTTCGTTGTTTGGGGTAATATCGAATTCATTCAAAATAAGTTTTCTATCTGATGGTTTAATTTCAGACATCAATCCTTTCATTGTTATTTTGTTGTAATAATTGAGTTTGTCAGGAAATTCATCACTTAATATTTTATTAAAACATTCTTTAAATTTTGGTTCATCCACGAAATGTTTAACGGATTTATCTCTATCTGCGTTTACATCCGAATGAAATGTCAACACTCTATTATTTTCACTTGCGAGAATAGCCCTACAAATAGATTCATATAATGAAGAGTTTGTATTTTCGGTAAACATATCAACCCTAATTTCAAACGGATTTAAATAATCTTCGTTGACACCATCTAAATATGTATAATCGTATACTAGTTTTCCACACATATTTAATTCAGGTTGTTCTCGGTCATACATAATAATTCCATTCGCGTTTTTCGGAGTAGCAGTAAAGAATACTTGTTTTTCACATACTTCATTTTCAAAAATAAGTTTTTGGTATGTTTCGCCAACCGCATGATGTGCTTCGTCGTAAATACAAATATTTATTTTGGTTTCTCCCAAATTATCAAGTAATGTTCCGTAACTTTGATAGGTAACACATATAATTTTATTTCGTTTCTTTTTCAAAAACGATTTAATTATTTTAGCGTCGGTTGTTGACTCCTGTTCTGACGAAATCTTCAAAACGTTTTTCTCTGGAAGGTCGCACAAATAAGTTGTATGAAATTGGTCTATCAATACTAAAGACGGAAATACATAAACACACAATTTTTTTTTGGATGCCCAGCATCTTCTCATTAAAAGTGATTTTCCAGTCCCACAGAACATTTTAACAATGCACTTATTGTTTTGTATTAATTCCTGGGTTATAGCGTTATCTGCTTCAGTTTGGTAATAGCGAAATTTATTTTCCATTGTATTTGTTTGTTATTAATGTTACTATTATATATTTAATTCAATTTTATCTTTTTTGTTTGGGGTGTTTATTTTAAAATAACCAACCATCTCTCCGAATTATTCTGTGTCAACACAAATATATAAATAATAGATCATCTCTCCAAAATATTCTGTGTCAACACAAATAAATAAAAATACCCAATAGATTTAATTATTCTTTTTATGTCAACAACAATTAATAAAAATATCCAATAGATTTAATTATTCTTTTTGTGTCAACACAATTAAATAAATAATAGACCATCTCTCCAAAATATTCTGTGTCTACAACAATTAAATAAAAAAGGGTGGGTTTCCCCTTTTTATTTTTTTATTTTTATTTATTTTTAAAATTTGCGTATTAGTTGAATTTTATATTTAATTACATCGTGTTTTATTTTTAATTACGTCGTGAATATATACTCCACCAAATTCTTTTTTCACATATTTTTCATGATGCGGTTCAACATAAACTATTCTATCATCTCTTCTCCAGGTGCTTTCTCCGATATCTGCTTTTAAAATAGCAGTATATT
>Ga0209189_1003229_pt1 | contig 11015 bp, 14 predicted proteins | sample C_130820_EF_Meta_FD_187308 | JGI IMG/M metagenome (GOLD analysis project Ga0209189, IMG submission 187308) | Freshwater microbial communities from Lake Croche, Canada to study carbon cycling - C_130820_EF_MetaG (SPAdes) (version 3) | ecosystem: Environmental > Aquatic > Freshwater > Lake...
CAAAAACAGCTTCAGCGTGGGTTGGGGTGGCCATCGGGTCTACCGATGGGGGTTGGGGGAGTTGCAGGTCATGCTATACTACGCCAATGAAATCAGGACTCTACGCCAACATCAACCGCAGAAAGAAACTTGGGATTAGCAGGCCAAAAAGCGAATCCACCATTAAGCCTAGGGTATGGAAGCTTATGAAGGCTAAGAAGGGTGGGTTTGAAGCCACTAAAGACTGACCTGGCTTGGGCCTACATCGAACTGCTCTTAACAGAGAACAGCCGACTACATAAGACTATTGGGCTGGTGGATAGGTTCTTTGGGGATATACTTGCTAACTGTTCTCGCGAGGTTTATGAAGCGAACATGGCTACGCTTACTGAGGACCTGGAGGAATTGGGAGAGTTTCTGGCTATCCACCAGGCTAGGATTGCGGCGTTGAGCAGCCAACTGAAAGGGAGCGAATGAGCGAATTACCATGTAACAGCCCAAGGCGTACCCCTGGTGGAAGAAAGAAGTTTGTGGTTAGGGCTTGCCAGAATGGTCAGTCCAAGACTATCCGGTATGGTGACCCAGACATGACAATTAAGAAGTCCAATCCTGACCGGCGCAGAAGCTTTCGGGCTAGGCATCAGTGCGACTCCAAGCCGCCTAGTAAGATGTCGGCTAGGTACTGGTCATGCAAGAACTGGTAAAACAATGCGCCAGGATGCCCGAAAAACGCGTTCTAAGGCCGTTTCTAGGCGTTTTGGTGGCAAACGTGATGCCAGAGACCTTCCGGTGGTCAAATTTAAGGTTGAGAAGCTTCCAATGCCTGACCTTCCGTTAGGCAACAGAGCGTGTTGCTGCAGGATAGGTCGCTAGACTTCCGTTTTACATAGCCCTTATAGGCTATGCGTCTTTATAGCATCCTTATAGACCCTCTTAACGCTCCCGTTTAATGGCTGGCCTACCGTTTTCAAGCCGCCATCTATCCCAACGCTCCCGCTGTCTCTGCGCTACCGTTTGGTAATGCTCCCGACCCATCTTGCGAGCTTTGGTTGGACCGGTAACGCTCCCACCTTTCTTGCCAAGCCTAGATAGGTATGCTTTTATGATTTGATCTTCGGTCATGTTTTTATATTGTCCTTATAGGCCAAGCTTCCTTTTGTAAAGACGGAATGCCTGGACTGCCATTTATAGGCAAGCGCAAAAGCCGTTGGGGTTTGAACCCTTGGGCGGTTTGAGTGTTATGACAATTTATTTACCTCATAATAATTCACCCACCCCATGGCACCTTTCCCAAACTTGATTAACTGACATAATACAGTTCCAATTTGTTGCTCAGTTTGCGTGCAATAATTATTTACCTTTCCAAGCTTCTCCAACGCTTTCACAATATTTTCAGCACTCGCTGTCACTTCTTCACGATATTCTCCGTGATGTATTTTCGCATTGATAGTCACTTCATTCATTTTCATATCCTCTTTCTTTCTTTCATTCGCGCAATCAATAAAGACTGCGCTGCCGTTTGGTAGGATTGTCCAGGCTATCGCCCAAGATCCATCCTCCGTTCCCCTCCGTTACGAGGGGAAACGAGGAGAGACTATCAGCTTGCTGCGTAAGTTGTCTTCGGTTCTTCGACAAACTTGCAAAAGCTTTTCACAAGTTTTGACCTCCACTCATCACCATCAGCCATCCAAACATTCAAAATAACTTCCCGCAAGTTTGGTGATTCCCGATAGTTTAATTCATCCTTCATCATTTTGTCTGCCTCTTTCACGCTTGGGATTTTTCCCGATTCCTCAATCCATGAGTTTGAGTAATCAAACCTTCCTAAGTATTCTTTGCCCCTTAACATTTCGAGTGTGTACATATTTCTGTATCCTTTCTTTTTGTTTGCTAGGTCATCTCTAACGAGTTTGACCTCTCCCACCCTCGGTCAAGAGGATGGACGAGGGAAAACTATTTCCTAAGCATGAATGCAACCCAAGCGGCCAAGATGGCCCCAAGGATTAATCCGTGGGCGAAGTAGACGGCGTTATTCATTTACCATTTCTCCTTTCTTATCGTGTATTGAGTGACTCCCATAAACCTCCGCCACAATTCAGCACGCTCTAAGGTGGTGAATCTTTGGACGAAAGAGCCCGAGCGAGTGTAGATGGCATAGCAGATCATGACGCGCTTTCCATTGTCATGTAAATGCCCAAACTTTCCATGACTATTTCATGCGCTTCCTTTTCGCATGTTGCTTCGAACTGAAGAACCGGCATGGATAATCCATGACTATCCTTTTTGTCGAAAACTTCCACTAGGTAGGTTTTCAAACTTTCTCCTTTCCCATGATGAAATCATGCGCTGCCTGTGCTTTGGCGGCTGCATAGAATATCATTTTTGGATCATTCTTTAGAACGCGGGACCAATTTTGACAATAGGCCACGGCGTTTTCTTCAACTTCAGCGCGGTTGATTCCTGATGATTGGCACAAGAACTGCGCGCCAATCTCAGCAACTAACTCCTCTCTCGCATACTTTTCGCTCCCAAAGTTTCCGCCCAAATCACGCTCTAGTCGCGACTCATGGCCTGTTGCATGCGTTAACTCGTGAAACATAGTGTCATAATATGCGCTTGCGCTTGTCCAATGGGCAGTTTTGGGTGGCATGTTTACAATATCCTGGCTTGGTATATAGCAAGCGCGCGATCCATCGACTATTTTTGGCGCGCGCGGCATGCGTTTGACTATCTCATCAGCTTCCACAATTTGAGCCACTGGCGCGGCGGCTTCCTCACGCTCCGGCATGCCGTCACATTGAGAAGCATTAAACACGGTATAATGTTTCATGAATCGAAAAGTTTTCGCCTTTTCGCTTCCTGTATTTTCTCCTCCTTCATTCTCTCCACTCTTTTTGATTGTGGAATAGAATATGACTGGCCAACCCTTTTCGCCCCTCTTAACTTGCGCGCCTAGTGCGGCGGCTTGTTTGTAAGTTAAGAAACGCGGATCGGGATAATGGCTTGCCAAGTTTAACACCAGCGCGTTGACTCCCCTATATTCGCTGCCGCTGATTGCATTATGCGCGGCAACACTGCGCCAAGGCTTGCGCCAAGGTATCTCGCCTTTGCCTAATGCTTCCACTATCTTTTCGACTATTCTATTTGTCTGCTCATTTTGCATTGTGTGTTTCCTTTCTTTTGGGTTATGATACAATTTCCGAGAACTCAACAAATCCAACCCTATGCCCCTTGGAATCTTCGAAGTGATCTTTACGAAGTCTAGTAATCATAAACTTCTCACCATCGGAAGCGCGGGCAATTAAGTAAATCGGTTGGCCGTAAAAGCCGCGATCTACTACTATCATCTCCTCGCATATCACTTCGAAGAACTTGTCTTCAGATTTCATATAGTAATGTTTCCCAACCTCTAAGAGATTGGCCGCTAGTTGTGTGTTGCTTTTCATATGTCCAAGTTATGCAATCTGTATGAATCATGCAACACTTTTTTTTGATTGGTTTGATGATATAAGTAGTGCTTATGGATGAACCAGGCGGAACTCCAACCGCGCATAAGGCCAAGAATGGGAAGTTCAAATTCACTCCCGAAATTGAATCAAAGATATTAGACGCTTGCGGCTCCGGTTTTACCATTGAAAAGGCTGGTGCTTTAGTTGGCGTGAATCCTTCTACGATTCGAACATGGATTCAGCGCATGCCTAAGTTCAGCGAGAAGGTGGAGACGGCAAGGAAAAACCATGAATTGTCCCTTCTAAAATCCATCGAACTTGCGGGAGAAAAATCATGGCAAGCAAAAGCATGGCTAGCCGAGCGAATCTACCACCATGCAATTCCGTCAAGTCGTTTAACTGTAGATACTTCCGTAACTCATAATGCCGGTGCAGGATTCGCTCAACTCTTAGCGGGCCTTGCATCTAGGAGAGCAGAAAAGAAAGCGCAAGTTATTGAGTTTCAGGATGTTAAGGCATTGGAGCAACCCAAAAGTAAATACAATAGCTATTGTGCGACAGATGCAATGCAAACCATTGCAACACCAACACCTGGTCAAAACGAAAAGGCAGTCGTGAAAGCACGCCACGTTCGAATGAAACGCCGCAAGCCAAGAGGAAAGGCCATGGATACCACCACGTCCCCCGCCACGCCCCCAGCCCCCGTCTGAAACGCATATACCCCCCTAAGTAATTCTGGCACAAAATAAAAAGAGGTCTATGGCAAAGCGAATCCCCAAGTCAGCGCAGAAGACCCCAGATGAGGTTATCGAAGACCTACTCCGTCCCTCTCCTTTCGCAGACAAAGTATTGGGACTCAACTTATATGATTGGCAAAAGAAGGTTCTTGCAGACTTGGAGCAAAGAGATTGTCGAGTCGCCCTGCGTGCAGCCAACGGCTCTGGCAAGACCAGCACCGTAATTTCAGCTATTCTACTATGGCACGCACTTGTTTTCCAGCGTTCCATAGCCGTCACAACCGCCGGAGTTTTCCGTCAAGTAGAGAGCCAATTGTGGCCTAGCCTAAGATCTCACATAGCGAAGCTTGGCGGCCCCTGGGAGGTGACATCCGGTGAAATCCGCTATCTTCACCCTAACGGTAACACATCGCGCATTATAGGCTATTCTGCGACTGATCCTGGTAGGGCTGAAGGATGGCATGCCGAGAACCACGAAACTGCGCCCTTGCTTATGGTAGTTGACGAAGCCAAGACCGTAGCCGACCCTCTCTTCGAGGCAATCAGTCGATGTCAACCAACGCGACTGCTAATCGCCTCATCACCTGGTGGTAGCAGTGGTGCGTTCTACAGGGCCTTTACCAAAGAGGCGAATATGTGGCAGAAACACGCTGTCACAGCGTTTGACTGCCCTCACATCACGCAGGCGCAGATAGACGAAGTGGTGCAGAGGTATGGTGAGAAGCACCCGCTGACAAGGTCCATGATCTATGGCGAGTTTGTGGACATAGGCAGCGAGAGTCTGATTATTAACCTTAACCAGATACAGAACTGCTATAACACGCCACCACAGTACAAGCCTGGTGTAAGGGTGGCTGGTGTAGACTTTGCTGCCGGTGGCGATGCCAACGTACTTTGTATTCGGGATGGTAATAAGGTGCTACCCATGATCGCATGGCGCGAAAGGGATACGATGGCGGCTGTGGGTAGGTTTATTGTCGAGTTTAAGAAGGCTGGGTTGGAAGCTGGCAACATCTATGCTGACGCAAGCGGGTTGGGTATGGTTATGTGCGATGCCTTGGCTGAGTCTGGCTGGCAGGTCAATAGGGTTAACTTTGGTGCCTCTGCATACGACAACGATGCCTATACTAACCGCTCATCCGAGATGTGGTATGGAATGGCCAAGAAGATTGAGGATGCGGAGATCATTTTGCCTGACGATGACGACCTGACAGCGCAACTGACTTGTCGCCGGTCAATCACCAATAGCAAGGGTAAGCTTGGGGTGGAATCCAAGGATTCGATGCGCTCCAGGGGCTTGGCATCGCCGGATAGGGCTGATGCCCTTGCCTTGTGTCTTGATGGTGGTAGCATGAGGTGGGATTTGACTTTTCCCGTTGAGAAGCCAACGTGGAAGTCGCTTCTGTCCATGATTGAGTCACATGATCCGGTTATGGCAGGATTTGACCCAGGAGGTTAATTATGAACGCATGGAATTGGATTACTTCAAATTGGACTGAGATTATCGCCGCTGTTGGTGGCGTGGTCTTGGCCGCTCGCATCATTGTCAAACTTACCCCTACTCCCGCTGATGATTCCTTCCTTGAGAAGATCGTCAACTTCCTAAAGGGCGTTGGGCTTAACATCAAATAAGTTCTAGTGATCGGTGCGATACTTCAAATCATCGCATCGTTCTTACGCCTCATTCCTGGCTGGCGGGAAAAGCGCATTGACCAAATTGAAGGTGAATGGCGCAACAATCATCAAGCCATTGACGATGATCTTGGTCCTAAGCCTTGGTGGGTGCGCTACAACGACACCGTTGACGAAGACAAACGGAGCCGTAACTGATTTAATGCTGGATGAAAATTATCAAGAAATTCGCAGTGCAAGTCCCGCTGTTAAGGCTTGGGCAAAGAAAGCATTGCATTACGTCAACGATCTGTCATACGAACTAAAGCGGGAGCGCGAAAAATAATGGCTGATAACAATCAAAGGGCAAAGTACTATCAAAGGGTATTGGAAGCGTTAAACCAGCGCGAAAGCTGGGAGAACCGCCAGCGGTTGTTTTATCAGGCTCGTTACTTTGGTGTTCGCCGCAAGATCAAGCCTTGGCCTACTGCCGCCGATCTTCACGTTCAGTTGATTGATACTGCCATTGAGAAGTTGAAGCCAAGCTTCGTCAACAGCGCAATCGGCAACGATATCCTTTCCAGTTTTGTTCCCATGCGCCAGCAGTTGACTCCGATCACGGTTTCGGCTGAACGCTGGTTTGATTACAACATGCGCGAGAAAACCAATTTCCAGAAAGAGATTGTTTCCGTCATCGACAACATTCTGCTTTATGGCCGTGGCGTGGCCAAGGTGATTTGGGATGAGGATCAGAAGCAGATTCGCTTTGACGCTATTGACCCTTTTCATATCATCGTTCCTTCATATACCAAGGAGTTCAAAGATGCCGATTTCATTGTTCACATCATCTCAACTTCAGTCGACTCCTATAAGGCAAATCCCGCTTACAAGCAGGACGAGGAACTCATCAAGATTATTTCTGGTAAACCCTCCAAATCGGTGGGCTTACGAAGTGAAATTCAAGATGAGATTTATAGACGGGAAGGAATTACTCAGGAAGGTGAGAATGATCGCATCATTCTTTGGGAGATGCACACGCCGACCAAGGACGGGTGGAAGGTAGAAACCTACAGTCCCCTCCAGATCCAGACCGACATCCGTAAACCTTTCGTTTTGCCGTATAACCACGGTGAACCACCTTTTGTTGATTTCCCCTATGAGGTCACAGGGGGCGGTTGGTATAGCCCTAGAGGAGTGGCGGAAATCCTACTCCCAGGCGAGAACCTGCTGAATAAACTAAAGAACAGCCTCTCGGACTATGTGGAGCTTGCCAACCGACCCGTTTTTGAAGCGCAGAATCCGATCTCGCTAAACACAGCGAATCTGAAGATGCAACCTGGGCAGATTCTGCCACAGGGTCTAAAGCCGGTTCAATTCAGCCAACCTCCATTCGATTTCCAGCGTTTGATGCTGGAGGAACGCATGCTGGCAGAGCAGCGCATGGGTCAGTTCGATATGAGTGCGACTGGGCAGTATTCTGGTGCGGATCGAAAGACCGCAACAGAGGTGCAGGCTATCCAAGGTCAGGCCGCAGCTTCCGGTGACTTGAGAAACCGAATCTTCCGCATGAGCTTGGCGCATTTGTTCAAGCAGTGTTGGTCGCTTTACACGCAGTACAACAAGAAAGACTTGATGTATCGCTATGCCGAGGAAACTGGACAGATGGTGCCGGAAGGTATCCATGCCGAATATTCCATCGAACCGAAGGGTGGATTGGACTTTATCAATCGCCAGTTTGCGTTGCAGAAATCGGTTGCTCGGATGCAGATGTTCCAGAACAATCCTTTCGTCAACCAAGGCGAACTGGTCAAGTCGGTGCTTGAGCAGGACGATCCTTCATTGGTTCGCCGGTTGTTCCAAGATCCTCAAGCCGCCTCTGGCGATCAGGCAGAGGATCAGGCAACCGAAATTGCCACCATGCTTGCCACAGGATTCCCCGTTGCAATCAAACCTTCCGATGACCACAAGGCGCACATCTCAGTATTGTTTGCCTTTAACCAAGCGGCGCAAGCACGCCAGCAGCCTGTCGACCAGGCGGCCATGCAGGTACTTATGGCGCACCTCCAGCAGCACTTGGCTGCATTGGAGAAGATCGACCCCAACACATCCCGCGCTATTCAGAAACAGCTTCGTGATGCGGCTAAACCCCAGACTCAGCAAAGGCCACAAGGCATTGGTGAGAACATGGGACCGAACAGCCCCGCACTCCCGACTGCTGCTGCTTGAAGGTACCGGTAATGCGGGATGCCTTCCAAGCGGAAGGCTTAAAACATCTTTGCGAGTGGGCTAACCAGCAAGGCGCGGTTGGCAAGGCGGTTGAGATTGGTTCGTATAGCGGAGAGGGTACGGTTGTTATCGCCAAGCATTTCAAGGAAGTATTGGCTGTAGATCCTTGGCTAAACGGGTATGATATTCAGGATAGGGCAAGCCAGCAATGCCCGATGAAATTTGTTTTTGAGGCGTTTCAAGAGCGCACTACTCCGCTGGGAAATGTTTTCTATAGTCGCGGAAAAAGCCTTGACGCATTGGCGCATGTTAAAGATAGTGATTTAGATTTTATTTATGTGGACGGCGATCATAGGTATGAAGCGGTCTTGGCTGACATCAAAGGTTGGAGGCCGAAGCTTCGTGATGGAGCGGTCATTGCTGGACACGATTGGAGTTTCAAAGATGTACAAAAGGCTGTATCCGAGACGCTTACAGGTAAAGAAGCCGTACTTTTCCAGGGTGATTCTTGGGCGGTAAAGCTATGAGAAAACTAAAAGCAGCCTTGGCGTTTATTCGGGATCAGGCTTGGGTTGAAGAGCCTAAGTGGAATGAGGAGGACGAGAAGGCATGGACTGCGTTCCTTGGTACGCCTACCGGAAAGCGGTTGAGTCTAATCTTACTTAATCTTACTTTACGGCAAAATGCCAATGCCATAGCCAAGAAATCAGATGGACTTGCGGATGCCTGTGGATATGCTAAAGGTTTCCGTGGTTGTGTAGCGACTTTAGAGTCTCTTGCGACCACAAAAATAAACTCCGCCATTGCTGGCTACGGTGATGGAGAGGATGAACCAGTGGCAAACTAACCTAGTGCTTTGACTGACTCCCAGAGCAATTAGTGTAAGAAAGGGTCAAATGGCCGATTCGAATAACCTGACGGAAGTTGACATGTTAGCAATGGCAGCCGCAGCCGATGAGGGAAGGGATTATAGCCCCGAACCCAAAAAGGATGAGGAAGCCAAGGTTGAGCAAGTAGCTTCTGAAAAGGCCAGCGGAGATAACGAGCAGCAACCCGCGACTGCTGATGAAGCCAAAACAAACAAACAGGATGCTTCGAGTGAAGCACCCGCAACTGAGGAGAAATCCAAAGAAGCGAAAAGTTCTTTAACAACGCAACCTGAAGAATCCAAGTCGGAGTCGGCTTCCGAAGAGAAGAAGCCAACCCGATACGAGAAGGCCAAGTCGCGTCTTGAAAAAGAGTGGGAAGATGTCAGAGCGGAGAAAGCAAGATTAAAAGCGGAGCGTGATGCCATTGAGAACGCCAAAAACCAGGCTACACAGCCTAGTGCTGAAGCGCAGAAGAGCGGAAGTCGCCGCTTTAGCGCAGAAGATTACCGAGAGGCGGCAAAAAGCTATCGCGAGGAAGGCCGCGATGATCTTGCAAAACTCGCTGACAACAAAGCCACTGAAGTCGAGACCGAAGAGCGCAAAGAGATTGAGCAGAAAACCCAATCAGAATTAAAGTCTGCTTGGGATAAAAATCTGCTGGAAGAGGTCGAGGGCAACCCCGAACTCAAAGATTCCAACAGCGCACTCTACAAGGCCGTATCGGACATGCTTCAAAACCACGCGATCCTCCGCAATTACCCTGCGGGAATCAAGGATGCTGTGGGGATCGCCAAGATCCGCATCAAGGCGGAGTCCGCCTCCGATTTGGAAAAGAAGGTTGCAGAGTATGAACGAGAACTCGTTCAACTCAGAAAAGCGACAATGCCCGCTTCTGGTCAACCGTCCGCGCCGAAAAAGACTAAAGCGTTCCATGAACTCTCCCTGGAGGAGCAGGAAAAGGAACTCTTTAAGATGGCTGCGGAAGCTGACCGAGCTTAATTGTCAACAAAGGATATAAACTAATATGGTTACCACTGGTTCAGTCTCGGCGCAGTTCCAGACGTACTTCTCGAAGGCGTTGCTGGAGCGTGCGCTCCCCTTGCTCCAAATGGAGCAGTTCGCAATGAAGGTTCCTTACCCCACCAAAACGGGCGGGAACAAAACGATTCGGTTCTTCCGCTTCGGAGATCCGTCAATCACCGCTATCGCCAACCTCTCGGAAGGTACTACTTCCGTCAGCGGTGACGAGCGTGATTTGACCCTCTCCTCGGTTGAAGCGACCCTTGTACAGTACGGCTCCAAGATCATCCTCACGGACGTTCTCTTGGCCACCGAATTGTTCTCACACCTCGCCCAAGCCACCAAGCAACTCGGTGAAGACGCTGCTCTGCACGCCGACACCCTCTGCCACCGTGCGTTGGTTCAGGATTCCTCGACCAGCACCGGCACCGGCGTGGCCACCAAGTCCTACAACCGTTATGCTCAGAACAGCACCAACGGAACGACCTGGGCCACTAGCTCGGTTGCTAACAGTTCGATCACTGCCACCGACTTGCTCGATGGCGCGACCTCGCTGTTCATCGCTCGCGCTCCTAAGATCAAGGACGGATACGCGCTTGTCGCGCATCCTGCCGTTATCCGTGATCTCCAGCAGGACGATGATTGGTTGAAGGTTTCCAGCTACTCCGCTCCGGATCAAATCTTCCGTGGCGAAGTTGGAAAACTCTTTGGCGTAAGCGTTATCAGCAGCACCAACGTGCAGACGTTTAATACGTCCGCCTCTGGTATTGCTGAAAACAGCGTTGGAACGACTGGTACGAACACCGGCTATGCCAACGTGTTACTCGGCGGCGGATCCTTCGGCGTACCCAGCTTGTCCTCGATTGTGGCTTCTGGATCGCCCTTCGCGCCCAAGGTCACCATCATTGACGCGCCCGACAAATCCGACCCCTACAACCAGCGCATCGTAGCGTCCTTCAAGACGTTCTACGCGGCCAAGCAGTTGGACCCTCGGTTCTTCCGAGTGTTGGTTGCTAAGTCGAACTACAGCTAATAATTAAATGGGAACCCTAGTTATCGCTATGGGTCGCCCTGGAAAGGCTGGGGAGGATAAAACCTCCCCAGCTTCTTCCTCAACTGAAAAA
>Ga0209189_1003232_pt1 | contig 11013 bp, 7 predicted proteins | sample C_130820_EF_Meta_FD_187308 | JGI IMG/M metagenome (GOLD analysis project Ga0209189, IMG submission 187308) | Freshwater microbial communities from Lake Croche, Canada to study carbon cycling - C_130820_EF_MetaG (SPAdes) (version 3) | ecosystem: Environmental > Aquatic > Freshwater > Lake | place...
TCAGCAACAACAGGACCAACGTCTCTCACCTTCAATAAGGTCTCTACATCAGAAAGAATAAATGCGTTTAAAGATCCAAAATGTTTGGCTAAATCTTTTGCTGTAGTTTCACCTACGTGTCTAATTCCAAGCGCAAAAATCACACGTGCTAATGAACTTTTTTTAGAATCTTCAATTGCTGTAAGTAAATTAGACGCTAATTTTTCCCCCATTCTGTTTAATCGTAATAAGGCATTTAAACCCAAACGATATAAATCCGAAGGATTTCTAATTAACTTTTCAGCGATTAACTGTTCAACTATTTTTTCTCCAAGACCATCAATATTCATTGCCCGACGATGGGCAAAATGGATGATTGATTGTAGTTTTTGAGCATTACAAAATAATCCACCTGAACATCTTGCAATAGCCTCGCCAGGTAGCTTTGTAATATGAGAATCGCAAATTGGACAATTTTGGGGCATTCGAAAAACAGGTGCATCTGGAGGGCGTTTTTCTTGAACAACCATCACAACTTCAGGTATTACATCACCAGCCCTTCTCACCACAACAGTATCACCTATTCGAACATCTTTTCGACTAATTTCATCCTCATTATGTAAGGTAGCATTGGTCAAAGTGACGCCACCAACAAGAACAGGCTCTAATCGCGCTACTGGTGTAATTGCACCAGTTCTTCCAACTTGAACCTCAATAGCCAAAATTCTTGTGAAAGCCTCTTGTGGAGGAAATTTATGAGCAATAGAAAATCTTGGTGCACGGGAAACATAACCTAGTTGTTGTTGTAAGCGATACGCATTAACTTTGTATACAACTCCATCAATATCAAAAGGAAGCCGTTCACGACGCTCCTCAATTTTCTGGAAAAATTGCAATAATTCTGAACAGCCATAAGCAATACATCGATCTTCACAAACAGGTAAACCCATTGAAATCATTTGATCCATTAAGTCTGAATGCCGCTCAGGTAACCATTGGATTGGAACTAGTTCACCTATCCCATATGCATAAAATGATAGGGCCCTTTGCGCAGTAATTTTGGAATCAAGTTGCCTTAGACTCCCTGCCGCTGCATTTCTGGGATTGGCAAACTCTTTTTCGCCTAAATTTCGTTGATCTTCATTTAACTGACGAAAATTGTGGTGTGTCATAAAAACTTCCCCACGAATTTCAATCCTCTGTGGAAGATCAACTCCAATTAAACGGTGTGGGATTTGCGAAATTGTCATGATATTATCAGTGACGTTTTCCCCCACGGTACCATCCCCACGTGTCGCAGCCCTGACTAAAAATGAATTCTCATAGAGTAAGGAAATGGCGAGACCATCAAATTTAAGTTCACATGCGTATTCAACATGAGATAACTCTAAACCTTCTCGACAGCGTTTATCAAATGCTATTAATTCGGGTTCTGTCAGAGCATTATTCAAAGATAACATGGGGCTACCATGCACTACCTCAGAGAAAACTTGATTGACGTATCCACTGACTTTCTGTGAGGGGGAATCAGAAGTTATCCATTCAGGGTGATTTTTTTCAATCGAAAGCAATTCACGAAACAATTCATCATATTGTGCATCTGAAATTAGCGGACTATCATTAAGGTAATAGGCCTGATCGAATTGGGCAATTTGTTCTTTTAGCCAAGCATAACGTTGGTCGAGTTGCTCTAACATTTAGAAAATTAACTAAATAATCTTGCAGCAGATGCAGATCCAGCAGGAATCTGGCGTTCTTCCATCATTGCGTATATCGGTTGAAGTTGTGCCACGATCATATCAATTGAATTCAGTTCTAAAACTTGTCCATTATCATCTAGCACCCGACCATCAAGCTCTTGCGCAATTAATTTTGAATTCTCAAGCATTTGAGAAAAAGGATTTAAATCTTGAGGGACTAAAGGCACATCCAATGCAAATAGAACGCTTTTGACGCGCAGGGTTTGCAAATCATCAGTCAAGAAGTTAACACCAGGAATTTGCGCTTTAAAGAGGATGCTGTTTCGTGCAAAGAAGTTAAAAAATAAACCGTCCCTAGACAGCGAGAAGCCGTTTTTGATTAGAACTGCTTCGACGTCTTTTGTTGACCAACTAATCATATTAGGTACTATATTAAAACTTAACTGAATATCAGACTGAACAGCAAATTGATCCAAATCTTGAGCTTGGGATAGAACTTGAGGTATTGGTGGTAAATCAATTTCAGCATCGACATCCTGAGCTAGTTGTGATGCAAAACCTAAAAACTCTGCCAAATCCTCTTTACTTATAGGCCCCCGGCGATTGGCTAATTGGATACTTAACTGCAGTTCACGATATTCATGATCGGCTTGTATCGACTCCCAAGTCTGATGAGCCTCTTTTTCGGACAATCCCTCACAGGCAATTCGATATGTTGGATTGCTTGGCCATTGTGACATCTTCTCAATAACCTCTTGCCCATGAATCAATAATGAAAATTTAAGAGCAACAACACAATCAATATTAGGATCCATGCGGGTACTGTATCGATCCTCAGAATTTACCCCCTCAATGATCGGTGATGAAGAATCATCATCAACAGGTGTGCCAGCAAAGCTTTGTGTTGAGGATTGAGTGTTTTCTAAGTCGGCTGTAATTACAGTTTGATCAGACTCAGTTGCGACGGGACCAAAGTGTGGTTCAATCATCTTTTCTGAATGCACAGACTCTTGAATTGCGGCCTGAGCAAAGTTGCTCATCATGCGCTTCTTGAGTCTTTGAGTACGTAGAATGTTATTGATAATTAGGGCAAAAACAATCAAAGCACTAACGATTAATAGTGCTTTTTGTAAATCTAACTGTTCAATTAATTGCAAAACACTTTCAGGCATTTTATTCACTCTGGGTCAAAGCGGTGGCAGCTTGTAAATCCACAGCAACTACTCTAGATACCCCCTGCTCTTGCATCGTAACACCAATCAATTGATTAGCAATTTCCATCGTTATTTTGTTGTGTGAAATAAACAAAAATTGTGTTTTTTGCGACATTTTGGCAACAATATCAGAATACCTTGCTGTATTTGCATCGTCCAAAGGTGCATCAACTTCATCTAGTAAACAAAATGGTGCTGGATTTAACTGAAATAATGAAAAGACGAGAGCAATTGCTGTGAGTGCCTTTTCACCACCAGAAAGTAAGTGAATCGTTGTGTTTTTCTTACCCGGTGGCTGAGCCATCACTTGGACACCTGAATCTAAAATTTCTTCACCTGTCATTACTAACTTGGCATTACCACCACCAAATAAGGCTGGGAAAATTTGAGAGAAGTGTTGATTTACTTGATCAAATGTATCTTGTAAAAGGCCTCGAGTTTCAGCATCAATTCGCATAATGGCATCAGTTAAAGTGCTCATTGCTTCATTTAAGTCGGCCGACTGGGCATCTAAGAAACCTTTTCTTTCTCGAGATGACTTTAATTCGTCTAGTGCCGCCATATTTACTGGGCCAAGGGCTTGAATTTGATTTTGTAATTGATTTACTTGTGTTTGTAACTGCGATACACGATGTTCAGGAGTTAATTTTGATTTGATACTTTCGATATCAGCATTCTGTTCCATGAGTAAGGTTGTAAATTGCTCAACGGTGAGTCTTGATGCTTGTTCCTTTAGTTGAGCCGCAGTAATTTTTTCACGAATTGGTTCAATAAATTTTTCCAAGCCCATACGATTTTCATCGGTAGATTTGATCTCAAATACTAACGCATCAAATATCGTTCTAGCTTGAGCAAGTGCACTTTCTTTGTCTGAGCGCAAGCCTAATTGCTCTTGTAATTGCTCTTGTAATGATGAGTCTGAAAATTGTTGTAAATCATGATGAATATTTTGCTCTGAGTTTTTGATTTGCTCAATCTGCTCAGAAGACATCTTGATTTCATTATTCAAATCATTTTGCCTTTGAAGATAAGTTCTTAATTCATAAGAAGCTTCTTGAGCTTTTGAAACCAAACTTTGATGATGCTTCAGAGCATCATTTCTAGCTTTTTGTAATTCTTGATGATCAACTTGAGACTTTTCAAAATTAGAACGTGATTCAATGGTTTCTAACTCAAGCTGATGAATATCGGTCTTACTTTGCGTTAAATTAGCTTTTAAATCGGCTATCGCTTGCTCAGTTTCTGCAATATCGTTATTTACTTGGTTTGCTTTCGATGAATATTCTTGCTCAGCTTGCTTCAGTTGTAATGTTTCCATTTCGAAGCGATGGGCATCTTTTACGGTTTGTTCAGCTACAAGGCGATCATTAATAGCTTGCTGATGAGTCATCTGATATTGCGACTGCATTCTGGAGTGTTCGCTTTGCATCTCTTCGAGAATGATCTGTTCAGATTTAATTTGCAACTCTAAACTTTCAATTTCTTTAGCTCTAGCAATTAAACCTGACTGTTCATTATCCTCAGCATACAACTGAATACCAACTCGAGAAATAATATGACCTGACTTCGCAACAAATACTCCACCAATTGGTAAATCTTGTCTTCTTGATAAACCATCAGCTACCGAATCAATCACAAATACATTGACCAACCATTCTTGTAATACACCCGATAGGGCTAAATCTTTCACAACAATTCGACTAAATAAAGGCGTTAAATTACTCACATTTGCCGGTTTTGAAATAGCTTGATTACTCGAGGCCTCAAACCAAGCAACTCGACCAGGAGGAATCATTTCAACGAACTTCACTGAATCATTTAAATCACTTGATTGGATAGCGCCAGTTCTTTCTCTTAAGATAGATTCAACTGCGGATTCCCAACCATTTTCAACTTGGATTTTTTGCCATAATCTTGGCAACTCATGCAACTGATGTTGTTCTAACCATGGGCGTAACTTACCTTGAGATTGAACGCGATCTTGGATACCTTTTAAAGCAGACAATTTTGCTTGAGTTTGGCTGACTAATTGATTTGCCTGTTGGAGTGCTTGTTGAGACTCTTGTCTTGCTTTATCGGCTAGTGGAACTGCCTGTTCAGAAGCTTGTAATTTAAGTTGGGCTTCATCCCTTTTCTTTAGAGCACTTTGACTTCGATCAAGAGCAGTATTTAAAGCTTCTTCATTTGGTTTAATTAGTTTATCAAAATCAATTTGTAATCGAACTAAACGTTGCTCTGCTTGTTCAATTTGAGAGCTAATACCTTGAATAGACGCATTCCTACTAACGACTTGCTTATCTAGTTCATTAAAGGTATTCCTCAATTGATTTACAAGTTGCTCGGAATGTATCCAACGATCGTCTAAATCCGGCAAACCTGCTTCATGTTGTTTCACATCCGATTGACTCATCTCGTCAAGATCTTGAGCTTGCTCAATTTCTATCTGAATTTTGCTTTGCTGTTCTGTCGCATGATCAAATTGTGCTTGCCAACGTAAAAGTTGTGTTTGTAAGCTTTGTAATTGATTTTCTAAGCGTTGTTTTGAATCATTTGCGAACTTAATTTCAGACTCAATCCTCGAAATCTGGGCGTTCACTTCATATAAATCACCTTGCGCTTGAGATACATTATTCTGCAGTTCATATTGCTGATTACGTTTTATCTCGATATCAGATTCGATAGATCTCACCGATGCAATCTTTTCTTCTAAATCAATTTGTGCTTGACGAATAATTTGTTGTTGTTGGCTCTGATTCTGCTCGCCTTCAATATATCGCATGACCCACAACATTTGTTGTTGCTCATGCATGGTTTGCTGATATTCCGTATATTTCTGGGCAACTTCTGCTTGGGACTCTAACTTGATTAATTGAGCATCTAATTCGCGTAATATATCTTGGACACGTGTTAGATTTTCTTGAGTATCCTCAAGACGGGCTTCAGTCTCTTTACGACGTTCTTTGTATTTTGAAACTCCTGCAGCTTCTTCTAAAAAGACCCGCAACTCTTCAGGCTTAGATTCAATAATCCGGGAAATAGTTCCTTGACCAATAATGGCATAGGCCCTAGGACCAAGGCCGGTCCCTAAAAACATATCTTGTATATCTTTTCGGCGAACGACTTGCTGATTAATTAGATAATTCGAGGCGCCATCTCTGGTTAATACACGCTTAACAGAAATTTCACCGAATTGCGCCCACTGACCTTGAGCACGCCCATCTGTATTATCAAATACTAATTCAACACTCGCTCTTCCTGCGGGCTTGCGCAAACCAGAACCGTTAAAAATGACATCTTGCATCGACTCACCGCGCAATTCACTTGCTCGTGATTCTCCTAAAACCCACCTGACCGCATCGATAATGTTCGATTTTCCACAACCGTTTGGCCCAACAACCCCAATCAATTGTCCAGGTAATTCAAAGTTGGTTGGGTCTACGAAGGATTTAAAACCCGCTAGTTTGATTGATTTCAGTCTCACAACGATCTACATTTTTTCACCGTTAAAACATGATGATATCAATTTTTGTAAATGAATCTGTGTTTTTACAATAATTGCTAACAAAGATATAAAATAATCACATTAAATTGCCCTAACTTCTGAAAACTCTCATATGACAAATACAAACAAAGATCAACTCCAATCAATTATTGACCAAGCTTGGGATAACCGCGCTCAAATATCTAACCAAAATGCCACTCCAGAATTACGTGCAAGTATTGCCGAAGTTATTGAAGGGCTTAATCGTGGTGAAATTCGTGTTGCTTCCAGAGAGTCCGTTGGTGTTTGGACGGTGCATCAATGGGTTAAAAAGGCTGTTTTACTCTCATTTAAACTCCAAGATAACGTATTAATGAGCGCTGGTGGATACACACAATTTTTTGACAAGGTACCTTCCAAGTTTGAAAAATACACCCAAGAAGATTTTGTCAAGGGTGGCTTTCGTGTAGTTCCTCCAGCTGTTGCTAGACGTGGCTCATTTATTGGAAAAAATGTCGTTTTGATGCCCTCTTATGTCAATATTGGTGCTTATGTTGATGAAGGAAGTATGGTAGATACGTGGGCAACAGTTGGTTCCTGCGCTCAAATAGGGAAAAATGTTCATTTATCAGGCGGTGTTGGTATTGGTGGTGTTTTAGAGCCAGTCCAAGCTGGTCCAGTAATTATTGAAGATAATTGCTTTATTGGTGCCCGTTCTGAAGTCGTTGAAGGTGTCGTGATTGAAGAAAATAGCGTTTTATCCATGGGTGTTTATATAGGTCAAAGTACCAAAATTTATGACCGGGAAACTGGTGAGGTTCACTATGGACGTGTCCCCGCAGGTTCTGTTGTGGTTCCAGGGTCTCTGCCTTCTAGCGACGGCAAATATAGTCTTTATGCTGCTGTAATCGTTAAAAAAGTTGATGCTCAAACAAGAGCCAAAACAGCAATTAATGAACTCTTGAGAGATTAATGACTCAAACACCCATTACCTTGTACGGTATTCCCAACTGCCAGACCGTTAAAAAAGCACGTGTCTGGCTTGAAAGTCATCAAATTGAATATCATTTTTACGACTTTAAAAAACAAGGCGTCAATAAAGAACTCATCCAACAATGGCTAAAACATGTTGAATGGACTCAATTATTGAATCGCTCTGGGATGACTTATCGAAATTTAACGGCTCAACAAAAAGAACAGTCTCAAGTAGAGTCCGGAGCGATTTCTTTAATGATGCAAAACCCTTCTATGATTAAACGCCCTATTATGGCTGATTCAAACATGCTATATCTTGGTTTTAAAGAAGCGGATTATCAATCCATCTTTGGAGCTTTATGAATCCAACACTAACCACTACCCAGTTACTAGCTCAAGGACTTATTGCTCATCCATCAGTTACTCCTCAAGATGGTGGGATTCAAGCTCTCATTGCAAGCCGATTGCGGCAATTAGATTTTAGTTGCGAAACCATCTTAAGTGGGCCTGATGATTTCCGTGTAACTAATTTATGGGCGATTCGTCGTGGCAGTGGGGCTAATGATGCACCCTGCTTGGTTTTTGCTGGGCATACTGATGTTGTCCCTCCCGGACCTCTTGATAAATGGACCTCTGATCCTTTTGTCCCACAAATCCGGGAAGGTCATTTATTTGGTCGAGGTGCAGCAGATATGAAAAGCTCTTTAGCTGCTTTTGTTGTTGCTACTGAAGAATTTGTTGCGAAGTTTCCTGAGCACTTTGGCTCCATCGCTTTTTTATTGACAAGTGATGAGGAAGGTCCAAAAAATACTGATGGTACCGTTGTCGTGGTTAACAAATTACAAGAACGTCAAGTTCGTCTTGATTACTGTATTGTTGGAGAACCTACGAGCTCAAACAAATTCGGCGATGTGATTAAAAATGGGCGCAGAGGTTCTTTGTCTGCAAAATTAACTATTAAGGGTATTCAAGGACATGTGGCTTATCCTCATCTTGCCGAGAATCCTATTCATCTTGCAGCGCCTTTATTATCTGAATTAGCAGCTATAGAATGGGATCAAGGAAATGAATACTTTCCTCCGACTACTTGGCAAACATCGAATTTCCATTCAGGTACAGGGGCTTTAAATGTTATACCTGGAGAAGCTATTATTGATTTCAATTTCCGCTTTGCCACTTCAAGTACGGCTAAAGGCTTAATGACTCAGGTTGAAGATATCTTAAAAAAGCATCAACTCAATTACGATATCTCTTGGAATCAAGCTGGTGAGCCTTTTTTAACTCCACAGGGCACTTTATGCCAAGCATTAAGTCAAGCGATTGTTGATGAAGTAGGGGTTGAGCCTCAATTGTCCACTACTGGTGGGACTAGTGATGGACGATTTATTGCTAAAATTTGTCCTCAAGTGGTCGAGTTTGGCCCTATCAATGCCTCGATTCATAAAGTAAATGAAAACGTAAACTTAGCGGATATTGAATCTTTGAAAAATATTTATCTTCGCACCCTCGAAAAATTAGTCCGTTCATAGTGGAAAATCCAGAATTATCTTTTAATGATGCCTGCGACATATTAAGTGAGCTTCTTGCTAACGCCAATTTATCCTTTGGGCATGGCGCTCCAGATGCAGATAGTGAGGCCTTTTGGATTTTGTCGCATTGTGTTCATATTGCACCAATCGATGCCTTGGATCGTCTCGATGAACCCTACCCTAGCCTGGCATTTGACAGAGCTAAGGTTATTGTCCAAGACCGTGTTGCATCACACAAACCACTTGCCTATCTTTTAGGTGAAGCTTGGTTAATGGGATATCATTTTATTTGTGATGAACGTAGCATCGTCCCGCGTTCTTTTATCGCTGAACTTATTTCCGATGAAATCCTAGAGCCTTGGTTACCACCTGGGGGACGCGCTCTTGATTTATGTACTGGAAATGGTTCTCTAGCTATTCTTTTATCGATAGCTTGTCCAGATATGCTCATTAGTGCAACTGACATTAGTCCAGAAGCTCTCGAACTAGCCTCTTTAAATATAGAAAAATATCAGCTCGAGGAGTCCATTGAGCTATTTTGTGGGGATCTATTTGATGGATTACCCTTTCTTTCTGAAAATGATAGGTTTGACATCATTTTATGTAATCCCCCCTATGTCAATTCGAGTACGATGGCGCAATTGCCCAAAGAGTACCTTCAAGAACCTGCTATAGCATTGGCCGGTGGCTCAGATGGAATGGTTATTATTAGAAAAATTATTGAGCAAGCTAAAGATTATTTAAAAGATACGGGTGCTTTAGTTCTTGAAATTGGTAATGAGTATGATCATTTTAAGAAAGCATTCCCTGAATTAAGTGTTACTTGGTTATCAGTTTCTTCAGGAACTCAGCAAGTATTATTAATAACTTATAAGGACTTACCATAAGTGTATGTTGCTGTGATTAAGTTTACAATATCGTTTTATTAACTTTATTAATCACTCCATATGAATATGATGAAATCGCTCAAAAATTTAGTTTCCATCGTTGGATTAATCATTTTTTCTATTTCATTAACCGCACATGCGGAAGAATATCCAGCTAAACCTGTAACAATCGTTGTTCCATTTGCCGCTGGTGGTCCAACAGATGCTGTTGCGCGCTTACTTTCTGTTCCAATGACCAAATTTTTAGGGCAGACAGTCATCGTTGAAAATACCGTTGGTGCTGGTGGTACGATTGCCGCCAATCGTGTTGCAAAGTCTCCCAAGGATGGCTATTTAGTGCTCTTACACCATATCGGCATATCTACAGCTCCAGCCCTATATTCCAAATTACCATATGACACCTTAAACGACTTTGAATATATTGGTCAGGTGGTCAATGCTCCAATGACTCTGATTGGACGTAAAAACCTACCTGCTAACAACTATAAGGAGTTATTAGCCTATATCCAAAAAAATCGCGATAAAGTAACGCTTGCTAATGCTGGTCCAGGTGCTGTTTCACAACTTTGCGGTATGTTATTTACAAGTCAATTGGGTATCCCTTTGACACAAGTTCCCTACAAAGGAACTGGTCCTGCAATCACAGATATTTTAGGTGGTCAGGTGGATTTACTTTGTGACCAAACTACAAACACTCTTACATATATCAAAGCAGATAAAGTGCAGCTATATGGCACAACTACCCTAAAACGTTTATCTAGCCTACCGAATGTTCCTACATTGAATGAGCAAGGCTTAAAAGGCTTCCAAGTTGTTGCTTGGCACGGTATGTATACTTCTAAGGGCACTCCTGCCGCTATAAACGAAAAACTGAATGCAGCTCTCAAATTTGCCTTAGCTGACGCTGATGTCAAAGCTCGCCTTGCTGAACTCAATGTTGAAATTGCAGCTCCAGAAGATATAACTCCTGCCGGTCTTAAACGTCAAGTTGAGTCCGAGATCAAAAAGTGGGCGCCTATTATCAAAGCCTCAGGTTCTTATATCGATTAATTTGATTTGACCGAAAGTAAAAAAGGAAGCTTCGGGCTTCCTTTTTTATTTGACGAGCATTTTCTCAAACAGAGCTCTTGTTTTTTCTGGTATCGAAACAGGACGATGGGTTTGACGGTCAACATACACATGTGTATAGGAACCTAAGGCTGATAGGGTATTTTCTTGATTTTTAAATATCCCCAAACGGTACGTAAC
>Ga0209189_1003234_pt1 | contig 11012 bp, 11 predicted proteins | sample C_130820_EF_Meta_FD_187308 | JGI IMG/M metagenome (GOLD analysis project Ga0209189, IMG submission 187308) | Freshwater microbial communities from Lake Croche, Canada to study carbon cycling - C_130820_EF_MetaG (SPAdes) (version 3) | ecosystem: Environmental > Aquatic > Freshwater > Lake...
AATTTTGGTCAACGAGGTTATTCATCCACGCACCACCACGCTTGGAGTCTCGGGTATAAAAATCAGCAATAAACAATCCGACCCGAGATCCATCCTCGTCAAGAACTTCAAAAGCCCGAGCTTCCGGATGATAGGTGACCAGATCTGGACGCTCTGTGAAGGTGAGTCCAAATAATCGAGTCGCCGCATAGAAGATACCATCGTGAAGAACACGTTCTAACTCAAAATAAGGAGCCATGGCTGCGGTATCAATGCTGTAGGTAGCTAGCCGCACCTTTTCGGAATAGTAAGCCCAGTCCCAGCTTTCAAGATTATGGCTTTGGCCGTCAGCGATAATCGCCTCATGCAATAGCTCGCCTTCGGTTTTTGCGTTGTTGATTGCCGCAGGCGCGATTTTTTGCATCATGGCATGCACGTTTGCCGGACTCTTTGCGGTCTGTTCTCTCATAATATATTCAGCATGAGAAGCCGCTCCAAATAGTTGAGCTCGGCGGGCACGTAGCCTCACCATAGCAAGCACTACCGGCTTATTATCGTTCTCATTATCGTTATTACCTTTTTCAAGCGAGGCCTTCATAATTCGTTCACGTAGTTCTCGATTGTTCAACGATGCCAGTAGCGGGCTACCGGTAAAATTGACCGCATTAATCAACCATTTATCCGGCATATCTCGAGCTTCTGCCGCCGCCTTCGCTGCAGCGATTTCATTCGCACTTAATCCATCCAGTTCGGACAGACTCTCTACAACAATCGCTGATGCGTTGGTATCTGCCAAGGTCTGCCTAGCAAATTTAGTCCCTAGTTGTGATAACTCTGCATTGATGGTTTTTAATTCTTCTCGATCAGATTCAGGTAGAGCTGCACCTGCATAAAGAAAATCTCGGTAATACTTTTCTAATAGCCAAGCATCTTCTGATCTTTCTTTAAAGTCTGCATCGTAAAGTTCTTGGATTCGGTCAAAGAGCTCTGGATTTAATTTGATGGCATCGTTATGAGCAGCTAATTTGGGGGCTATCTCTTCTTCGATCGTATCGATAACAGATGATGTATCACTCGAAGATTTGTTAAAGAAGACCGTCGCCACCCTCATCAATAACTGTCCGCTTTTTTCCAAAGCCACGATCGTATTTTCAAAACTAGGATCACCACTATTAATTATCTCTTCAACCTCATCGAGTTGAGCTTGCATGCCGGCATAGAAGGCGGGCAGATAATGCTCGTCGCGGATACGTTCAAAGGGTGGTAGTTCATATTCCAACGTACTTCTCGCAGCAAAAGGATTATCGAGATCTATTAGGTGAAGGTGAGAGGATTTTTTCGTCATTATCTGAGTATATTCCCCTAAGAAAGGATTAATTATTTCGTTAGCCCGCCGGGACAATAACTTCCTGTGTAGCGCTAACGCCGTCAATATCGAGCGTCGCCGTTATCGGTGTAGTTCGCTTAATGACAGCCAATGCGATTGGGCCCAGGACGTGGTGTCTTGCCATGCTACCGATATATCCAATCTCTTTTCCGTCAAGCGTGACCTTTGCACCATGTTCTGGCATGTGAACCATGGTGCCGTCCAAATGCAGGATAACCAATCGACGAGGAGGATGTCCTAGATTAAAAACTTTTGCAACAGTTTCTTGTCCACGGTAACAGCCCTTATTCATATGAACCGCTGTATTAATAAACCCGAGTTCATTAGGAATCGATTTGTGATCAGTTTCAAAAAGAATACGAGCTCTCCCGGCTGCGATTCGCATCGCTTCTAGCGCCCACGTTCCCACTTGCATATGTCCTGCTGCTTCGAAAGCGTCGGTGATGGCGGATTTCTCTGTAATTGGTACCAATGCGTAAGGCCCACCAATCTCATCAGCAACACCAGGGGCCCGTAACACCGCATATTCTTCGCAGAGATCCTGAACATCGACATCGAGCATAAATTTCATTTTTTGTAGGTAGGCGATGAGTTCTTGTGATTTGGCCGACTCAGTATGTATCCATGTGGTGGAACCGTCATCAACGAGGAATAACTGTTGTTCTATATGTCCTTGAGCATCTAACAATAAACTTGTGGTCCATACGCCAGCCGCTAGCGTTGATAGCTCCTGGGTCATCATGTTGTTGAGCCACGTTAACCTATCTGCACCAGAGATCGCTATCACCGCCCGATGAGATAGATCCGCCCAAGCGTTTCCTGCCTCTATGGCGCGCTGCTCATGGTTGGGCTCACCGAAATGCCAAACGGCACCTTGATCTGGTCCAGACTCAACAAAGACTGCGCTCATCGTGGTTCTCGCTCTACTTATTGAGAAAGCTCGGTACACGTACTGCAGGTACCATAGATAGCAAAGTGTGTGACATCGGTTTTAAAGCTGTAATCATCTAATAGGGATTGCACAAAGTGTGCAGCAGCTTCGATTGGTGCATCTCCCACCGAACCACAGAGCCCGCAGACCAGATGAAGGTGTGTCAGTTCTTCCGCTGGGTGATACGTCGCCCCACCGTGACCCAGGTGAGTATGTTGAACTAATCCCACGTTTTCAAGCGTTTCTAAATTGCGATAGACCGTCGATAAATTAATCCCAGGGTGAGTTTCATGAATTTTTGTAGCAACCTCTTCAGGAGTTGCGTGTGAAAGCTCGCGTACCGCCTGCAAAACCAATTCACGTTGAGGCGTTAACCGAAGCCCTTTTTGGCGCAACTCGTTCGGGTGTTCAGATGGTTGTTGCATGGCGTAAGACTAAACCTCTTCCGAGAAAGTAAATAACGCCTCTACATATGGCTCCCCGACGAGACCAAGATTCGCTGCGTCTGGCGGTGCAGATTGTGGTTCGATGCAGACTCCTTCGGGATCCTCCGTGTAAACAGTCCAATATGGTGCATCTGACTCCACAGTCAATCGAGCAGCGCCCGGCCAGAGTACGGAAGGCACTCCACGTACTTCCACAAAACAGTCATCCCATGGCTCACTCGTTGGAGTAATGAATTTACCTGTCGGCAAACCATTCTCACCACGTTGCATCATTCGACCCGCGCTAAATTCCACCTCGGCTTCACCTCCACGTGATAATTCGCGTGGGAACCAGGGATGAAAACCCAACCAAGCCGGTAGATCGCATCCGTTTGCTTCATATTCCAAAATCCAGCGAACTGCATCATCCAAAATTTCGATGGTCTGTTCAACTACTGCTCCCTCATAGGGTGCTGGCAGCTCTAATCGAGCACGACCGGAACCAATATCTTCCCACGATGATGTGAAGCCATATCCGTGAATAGCATGTGGTGGCATCCATGTTGTTGGCAAAGTATGTTGAACACCGTCCGCACCGGTGATCAGGCCGTCATTAACGCGTCCCGCCCAAGGCGCCATTCCATACCAACCCCACGATAACGGTGTTCCGCGAAAAGGAAGTGCAAATTGCAGGTCTCGCCATTGGAGCGAAGCGATCCGCGCGCCTTGATCTAGATCTATGGATACCGAAATTTCTGATCCGTCAATATGTTGCATTAGAAGCCTTTCAGCTCTGATTGCGCTGGAGGATTTGCACCAGCACGAGAACAGGTAATAGCTGCAGCCTTGGCAGCTCTCTTCATAACCTTCTCCAAGGTCACGCCGGTCAAACTATCTAATCCGTGAACAATGATTCCTTCAACGACAATTGCGCCAACCGTGTCTCCTGCGCCAACTGTATCTACGACGTTAACTTTTACACCGGGAACGCTAATTTTATCTGTTTCAGTGTATGCAGTTAAACCCTCTGAACCTTTGGTAACGATGACCAACTCTGCGCTGCTGTGGAGAAAATGTCGAACAACGTCCTCTTCTTCTTGGCCTGGATACAACCACGCGAGATCATCATCACTCAGCTTGATTACCGAGGCTATTGAAGCCCATGTTTCTACAATTCCGTGATAGCGAGCGCGGTCATTAATAACAGAGCTGCGCACATTGGGGTCGAAAACCAACGGAGCTTTAATCTGCTTTGCCCAATGAAAAAGTGCCGTCGCACCAGGTTCAACAATTGTCGCCAACGTTCCTACATGGACTACAGCAGGCGGTTTATTGGGGTTTGGTAACCACGATTCATCAAATTCAAAGGTAGCGGTTCCATCAATCAAAAAGTCGTAACTAGCGCCACCCGATGAATCAAGAGTAACCATCGCGGTACAGGTCGGTCGATCAGATAACAAGGTATATTCAAGGTTGACGCCATCTTCCAAAAGTTCTGATTTCGCCATCTGCCCATATGGATCAGTAGAGATACCATCAATAAAATAGGTTTCAAATCCTAAACGCGCTAACGCCTTTGCTGTATTTGCGGGGCCGCCACCAACTATCGCTTGGCGATCTGCATCGACGCCTGCAACGGTAGGGATTAAATCAATGAGCACCTCGCCCGCAACCCAGACTTCTGCACTCATTCGTTTTCTCCAACTCGGGCTAGAAATTCGGTGATGACACGTATTCCAAATAAGTGATCTTCAACTTGGGGTAAACCGCTAATGACGAGCACTCCCGTCAATCCTTGGCCAGAGACGTTCAGTGGTAAGCCGCCACCATGGATCGCATGAGTTTCCTCCGACAGCTCGTGCTCGGCATACCAATCAATACCCAACTCTTCGGCACGAACGCGCTCGTAGATGGTGGAGTGACCCGTTGCAATCACGACCCGTGCCTTCCGGGCGATCCAGGAAGGTTGATCCGACTTTGCTCCAGGTAAGGCGGTATGAAATACCGTCCAATCGCCCAGCCTAACTTCTATCGAAATCCCTAAGCCTTCAACCCGAGCAAGCCCTACAGCAATTTCCCCGATCTCTATTGCATCCTTGAGATCACAATGAGGTAGCACCAGAATCTCTTCTTCACGCAGAAGCTGCTCTGTCGTGAATCCACCGGTAGTCATGGACTCACTCTAATATAGTTAGATTATGGATCATATCTCTCTGAGCAAAACTGACTTATTAGTGCATCCGTTATGCCTCGGTGGCAATGTCTTTGGCTGGAGTGCTGATCAAGAGGAATCCTTTGAAGTCCTCAACGCCTATACCGAATTCAATGGAAATTTCATCGATACCGCAGATGTTTATTCTGAGTGGAAAGATGGGAACTCAGGACACGACAGTGAAACCATCCTCGGAAATTGGATGAAAGAGAGAGGCAATCGCTCAGAGATAGTTATCGCGACCAAAGTAGCCAAGCTATCAACTCGTCCCGGACTCTCACCCACAAACATAGAACGAGCCGTTGATGATTCTTTACGAGCGTTGCAGACAGATTACATTGATATTTACTATGCGCACGAAGACGATCTGACGGTACCGTTGATTGACACACTCCATGCCTTTAATGACCTCGTTACATCCGGCAAAGTACGATACATCGCAGCTTCGAACTACTCTGGAGCCAGAATTCAGGAGGCGCTGGCGATCTCGCGAGCCGAGGGATTTGCAGAATATATGGCCGTACAAAATCACTACAACTTGCTTGTTCGCCAAGAATACGAAACGGAAGTTGCGCCGGTTATCAAGGAAGAATCTCTTTCAGGAATACCTTATTTTGGTTTAGCGCGTGGATTTTTGACAGGAAAATACCGCCCAGGGAGAACCGTGGAATCTGTTCGAGCCGGTGGAGTGAGTGACTATCAGAACGAGCGAGGCTATAGCACCGTTGCGCAATTAGAAGAGATCGCCAAAGCCCACCACACTTCTATTGCCTCAGTCGCCCTTAGCTGGCTTGCCGCCCAACCTGGCGTCGCTACACCTATCGCTAGCGCTCGAACCGTAGAGCAACTCCACGAAATCGTTAAGTTTCCAGTTCTGACATTAGAAGAGATCGACCATCTCAGCGCTGAATGAGAATCATGTGAAAATTGGAGATTAGCAATGTGGAAATTAGGAGGGGAAGTCCCCGATAGTCCACGCCGTATCCTCATTGCGATCAATGACCCAGACTTTGTAATCAGCTAATTCGGGCTTGGAAAAGAGAGCTGCACCCTCCCTGCCGGTTACGACTAGCGCAGTCGCCAGCGCATCACAGAGTCCGCCATCAGGCCCGATGACCGTTGCGCTTCGAGCGCCAATAGCAATCAATCCGGTGTGTGGATCTTTGATATGTGCTCCCAGTTCGTAGGTACCGGAGGTAGCGATAGCGCCATCGAACACCTCAAATACTTTGAGGACCTGGAACTTATTTTCTGGACTCCTAATACCAATTGACCAAGGTTGGGGACTATTTTCTCCACCATACCCGCCATAGAGCGATAGATCCCCAGCCGCGTTGACCTGGATATTTTCTGCGCCATACTTTCTAAGAATAGAGATGCAGTGATCAGCCGCCCAACCCTTGACATATCCACTCGGGTCATAACCCCCTTTGACACACCATGGGTCAAACGAGCCATCGGTTAACTCTTTTGCAACCAAAGAGAGTTGCCAAACCTCTTTCATTTCAGGTGAAGCATCGTTGATATGTAGTTCACCTCGACGAACGCGTGACACCTCTGACTCACTTTTGTAGGTTGAAAAAATTTGATCAATCTTTTTGACGTACTCCGTGACCTCGGTAAGCCCAGCATTTAACGCCGCAAGATCAACGGTCGTCGACGCGACATCGATAAAAAGGATCGTTCCCCAGACATCGATTTCGGCAGTGGTTTGAACCCTCATCCTCACATACCAGCTTTTGCTAGTGCAGAGACCAAAGAGTTGTACCAACCTTGAGAGGTATAGGAAGCTCCGCCCACACCTTGAATGTTGGCAGACTGTGCAGCCAACGTTTCCTGAATCAAATATGGAATCGCCTGTTGGTTGATCTGTTGATCGCGGAAGCTACTGTTGGGATAGACCAATGCAACTGCATTAGTGATCTTTCCATTGTTGACGGTGATCTGTACCTGAACAGGACCGTAGACCGTTTGAACCGAATTACCGGTGAAGGTTCCGGTAGCTCCAGCTTTTTTAGATGGCGTTGGTGTGCTCACAGGGGCAGGCGCGGCAGGAGTCGTTGCAGGGGTTGAAGCTGGGGTCGTGGCTGGAGTCGTGGCCGGGGTCGTGGCTGGGGTCGTGGCTGGGGTCGTGGCTGGGGTTGTGGCTGGGGTTGTGGCTGGGGTTGAACCCGGTGCCGAAGACGTCGCCCGCGGAGTTGTAGAGACCTTCTTGGTACTCTTTTTACTCTTCTTCGCTACCTTTTTAGTCGCACTTGGTGTTAATGGTACTGATGGTGTGGATGGTGTTGAAGCTGCGGTACTAGCCGTTGATCGTTGCGATGGTTGTGTTGCTGGTGTTGCTGGTGTTGAAGCTGGCGTACTAGCCGTTGATGCCGGAGTTAAAGGTGTGATCAATCCAGAATTGGTTGCACCAGTCGAACCATTGCCACCGAGTGTGAGACCAGAGGCGTTACCGAACTGAGGTGGCGTAATGGAAAGTACTGCTCCCAGCCCACCCACTGCGCCGCCGACGATGAGAAAAAAACGTTTACCTATCATGGTCATACACTCCCTTTAGTTTTAGTCCACTGCATGAAATTCAAATTCTTCGTTATGGAATCTATCTCGCGGAACACCTGCATCTTTGGCTGCTTGGCGAACCGTTTCAACCAAACCAGTTGGTCCGCAGATATAAATATCCGATTCACTAAAGGCAGGAACAAATCGCTGAATGTACTCCGCTGTCATCGGATGGATTTTTCTGGAACCAACCAGATAATGAACTCGAGCACCTCGATAATCCGCGAGCGAATCGAGCTCCTTTCGAAAGACGAGCTCTTCCTCTGATCCGACCCGATACAAAATATCGATCTCTTTCGAGGCATCGAACTCTTCCATCAGTGCTCGAAGTGGAGTTATACCGACCCCACCACCGATAAGAACGATATGGCCACGAACCGCTTTAGATGCGACGAAAGTTCCGTAGGGCCCCTCAAAGAAAACTCTCGTATTTGGTTTCAGATTAATCACATCAGAAGAAGCATCACCAAGATTTTTTACCGTAACCCGCATGAACCTCTCGGTTGGAGCAGCAGATAACGAGTATGGATGAGATATCCACCATTGGCCTGGCGCAATAAATCGCCAGCTGAAGAATTGTCCGCCTTGGGCATGGAGTTCATCCAGGCGTCTTCCTCGCATCACAATCGAAACCACGCCGGGCCCCTCAACCACGACTTGGTCAACTCGCAGATTGTGACGCAAGGAGCGCGCAATCGGTACCACTACACGCCACAACAGAATGACAGCTGCGGTCGCGATGTAGAGACCTTCCCAGAAATACTTGTTCAAAGGGTGTCCAGTAAACATCGGTCCGGTTAACACTTGGTGCATAAATCCTAAAGCGACCGCCAGATAGGTATAAAGGTGGATCGTCCACCACGTCTCATAGCTCATCTTTGCTCGAGCCTTTTTATACGAGGTGATACCGGCAAGCATCATCAAAAAGAATCCAAAATCTGCCGGAATCATCCACGGATATTTGATCGTCATGCGCCATAGCTCGGTTGCTGTGGATACCCGATCGCCGCCCGCGTAACCAACTCCAACGAGAAGAACGTGGAAGAAAACTAAATAGAGCGACCAAGGTCCCAGCTTGCGATGCCAGGTAATCAATCGATCATGGCCGACAGATTTCTCAATCCAGGGAATTCGAGCGATAAAAACCAAGCCAACTAATGAGAAGTAGGAGCCAACGAGCGCAGCCACCCGGGAAATCGAAGTAATTGATTGATAGATCCCAGACCAATCAGATCGCGTCATGGTATCGGCTTCAAGGGCGATGGTCAGCCCTAGACCCAAACCCATAAGGATCGCGGCCCAGTCAGCATTGACACCATGTCCCACGCCTGCGAGTCGCTTTCGATCGCGGTTGCGGGTTTTCTCTGTCATGGCTCTACCTAACCAACTCTCTTTGAGTTTTTTCTGAGAGTAACCCGAGTGTGGGCTACCAATCGCAACTCACTTTACTTTTTGCTTACGCCTACCCTCAAAAAGTTCGGCGTAAATCCGTTGATGTGCCTCAATCATGCGAGCCATCCCGAAATCCGCTCGGCTCCTGATCCCCGCTTGCTGGCCCATTGAATCACGCAAAGATGAATCTGATCTTAATTTCTGGATAGCTAGCACTAAAGAATCTAGATTCTTTTCGACAACGAATCCAGTGATCCCATCGGCTATGACCTCAGAATTGGAGCCTACATCGGTCGCAATCACCGGAATCCCGGCTAATTGGGCTTCGATAAGCGCGATCGGCATACCTTCGTTATCCGATGTCGATACCGCTACATCGATCTGTGACCAGAACTCGGTCGCATCGCTCCATCCCAGTACCGTGAGATTATCCGGCGCAACCTCTCTGATCTCTTCCAACATATCTCCACCGCCAGCCATCAGGAATCTGGTTTCTGGAAGAGCTTCTGCGACCTGAACCATCAGGAGCGGATTCTTCACAGATGTCACCCGCGCCATCCAGCCAAAGAGCAGCTCGCTCGGCTCTTCAGCTCCGCCACGATCGGCACGGATGACCGGCAGAGGATTGACGCCTGGTGCCACAGATTGCCACCGTCGGTTAACACCGATACCCGCGGACCGCAGTTCCACTCCGACTTTTTTTCCCACAGAGATCAAAAGATCCGTTCGATTAGCGGATCTCCGTTCTGCAGAGGTGATCAGGCGTTTTTGCCATCCACTAAAGGATTGATCATCAAAGAGATGTCCATGAAATGTATGAACCCGCATAAATCTCCCAGGAATCATTCGCGAGATTAACCCAGCCTTGAAGGTATGCGAGTGAACGATATCTGGCGCAAACTCTTTGATGATTCGCCGCAACTGCAACCAAGCTCTGAAATCTGCTAGCGGTGCAATTTTACGACCCATAGCTGGAACTCGAAAGAGTGGTAGCGCCACAAGAGATAGATCTTCCACCTCTGCTCCTTGCACATTGCCACATGCCAAAGCCGAACCAGGAATTGATTCAACCAATGTACTCACATATCGAGCAGTGCCTCCCACGTTCATCCGCGCAATAACATGTAAAACTTTCATGAAAGAAGCTCCGCGCTAATGGTGAACATCATCCAGATAGGTAGCGACGACATCTTCGGGTCTGCCTGTTGCTTTAGGTGTGCCATGGTCGAGGTAAATCGCACGGGATGACATAGATGTCACCGCGGTTAAATCGTGGGTGACGAGCAATACCGCGCAACCACTATTCATCATCTCTATCGTTCGAGCCTTTGATTTATCCTTAAAATCCTCATCGCCCACCGACAAGATTTCGTCAATCAGCAGTAAATCCGGGGTGGTATCGGTCGCTGTGGCAAAGGCTAATCGAGCCGTCATTCCGGAGGAATAGGCTCGGATCGGAATATCCATATGCTCGCTCAGGCCCGCCCAATCAGCGATCGCTTCAATCCGACCCAGCATCTGCTTCGGCGTGCGACCAAGCAAGGTTCCATAGAGCATGATGTTTTCGGCTCCAGTTAGTTCGGGGTTAAAACCCGCACCGAGCTCGATCATAGGAGCGACATGCCCGCGGACAATAATCCGACCAGATGTCGGCGGCAGAACCCGGGCAACAACTTTTAGTAAGGTGGATTTGCCGGCACCGTTCCTACCGATCACCGCTACCGTTTCACCACGATTGATATCGAAGCTAACATCGCGTAAAGCAAAAAATTGTTCGTAGGCCATACGACGTTTGATCGTATCGATCGCGGTCTGCTTTAAGGAAGATACCCGGTGGCGCGTGCGGCGATATGCCATGGAGGCGTTCACTACTTCCACGATTTTTTGTTGACTCATAACTTGCCTACCAAGCCAGGCCATTTTCTTATAAAGACCCAGAATCCAAGTACGAAAGCGATAATCGAGGAAGCGATCATCATTAACCATTCGTGGGAAGTCACCACTGCCCCATCACCAAAGACAGATCTAAAAACATCCAGATACGAAGTAAGCGGATTGAGCAAGATGATGCGTTTGGTATGAGGACCCAGAACGGCTATCGGATAAAAAACCGGTGTCATGTAT
>Ga0209189_1003235_pt1 | contig 11012 bp, 10 predicted proteins | sample C_130820_EF_Meta_FD_187308 | JGI IMG/M metagenome (GOLD analysis project Ga0209189, IMG submission 187308) | Freshwater microbial communities from Lake Croche, Canada to study carbon cycling - C_130820_EF_MetaG (SPAdes) (version 3) | ecosystem: Environmental > Aquatic > Freshwater > Lake...
TTTTGTATTTTTCTACCCAACGCATCAAACTTCGTCTGGAACATTTGAATATTTTACAAATTTCTTCTTGTGATTTATCCTCCACTAAATAATATTGCACCGCAGTTTCTTTATAATCGCTACTCTTTTGGTGAGGCATTATATATTATTTATTTATAAAATTGAATTAAATAATTATATATAAAAATATTGTATTATAATTTATAAAAACAAAATGTATTCAAATACTGAAACAAAAACATGTTGTAAATGTAATATTACTAAACCAAAAAATAATTATTATACTAATCCAGCAAGAAAAGATAATTGTAGCGTATATTGTATTGAATGTATTAAATTATTAGATATTGAGAAAAAGAAATATAAAATTCAAGATAATTTAAAAAAAACTTTTATTGAAGATGAAAATTGGAAAACAATACCTATAAATACTAATTATGAAGCATCAATATTTGGGAGAATTCGTCATATAGAAATGAAAAATATATTAACTCCATTTAAATATAAAAATGGATATCTTGGAGTAGGACTACGAGGTATGAATGGAAATACAGATGAAAGAAAAACATTTAAAATTCATTATCTTATAGCAATAACTTATCTACCTAATCCAGAAAACAAAAATACTATTAATCATATAGATAAAAATAAAGAAAATAACAAAATTAGTAATTTAGAATGGAATACTCATAAAGAACAAATGGACCATCAGCAACAATTTTCTCCTCCAAATTACGCAAATAAAAGTAAAAAGGGTATAAGTGATTTATCTAATATAGACGAAAATGAAAAATGGTTGTTAATTTCAGAAAATGAATTGTTTAAAGACTATAAATATTATGAAATATCAAATTATGGAAGATTTAAGTATAAAATACAATCAAAATATAAAATTACAATTGGAGCAACGAGTGCCGATGGATACAAGGTTGTAAGATTGAAAGCAAACGGAAATATATTTTCAACAACAATTCATAGATTAGTAGCATTACTATTTATTCCTAATCATGAAAATAAACCATATGTAAATCATATTGATGGAAATAGAGAAAATAATAACATTAATAATTTAGAATGGACTACTCCAAAAGAAAATTCACAACATGCACACGATACTGGATTAAATACTTCCAAAAAATGTATTTATCAACTTGATGAAAATAATAAAATTATTAATGAATTTGAAAGTTTAGTAAAAGCATACGAGTATATACATAAATGTGTTTTAAATGGCGATAATAAAGGAAAACTTGGTGGTTTAAGTAAAGCATTAAATCTGTATAATAAACAAGATGTTTCAAGAAAGTATAAAGGTTATTATTGGTGTTTCAAAGAAGATTACAAAGAAGAAAAAACTAACCATTCACAATTTGTGAATAATAAAACAAAAGTAATACAATATAATTTAGATAGAAAAGAAAACATTAAAATTTGGGATAGTATAATGGAAGCAAGTGAGTTTTATTCGATTCAATATAATTGTAGCAAAAAGGCAATTAATGCAAATATATCAGGTTGTTGTAGATTTAAACGAAACAAATGTCAAGGGTTTGGATGGAAATATTTAAATATTGATTAATAACCATTATATAAAAACATTAATTTTGTTCTACATGTTTTGTATCCATATGTAATTTAAATAATCCTTTTGAAAAATTACCAAAATCACACGATTCACAATAATATTTAAACTCTTTTTTTCTTTCTTCTTTATTTGCGTGGTTATTCAAATAATGAAGTTTCATATTTGTCGTTCGTGTAGTTGTATAATCACATAATTTACACTTCGGTTCTAACACCTTATCACATCTCGTTTTTCTTTTTCCATTATTTTTATGTTTATCACATTCTAAATGTTGTTTCCAGTGTGCTTGGTATAAACACTTATAATTACACGCTTCACAATGGTATTTCATTTCCGTTTCATTAGAAGTTTCCATTTGTCTTATAATAAATAATAAGTTATATTTAAATTATTTGCGTTAAAATAACTTAAAAAGAAATAATATAATAGTATATAAAATGAAAGTTAAGAAAAAGAAAAAGGAGGATTTCAAAGAATTTAGGAATAATGAAAAATCTGCCTATAAAACTTTAAAAATACCTTTGAAAACTATTTTACTAAATCGTGATACAACCCAACCAGTTATAGATCATTTGGTTTTTGAAATGAATGATTTGGTTATTCATACTTACCAATTTATTCGTTTGTATGTTTTGCACCAATACACAAATAATAATCCGTTGCCTGAATTAGACGACACATTTATTTTGTATTGTATCAAAACATTAGGTTCAAGAGATAATAGAGGTAAAAAAGGAAAGGATACAGAACTTTTAGAAACATTAGAACAATTCTACAAAACCGAATACCAACCTTTACTGAACCATGTAAAAATCAATTTGAAAAACACTACTTTTTTATTACCTTATTTAGCAACGCAAATATATACTTCTTTATCCAATAATACACAAGAGCATTTTATACAACACTTTTTACGATTTATAAATAAAACAACAAATGAAATTACAGAAGATAAAGCAACTTTATTTCAATTCAAAAAACAATTAATGGAATTAACTGAAACAAATGAAATGTTTTCAAAGTGGAAAGAAACGCATTTACCTAACATATTACCTACTGAAATTAAAAAGTCAATTCATTATGATGTCAAAGTAAAACCATTTGATTATTTGAAAGGAATGTTGTATATGAACTCTGTGTTGGAAAAACAAGAAAATAAATTGTTTCAACCTTTACCATTACGCAACAATATCATTCCAAAACATATTATCATTGATACAGCAAGTTTGATAAATCTATTTTGTCCTGAAAAAGACAAACATGGTAATAAAGTGAAAAAGGGAGAATTATTAAGTAATGTTAAAGATAATCAAAACGAAGTATGGTGCAACTTTTTGGATTTGAAAAATAAAATATTCAAAAATAAACATTATCAGTTTCATAATCAAATACAAACAGACGGAATTAGTTGCTGTCTGCTTTTTATTAGAAAAGATTTGAAAGATAAAAAATGGGGTGCAAGAGTTCCAGTTTTACAAGAACAAGATTTTTTCAATATTGAGGATTTATCCAAAGAGCAGTTAGACACTTTAAAAGACAGAAATATTGTTGGTTGTGATCCAGGTAAGCGTTCGTTAGTTTATATGATGGATAAGAATGGAAACAAACTACAATATACAGCACCACAAAGAAAACGAGAAAGTAAAGCAAAGTGTAATCAGCGTATTCTATTTTTGGAAAGAAAAAGAAACGGAATTATTGAAAAAGAAACTATATTATCGTTTCAAAATAGCAAATCAGTTGATTATGAAAAGTTCAAATTGTATCTGGTTGAAAAAGATAAACTAAATAAAGAAACAACCGAATTTTACAAACGAGATACATGGAGAAAAATGAAGTTTCGGCAATATAGTTATGGTAAGAAAAGCGTAGATACATTTTTGAATAAAATTAAGGAAACATTTGGAGAAAATATCCTAATTGGTTATGGTAATTGGAGTAGGTCTACGCAAATGAAACATTTTATGCCGACTATGAATAAAGGATTAAGAAAATTAATTCATAAAAAATATGATACAATAACGATAAATGAATGTAATACAAGTAAGAAGTGTTGTGATTGTAATAAGGATTTGGAATATTACAAGGATAAGGAAGGTAAGAAAGTGTTTCGTCTGTTAATCTGTTCTAACTGCGTGAGTTGCGAAAACAAAAAAATCGTATTTAGAACAAGAGATGCAAACTCTTCCATAAACATAATGAATTTAACGAGTTTTTGGATAGAGAAACAAGAGCGACCATTATGTTTCCATATTTCGTCTTTCACATCTTCAAGTAAAAACAAGGAAGATGAAAAAGTAAGACCATCGTAGGTGAAATTCCTACTATTGATTTTACATTTTTTCTTATTTTTTGCCTAATAAAATGGGCGTTTTAAATGAGAAAAGGTGTAAAAGAATAGTTATGATTAAAAATGAAAAATAATAAATGAATATAAGAACTGTTGTATATACAATAACAAGAATCAATCTGACTCAATCATAATTCTTACATTAATCGTATTATTATGAACTTATTTAATCGTTTAGATGAATCTATTATTAAAGTCATTCTTGAATTTATGAATTACGATAGCATTGAGAAAAACACATTATTAAATTCTTGTTCAATATTAAGAAAGTGTAAAAGAGAATATTTTTCATATAAATTGAATAAAGAATATTCCATTATGTATATACATTCCTATGAGTTTCGAAAATTAATAGACTCAAATATTAAATCTAGAAATCAGATTTCAATTGATTTAAGTAATAATTTAGATATTCGAACCATTTCAAATAAAAATGGTCTTAATGGATTACATAAAATAAATATTAGTCATTGTACTCATTTACAAAAAGTAAAAATATATAATGTTCATTCGATTATTGCAAGTCATTGTTCTCAATTGACAACAATAAAATTATGTAAAGTTTTGATTTTAGATGTCAGTTACTGTCCCCGTTTATATAGTGGATTATATACATGGAAAAATGTAGATACTCTACATATTACAAATAGTTCACTATTGAATAATAGATATTTAGAGCGATTCTTAAATATGAATATAATCATATATGAAATGACAGAAGATTGTAATTATTATTGTAATCATTATATTTGAACTTTTTATATAAATTTTATTTTATATGACTTAATTATATGCAATCCTTATATATTAAAGATATTTTTCAAAATAATACTATTGATTTAAGTATTATAAATGATAAACTAAAAAATAAATTAAAAAATAAATATTTATATGTTCCATTTATCGGTTTAATAAATAATAATGAAATATATAAATTACCAAAAATAATATTTAACCATTCTCGATTATTTTATGGTGATAATAAATTATTACAAATAGATAATAATACTTATATTCAATTTGAAGGTGATTGTAAAATAATGAGTAATAAATGGTATATTAAGAATATATTCGATATAATAAAAAGATACAATACAATTTTTAATATAAATAATATAAAAATGTATATACAAATAGTACAAAATAGAATATATAAGAAGAATTATTTTATGGGTGGATTTGCTAGTTATAATGCAGTTGAAATTGTATTAAATAATGAAATTTTTAATTATAAAAATAGAATATTTATAAAATATATAATTGCACATGAATTATTACATTTGTATTTCCCATCTATTTCTAGTAAATATGGAACATGTTATAATGAAGGACTATTAGATTATCTAAGTGTAATATTAAATTTTTCAATGAAAGATATTCATTATTTAACAAATTATAAAATGAAAAAATATTACTATCGTAAGATGTTAAATTCAAATAGAAATATTTCAATTTTACAAACAGAAAAACCATATTTAATAGGATATTTATACGGTTATATAATGGAAAAAAAAGATATTCATAAAATAATAAATTATATTCAAATATATATCAAAAAAAAGAAAATATATGTTAACTCCTTGGAATAATAAATCATATATAAAATTTATAAAAGATAATTTATTTATAAATAAATTTTGTAAACAATTTATAGCTTACAACATTATTTAATTCTTAGTATTCTAAAATATTGTATAATGTTGTATAATATGATATTATAAACTTATCCATTTTAATATAAAATAAAGTTAGAAATATATATTTATGGAAGACGGACTCGTTGGATTGTATAATCGTGGGAATACTTGTTATTTAAATACTGTTATCCAAATACTAAGTAATATTACACCATTAAGAGAGTATTTTTTAAAAGATGAATATTTACCAGATATTATTAATCGTGCAAATATAATGAAAGAAACCAAAAAATTTAATGAAATTATTTTAACAAAAGAATACTGTAAATTATTAAATGCGATGTGGACATTAAAAAATCCAATTGAACCCAAAACATTTCATCAGCTCATTCAAAAATATGATTCACGATTTGAAGGATATGACCAACAAGATTCACATGAAGTTCTCTCTTTTATATTGGATTATTTACATGAAGGGTTATTATATGATGTTGAAATAAAACCGAAAGGAAAAGTTAAGAACTCATTAGATCAATTAATGGTTGATTCAATTAAAGATTGGAATGAAAAATTAAATAATAAATATTCTTATATTGTTGAATTATTTTTTGGTCAGTTTGTAAATAAAATAATGGATATAGATGATACATTTATCTCAAAGAAATTTGAAATATTTAATATGTTGAATATACCTATTTATGGAAATAGTTTGGAGGAATCATTGTCAAAATATTTTGAAAAAGAAAAAATAGAGAATTATTATAATGAAGAAAAAAATAAATATGAAGATGTATATAGAGAAATAAAATTAATGAAAATACCACGTTATTTAATTATTATATTGAAGAGATATTGTAATGGAAATAGTAATGGAATGAATTCTCAATCAGTGCGATTAAATAAAAAAACAGATAAAGTTCATTTTCCCATTTATAATTTAAATTTATATCCTTATACAGAAGGATATGATAAATATGAGGGACGAATGAATTTAATTTCAATTGGTTGTCATCAGGGGATGCTTAACAGCGGTCATTATTATTCTATATGTCGTCATAAAAATAATAATTGGTATATGTTCAATGATGAAAATGTGAGAGAAGTTGATATCGAAAAAGAAAAAGAGAATATATATTCTTCTGGGTATATTTTGGTATATGAGAAGGAAGAATGTTAATTTTTTTGATAATTTTATTGAAATAAAAATAACAAACGTAAATAACAAACGTAAATAACAAACGTAAATAACAAACGTAAATAACAAAAGTAAATAAAAAAGTAAATAATAATAATAAATATACAAAAATTTATTTATAAATATATTTTATTAAATATATTCATATATATATATATGTCATTCGTTTCAAAACAAAATACATTAACAACACAATTGAGTGGTGGTATTTCTCTTCGACAAGATAGATTGAGTGCGATATCTCAGTTTATAAATAATCCATATAGTTCAGATTCTCCAAATTTATGGTATAATGCGGTTGTTTCATTGATTGGTTTCAATAATGATTGTCAATCTGTTATGGTTCCTTCTTATGATAAATCAAGCGTTACAGCAACTTTATCCAACGGTAAGGTATGGTATTCAACATTAAGTGTAAATAATACATATCAAAATTTCTTAAATGATACTATTTATCCAAATCAGAATCTTCAATCCTCTTTTCAGGATGCTATAAATGATGCGTCTGGATTCGGTTATGAAGTGAATAATAGTTTATATATCAATCCATATTATACAAATATTGAAGAAAAAGTTGTATTGAGATTAGGTACAAATAGAAAAAGTGTTGGAGGATGTATATCACTTTCACATATTAGCAATTTGGAACATTCTCGTAAGGGAATATTATTATTAGAATTATCAACCGATTCTTCAACTGGAGTCGATACAGATAAAAATATATTTAAAGTGTTAAATTATTATTGGGATAAATATCCTACTTTATATCCAAGAACAGAAGTAATAAATACAACAGTTGGGTTTCATAGTAAGAAAGTATTAAAAACAGATGAGGAGATTATTCAAAATAATATTGATATTATGAATTACTATTATACTCAAGGTTATCGAGTATTTAGTGGATTGGATCGTTCAACCATCTTACAGGGTTTATTAGGTTGGTTTAATCAATATCCTGATGCGATTGGAATTTCATTTGCAAGTTCATCCACAACACTAGAAATACCAAAATCTGTATATAGATTACAAAATCCAGATTCTGTAATTATTACATCTTTAACCTCTGTATTAGTACCATCCAATAGTATATATTATGTATATTCCAGTGGTGAAGTGGCATGTTTAGCTGTTTTAGAGAACCTTAATAAATTATATCCAAATAAGATTGTACCTTTTCCAGTATTAGATGATTCTTCCAATTTGACATTAGAAAATATTAAATTTTACTATAAAGAATCCCAAACGAATGATGTTACAATATCTTATTTATTTAATAATACACAAAATGATGACTTTTATAATCTTTTTAGTTCTACCTATATTTTACCAACATCAAGTTATGATATCTCTTTTTCAGGCACAGCGAATTTTTCAAATAGTGCAAAAGAAGGTGTTGTCAATTTATATAATTATTTAAGTTATTTCTCATTTTCAACTTCTGAATTATTTAGAGAAGGATTAAAAGAGTTCCCTACAATATTTCAAGATTCTGTTCCGAATTATTTACTTTTTTATAATAGTATAACGGTAAATGGAAATAAATTCTCAAATTTGAATCCAGCTCATAATTCAATATTACAATTTAATGAAAATAAAGATTTATTATATTGGAGTATTTTAGTTAGTTTATATACAACAAATGATGTAGGTGATTATGTTTATAAAGAAGAAAGATATACTCTTTTAGACCCACTTGCGGGATATTTAGTTATCGATTTGAAAAATAGTAAAAAGGAATTATGAGTTATATAGATTATGTATTATATTTTTTAATTATAAGATGTGCGTTTATTTTTATAAAATAAAATATTATTATAGAATAAGAAGCTTCCATAGCTTAGAAGGTAGAGCGTCAGGCTGTTACAATACCCAAAAAGAGGTATTCTGAGACCTGAAGGTCATCGGTTCAATTCCGGTTGGAAGCGTTTCTTCTTTTTTATATTTATTGAATATAAAAAAGGATTTTGTTTTATTGTTTAACCCTTCCTGAATAATATTCAGAATCATTTTATTTAAGTATAACTATAAAAAGATAATATAAAGGATTCGATGTGAAAAGGCGTGAAAAGGTGTAAAAGTTGTAAAAGTTGTAAAAGTTGTAAAAAATTATAAGTATAAAATAATATGATATAATAATAATCATGAATACTAAATGTAAATGTAATAATTTAGGTAGTCCATCGTGTTTAAATAAGTATTGTAAAAATTGTTGTGATGGAATAAATTGTAGTACGCATAATTATAAAACAAAAGAATGTGAATGTAAAAAAATATTTTTTAATAAATTATGTATGGATAAAAAATGTAATACATGTTGTAATAATCTAAAATGTAGTGAACATTTTATTTTATGTAAATGTAGAAAAAATATTATTAAAAAGGGTTTATGTAATTCAAACTCTTGCAGTGGAAAATGTTGTAATGATAATCATTGTATATATCACTTTGATACTGGACATGAAATGACGAATAAAGATTTTATGTATTGTAAAATTATCTTAGGTTCATTACATATTTTACCAACACACTTGATAAATACAATCGTTGATGAATATATTGATAACAGATTAAAATGTGGAATATGTGATTATAAATTTTTAGATATAGAGGATGATATAAGTTATGGTTTTGCAAGAGTTTGTTTTATTTGTAATCAATGGATTTGTGAAAATTGTAGTTCAACATTACTCATTTATGGAACAAATGAAACATTTTGTAACTTGTGTGAATATATTGATTCAAGTTCAGAAGATTCGGATTATAGTTCTGATTCAGATAATCATTAATTTGTATTGTATAAATAAAATATTATTCATATATTTAACCCTTTACACAAACATTTTATAATACTACTTAAAGAATCATACACCATATGCACGATTTTAGATATTATTCAGGTAAAGGGTTAAAAAATTATAAACTCAATATTTTCATATAATGGAATATCTAGAATAGTATTAATAATATGAATTCTCTTTTCAAGTGATGATTTACCTTTTCCTCGACCTCTTTGATTATGTATTTTTTTTTCAATGGATAATGCGGTATGTTTATCCAAACCAATTATACAACCATAATAAATCCAATTTCCATTCCCTTTATTTATTGTTGTATATTTTGCACCTCCCCGAATTTCTCCATTATGCATTCTTATTCTTCGTTCTGGATTATTTGTTATACCTACATATGTATAATTTGAAACTGTATTTTTAAGAAGATATACAATATAGTCCATTATATTCTTTTATAAGTAAATATATTTATAAATGAATAATATTTATTTATTATATTATTTAACTAAAATGGATTAGAAATATTACAAATTATAAAATGTACTTACTAATAAATAAATGGGTATAATACCCAATACTTCAATAATAGCATGGAATGGAAAATTAGGGAATGTTTTTAACATTCTTTTACAGTTTATTTTTTCATTTAAAAAACAAATATAAATAATAAAAATAAATAAAATAATTAAATGTATATTATATTTTATTTGACTTGATAAATAAGGATAATAATAACATAAAATTGCAAAAAATAATAAAATTTGTGTAAGAAGAAAATATATAAATGATAAATTAAAAAAGCAGTATATATCAACTATAATAATACCTACCAAGAATAGAAGATAATAATTATTTGGAAATTGTTGAGTATAATGATACATAAAATTAAGAAATGATACATTTACAAAAAAACCAGCAATATGTATAAGTGTATAGAGAAGTTTTCCTTTAATATGAATAAAATGAGAAAATGTATGGAACACTTCAAATATAAATAAAGAAAATAATAATAAGAATGTATGAAAATGTGTAGTATAACATAAAAAATATAAAATAATGCAACATGATATTATATTTGTCAGTACCGAATAAGGTTGTGCTATACCTTTTTTATTCGGAGTTTCACATGTATCAAATGGAAATGTATACGAATTGGATTCCTTTGATACACCCATATTTATATATCATTATATTTTTTTGTATATGGTATTATAAATTATAAAATGTACTTGATAATAAATAAATAGGTACAATACCCAATGTTTCAATAATAATATGGAATGGAAATGTAGGGAATATTTTTAACATTCTTTTACAATTTATTTTTTCATTGATTATGAAAATATAAATAATAAAAGTAAATAAAATAATTAAATTTATATTATGTTTTATTTGATTTGATAAATAAGGATAATAATAACATAAAATTGAAATGAATAATATAAATTGTGTA
>Ga0209189_1003246_pt1 | contig 10992 bp, 8 predicted proteins | sample C_130820_EF_Meta_FD_187308 | JGI IMG/M metagenome (GOLD analysis project Ga0209189, IMG submission 187308) | Freshwater microbial communities from Lake Croche, Canada to study carbon cycling - C_130820_EF_MetaG (SPAdes) (version 3) | ecosystem: Environmental > Aquatic > Freshwater > Lake | place...
ACGTAATTAGCCAGAGGCGGGAAGAGTTAGGTGGAAGATACTTACGCACGAACGATTTGAAAATTTAGAATCCTTTTCCACCTTTCACCTGTCCCCTTCCACCCCATTGAAAACGCATATCGCGTTTTACAACTGATGCTCGTTCTCTAAAAATCCACGCAAATGCCGGATCCGTGTCGGATGCCGCATCTTCCTCAAAGCCTTCGCTTCGATCTGACGGATACGCTCGCGGGTCACCTTAAACTGGCGACCCACCTCTTCGAGCGTCCGAGAATACCCATCCACCAGACCAAACCGTTGTTCCAACACGGCCCGTTCCCGGTCGGTCAGACTGTCCAACACGTCCTTGATCTTCTCTTTCAACATCGAGTAGGCCGTCATGTCGGACGGGTTCTCGGCGCTCTTGTCCTCGATGAAATCCCCGAAAGTCGTGTCGTCGCTGTCTCCTACCTGCGCCTGCAGGGAAATCGGTTGCTGGGCCATTTTGAGAACCGCCCGCACCCGCTCGACCGGCATACCCGTCTCGTCCGCCACCTCTTCCGGAGTTGGTTCACGACCGAACTCCTGAACCAACTGCTTCTGCACCCGCATCAGCTTGTTGATCGTCTCGATCATGTGGACCGGAATACGGATCGTCCGGGCCTGATCTGCAATACTCCGTGTGATCGCCTGACGAATCCACCAAGTCGCGTAGGTTGAGAACTTGTAACCCCGGCGGTATTCGAACTTCTCCACCGCCTTCATCAAGCCCATGTTCCCCTCCTGAATCAGGTCGAGGAACGAAAGTCCGCGGTTCGTGTACTTCTTGGCAATGGAAATGACCAGACGCAGATTGGCTTCCACCATCTCGGTCTTCGCCCGCATCGCCTTCCGCACCCACTCCCGGAGATCCCGGTGATGAGCAAAAAACTCATCTTTCGCCAGTCGGGCCGAATGCTCGATCTCCTCAATCTCCTCCTTGAGAGTCTTCTTTCGGCTGTCGTGATGCCGACTGCGCGACTTCGACTTGTGGATCGATTCCAGTTCAGAGGTCTTTTCCTGCAACTGCCGGTGGATGTTGTCCGCCACCGCAATAAATTCCTCCAGCACCTTCTGCTTGAAGAAGAATTTCACAAACAACTTCTCGGCCGCATCCTGGTGCTTCGCCAGTTCCTTCATCACCCGGGTTTTGGCCAGATTCGATTTGGCGTCGAACATCCGCGCGTACACCTTGTGCGACTTCTCGTGGATTCCATGAAGCTGTTTCACCAGGGTCTTCAGCGCGTTCATGTACTTCTCGCGCCCTTCGATCTTCTTGTCTTGGATCACCCGGTCAAAACGTTCCCGGGAATTGAGCAGCTTCTCACCGAGCGAAATATATTCCTTCGCGATGAAACCGAACTTGTGAAGATGGATCACCGCACCGATATCCGATTCCTCGATCCGCTTGGAAATCTCAACCTCCTGCTCCCGGGTCAACAGCGGCACCTGCCCCATCTGGCGCAGATACATCCGGACCGGATCATCCAGGATGTCCAGTTTCTCGGGTTTTTCATCGGTGACGACCGTCTCCGTGCCGTCTTCTTCACGGGCGGGTTTTTTGTACCGGTCGACTTCACTCGACTCGATCACGTCGATTTCAAAGTTTCTAAGGAAAACCAGTACTCCTTCAACCTGCTCGGGCTTCGTCACCGTCTCCGGCAAAGCTTCATGTAAATCGTCGTACGTCAGGTACCCCTGCTCGCGCGCCAGCTTGATCAACTCCCGCAGACGATCCTGCTTCTCCGGACTCTGCGCCCAGACTCCCAACCCGTTATTTTCGGCCGTGGTTTCGCCAGTAGTGGTGTTCCCGTTGAGGGCTTCCTTGGCCTCGGCCTCCGCGGCCATCAAATCCGCCTCGGACGGCTCATCCCCAGGAATCGGGGGCTCCTCGGCCTTCACTTTGGCCCGGGAAGCGCTGAGCTTGGGAGCCTTGATCGACTTGCTTTTGGCTACTTTCTTCACTCTTTTGTCAGGGGATCAATCTTCGTTTTAGGCATGAGGGTAAACATTAAGGATTAGCTTTCGTTGCCCCCTGTGTCAAACGCGCCCTTTTCTTAAGCAGTTCCCCTTGCAGACGAAGGACTTCCACCGCATCGGGATCTCCCGAGCTCATCGCCCGAAGCCTCGACGACAGCCTCTCAGCCTCCCGTCTCAGAAAATCCCCTTCCAGACGCCCCGCCAACCCCTCCAACGCCCTGTCCCAGTCCGTTTCGCCCGACTTCTCCCATACCCCAGCCTCCAAACCCGTCACAAAATCCTGCTCTTCTGCGGATAATTGTGGCAACAGATCGCCCAACCCCGTCCACGCGTCATCCCGGTACAAATCCCGGATTTTCAAATAAAGCTCCTCACCTCCCAGATTCTTCAGCCACAACTCATCCACCCTCCGCTCCAAGTCCGGCAACTTCGCAGGTTGCCCCAACACCAGGAGGAAAAGCTCCCGCATCACGGGATGCACCTCCAACACCTTGGGCATCTGAATTCCCGGCGTTTCCAATTTCTCGCTCCTCGCAGAAATCTTCGCCGCATTTCCCCGCGCCTTATCCACCTCCTCCATCACCAAACTTTCCCCTAGGCCCAACCTCGAAGCCGCCCTCGCGACCAACCCCGTCCGGCTGACCGCACTTTCAATCATCCCCAACAGTTTTGCCACGGCCTCGACCACCCTCCTGCGACCCGCTGGACTGTCCCCCTCCTGCTTCGACTGCCAATCCACATAGAAATCCAGAAAATCCACAGCCGCATCCAACTTCGCACGGAACGCCTCCGGGCCGCCCTTTCGAATCAACGAATCTGGATCATCCCCCGCCGGCAACCGCACGACCTTCACCCCCAACTCCGCCTTCGCCAACCCACCCCAACCCTGCCCCCCCTCGACTAGGATTCCCCCCAACCTCCCCGCCGCCCGGTCCCCCGCCACATCTGCATCCAGACAAATCACAATCTCCTTCGCAAATCTCCCGATCAACTTCGCATGCTCCTCGGTAAACCCCGTTCCCAACGGCGCGACCGTCTCCAAAAATCCCGCGGCTTGCGCACGCAACACGTCGAGCTGACCTTCACACACGATGGCCCGGCCCGCTTCGGCCATCGCCCTCCTCGCACGATCGAACCCGAACAGCACCCGACCCTTTTTGAAAATCACCGTCTCGGGCGAGTTCACATACTTCGGTTCTTCCGGCGCCGCCCCTGCCAACACCCGCCCGCTGAACGCAATCACCCGACCTCCCTCGTCTAGGATCGGAAACATCAGCCGATTGCGGAACCGGTCATACACCCGGCCGGACTGAGCGCGCAGGGCCACTCCGGCCGCAATCATTTCCTCCTCAGAAAATCCGTTTTTCATTCCCCAATCCAACGTGGCCGTCCACGCCGCGGGCGCATACCCCAGTCCGAACCGCATGATCCATTCGGTCGGAATCTCCCGCTCTTTTAGATATTCCCGAGCCCCTTCGGCCGAAGGATCCTTCGCCAGCAAATCCCGCCAATGCAACGCCAGCGACGCATGAATCTGCCTCAAGCGCTCCCGTTCAGCCCCGCTCCCCCCATCCCCTCCTCCCGTCACCCCCGCTTCATCCTCAATGTGCAGTCCCGCCCGCTCCGCCAACCTCCTCACCGCCGCCGGAAAATCCAGCCCCTCGGTCATCATGAGGAAACGAAACACATCCCCGCCCGACCCCGTGCTGAAACACTTGAAGAACTGCTTGTCCGGATGGACATAAAAGGAGGGCGTCTTCTCCTTCTTGAATGGACTCAGTCCCCGAAAATTCGTCCCCACCCGCTTTAACTGCACCACCGCCCCCGCCACCTCGACCAGGTCGCTCGCGCGCCTGACCTTCTCAATCGTTTCAGCAGAAAACCCCATACATCTCCGTTCTCTCTCTCCACCGCCAGCCCGCAAGCCTTTCCCCCCAGTTGCTCAATCCCCCCTTTTCCTGCATCTTAATAACTTCATGCCCAACCCCCTCATCTCCTCTTCCCGCACGAGCCCCGACCCCGTTGGGCCTATTTCCCTACACTCTAAACACACTGTCCCCCTCTCCCTTCTCGCTGCCTTCCTTTTTCTCCTCACACCTCATCATCATCTTCCCGCCGCCGATTCGAAATCCCGGGTCGCGATGGTCGAAGATCCCTCCCTCATCACGAATTTCGATGCCAAACCGGATGGGGTCAAAAGTGCCATCGCTGCACTTCTCACCACCCTCACAGGCAAATCCACCGCCAAGGAGGCTTGGCAGGATCTGGGGATCACGACCGATGATACGGTGGCCGTCAAAGTCACCGCCCGGGGCGATCCCCGCACGGGCACCCGTCGCCAGGTGGCCGATGCGGTCACCGCCAGCCTGATTGCCGCCGGGGTCAGTCCCGACCACATCACCGTCTGGGACAAACGGGAGGTCGATATGACCAAGTCCGGCTATCCCGTCAGCAAAGAGTCGGGAAAAGTCCAAGTCCGAGCCGTCATCGCCTCAGCCGCTTCGGATATCCCGGGGCTCGGCTTCGATCCCGATGCCACCCCTTACTTCAACCCCACGATGGGACAACTCATTTATGGCGACTGCAAATTCCAGCCCTCCTTAATGGATGGTCTTCCCTCCGGCTCGAGCGGCGGCTCGGGAGGCGACAAAATCCCCTACTGGTCCTATTTCACCAAGTTGATCACCCCCCCGAAGACCAAGGTGGTGAACATCGGTTCGATGACCAGTGATCCCGACCTCGGCATCTACGGCTGCTGCGCTTCTTTGGCTCTCGGCAGCGTGGATAACGCCCGGCGCCTAATCAAACCTAACGCTGATCAGGATACGACCATTGGGGAGATTCTGATGAGCGATCCCCTGCTGCGTCCCAAGACGGTTCTGCATATTTCCGACGGGCTGATCTTGAAGTTTGCAGGGGGCAAAGAGTTTGATGCCAACTACTCAAGCGCACCCGGGTTACTGCTTGCTTCGACCGATCCCGTGGCCCTGGATGCGATGGCTTTGGTTAGATTCGAAAAAATGCGGCTGAATCCTGGGGTGGGGATTCCTCCGATTCCAAAGATTGGGAATGTTCCGCACATCGCCGGCGCCGGATTGGTGGGAGCTGGCACTACCGACCCCGCCAAGATCGAGATCCTTCAGGCGAAGTAATCTAGGACGGGCATCTTGCCCATGGTCAATCTTGAACCACCGCTAGGGGCGGTTGTCTCAACGTCCCGTGCTCATTTGTTGAATCCTAGTCGCACAGTTCGTCAGCACGGGCTGTTAGGGATAGCGGCTCCTACCAAAGATTGATTTTTGCCTGCCCAACGATCGGTAGGGGCGGTTGTCTCAACCGCCGGTATTCATTTGTTGAATCCTAGTCGCACAGTTCGTCAGCACAGTCCGTTAGGGATAACAGCCCCTACCAATGGGAATTCAATTCAACGCACTGCCACAAAAAAACAAAGGGCGGATCCCAAAGGATCCGCCCCTTGCCAACAAGAAAGGTTAACTAACTAACTTAGCTTTTCCGGCGAGCGCGGAGAGCCACCAAACCAACCGTGCCGAGCGCCAGGAGCGAGGCAACCGAGGGCTCGGGGACAACGGCTAATGAAGCGAGAGTAATACCTTTATTCGCTAGATCCAAAGACCCCACCAAAGCAGTTGTTCCTGTGCTTAAGCCGTACGTCGTAATATCAGTACCAACGCCTGAAGTAGTCGGCATGATCCAACTGGTGTTTGTTAAAATAGCTGCCTGTGCGCCGTTGGAACTCGTCAAAGGATAAAAAGTGTTCCCTACGCCGCCGGTATTAGAAACATAGGGGGCATTCCAAAAAATTGCATACAACTGAGATTGCGCAGCCAATGTTTGTGTAGCAGTAGTCGTTTGGACTCCAGAGTTACCTAGAACATAACTTGTGATGCCATTGAAATCCCCACCGCTAATAGAATCTGACAACTTCCCTGCGTTCGCACCACTACCTGCCGTGTACAAGTAACCGTTTGAACCAGTGAAGTTCGAAAACCAGTTGGCAGAATTATTCAGTGTGGGCAGGAAACCCCCATTGAATGTCCCAAATCGGACTGCGGTGTAATTATTAACCGCAAGACTCGTCGATGGAGAAATGTAAGTTGTGCTGACCTGTGTTCCATTTGAGAGATAAAGTTCAACCGTGCCAGCGGCCTCACTTAAAGTAACGGTTGATGCATCAATTTTGAACGCCCCCTGCAAGATCACCAAGCAGGCAGCAACTGCTGTTTTTAGGATTTTATTTTTCATTTTTGTTCTTTCTTATTTTGTTAGGGTTTTGTTTCAATGCTTGCAGAAGCAGTATTTAGTTTCGTCAAAAAGGCCGTGTCTCCCCCGACAAGTTGAACGTCATTTTGGGGCTCAGGATCATTCCCGTTATCCCATGCCCCCTGTGCCGTCCCGTCAGATGTTAAATTTAGGACATTGAAGGCAACCCCACTATGAACATATATTTTGTCATTAAGGTTCCACCCTTGGTTTAAGGCCCCACCGAGGGTTACTGGAGTGTAGCTCCTAGGAAAGCCTGGCGCACACATCTTGTATCCAGCAGGAATGACTTGCTTGTAGTTGTTATCCCGAACATTTCCTACCGAGGTAAACGTTGCTTGGGTTCCCCTTTTATAGAAAAGAAAACCTTGGCCAGGATCAATAATCATATTTCTTTGATCTTCCGGATCTGCATCACTTATCCAAGTCTGCTTGTCAGCCCCCAAGTAGTAGACATCAAAAGCATTTCCATTATGAATATAAACAGTATCTGCTTGCGATGCAGAAACGTCGCTACCTGTTAAAGTCCCAGTCAAGGATTGGCGAAATTGATCAAGCGTAACATGCTTACGCAACACGAGTGATTGTCCTGCCAAATTCACAGTTGAAGATGCTGTGTTTCTCTTGCTTGTGCTCGCAAGTTTAACTGTGGCGTTGTTAGCTGTTTTGGTTGTTGCAACATCCACATCAAACCTGTCCCCCACGTTTGCACCCGATGTAATTTCAACATAGTAAGCGGAGGCTGCATCAAGCGTGCTACCAATAGCGGAAGCTCCTGAAATCGTAAGTAATCCGGAGACGCTTGTTGCAATACTGCCGGAAACTACTGCTGAATTCACCAAAGAGATACCTACCCCCTTGTAAGAATTGGCAGGAAGAGCCGTGGTCTGGTAACCGACGATATCACTCGTGACGGTAGTTTGAGCGTTTCCCGCCATGACAGCGGTTACAAGGATTGCGAGAGCGACATTTAGTTTTTTCATATTCATAATCTCCTTCACAAGGGACAACATGGAACAGGTCCTACTGGAAATCAAGGGGGAATTTTTGCCTGCCACAAAATCGTAACATTGGGATTTTGTATAACCTGAATAAACCTTAAAGCCTTTATTTATAACTGTTTGTGCGCTTATTTTTGCCGTTTTATAGGGATTGCGCCAGTCGTGTTATAAACAAATTTTTTTATTTTTTATTTGGAACGATGCAAAAGGGATAGAGATCGACGCTTGGCACGGAGAACCGTCTCGCTCATCCGTACCATCCATTCAGTAAAAATTTCTCCTTCCGCTCCAAGCCCTTTTCACGCCACACTCGCTCGTGCCCTCCCGTCGCCCTCTAAAAAAATCCCCGGCGAAATCCTCCCGTCCTCTCTCTCCCTCTCTCCGCAGTCCGAGCGAAGGAGAACGTCCCCGGGACGCTGCGTATTCTCCCGCCCACTCGGAAAAAACCCGCCGTCTTCTCCTCAAACTTTCCGGCGAAACCCTGGGCGATTCCTCGAATCATCTCTCCCATTCAGTGATCCGTCGCCTCGCCCACCAGATCAAAGAAATCCTCTCTCCCTCCCTCCAACTCGGCATCGTCATCGGCGGAGGCAACATCTGGCGGGGCGCCCCCGCTGCCGACGAAGGTCAGATGGACCGCAACACGGCCGACTACATGGGTATGCTCGCCACGGTCATCAATTCGCTCGCCCTCCAGGACGCCCTCGAACAGGCCGGCGTGGAAACCCGCGTCCTCACCGCCATCGAAATGAAAAACGTGGCCGAACCTTTCATCCGACGCCGGGCCCTCCGTCACCTCGAAAAAGGCCGTGTGGTCATCTTCGCTGCCGGAACGGGACATCCTTTCTTCTCCACCGACACCACGGCCGCCCTCCGGGCCAGCGAGATCGGAGCCGATGCCCTCCTCAAAGCCACTAAGGTCGACGGCATTTATGATTCGGATCCCCGGATCAACCCCCGGGCGCAACGTTTCCAGACCATCACCTACGGCGATGCCCTCCGGCGCCGGCTCCAGATCATGGATTCCACCGCCTTCTCACTCTGCATGGACAACAAGATTCCCATCGTGGTGTTCGACGTCTTCCGCGAGGGCAACCTACGGGCCGCCGCCCAAGGCCGCCCCGTCGGCACAAGAGTCATCGCCGGGGATTGAAGATACCCTTCCCGGCTTGAGTCCTTGAATCTTCCCAATTCGTAGGGGCGGTCAGGGTCTTTCTTTCTTCCTTCCGAATCTCCTTCTTTCTTCGTAGGCTTTTGGGCTTATGGCCGCACCGAAACTCAATGTTTCCGACGTCGCCGCTTTGGCCCGCCTGACGCTTACTCCCGAAGAAACCGAAAAGTTCTCGGCCCAGCTCGGCCAAATCCTGGGTCACATGGAAACCCTCGGTCAAATCGCCACAGGTCACGTCCCGGAAGTCACCCCGCCCGCACAACCCGCCCTGCGCAAAGACGTCCCCGTCCCCAGCCTGTCGGTTGAAGCTGCTCTCTCGAACGCCCCCGCCCAGGCCAACGACCTCATCCTCGTCCCGAAAATCGTCGAATGAGCCTAGCCCACGAAACCCTCGCCTCCCTGCGCCGCCGTCTGAACGCGAAGGAGATTCATCCCCGCGACATCGTGAAGGATCTCTTCACCCAGATCGATGCCCGCGAAAAAACCCTCCACGCCTACACCCACCTCAACCGCGAATCCGCCCTCGCCGTCGCCGAAAAAGCCGACCTTACCCTGCCCCTCGGCGGAATTCCCATCGCGATCAAAGACAACCTGAATGTTCTCGGCGACCCCTGCACCTGCTCTTCAAAAATTCTCGAGGGATACAAGGCCCCCTACGATGCGACGGCCATCGCCCGGCTCCGCCAAGCCGGAGCCTTTTTCCTCGGCCGGACGAACATGGACGAATTCGCCATGGGTTCTTCGACGGAAAATTCCGCACTCGGCGTCACCCGCAACCCGTGGGATCCGACGCGCATTCCCGGCGGCTCCTCCGGAGGTTCCGCCGCCGCCGTGGCTGGGCGGGTCGCCCTCGCCGCCCTCGGCTCGGACACCGGCGGTTCGATCCGCCAACCCGCCGCCCTCTGCGGCTGTGTCGGACTGAAGCCGACCTACGGCCGCATCTCCCGCTACGGCCTCGTGGCCTTCGCCTCCTCGCTCGATCAGATCGGACCGCTCACCCGGACGGTTGAGGATTCCGCCCTCCTTCTCTCCGCCCTCGCCGGCCACGACCCACGCGACAACACGACCGACCTCCGTAAACCGGAAACTTTTCTCGCCAAGCCGGACGGCTCGGTGAAAGGCCTGCGCATCGGACTGCCGAAGGAATATTTTCTTCCCGGCATGGACGCGGAAACCGAAGCCTCCGTCCGGGCCGCCGCCGAATGGTTTAAGAAAAACGGGGCAACGCTCGTGGAAGTCTCCCTCCCGCACACACCCGCCGCCATTGCGGTCTACTACATCCTCGCGACAGCCGAGGCCTCGGCCAATCTCGCCCGCTTCGACGGTGTCCGGTACGGACGCCGCGCCACGGACGCCCGCGACGTGCTCGACCTCTATCAGCGGTCTCGCTCGGAAGGGTTCGGTGCGGAAGTCAAACGCCGGATCATCCTCGGCACCTTCGTCCTGAGCCAAGGCTATGCCGACGCGTACTATCGCCGGGCGCAGAAGGTCCGGGGACTTCTCCGGGAGGATTTTGAAAAAGCGTTCACCCAATGCGACCTTCTGCTCACTCCGACCAGTCCGGAACCCGCCTTCCGTCTCGGGGAACGAAATCAGGATCCGCTGAAAATGTATCTGGCCGACGTGTTCACCATTTCGACCAACCTCGCGGGCAACGGGGCGATCTCCCTGCCGTGTGGTTTCACTAAGTCCAACCTGCCGATCGGGCTCCAACTTATCGGCCCGCGTTTTGGCGAGGAAACTATCCTCCGCGCCGCCCATGCGTTCGAGCAGGCCCACGATTTCTGGAAAAGGATGCCGCCCTCATGAGCTCGACCGGAACCTGGGAAGCGGTAATCGGACTGGAAGTCCACGTGCAATTGCGCACGCAGACGAAGATGTTCTGCGGATGCGTCAATCACTACGGCGATGCGCCCACGACCCATGTCTGTCCGGTCTGCCTCGGCCTTCCGGGAAGTCTTCCCGTGCCGAACGAGGAGGCGATCCGTAAAACCATTCTCACCGGACTGATGCTGGGTTGCAAAATTGCACCTATCGCGCGGTTCGACCGGAAAAATTATTTCTACCCCGACATGCCGAAAAATTATCAGATCAGCCAGTTCGACGATCCGCTTTGTGCCGGGGGCGGAGTCGGCCTCGATCCCTTCCTTTTCCCGAAGGAAATTCAGGACACGGACGAGGCCAAGGCCGGGCGAACGATCCGCTTGACCCGGATCCATCTGGAGGAGGACGTCGCCAAGTCTTTCCATTTCGAGGATCGCAGCGGGATCGATTTCAACCGGGCGGGAACGCCCCTGATGGAAATCGTTTCGGAAGCCGACCTCCGCACCCCGGGTGAGGCGTTCGCATTTCTCGGTTCCCTCCGTCAGGTCTTGCTGTCCGGCAACGTCAGCGATGCCGACATGGAAAAAGGCCAGATGCGGTGTGACGTCAACGTCTCCGTCCGGCCCGTCGGTCAAAAGGAGTTCGGCACGAAGGTGGAATTGAAGAATCTAAACTCGATCAGCGGGGTGCGTCGGGCGTTGACCTACGAGATCGCCC
>Ga0209189_1003247_pt1 | contig 10987 bp, 11 predicted proteins | sample C_130820_EF_Meta_FD_187308 | JGI IMG/M metagenome (GOLD analysis project Ga0209189, IMG submission 187308) | Freshwater microbial communities from Lake Croche, Canada to study carbon cycling - C_130820_EF_MetaG (SPAdes) (version 3) | ecosystem: Environmental > Aquatic > Freshwater > Lake...
TTCTTTATAATTTTTAATATTTTTTTTTTCTTTTTCTTTGTTTTCCTTTTCTTCTTTATTTTCTTTTTCTTCTTTATTTTCTTTTTCTTCTTTTCTTTCTTCTTTTTGTTTTGAAATAACCATATTAAAAAATAAATATTTCTATAATATAATTAGTTATTTTTTTGATATATCAATCAATCATTAAAAAATAAATTTCTATATCGAATCATATTTTTATCAGGTATTCTTTTGTCTTTAAAATAACGTATTTTATCAAAATAATTTTTGAAAAAAATGTTTTCTGTTTTACTTGTCAACATTGTAATGATAAAATATAAAGAATACATACCACATTCTGTTGTTCCCATTTGATGTTCTAAAGGACAATTCTCATAAAAATGGATCCGTAATGGTGGTTTCATTGCTAAACCCTGATTTATAATTTTTTGTAAAAGTATATCAATTTCTTTTGGAATTTTATTTCCAGCACTATCCATAAAAAAAACAAACTTATCTTCTAGATCAACAAACATAGATACCCAATGAGAACCACTTTTATCATGTTTATCCAAATTGAAAACAATTCCTAATTTTGTTTTTCCAGTATCAACATATTTTTGTAAATTAAAATTACATAATTCTTCCCAAACACAAGCACCATTTTTATCTTTTGGACGACTATCAAAGTCAATAGGAGTTGGACCAATAACATGAAAATTAGGATATGTTTCTTCATATTGACGCAATACATCTAATATATCAAAATTGGATAACCATTCTGTTGGATTTTTTTTCCATTCTTTTGGTTTTTCAGGTGTAAACGATTTGTATTTTAATTTTTTACGAAGATTTACATCTTCTATTTGATTTAACCAACAGTCTTCTCTATTACATGTTGTTATTTTTTCTTTTAATTCATTCCATATTTCTGGTAATGTTGTAGAAAGTATTTTTTCATTTGGATGAAATTTGTTATAAGAAGATTTAATTAAAACAAGAGTTTCAGGTGGAAAACAACTATCTGAAACAACTGTTTTACCTTTAACCATTGGACTACAATTCATTTTACGAAATGTTCTTTTTTTATTATTTTTATTTTTTTTTTTTAAATTTTTTGTAAAATTCTTTTTAAAATTCTTTTTTTTTGTTATATCATACATAATAAATCTTATATATTATAAAAATAAATTATTTATTAGTTATTTTTACATTTTATATTAGAAAAATAATGATGTAATTACAATAATTATTTAACTAGAAATATCTAGCCAATATTTTTGTTATTTAAATAAATATAATATATTATATATGTCTAGAAGATCAGATTCAGATACTGATTATAAAAGATGTAATTGTAATAAATGCGTAAAAAAACGCAGAGAAAATTCTTGTGAAAGAAATATTTGTAGAAATTGTAAAAAAAGAGAAATATATAATTGTTCTTTTTGTAGTAGTGATAGTGATAATTGTAATAGTAATAATAGTTTTCATAGTAGTGATATTCATAATATAGTTTGTAATAAAAAAGATGAATGTCAAAAAAACAAAACAATTATAATAACAATAAATTAAATTGTATGTTTGTAATTAATATTAGTAAATACATTTTTAATTGCGTTTATCTAGCCAAAATATTTTTTTTTAATATTATTAATTATTAATAAATTATATAAATGAGTAATTGTAGATATAATTTGGCAGAAGATTCTTGTGATTCTAGAACAAATCTTAATGTATGTAACAAACATAATAGTCGAAAAATCAATTATAATAAATCAAAAAACAATAAAAAATATAAAGAATGTAAAGATGGAAAAAATGGATTGAATGGAATAGATGGTAAAGATGGTGAAAATGGTAAAGATGGAAAACCAGGACGTGATGGTAAAGATGGTCGTGATGGTATTGATGGAAAAGATGGTAAAAATGGTGAAGATGGACGTGATGGACGTGATGGAAAAGATGGAAAACATGGTAAAGATGGTGAAAATGGTAAAAATGGTGAAGATGGACGTGATGGAAGAAATGGAAAAGATGGTAAAAATGGAAAAGATGGTGAAGATGGAAAAGATGGAAAAGATGGTGAAGATGGTAGAGATGGTGAAGATGGTTGTGATGGATGTGATGGAAAAGATGGAAAAGATGGACGTAATGGAAAAGATGGTGAAGATGGTAAAGATGGTTGTGATGGTAGAGATGGAAAAGATGGTAAAGATGGTGAAAATGGCAGAGATGGTTATGATGGTAAAGATGGTGAAGATGGTTGTGATGGAAAAGATGGTAGAGATGGAAAAAATGGTATTAATGGACCAACAGGACAACAAGGAAAAAGGGGGTATGATGGTCCAATAGGTTCTACTGGTCCGATAGGTATAGCTGGTTCAACTGGATCAACTGGATCAACTGGATCAACTGGTTCAACTGGATCAACTGGTCCGATAGGTATAACAGGATCAACTGGTCCAATAGGTATAACTGGATCAACTGGTCCAATAGGTATAACAGGATCAACTGGTCCAATAGGTATAACTGGATCAACTGGTCCAATAGGTATAACAGGATCAACTGGTCCGATAGGTATAACTGGTTCAACTGGTCCAATAGGTATAACAGGATCAACTGGTCCAATAGGTATAACTGGATCAACTGGTCCAATAGGTATAACAGGATCAACTGGTCCAATAGGTATAACAGGTTCAACTGGTAATATAGGACCTACTGGAATTATAGGACCAACAGGAAAAAATGGTATTTGCGATTGTAGTTGTAATCAATATATTATTACGTTTATTACACCAGATCTTATTCCAGGCCCCCAAGATGTAAAAATTATTTATAATGTGAATAATATTTGTAATTTTATTGTTTATGGATTTGATATTGCAAACCTTCCAAGTAATCTTTATATTAGACAAGGTAAAACTCCATCATATGAAAATGGAATAGGATTTGTTATAGATTCACTACTTGATAACGAAATAGATTCATTACATTACGTACAAATAGATCTAGGAGATTTTATTCGTGTTAAATCATTAAATTGTTTAGATCCAACAATAAAAATAGGAAGTATACAAGTAGGAGAAGGTTTCAAAATTTATGGTTCAAATACCCTTGGATTAATAGGAACATTATTATATACTTATACAAATACTATTGATAATTCAGATAGTAATGCATCAAAACAAATTATAATTCCTTCTTATAATACACAAAATAAAACAAAAACAGGAGATATTTATTTATATGGAGCAATTCCTTTTCGATATATTTCAATAACAGCAACTGTAGCAAATGTTACATTGAATTTGTTAACGCTTTATCTTTGTAGTTGTTAACATAAAAATAATATAAAAATTATACTATATTTATATAGTAGATTCAATATGTCAAATTCATCTAATAAAAAAAGAATAACGCATACCAAAACTATGAAAAAAAACAAAAAATCTTCAGTTATTGTTATACCACAATATAGAGAAGATGCTATTTCTTGGGTTTTACATTCAGTAAAAAATGTTCTCGGATATGAAGATAATCGTAAAATGGTATTGCAAAGATTTATACCTATTTTACCAAATATAGAACATGTAAGGACTTTTGAAGCCACTATTGAATACAAAGAAGGGAATAAAAAAGATTATGATAAAAAATATGAAAAAAAAATAGATGAATTACAAAATTATTGTAGAGAAGTTATGCAATTCGATGATTATGTAGTATTTACTGCTACAAATATAGAAGAATTTAGAGAAGATGAAAGAGATTTGGAAACACATTATCAAATGTTTATTGTAGATAATAAAAATCGTAAATTATATGTTATTGATCCAGCTATAAAAAATGGAAAAACATACGGAATATATATTCCGCAAGTGGCTGTTGAAATCATTATGCCTTTTTTCAAAGAAAATGGATTCAAAACTCAATTTGTAAAATTAAAATATCCAGCGCAAACGAATAATAGTGAAGAAAATGCGGATATATTTTGTCAATCTTGGTCTTTGTATATTTTGATTGAATTTTTGAAAGACAATGAGAATTTAGAAAATGTTACAATCAATATACCTAGAAGTCAAGAAGAAAGATATGATATATTATTACATTTTTATAAAGAATTATTTTCGAGTATTTCTACTTTACAATCAGATTTGAAAAAAGAATTTGTTAGTGAAGTAGAAAGATATAATTTAGAAAATGCTAGTAAAATAAAAAAGGTGAATCCAAATGCTTTATTGATGGATATGAGAACCAATGAAATGTCTTAATATTCTTCTTTTTTATGTAATGGAATTTGCATTTGTGTTTTTTTGATAATTCTGTGTAATCCCCAATAAGATTTTTTACTAGGTTCGGGTATAGATTCATATTCCATTTCGGGTTCTCGAATAACATTATCTTCATCCATTTTTTCAAACAAAGTATCATTATCGGAATTTTCCATTTCTTTCATTTCAAAATAACGAATAAGAGATTTTACATAAATATCAAAACATTCATTTACATCTAACGTTATTTGAAGTTCAGGATCATCTAATAATTTATTTGTCAATTCTAATATTTTATTTTTATAATTATAAATTTTTTTCAAAAATGTTTCATTTTGTATATGTTTTGAAAGATCTGTTTTAGAAATATATTTTTTATATTGATTTTTATTCATTAAAAATTCTAAAGTAACTTTATCAATATCATTTGAAGGAATCATTTTTTTTTCTTCTTGCATTTTTTTTGATATATATAACAATATTTTTATATATTTTTTTGTTTTGTAAAATAAATAATATAAAAAAATATTCCAATATTATTTATTATGTCTGAAGATTTTGTAGATTATATAACCATTGATAATTTTCATGAAGATAAAACTGTAAAATTCAATTGTTTTAAAAATTGTATTATAAGCGTAGAATTATTCTTAAACAAAGTATGGGAACCTCATATGCATAAGGTTTTTGAAAAATATATTACAAAAGAAAGTATAGTAATTGAAGGAGGTGCATATATTGGAGCCCATACTATTAAATTGGCTTATTTAAGTAAATTCGTTCATGCATTTGAACCAATGCCTCAATCTATTAACACATTACTTAGTAATATAGAATTAAACAATATTGAAAATGTTAAATTATATAGAAAAGGTTTATCAGATAAAATTGGAATTACAAATTATGAATGGTGTGAAGTAAATAATCCAGGTTGTTCTGGTTTGGCAAATAATCCAATTGGAAAACCAAATTTAAAAAATTTATTTGAAAATATTACAAATGATATTAAAGTAGATTTAATAAATATCGACTCATTAAATTTGGAACGTGTTGATTTTATAAAGTTGGATATTGAAGGATATGAAATATTGGCTATTCAAGGCGCTATGGAAACAATAAAAAGATGTAAACCAATTATTACTTTGGAAGTATGGTCTTCAGGTGATAATACTTATGATATTGAATTTACTAAAAATATGTTTAAAGAATTATTAGATGTAGGATATACAGTAGAGCAAATAGAAGGTCCAGATTTTTTATTTTTGCCTATTTGATTTTTTTATTTCTTTTTGTTTTTGTTTTTCCATTTGTTTTTCTTCTTTTTCTCTATTTTTTCTGGTTTTTTCCATTTCTTTTTGTTTTTGTTTTTCCATTTGTTTTTCTTCTTTTTCCCTATTTTTTCTGGTTTTTTCCATTTCTTTTTGTTTTTGTTTTTCTATTTTTTGTGCTTCTTTTTCCATCTTTTTTTCTTCTTTTTCTCTATTTTTTCTAGTTTTTTCCATTTCTTTATTTTCATTTTTTACAACAACTTCTTGTTCTGTATTCACTAACTCTTCCAAAATTTTAGAACGATATTTTCCTAATAGATTTTTCAAAAAATCGTGTTTTATTTCTTTTTTTTGAGAACTTAATGTTTTACGTAACATTTTTTTATTTTGTTTATATTCTCGAATTTTTTGTTTTTCATTTACAATCATATTTTTAATAGTTTTGCGTATTTTATTATAACGTTCTTTTCGTTTTTTTTCAGTCGTATTTATATTGTTTTTGATAACTTTTTCTGCTTTTAATGTTTCTTTTCGTTTTATACGAATCATCGATTTATATTCTTTTTGTTCTTCACGAATAGTATCAGTAACAACATTTCGTTCAATATCATTTAAATCAGTTTTTAACAAGTGTTTTAAATGTTCTATTCTTTTTTTATAATTGTTTGTAAGATTTTTCAATTGTTGATCGAATTCAACCACTTCATTGTTGTATTTTTCTATTAAAAGATCATATTTATGAATAACTGGATGTTTATGAATATTCTCTTCTAAATTGCTTTTATCCCCTACTTTTATAGCACAACTATCTTTCAATTCATACAATAAAGAACTTTTATATTTTTCATATTGATCGGCATATTTTTCAATATTGCTTTTTACTTCTGCCAAAGCCGTTTTTTTCATTCTTCCACGTTCTTTGATACGTTCTCGAATTTCTTTTATTTTTTCACGAATATGTTTAACATGTTCTTTTGCTTCCAATACCATATTACGAATACCCGCATTTACAACTTTAATACATTGAGTTTTAGATGTTTTATCTCCACAAATTTCGTCTTTTAAAAATCCGAATTTTTGTGCGTTTACTTGTCCGAGTTCTCCTTCTAATTTTTTATTCTCTTCTTCAATTTGTTCTTTCAAATTGGAAACATTTGTATCTAATAAATCTTGAACTAATTTTTTATCAAATTTTTCGGCCATTTTGATATCTGAAATAATAGGTGTATTTATATGATGTATCTGAGGTTGTGAAAATTGTCGGGCGTCTTTTTCACGATTTAAATAACTAACTAGCCCAGCAATATCGTCTAGATATTTTTTGCGACCTTCATCTGTAAATTCCCCATTTTCATTCAAATACATATTGGTAAAATTAGAAAAATCCGCAGGCATTTGCTGTTCTACAGGCTTACATAGATTCAAAAGTTGTATCAATTCCATAGGATCTTTTGTAACAGGAGTTGCTGTCATTAATAATAATCTCACAGAATCCGCTCCCGAATATTGATAAGAATACATCAATGCTTGATGAAGAGCATTCATATCTGGTTTTTCAATAGATGATAGGTCATCACCTCCATATAATTTATGGGCTTCATCAATAATAAGAAGGGTTTTACGCAATGGATCTTCTTTACCATTTATTTTGACTAATGTATCATATAGTGCATTTTGACGCAAAATAAGATTACTAAATTGTTTGTAAGACATTGGGCGAATACGCCATGCCTTCGATAACAAACGCATTCTTTTTTGTTGATCGTTAGGTATTTCCAAATTTTCTTTTTTAATCATATTACGAATGGATTCATTGCATATTTGGTCGAACATATTTTTCCATATATCGGATTTCAATGTTGTCCGAGTTACCCAAAGTATTGTATATCCATTTTTTTCGAAATTTTGAGTGGCCGCTGCAATTGCACTACAAGTTTTACCCACACCTGTTCCGTGGTATAATAGCATACCTTTCATAGGAAAAGCCGGATTAAAATAATGGCGAATGAAATCCTGGGTAGGTGTATATTTTATGATGTTTCCCCCTTTTTGATTTTTATCATCACATAAGTTCTCCATTTTTACTTTGTCCCAAGCAAATTCGCTATAATTATCACGAATGAATTCGCGCATTTTATCAAACCCTAATGGACCTTGTAAAGGGCGATTGATAGGAGGGCCTGGACGAACAATAAGTTTTCGTTTTTTAGGTATGATATCGCTACCTCCATACAATAGTTCTACGTCATCTTTTACACGTTCATCTAGCAAAACTCTTTCTCCTTCTTCATGTTCTGAAATAAATGGAATAGAAAAACTATGTACGTTTTTATTCAATTCGTAATCTACAGAACCTAGCACTGTTGTTCTCTCTATATCGTGGGCGAAATTTATCAAACGAATATCTAAATCCATCGATTTGAAATAGAGCTCCATTGTAGATTTAGTATTTAAAAACCCTTTTTGTAATTTTTCAGGGATAGATAAGTCATAAACGAAAACATTTAATATCCAACCTTGTGTTGGATGGAAATCCAAACCTTTTTGTCCGCAAGTTCTCGTACCTCTGCCAATAATTTGTTTTTGGTCCGCAGAAACAATAGATGGTTCGAAAATATGAATATATTTGATATCAAATAAATCTATACCTTCTTTGAATCCACTATCTAGAATAATAAATCGAATATTCTCACCTTGAATGTTCTCAGGACGTTGATTATATTTTTTCAACATTTCTTTTTTCAATATTACTGGAATGGGTTGGTCGTAAACACCAACAGAAGATAATATATAAAAATTATTTTGAAGAGTTTGTTGGAGAACTTTTTCTTCTAACAATTCTATTTTGTGATAACGTTTTTTTTCAGGTCCTTTAGGATCTTCTCCACCTACAATATTGTTTTTGGGTTTTGATTCATAACCTAAAGTATATCCTTTTGCAATAAATGCGGACGCTATCATTTTTGCACCATATGCACTCGATTTCAAGTCGGAAAAAATGAAATGTTTGAATAATTTTCCATGTTTTCTTTTGTCTTCTTTGTCTAATTCTTCTATTTTATGCATAAGAGAATTTAACTTGGGAGAGTAATCTGGCATATCCTTTAGAAAAATTTCGGGATTAAATTCGGGATTATCAAAACGATATATTTGAGAACTTTTGCTCCAATTCGATTTTTTACGTACACAAGTAGGATTATAACCCAATATTGCATTTTCTTTTATCAAGTTCTCTAAATCGTCTAATTTTTCTTCTACTTCTTTTTGTGCTATTTCGTTTTTCAATAATTCTTGATTGGGACTATTTTCATTATTTTCCGGATATTCCATCTTTGTAACTTGAATATTTAATATACAATAGAATCATAAAAAATTTGGTTTTATAATATATAATCGAATATATAATGTCAGGTAATCCTTATTTTGTTCCTTCATTTTCAAATCGTCCTACAAGTTCTGATGTATTGGGTGGACCTTATAATGGTTATTCTCCCGTACAAACTATAAATGCTTTTAACAATAGCGATCAAGTTATGGCGCGCAAAGTTCTTACCAAATCTTGGAATGGATCTTATGCTACTGGTACTGTTAATGGTCGTAATAGAGTTACTACACCATTTAGAGCGGTTAATAATTTAGGTGATTTTTTAGGTCGTCAAAACTATATTTGCGGCGGATCTTCACAAGTTAATGCTAACAAACCAGGTTGGAAAGGTCATATTGGTTCAATTATTTCTCAATGTGATGGAACTGGAATCCCCTCTTCTACTTGCAATGTAAAGTTTGTACCAGATTCATCGGATTATATTAAATTCAAGAAGCTACGTGCTTTGAATAAGAATTATAATGAATTGAAACAAGGTGGGGATAAATCACATGCTTCTTATACACATAAAATGGCGGTTTTTTACGGTCAATCTGGATAATTATGATAATAACAAATTATAATACTTTATAAAAAATTATAATATGAAATATGTATATACTCATATTATAATGTCAAAAATTTCTAATATAATAAATGTTCCAGTATTTATAAAAACAGGAATAAACAATGGAATGTTGAAAACAAACAATGGAATGCCCCAAAAGGACAGTACTAGTGATAATCAAAGTTCATTTAGCATAGATCGCCGAGCATATAATGATACTCGTACACTCAATCCACTAATAAATACTATTCGACCAGGTAATTATGGTTATAATACATCTAGATCTTTTCCTACTGTTTTTGATGGAACAAGCACTCCAAAACAAAAACAATGGTATGGAAATCGTGATGCATCTGAAATAACTCGTAAAAACCGCGTAAATTCTGTTGGACTGGGAACTACAAACAATGGAACCAATCCTATTAGCTTTGAATCACATGCAAATGTAAATACTATAAATCATGCATTAAGACGTGTTCGTAGTGGGGGTGCTGTTGCTCCTCCAAAAAAAGCACATAATACACATAATGCATATAGCCCTAGTCCTCAAAATATACCATTGATTACTCCACTACGTATTGTGAATGGTGTAAAAATGCCACCTACAAAATATTCAGGACTTCAAAATAATAATGTAAATTGGCAATATAAAAATAAAAATACACCATAAACAACATAAAAAAATTGTGTAATATAATATACGATATGGAAATTGAGAACCCTTCAAATGATTCTTATACAATTTATAGCAAAAGTGGTTGTACTTATTGTACGAAAGCAAAAAAGTTGTTAGAAACAGAAAAAGAACAATTTATAGTTATCGATTGTGATGAATATTTAATTGAAGACAAAATCACTTTTTTAGAATATATGAAATTTTTGATTGGACGTGAATATAAAACATTTCCTATGATATTTAAAGAAGGAGTTTTTATTGGTGGATTCACAGAACTTTATACTATTATGAATAGAAAAAATATTGTTACACATTCAAAATCATTGAATGAAATAGATATGAAAAATAACGATTTTCCTAATATTTTGTAATTATATATCACGTTCTCGTTTTATCCTTTTGTATTTATTTCTAAACATTGTTGTTTGTCTTTCTGAAATTTCCAATTTTTTTTTAGTTTCTTCAAGAAGTATTTTATTATTATGGAGAACATTTTTTGTTTCTTCTAATTCCTTTTTTACATTTTCTAATTCTTGAAATAAAGAAGAATAATCTTCCATTATGATATAATCTTTTATTATATCATAAAAATTGAAAAATATTTTTTATAATTGTTATAATAATAATGATAAAGAAAAATGGATAATGAAAACTGTCTAATGAATATAACTCTAGAAGATACAGATTCAATAATTCAACGGTTTGAATCAAAACAAACAATTTTACAAAAAATACATTCTTTCTTTTTCAAGAAAAAAAAGAGAATTACTCCATTGAATAGTAGTTCACTGGTTTCAGAAAAAAAGAAAAAAAATAACGAATTGATTAGATTATTTTATCATTCTATTCGTGGTCCAATTA
>Ga0209189_1003250_pt1 | contig 10985 bp, 25 predicted proteins | sample C_130820_EF_Meta_FD_187308 | JGI IMG/M metagenome (GOLD analysis project Ga0209189, IMG submission 187308) | Freshwater microbial communities from Lake Croche, Canada to study carbon cycling - C_130820_EF_MetaG (SPAdes) (version 3) | ecosystem: Environmental > Aquatic > Freshwater > Lake...
GCCAACAGTATTTCGTACCTTTGATATCAATAAAATCGTATTTCGGCGTGCCGAGGTTTCGATGATTGCTGGTACTCCTGGCGCTGGTAAGTCTTCCGTTGCTTTAGCCATTGCACTTCGTGCAAAGGTTCCAACATTATACGTGAGTGCTGATACTAATGCTCACACTATGGCTATGCGCCTGCTGTCTATGATTACTAGCAAGCCTCAAACTGATGCAGAACACATGCTTGAGTTTGATGTTGCTGGTAGTCGCAAGACCATTAACGAAAACTCGGGGCATATCTTTTGGTCATTTGAGTCAAGCCCAACGCTTGATGACCTTGACCAAGAGGTATCTGCTTTCGAGGAGTTGTGGGGCTGTTCGCCAACTCTCATTGTTGTTGATAACCTTATGGATATTTCCAACGATGGCGGAGAAGAGTTTGCAAATATGCGTTCAACTCTAAAAGAACTCAAGTACCTCGCAAGAGATACTAACGCTGCTGTTTTAGTACTTCATCATACGAAGGAGTCCTATACAGGTACACCGTGCCAACCACGCTCTGCTTTGCAGGGTATGGTTGCACAGTTACCTGCTCTTATCTGTACCGTGGGTACTGATGCCCCTGGCTTTATTGCCATAGCACCAGTGAAGAATCGGTATGGAAAGGCAGACCCATCAGGCAATACTGCCTATTGGTTGAACTTTAATCCTGAATACATGGATGTCTCTGACATCGCTGAGAGGTTAAAATGAGTATATTTGAACCCATAGTTCCTGACCCTAATTGGGGTCTTCCTACAGTAGACGTAGACCCAGAGGAATGGGAAGATGATGACTAAACATATAACAGAACTAAAACCAGATTATACAAGGGCGATGGATATACGTGGTGTACCTACCAGTATATGCATCTGTGGGAGTTTCATATGGAACCTGAAAGCATCATTTGATGAATACGGTAGCATAAGTATGTATTTTCTAGATATGGAGTGTGCTGACTGTGGAACGCAGGCAACCGCGCCAATTGAGGAGTAATAATGAAACTGACAACATACACTTGGATAATGGCTGCTGTAGTCTTTGCGGGAACTTTACCCCACGCTGTGGGTGCGATGTTCCTACAAGGACAAATGCGGGCAATCGACGCAACAGCATCATGCAAAAATCTAAGTTACGTACCAATATCGGAGATGAAACGACTAGCAAAGCGAATCGCTAAGAACCGAGTAATGACAACGTACAACAGTAAATACGAGTGGAAAGCACTCTTTACTTTGTGGGACAAGGAATCTCGCTGGGATTATACAGCGAAGAACCCCCACTCAACCGCCTATGGAATCCCTCAGATATTAAATATGGATGAGAAGACTCCTATGGCACGTCAGATTGATTTAGGATTAAAATATATACAGGCTCGTTACGATACCCCTTCAAAGGCATTAGCCTTTCATAATCGTTACGGCTGGTATTAAATAATGGGTGGTCGCGCTGCCAAGGCTAAGGGTGCAGGAGCCGAACGAGATGTAGTAAAATACCTCAAGGAATGGTTTCCATATGTAGACCGTAGACTTGCTGGCGCGACACTCGATAAAGGTGATATCTCTGGGATTCCTGGAGTTACCATTGAGATAAAGAACCATGCCAAGATGGATTTGGCTGGTTGGACAGAAGAGTTGATAGTCGAGATGACTAACGACAAGGCGTGGACAGGTGTAGTCGTGCACAAGCGAAAGGGACGGGGTAATCCTGGAGATTGGTATGCGACTATGCCTGTACATGTATGGGTAGAACTTCTTAAAAAAGTATTGGATAAACGATGAAGTATGATAAACCCGATATAGCAGTTATTTTAGAATACTATGGCGCTACTGTCCCAATCCGACGTGGTTGGTTTAGCATGAAGTGTCCATTCCATAATGATAGTCATGCATCTGCATCAGCAACGAGAGACGATAACGCTTTCTGTTGTTTTGCTTGTCAGATGAAAGGCGATGGTTATGCTATAATTATGCAGAAAGAAGGAGTTCAATTCCGTGAAGCAATCAATATCGCAGAGGGAATCTTTAACCAAAGCGGCAAAGTTCTACCACAGCGCTCTACACGAGGCGGAGGACTATCTCGCAGAGCGGGGTCTAACTCTAGAGCAGGCAACTCGCGCTCGATTGGGCGTCGTGCTAGAGCCACTGACGGGGCATGAGAACTATGTCAACAGACTTGCGATTCCGTACATCACGCGTTCAGGGGTGGTTGACCTTAGATTCCGTTCCATGGATTTATCGGAGCCAAAGTATATGGGGCTTACGGGTGCGACTACCCATCTCTATAACGTTAGTGCGTTCTTCAAAGCCTCCTCATATATATCTATCTGTGAGGGTGAAATCGATACGATTACGCTCGATAATGCTTGTGGCATACCTGCGGTGGGTGTCCCAGGAGTCAACAACTGGAAGAAACACTACACGCGGTTACTTGCAGACTTTGATAAGGTATTTCTTTTTGCTGATGGCGATAGCGCTGGTACTGATTTCGCTAAACATCTTGCCAAAGAACTAGGGAATCTAGTGGTGGTGCAGATGCCTGATGGTGAGGATGTAAACAGCATGTATTTAAAATATGGTGTAGAATATTTTCAACAGAAGATTGGAAGTGTTGTCGATGTTGTTTCCTGATAAAGATGGTTTAGTCCACTGCGAGACTGCAGATTGTGACTACAAGACCACCGACCTGTTTGATTTCCTAGACCATGCTGGTGTTGAGTTTACATGGGATGTAAGAGTCACACCTAAATATTCATTTGATTTATTTCAATTCTTGCAGACTGTATCTGACATGATAGACCATGCTGATATAGAAGAAGCCTATCAGGTGGTGCAGGACACAGCGTTCCTTTTCGTCAACGCGTCTAGTGATGAACTAGATGACTTCATTGAGGAGTCAATTGTTGCAGAAGAGGCAGACATGGGGATTAGAAACATCGAGAGGATGTTAAAAGAGAATGGACAAGGATGACATGGGTGCTGTAAAAGCAGTGCTGTACAATGGTTTTAACGTATCTGACATGGATGAACATGAACCAGACCAGTTGGAATTAGATATCTGGGCTATATCAGATGAGTTAAATAATCTTCTACTGTCCAAACATAAGGATTATGGTCCTAAGAATATCTCTCAGGCTCCTGGCGGTGCTATCAATGGGCTACGTGTACGCATGTGGGACAAGATGGCTCGTATCAATAACCTGTTAGACAGCAATCGTCACGACACACCCGCACACGAATCCCTCGAGGATTCCTTTAGAGATTTAGCAAACTATGCTATCATTTCCATACTCGTACTGAAAGGTAAATGGCCAACAGAATGAAAATCTTTGGACCCTATAAAGGCAGCAAACAAAATGGTGGGAGACCAATCTATGTTTTCAAACGTAAACAAAAAGATGGCACAACCGTTACTACTTCTAGCAACAAGGCTCGCGTGGATTTTGAAAAAGCCACAGGAAAAACCTTATCAAGAAAAACAGATGTAGACCATAAAGATAATGGTGGTCGTGCTGGTCACGATGGCAGGGGTAATCTCCAAGCCATGACGCACTCGGCTAATGTTGCTAAAGAAAATAAGCGACGCGCAGGTAAACCTGCTGTGAAGAAAGCGACGAAAAAGAAGCCATGAAAAATATAGTTTGTATATCCGACTTGCAGGTTCCATATCATGATGTAGAAGCCACGAAGGCTGTGGCTAAGTTTATCCAATGGTATCAACCTGAGACAGTCGTCTCTTGTGGAGACGAGATGGATATGCAGACGATTAGTAAGTGGAGCAAGGGTACTGAACTAGAGTATGAACGCTCTATTGGTCGTGACCGTGACCTTACACGCAGTGTGCTGTATGACTTAACAATTGAGCACATGGTGCGCAGTAACCATACTGACCGCTTGTTTAATACTGTGGCTATGAGAGTGCCAGGACTTCTTGGTTTGCCTGAGTTACAGTTAGAAAACTTTCTTGGTCTTGATGAACTTGAGATTAAATATCATACTGACCCATACGAACTAGCCCCTGGCTGGTTGCTTATGCATGGTGATGAAGGAAACGTACAGCCTAGTGCTGGCGCTACTGCATTGGGCTTAGCAAAGCGTTCAGGTATGTCTGTGGTGTGTGGTCACACGCATCGCATGGGCTTAACACATCAGACTCAAACATATCGTGGTGGTAAGCCACGTACCATTTGGGGCATGGAACTTGGTAATCTTATGGATTACCGTAACGCAAAGTATATCAAGGCTGGGCTATTCACATGGCAACAAGGCTTTGGCATCTTGCATGTAGATGGTAAGAATGTAACCCCACAGATAGTACCTATCATCAATCAGTCATTCACTGTTGATGGGAAAACTTTTAAGTGGTAGTTACTGAAACATATGCTGGCGTTGTTGGTGCTATAGCCTACGAGTATTCTCGCAAGTACCACATGTGTGATGCTGATGATATTCGTCAGGAACTATGGGTATGGTTTCTTGAGCATCCAAATAAAGTTAAGACATGGGAAGAGTTAGAGGGCAAGCAGTCTATTAAACTGATTGCTAGGTCTCTTCGTAATGCTGCTAAAGATTATTGCCAAAGGGAAAAGGCGCGTGTTGTAGGCTACAAGGTAGAAGACAACTACTATTATGACCGTGAGGTTGTAGAGGTATTGCTACCAGCAGTACTACGCAAGGACAAGACAGCACCAGCCATGACAGATTTAGGATTTACCAATAGCAAGAAGGTTGCTTCCGAAGGTGGTAATTGGTTTGCCATGATGGCTGACATTGAGAGGGCATTGGCTCGTTTGACTCATGAACAGTTAACTATCATTTACCTGCGTTTTGGCGACGGATGTGATAATGTTACCTTGGCTAAGGAATTGTCAGTGACTGAAGATGCTGCGCGTATGCGCGTCAATCGTGCAGTCAACAACTTACTTAACTTTCTTGGTGGGCAACGCCCACGCAAGGAACGAGACTATACAGAGGAGCGGGTCAATGAGCAGAATAATGAAGATAGACGAAGTGATTCTGACACACCAGAAGTTAGAGACACTGATGAAGGACAAGACTTGGACTGATAAGTTATCAGATGAGGATGTTATATTCCTTGGTGATGTTGAGGTCATGTCTGCCAATCTCATCAGTCAGGTTTATATTTTCATAGACTTGTTCCACCAGTATGTAGACCTTATTCAGAGTGCTGCTATCTTTAGTCCAGACTTTACTGAGCCAAAAGAAAATGACGCCAATGTCTATCCAACACAAACTTTCGCTACCGCGAGTCCGACCCCTGCCATGGGCGGTAATCGTGCAGAACGCAGGGCGCAAGAGAAACCAAAAAAGAAAACTCCATTTGATGTTGTTCAAGGAAAAAAATAATGATATGTGATAAATGTACCGCAGCAGGTATGGCTAATAAGAACGGCGATTTATACTGGGCTATTGGATTGCATGACCAGTGTAAGGGTTGTTACTGCCAGCATAAGACAGGCACTGGCTGGATTAAGGCATAGAAAAACCCCCCACCCAATTACGGGCAGGGGGCTGTTAGGATTCCTAACGGCTAATAGTCACGCACCATGTTAGTAACCACTAACACATTATGCGATTCTATTATACCGATAATATAGTCCTTGATATCTTCTTCCGATAACGGTTCTATATCAGTTTCTTGTTCGACTGTGATACTAAAGGTCGTCATACATCTCCTCTAGCGTATCGTATACAGACTCGGCACATGTACAGTCATCGTCTGATTCCTCACATGTATCGCAGTCTTGATTATTTCCTATTGCTACATCATCTTCTAAGCGTGGCTCGGTCATGCAACTTCGACCCACTGTGAAGCAACGCGTAAGAGATTATCATAATCCCCACTCATTGACTCCTGTTGATACTGTGCTATCTCATCGGGAGTTGCACCAGCCAGTTGTAGTGCTATCTTAACTTCTGACATGATAGCAAAGGCGTTGCCGTCTCTGCCAGACAGTTGTACTTCTATATCGTATTTTGGCATGTTTTTTCTTTCTGTTCGGGTGTTAGGATTCCTAACGGAGTGCTAGGAATATTATGAAACTAACTGCGCCCACAGTTGCAAGCACAGTCCATAGCATGAGCGTAAGTTGCTCCGATACACTTCCTACGAAGTGGTCATAGTCATCATCGCTCATCATGCAGCCCCTCTATAGGAGTAAGTCATCTCCCATGAGATGGGCTTTATACCTAGTGCCTTTTGCATGGCACTCCTCTCGTGTCTATCTGTGTTGCCCCATATTCCCACAAGACCATGGAATTGTAAAGAATATTCTAAACATTCTTTTTTTATAGGACAACCTTCACAGATATTGCGAGCAGTCTTAGCCTCGTAAGTATAAGACCATTTCGTGCGACCCGACATCTCATTCGGAAACCACCACTCAGGGTCATAGTGAGTGCAGTCTCCATAAGCAGAGAACTTCGGGACATCGTTGCTGATAGTCATAAGCCTAGACCTCCGCTTGGGGCGTTAGGAATCCTAACGCCACCAAACTTAGCCCAAGCACATGAGTTACAGTAGAAGTCTGCGTTGTCATGCTCAAGTACAAGGATTGCACCTAAACATTTACAACATAACGCTTCTTTATATTTATTCATTGTCTACTTTCTCTAACGGGAGTTGCCCCGCTAGTTCCTGATACTCCGTGGCTCGGAGCATTAGTCGTGCATGGTTGGTTGTATCTCCCTGCGATAATGCAATCTGTGCATCATGCAGGAATAGTTCAGCCCTCTTGCCATAGTAGTATGGCGTAGGTGGTACGGGCTTATGATTCTTCATCATTCCCCGATTCTACCACCGCCATGACAGCATTGACAACTTTCTCAAGTGTGCTTTCTCGCATGTAGATTGGCTCTTGCTCGATAGAGTAAGTGAGACCAGCATTGACGATTGCTCGTGCTATGTCCTCGCGGTTCACCAGTTCCACCCACCTTGCTTAGCCCACCACTTGGCGTCATCTTTATTGCCCTTGTAGCACAGGTCATCAGACATGTAAGCAGAACAGTCATAGCATGAGCCACACTGTGGGCAGTAGTCATCACCGAGACCGCTATCCCATAGTTGGTATTCATCTATCACGAGTTCGCATACCTTGCACTCGTAGAAAACTTCCGCTTCCTCATCATCGTGCTTGGTTAGGAATCCTAACGGTTGCGTTGAGTACCACTTGTGGTCTCCACTGTATGTATAAGGCTTAGGCAGATAGCATGTGTCATTAGACCACCACACATTAGAGTCATCGCGCCAGCCCTTGTCCTCATGGAATAGATAGCACTGGAACTTAGCGTCAGGGTGTACTGTAAGTACACATATCTTAGACCCAGTGGTGAAGTCCTCGATAAGATTCTGTACCTGTGGATTATCTAATGAGGCTACGCCACCAATGGCAGGTAGCAAATCCTCTGCAAAGATACGCGTATCACTACGGTCATCGCCTTGAGGTTCAATGATAGGAAGGATTCCATTGTGAGCGAGATAGGTTTTTCTATCTCCACCTACTCTGAAAGGGTGGCAGTTTTCTACACTTGTAGTGCCATGAGTTGCGAACCTTGCATGCCATAGGGCATAGCCTTCGGGGTGCAGTGCTCGCATTTGCAGGAAGCGGTTGATAGAAGTATCCGCGTTCATGGTGCGTTCAGCGTGGATACGCTTCTCGCTTGGGATAACAATAGCAAACCCGAATCCGTGGGGATTATTGAGAGCAGAGTTTTCTAACATCTCGCGTGACGGAATTACATTGGGTGGTACTACGCATAACATACACATTGGCTTGCTCGTTTCTGTTAGGAATCCTAACGGTTAGTTGTATGAATCATCAGAGGTAGTATCATTGGCGAACGATTCGCCCATGATTGTTACTAGGTTTGGATATAGTTCCGCATTGGCTGCGACATATCCTGTGAACTTGAGCCATGACAGAGCATGATTCTTGGTGGTTACTTTGATGTCTCGTGTGTATTCCACTGAAGCATGCACGAACTCGATAGCAGATAGCACACGCTCCTTGCGCAGTGAACCCTTAAACACGCGGATTTCTATGGTGTCATCGTTCTCGGTGTTGATAGCAGAGAACCTACCATTTGACTGGTATCCATTTTTAATCTTGCGTAGCAGTTGTCCCTTGTCATTGAAACTAGCATAGCGGTCACTTGACCGACCCGATATGCGTTCCACTTGGCGTTGATTATCGTAGATGAGTTTCATAAACCGAAGTTCGTGAGACTGGCGCTGGAGAATCATCTGTGAGCGCATGTTGTTGGATACATTGAGTCTCCATGGGTCGCCATTACCAAAAGCGGTACGCGATACATGGACATGGATACCGCAAGTGGTGGTATTCCATGACCGATAACCATCTCGCTTGAGTTTATCTAACACGCCCCAGTTAAAGTCAGTTTGATATTTTTCTAGGGTGTGTGGGTGAGTGACAATCTCGAAGCCATCATCGAGAGAGCCATCTTCTTTCATGTAGGCATGACCGCCCAATGTATTCTGCACCAGCATAGCCCCATCGTAGCGACCATTACCACGAGCCTCGACTTCTAACTCAAAGCCGAAGTGGTACTTGCCTTCTCCAAAGAAGAAAGGGCTAGGTCTGTAGGAATACGAGTGAATAAGAGCCGAGTCATCGTCTCCGTCTCCTTCGCAATCATGGTCGTCATCACCCCATCGCATCTCACCGCAATCGTTGCAACTGAAGACATTGTTATCGTAACAGGCGTGACAATACTTTTCATTGTCCCACCATACGGTGTTGTCATCGTGTGTGTAGTGCTCACACGCAGGACACTGATAGTAGTCCGCATTGTCATTTTCCTCCCAAAACTGTGTGCTACAGGTATCACAGTAATCATTTCCCTCGATAAGTGTAACATCACTGAATAGATTGTTAGAAAATGTATATGTATTGCGCCAGTTTCTATTCTGAGCAATGGCAAATCTTAGGTCACACTTGCCACATAACTTTCTGCTGCAAGTAAGATGTGTTCTAAGTTCTGTTGTGCTATCGCCTAGATATGCTGTGGTGAGTTTCCATTGCATAGAATCTTCAAGTGCTGGCAGTTCACATACCTGACATTTAGGTAGTGGATAATCTAGTATTGGATAGGTCTCGCTGTTAGGAATCCTAACGCCTTCCAAATCTGTGTAGTTATCGTGACATTTAAGGCACATCTCGCGTCTCGTATATGACTCCACGAAAATATGGTTAGGGCAATAACACATGTCACACAGACGCATGGCTAGATAGCCATACCCTGTAGGCTTTGATAGTTCAGTCATTATGCTACCTTCTTTTCTCCTGTGCAAAAGCCACAGGCTAGTTGGTGTCCATCTCCAAGATTATGGAGACGAGTAGCGTCAGGTACGCCACATGAGCGAAAGAGCAGACAGGCGAACTCATCGTCTGTCAGACCTGCTTGGTTGTTAGGCATGGTTATTTACCCCCCAAATTTGAGAGTCTAGCAACTCTTCCATTTTCTTGATTTCTTTCTCGTTGATTAGATGTGACTCACCAAGACGCTTGAGAGTGTCAAGATAAGCACTGATAGTCATGGCTTCATTTCTTGTGAGTGTGACTGTATTGGTTGCCATGTTAGTTGTTAACCTTGTTGGCTAAATAAGCCTTGCGGTACTCATCGCGTGAGCGAGTGAGTCGGGCATTGGCTAGTGCTGTGGTAATGACCAGCGTTGATGATACTACTAGCGCGATTATTACTGCGAGCATATCTCCAGTTGTAATGTACATATAACTACCTTTCGGGTGTTGTTAGGAATCCTAACAGTGTGAGTACAGAGTTGTACCCACTGGTACTATTATAGGTGATGTAGGTCATAGAACCAAATCTGCCTAGTCCCCGCCGATGGCTAGAGTTATCAACTCGCGCCGACGGCTGGCTTCCTGACCCCGACACAAACTAACCGACACAAACTAAAAACATTTTTTTCGCTTGGTCGGTTAGGAATCCTAACCCGACACGCCATGTCTGCTGTACCACCAACACAAACTTTTCCGCGCCCCCATGAAAATGGATCACGCGCTCCAACCCTGGTCCCCCGCAGCTCCGAACTCGATCCGTTTTCGGACATGAGAAAACCCCCCACCGCCGAAGCGATAGGGGGCTGACTCGTTACGCGTTATGCGCTGACAGGGTGGTCTGCCTTTGACTTTGCGAGTTCACCCTTTGAGAAGGTGACCGCCTGTGAAATACACTTTGCGAAAGTCTCACCGAGTGCAATCGCTTCAGGTGTGTCGAGAGTGACATCTTCCAATTCTTGCCACAATCCGAACGCCATCGAGAGAATCGCAAACGCAGTGACTTCACCCTCAATAGGTGCTTTCTTTGACTTCTTGCCCTTGCCCTCAGGAGCGTTGGCTTTCTTTTCTGCCTCAGCCTTGCGTGTGGCAATCGAGAATTCGCCCCATGAAGTGACGCGAGCCACGAGAGCGAGAGCGCCCTCTTTCTTGAGTGTGCGCTGTGCGATAGCGACCTCTTTCATGAAGTCCGCAACCGCCACAGAATCAGAACCCTTGAGAGAGAGACAGGTGTTCGCTAATCCGAAATAGTTAGCGTAAGCGGGGCGAATCGCAGAAATCGCGCCAGCCTTTGATGCCTCGGTAAGCGTTGCGAACAAGTCGCGTGCAGGTGTCTTGTGAGCCTTACCGATGAAGGAACGAATCGCAGACTCGTTGCCTGAAACAATGGCTTGGTAATCCTTCACGAGTGAAGCGATGACTTTGCCTTCGACCTTTGGTGCCTTTGGTGCTGTTGTCATTTTCTTTGCTTTCTATCGCCGAGAACATTTGCCCCAGTTCGATAGGAGTATTATTGCACAGAATCCCGAAAGAATCAAATCTCCCGAATAGGCTCATGTTAGGAATCCTAACGGGGAATCCCACGCTCAAAGACCCATGCAGATAGTCCGCCAACACAAACCA
>Ga0209189_1003251_pt1 | contig 10982 bp, 8 predicted proteins | sample C_130820_EF_Meta_FD_187308 | JGI IMG/M metagenome (GOLD analysis project Ga0209189, IMG submission 187308) | Freshwater microbial communities from Lake Croche, Canada to study carbon cycling - C_130820_EF_MetaG (SPAdes) (version 3) | ecosystem: Environmental > Aquatic > Freshwater > Lake | place...
CAAACGACGATGTTTCCACGCCCCTGACAAACGCAGGATCGTCGTGTCATTGCCCCATCGTCTGGACGCACGCTGATCCTGCCCCGAAGCCGCTGAGGAGCTGCCCGGCGACTACGGGCGATCGCTGCTGGATTCGCTGCTAGCAGGCTGTGGATCAACAGCCTGCTGGATCGCAGGGATGCGATCCCGGGAGCGCAGCTCCCGTGAAAACCGGACGTTTTCATTCCTGGAAAAAGTCCCGGAGGACCTTTTCCAAGGGCTGCTATCCGAGCCCGCTACCGCCGCCTCTGCCAGCGGTCCACGAAGGCCTCGTAGTCCTTCGGCGTGTCGACGCCGCGGGCCGCGTGGTCGATGCGGCCCGCCACGATCGGGATCCCCGCCTCCACCGCCCGCAGCTGTTCGAGGCTTTCGAGGGCCGCCAGTCGCGACTCGGGGAGGTCGAGCCAGCCCTCGAGGATGGTGCGCCGGTAGGCGTAAAGCCCGACGTGCTGCCAGTAGAGCGGCGGCTCCGCCGCGAGGAGATCGGCCGACCACTCCCGTGCCGCCGGCACCGGGGCCCGGCTGAAATAGATCGCCCGCCAGGCCCCCGCCACCGCGGCGCCCGCCGCGTCGCGCCACGGCGTGAGCACCGCCTTCACGGCCGCGGGATCGCGAAGATCCTCCTCGCGCCGCATCGGCGTCACGAGCGTGGCCACGCCCGCCGCGGAGCAGTCGGCCAGCAGTCCGATCGCGGCATCGATGGCGGCGGAGGAGAGTTCAGGCTCGTCTCCCTGCACGTTGACGATGACATCGGCAGGCGGCAGCGCGGGCAGGGCCTCGACGATCCGCGCCGTGCCGCTGGGCGCGTCCGGCGACGTCATCACCGCCTCGCCCCCGAAGCGGCGCACCGCATCGGCGATCTCCGGGCTGTCGGTGGCCACGATCACGCGCGAGGCCCGGGTCGCGGCCAGGGCCGCGCGATACGTGTGCTCGACGAGCGGATGGCCGGTGCGGTCGAGGAGCATCTTCCGGGGCAGCCGCTGGCTGGAGAGCCGGGCGGGAATGACGATGATTGCGGAAGCGCTTCGGGAGGTGTTCATGGGGGGCGAGAATACGGTTTTCAACGTGAAATTGACCAGCGCCGCCGCGGCCACGACCGTTACACTGCAGGTCCCTCCCGCGCTCCTCCTCACCTTCCTGCCTGGAGCCCCCCATGTGCGGCATCGTCGGCTACGTCGGTTTTCGTCGCGCCACCGACATCGTGCTCGAGGGGCTGCGCCGGCTCGAATACCGGGGCTACGACTCGGCCGGGCTGGCGGTGCTCGATGACACGGGCTTCATCCACGTGCTCAAGTCGGCCGGCCGGCTCGCCCGGCTCGAGGCGATCGTGCAGGAGAACGTGCCCGACAGTTCGATCGCCATCGGCCATACCCGCTGGGCCACGCACGGCGCCCCCACCGACGGCAACGCCCACCCGCACCTCGGCGGCTGCGGCCCGGCGGGGGATGCCGGCTGGAGGCCGAGCGTCGCCGTGGTGCACAACGGCGTCGTCGAAAACTACCGCGCGCTCAAGAGCCGGCTGGAGTCCGAGGGCTACGTCTTCCGGTCGGAGACCGACACGGAGGTGATCGCGCACCTGATCGACAGCTGCCTGACGAAGGCCTCGCCGACGGCCCAGCGGCGGGATGCCGGCGGGCTGCGCGAGAATGCTGTCGGCGGGCTGCGCGAGAATGCTGTCGGCGGGCTGCGCGATCCTGCTATCAGCGGGCTTCGCGATCCTGCTATCAGCGGGCTTCGCGATCCTGCTATCAGCGGGCTTCGCGATCCTGCTATCAGCGGGCTGCGCGATCCTGCTATCAGCGGGCTGCGCGATCCTGCTATCAGCGGGCTGCGCGATCCTGCTATCAGCGGGCTGCGCGATCCTGCTATCGGCGGGCTGCGCGATCCTGCTATCAGCGGGCTGCGCGATCCTGCTATCAGCGGGCTGCGCGATCCTGCTATCAGCGGGCTGCGCGGTGACGACCTCGCCGACTCGCCGTGGGTGATGGCCGTCCGCGAGGCGGTCGCGCAACTCCGTGGCACCTACGGGCTGCTCGTGCTCTTCCGCGATCAGCCCGACCTGCTCGTGGCCGCCCGGCTGGGCAGCCCGCTGGTGGTCGGCGTGGGCGACGGCGAACACTTCGTGGCCAGCGACGCCAATCCCCTCGCCGGACACGCCGACCGGATCGTCTACCTCGCGGATCACGAGGTGGCGGTGATCACGTCGTCGTCCCTCCGTGTCCTCCACCGGGATGCCGGCCGCATCGAGCACGCCGTCCACGCCCTCGACATCTCCGTCGAGGACGTGGGCATGGGCGGCCATGCCCATTACATGCTCAAGGAGATTCACGAGCAGCCCGAGACGATCCGCGCCGCGATGCGCGGCCGCCTCTCGCGGGACGACGCCTCGGCGATGTTCGGCGGCCTGAACCTCACGCCGCGACAGCTCCAGCAGGTGAGGCGGATCGTGCTCACCGGGTGCGGCACCAGCTGGCACGCCGCCCTCGTCGGCGAATACCTGATCGAGGAGTTCGCCCGGCTGCCGGTGGAGGTGGAATACGCGAGCGAGCTGCGCTACCGCAACCCACCGCTCGACGAGGGCACGCTGCTGTTCGCGATCACGCAGTCGGGTGAGACGGCCGACACGCTCGCCGCCCTGCGCGAGATCAAGCGCAAGGGGCATCCGACGCTCGCGATCTGCAACGTCGTCGGCAGCACGATCGCCAACGAGGCCGACGGCGGCGTCTACCTGCACGCCGGCCCGGAGATCGGGGTGGCCAGCACGAAGGCGTTCACGAGCCAGTGCGTGGTGCTGGCACTCCTCGCGCTCTACTTCGGCCGGCTGCGGCACATGAGCTTCGAACGCGGCATCGAGTTCATCGAGGCGCTGGAGCGGCTGCCCGAACTCGTCGCGGCGGCGCTGCGGGCCGACGGGGACATCCGGCGGATCGCGGAGCGCTACCGCGACGCGGGCACCTTCCTCTATCTCGGCCGGCAGTACAACTTCCCGATCGCGCTCGAAGGCGCGCTCAAGCTCAAGGAGATCTCCTACATCCACGCCGAGGGCTATCCTGCCGCCGAGATGAAGCACGGGCCGATCGCGCTCGTCGACGCGTCGACGCCGAGCGTGTTCCTCATCCCTCAGGGAGCGGTCTACGACAAGGTCATCCTCAACGTCGAGGAGATCAAGGCCCGCAAGGGGCCGGTGATCGCGATCGCAAGCCCCGGCGACGAGCGGGTGCGGGAGTTGGCCGACGACGTGATCGAGATGCCCGAGGCGCCGGAGTTCCTCCAGCCGATCGTGGCGGTGGTGCCGCTGCAACTGCTGGCGTACCACGTGGCGGTGCTGCGCGGCTGTGACGTCGACAAGCCCCGCAACCTGGCGAAGAGCGTCACCGTGGAGTGAGCGGCCGCTCCGCGGCCCCGCCCGATGGAGCCCTTCCCGCCGCCGGCTCGCGGCCCGCGGCCGCGGCGGAAAACAGCCGATTTTCCCGGCACGTTCGCGGCGGGCGCGTCCGCGGCGTTGTGCCAGAGCCTGTTCGGCCACGGACGACGTGCGGCTTGCGTCGCCGTGGCGGGCTGGTAGCCTACGGTTTCTGCCGCATGAGCGGCCGCACTCGCCCGAGTGGCGGAATTGGCAGACGCGCAAGATTCAGGTTCTTGTCCAGGTAACTGGGTGGAGGTTCAAGTCCTCTCTCGGGCACTTCTCTCCCGCCGGGCCCGCGTCCGGCCCGCTCCCGCGCCATGACGTCCGTCCCAACGTCGGAGCCTTCTTCCGTCCCGCCGGGAAGCCCGGCAGATGCCCGCGCCGCGACCGGTCGCGGCGGCCATGACTCGGCGACCGTGGCCCTCGTCGTGATCGCCGTCATCATGTTCGTCGCCGCGTTCACCTGGCTGGGGCCGGTGCTGCGACCGTTCCTGATCGCGGTGTTTCTCTTCTACGCCACGCGGTTCGGCGCCAAGATGCTCACGAGGCTGGGGCTGGGGCCGACGGCCGCGTATGCGAGCCTGCTGCCCTGCGCGGCGATCCTCGCCATCCTCTTCGGGCGGCTCGTCTACGGCGAGGCCGAGGTGTTCCTGGCCAAGTGGCCGAAGTACGAGACGCGGATCACGGCCTTTCTCAATGCGACGGGCCCCGCGCGGGCGCTCGGCCTCGGGCGGGGCCGGGAAGGCGACGTTCCGTTCGCACGGCCCGCCGCGGTGCCGGCCGAGTCGGCCGGCGATTTCTTCCGCGTCACGTCGCGGTCAGCCCTCGACTACGTCTTCCGCCACGGCTTCGATCTGGTGGAGACGTTCCTGCTCGTCTTCGTCTACCTGATCTTCCTCTTCGTCGGCGGCCGCAAGCTCCCAGGGAGGATCCGGCGGGCTTTTCCCGGCGACGAAGGGCGGAGGCTCCTCCTCATCGGCCAGGGCATCTCCGAGTCGATGGAAAACTTCATGGCGTTGAAGACGTTCGTCGGCCTGGGCATCGGCACGACGGCGGGCCTGGCGATGTTCGCCTTCGGCCTCGACCACTGGCTGCTCTGGTCGTTCCTGTTCTTCGCCTCGAACTACGTCACCTACATCGGCACCGCGGTGACGGTCATCCCCCCGATCGTCCTGGCCTGCTTCGACTTCACGAGCCCGTTGGCGGCGGCGGCGCTCGGCGTCGTCCTGTTCGTCAACCGTTTCGTGTGGATCGACATCATCGAGGTGCGGATGTCGGGCCGGGGGCTGAATCTCGACCCCACGCTCATGTTCCTCTGGCTGGCCTACTGGGGCTGGGTGTGGGGCGTGGTGGGGCTGATCCTCGCCTACCCGATGATGGCCGCGCTGAAGATCGCGCTCAAGCACGTCGGCACCGGGGGCTGGGCCGAACTGCTCGCCGGAGAGTGACGCCGTGGCTCACTCGAGCTCGGGAGGAGCCGCCTCCTCGGCGGCGGCCTCGCGCAGCTTCTCCATCGCCTTGGCCTCGATCTGCCGCACCCGCTCCTTCGTCACACCGAGCGCCGACCCCACCTCCTTGAGCGTCTGCGGCTCGTGCTGGTGGTCGAGGCCGTAGCGGCGGATGATGATCGTCTGCTCCCGCGAGTCGAGCCGCCCGAGGAACTTGCCCACCTGCAGCAGCCGGTCGCTCTCGGCCATCCGCTGCTGATATTCATCGGTCCGCCGGTCGGCGGCCGCCTGGAGCAGCTCCGTGTCGGCCGCGCGGAAGCGGTCGCGGTGACGGTGCTCGTCGGGGATCGTGCGGGCGTAGTTCTTCATGATCGCCCACGAGGCGTAGGTGCTGAACTTGTTGCCGCGGGCGTAGTCGAACTTCTCCACCGCCCTGATCAACGACATGTTGCCGTCGCTGACGAGGTCGAAGAAGCTGTCGCCCGGGGCCACCCGCCGCTTGGCGATCGACACCACAAGCCGCAGGTTGGCCCGCACGATCCGGTTCTTGAGCTCGACGATCTCCTCGTAAAGCCGGTCGATCTGGTCCATCACCCGGGCGCTGGGCCGCTCGACGTCGAGCTGCGACCGCAGCTGCGCCGCCTTGAACTTGAGATAGTTGAACTTGCGGAACAGCCACACCTCCTGCTCGCGGGTGAGCAGCGGCACCTCGTAGAGGCTCGCGAGGTAGGCGGGCAGCCCGGTCGGCCGCCGCACCCGCTTCACCGGGTCGTGCAGGCCGGGATACGGCTGATTGACCACCTGCTCTGCGCTCTTCCGCGCGAACAACGCGTTGGGAATGCACTCCAGCGGCAGTTGCATGATGTGCGCGGCCCGCTGGGCGAGGATGACGCGGTAGATGCTGGCCTTGCTGCGGTGATACCGCTTGGCGATCGACCCGACCGCCTCGCCCCGCACGTAGTGCTGGTGAATCCGTTCGCAGACCTCGGGCCGCAGCCGACCCTCCGCGACGGGAAACACGGCCTCGGCGGCATGCTCCTGATCGTGCCGCTTGATCGTGTAGCGGATCGTCTCCACGCTGCGGTGGAGCCGCGCGGCGATCCGGCGGTGCACGTCGGCGGGGCAGGCGCCGGCTCGGGCCAGCCGCCGCGCCCAGGCGATCACCCGCTCGTGCTCATCCGGCGACAACTGGCTGAACCGCGTGCCCCGCTCGATGCGGAGCGGGTTGGCGCGAACGAACCGATCGACGGCACTGGCGAGGAAGCCCACCCGCCGGCGGCCGGCGACGACGAACCGTTGGGCGACCAGCCCGTGGTCGCGCCACCGCGAGATCGTCTTGGTGGAAACGTTGAACCGGGCGGCGAGATCCTCGATCGACAGCACCTCGTCGCCGGGCGGCACCGCCCCCTCACCCGCGACCGGCATCTGCTCCGCGAAGCCACGAGGCGGGAAGTCACCGGCGGGGAAATCGTCGCCGAGGAACGCCCGCAACCGGGGCGCGGCCTGCGCCGCGACCGGAGCCGCCGTCGGCGACACGCGGATCGTTTCCGGAACGGCCGAAGCCCCGAAGGAGGCGCCGAGCGGGCGGGAGTTTCCCGTTGCCGGCTCGTCGGCGTGGCGAGCCTCGTCACCGCGATCATCGAAGCCGAAGACATGCGAACGCATGAGAAACCTCCTTGGAAGGCGCTTCCGCCGGTGGGACGACGCGACGGCCATGCGGCCCTCGCCATCACTCAGGACTGGAAACCAGGCCTGCAACCTCTCGGGCCTGTCCATCCCCCACTTCGCTTCGCACCCGACGACCCTCTCGGTCTGGCGGGCGGCGGCGATGTCCAGCCATCCATGGCTTTCAATTCGCCGCGAGGACGTGAGAGTTATACGGCTGTCTCGCGAAACGGGTTCGCGGCCTCGTTCAAAAACTTGAGTTTTTCAGACATGTGGTACCGAACCACAACTGTCCGCCGGCACGAGATCAAACGCAAGCCATTACTCAAAAAAGACTTACGACAACACGCTGTCATGCGAACACCCGTGGCGAGACTATGCCGGAGCCTCGGATGACTGGGGGGTTCGTGCCGTTTGGACACTTGGTATCAGGCGCTGTCGTCCCAACTGTCGATGTTGGTTCGAGGGTGGCGGGCGACGCCCCGGCGGGCGACCAGGGTGCGGGAGGGACGGATGACGATCACGGCGCGGCGGTCGGGGGGCGGAGCGGGTGCGGGGCCACGCGCGTGGCTGAGCGGGCGGAGGCCGAGGCTGGCCGCCCCTTGGGCGCTGCCAGCCTGGGTCGTGGCCGGAGTCGTCGTCGCATCGGCCGCCGTGCGGGCGGACGACCCGCCATCCGCGACCTTGCCCCTCCCCGGTGCCGGCACCGCGGCGACGCGGGTGCGGCTGCGGCTCGACGTGACGGGAGAACTCGTCGCTCCGGCGGGGCCGGATGCGGCCGCCGAACGTCGGCCCGTGACGATGCAGGCCCGCTTCGACTTCGACGAGTCGTCGGCCGTCGTGCCGCCGGCGGCGGGCGGCGGCCTCGAACGTCCCCCGGCCGTGCTGCGCCGGTATGCCGATGCCGCGGCCGAGATCCGCGTCGGTGCCGAGACGGTGCGGCCGGCGCTCGCCGCCGACGCCCGCAACGTGCTCGTCTCCCGCGTCGGCACCACGCCGATGCCCTACCTCGCGGGCGGATTTCTCTCCGGCGAGGAATACGAACTCCTCGAGACGCCGTTCGATCCACTCCTCCTCGAGGGGCTCCTTTCGGGGGCGCAGGTCGCCGTCGGGGACACCTGGCAGGTCGCCGCCGACGTCGCCGCCGGCCTGCTGGCGATCGACACGGTCGACGCGGGTGCGATCGACGCCCGGCTCGACGAGGTGGCCGAAGGCGTCGCGCGGGTGAGCCTGTCGGGCATCGTGGACGGCGCGGTCGATGGCGTGCCCACGCACGTCACCATCGAGGGCACCTTCGCGACGGCCGCCCGCCGGGTGCCGGCAGCCGACGGCGGAGCCGGAAACGCCGACGGCGGACCTGCGGCGGACCGCTTCGAACTCTGGGGTCCGGTGTCCCAGGTGGCCGCGACGCTGCATGAACGCCGGCAGGCCAGTCACGTGGCGCCGGGGTTCGACCTCGAGGCGCGGCTCGCCCTGACGCAAACACCGATCGCCGCCGCCGAGATCCGCGTTGCCGCGGGGCACGGCGCCGCGGGGCACGGCGCCGCGGGCCGCGGTGCCGCAGCCCGCAGTGGCGACGACGACGCCGTCGCGGCGGAGGCGGGCCGACCGGCGCCGCGCCGCCGTGGTGCCGGCGGGCCCGGCCGCGTCTGGTATCGCGCTGCGAGCGGACGGTTCGACCTCGTCCGCGACTCCCGCTGGCGCGTCGTCGAGGACGGCCCCGACGGACTCGTGATGCGGTTCGTCGATCGGGGAGCCCTCGTGGCGCAATGCTCGATCACGACGCTCGAACTGCCCGCCGCCGGCGCGGCTTCCCCCACGGCCGCCGACCTCGAGCGGGACGTGCAGCGGACGCTCGCCGGCCAGGTGGTCCGCACGGAGCCGGGGGCGGAACGGATCGGTGCCGACGGCACCCGGATCGTCCGCGTGGCGTCCTCCGGCACTGCCGGTGGCCTGCCGTTCAACTGGATCCACTACGTGCTCACGGCCGCCGACGGCAGCCGGGCCAACGTCACCTTCATGTTCGAGTCGTCGATGCGGCGGCGGTTCGCCGAGGCCGACGCCCACCTGATCGAGGGGATGCGGACGGGGCGGGCCGACCGCATGGCGACACGGGCCGCCGCCGGCGACACCACCGCCGATTGAGGCCGATTTCCGGGGGCTGTTGACGCTGCCCCCCGCCGCTTGGGATAGTATCGGGCTTCCCGTGCGGTCGGCGTGGATCGAGCCGTTCGCCGGGAATCGAGGTGGAGAGGTGGTGCACGGCCCCGCGCACGACCGGGACGCTCGTCCTTCTCATCCCCTCCGCGGAAAGGATTCCGCATCCGAGCCCGGGAGGCGTCAGTCATCGAGAAGCAGCATCGCATCAACGAGCAGATTCGGATCACGCCGATCCGGGTGATCGCGGCCGACGGCGCCCAGCTCGGGATCATTCCGACGGACGAGGCGATGAGCCGCGCCCGTGAGGCGGGCCTCGACCTCGTGGAGGTGGCTCCCAACGAGAAGCCTCCCGTCTGCCGGATCATGGACTTCGGCAAGTTCAAGTATCAGCAGAAGAAGAAACTTCACCGCACGCACGTTCATCACACGAAGATCAAGGAGATCCGGCTGCGGCCGAAGACCGGCGAGCACGACATCGACTTCAAGGTCAACCAGGCGAAAGGCTTTCTCCAGCACAAGGACAAGGTCATCGTGTCCGTCGTGTTCCGGGGCCGCGAACTGGCCCACATCGACGAGGGACAGCGGGTGATGCGGGCGATCATCGAACAGCTCGACCCGGTGGGAAAGGTGGAGGCGCCGCCGCAGCAGATGGGCCGCCGGCTCGTGTGTACCCTCACGCCGAAGTGACCAGCGTCGAATCGCCCTCTTCCGTCGATCCACGATCGATCCACGATCCACCCACGCCATCCGTCCCGAGCCCCCCCGCACGTTCTCCGCTCCAGCACCGCATCCATTCCCGCCTTCCCGCCTTCCGGAGGATTCCGCCATGCCGAAACAGAAGACCCACAAGGGCGTCAAGAAGAGGTTCCGTGTCACCGCCCGCGGCAAGGTGAAACACCGCCGCGCCGGCACGAGCCACCTGCAGGTGCGTCTCACGAGCAAGCGGAAGCGGAAGCTCCGCGGCACGGGCGTGCTCGCCGTGCCGGAAACGGCCAAGATCGTCGAGATGCTCGGCCGCTACAGCTACTGACCTCCCGTCGCCGTCCGGCGGATCCCCCCGCGGTCGTGCATGCCAGGCATCGCGGCCCGCCAGCGGCCGGGAATGGCGTGCCGACCGCGAACCGGCACCGATGGCCGTCATGATCCGTCGACGCCGGTTTTCGGGCAGCGGCCGAGACCCTTGAAAATCCCCACGAATACACGACATTAAGACGCTCCGGCGTCGATTCCCGAAAGCAGGCTGCATCATGCGTACCAAAAACGTCGTCCCCCGCCTCCGTGCCAAGAAGCGGCTCTTCAAGCGGGTGAAGGGCTCCGTCGGCGGTCGCCGCAGGCTCCTGCGGACGGCGAAGGAATCGATCATCCGCGCCGGCGTCTACGCCCGCCGCGACCGCCGCCGCAAGAAGCGCGACTTCCGCCGGCTGTGGATCGTGCGGTTGAACGCGGCCTGCCGGGAACGCGGCCTGCGCTACAGCCAGTTCATCGCGGGCCTCGAGAAGATCAGCTGTGAACTCGACCGCCGCACGCTCTCGGAGATGGCGGTGTTCGATCCCTCCGGCTTCGACACGGTGGTCGCCGCCGCCCGTAAGGCCCTGGGCCTGCCGGAGCCGGCTGCGGTCGCGTAGTGCCGTGACGACGTCCCGGGGCGGAGAGGATCCTGCGGGCGCGTCCGCGGCTCCCGGCGGGGTGGCCGCGGAGTTCATCGACGCCCTGGCCCGCTTGGAGGCCGATGCCTCCGCCGCGTCCGGCGGCGTGAAGGATGCGGCGTCGCTCGAGGCGTTGCGGGTGGAGTTCGTCGGCGCCCGCAGCGGGCGGCTCAAGGCGATCCAGAAACTCCTCGGCGGCCTTTCGGCCGCAGAACGGCCCGCCGCGGGCCGCCGATTCAACGAGGTCAAGGACGCGGTGACGGCCGTGATGGCCGCGGCGCAGGAGCGGGTGGCCGCGGCGGCCGGCGGCGGCATCGACGCCACCGCCGGCATCGACGTGACACTGCCCGGTGAGCCGCTCCGCCTCGGCCACGTGCACCCGATCACGGCCACGATCCGCCGCGTGCAGGAGATCATGGCGCGGCTGGGATTCGAAAGCGTCGACGGCCCCGAGGTCGAGGATCAGTGGCACAACTTCGAGGCGCTGGCGATTCCCGCCACGCATCCCGCCCGTGACCCGCTCGACAACTTCTACCTCGCGGTCGCCCGCGGCGCCGATCCGCTGCTGCTGCGGTCGCAGACGAGCACGGTGCAGATCCGCGTGATGGAGGCCCGTCG